>Ga0075425_100000197_pt1 | contig 54101 bp, 48 predicted proteins | sample SoiMethybrSBSTD4_FD_75300 | JGI IMG/M metagenome (GOLD analysis project Ga0075425, IMG submission 75300) | Bulk soil microbial communities from a Populus tree surrounding site in Tennessee, USA - Soil MetaG P. TD hybrid SBSTD4 | ecosystem: Environmental > Terrestrial > Soil > Tree plantation... | reverse complement strand
CCATGAGCGCGACCGAGCGACGACCGGCGGTGTCCATGAGCGACCGCATTATAAGCGTGCAAAACCAGCTGTCCGCGATTTGACTCGCGGCTCGCCGCGCTCGCAACGATGTTCTCCATCCTCTTGCGGGCGCTTGGCGGAGCGCGAAGGCTTTAGCCCCAGCGCACGCTGGCGATTCGCCCGCCTGAGGCTTCACGCTCCATTCCGTGTAAGCTCGGGTGATGGCCCACGCGAATCCGAGCGATCAGGAGCTCAAGCAGCTGCTGACCGACGCCACCGTCATCGCAATGGTCGGCGCGTCGTCCCATCCCGACAAAGCCTCGAACGGCATCATGCGCAAGCTGCAGCACGCCGGGTATCGTGTCATTCCGGTCAACCCGACGGAAACCGAGATTCTGGGCGAACGGTCGTACCCGTCGCTCGTCGACGTGCCCGAACGGGTCGATATCGTCGACGTGTTCCGGCGCGCGGAAGACACGCCAGGAATCGCCGACGAGGCGGTAACCATCGGTGCGAAGGCCCTGTGGCTGCAGACCGGCGTCGTGAACGAGGACGCAGCCGAACGCGCGAAAAAGGGCGGACTCATCGTCGTGATGGACGCCTGCATCGGCGCGACGCATAGCCTGCTGCGCGTTCCGCGGAAAACCGCGCACGCCTGATCGACAATGCCGACGCGTCTGTCCGACCTGCTCGCTTCGCAGGTGTCGCGAACTTGCCGCGCCCGCGGTTACGAGTATTTCGCCTCGGGTGCCGTGCGCGACATCCACCTCGACGATCGCGCGATCGTCGCTCGGGTCGTCGGCACCGACGAGTACGACGTGGCGATCGCGCAGGAAGGCAATCAGCTACGCGCCAGCTGCACCTGCCCGTTCTTCTTCGGCAACCTCGAAATCTGCAAACACATCTGGGCGGTGGTGCTGGCGGCCGAGTCGCGAAACCTGTCGCTCGTTGCAGCCGACACCGTCCCCGCGCTGGTCATCCTTCATCCGATCGAACCCGAGCCGGCGCCTGACGGAGCCGAAGACGACGTCCTCGATTCATTCGCCGCTGGATCGTGGAACTCTCGCGTTCGCTCGACTGCTCCGGCGCCGCGCCGGGAGGCCCGACCGAAATCCACGCCGCCGCCGGCATGGCGCCAGTTGCTCAATGCGGTTGCGCCGCCGGCGGCGGTGCCTCCGCCGGCCGTCCGTCCGCCGATCTCGCCCGACCAGTTGATCTACGTGATCGACGTCGCCGCGACCACGACGTTCGGCGTGCTCGTGATCGAGTTGATGACGCGCGATCGGAAGATCAACGGCGAGTGGAGCAAGCCGAAGCCGGTGCATGTGTCGGCCGCAGATCTTCACTCGCTGTCAGAATCCGACGACCGCGAGATTCTCGAGCGCCTGCACGGCACGCGTCCTCATCTGGACTACAGCGGCTACTACGGCGCGGGCGTCGACAACGGCGTCTCCCGCGTGCGCGTGTCCGGTCCCGTGGCGCGCGAGGTGCTGCCGCTCCTCTGCGGCACCGGTCGCGCCTTCGCGCGCGTCAGCGCAGTGGACGGCGCATCACAGACCGGATCCACACGACGCTGGGATTCCTTTCAGAAGCCGGAACCGCCGGCGCTGGTGCCGCTCGCGTGGGACGGCGGCGAGCCGTGGCGCTTCGAGGTGTCGATTCGGCGTGAGACGGCGAACGGGATGTACCGGTTCGCCGGTGCCTTCCGCCGCGGCGACAAGACGATCGATGTGACTGCGCCGCGCATCGTTCTCGCCGACGGCATTCTCGTGACGGACACGCATGCCGCGCGGCTCGATCACGGCGGCGCGTTCGGCTGGCTGACCACGCTGCGCCGTATGGGATCGGTCCCGGCGCCGCACGACTCGAGCTCGGCGATCATCGACGCGCTGCTCAACCATCCGCCGCCGCTGGCCGACGTCGCCGAGGAATTGCGCTTCGACATCGTCGACGGCGAACCGCTGCCGCGGGTCCGCTTTCTCAAGACACCGCGGCGCGATCACATCGAGACGGAGTTGTCGTTCGACTACGGCGGCGCCCTCGTGGGCTCCGACGCGCCGGGTGCCTTCGCCCGCGCCGGCGACAGCCGGCGCGCGATCCGGCGCAACCTGGAACTCGAGCGACAGCACATGGACACGCTGATGGAGATCGGCTGCCGGCTCGACTGGCACTTCGAGGGCCGCCGGCGAATGCTGCGCCTCGCGGCATCGCGTATGCCTGCGGCGGTGCGTACGCTGCTCGCCGATGGTTGGCACGTCGAAACCGCGGAGGGGGTCTATCGGCTGCCCGGCGAAGTCGCCATCGACGTCAGTTCGGGGATCGACTGGTTCGAACTGCATGGCAGCGTCGACTACGACGGCCGCGCCGCGCCGCTGCCCAGGCTGCTGGCCGCGCTCGAGCGCGGCGATGAGTACGTCGCGCTGCCCGATGGGTCGCTCGGGCTGCTGCCGGAGGAATGGCTGCGCAAGCACGCACTGATCGCGCGGCTTGGCGCCGCCGACGGCGATCGAATCCGCTTCAAGCCGTCGCAGGTGGCGCTGCTCGACGTCCTGCTCGACGCGCAGCCGCAGGCAACCTGGGACGAGGTCTACGCACACGCACGCGCCGAAATTCAGCGCTTCGATGGCGTCCAGCCGCTCGATCCGCCGTCGACCTTCACGGGCACGCTGCGCGGTTACCAGCGCGAGGGGCTCGGCTGGCTCACCTTCCTTCAGCGCTTCGGGTTCGGGGGCTGCCTCGCCGACGACATGGGGCTCGGCAAAACCGTGATGGTGCTGGCGCTGCTCGATTCACGCCGCGACGCGCAGCCGCCGGCCGATCGGCGGCCGTCGCTCGTCGTCGCGCCGCGCTCGGTTGTCTTCAACTGGATGCGCGAGGCCGAACGATTTACGCCGCGGCTGCGCGTGATCGACTACACCGGCGCCGCCCGCACGTCGATCGCCGAGCGTCTTGCCGAGGCCGACGTCGTGTTGACGACCTATGGGACGCTGCGCCGTGATGCGCCGGCGCTGTCGGCGCGCGCATTCGACTACGTGGTGCTCGACGAATCGCAGGCGATCAAGAACGCCTCGACGGCGTCGGCGAAGGCGGCGCGGCTGCTGAACGCGCGGTTCCGGCTCGCCTTGAGCGGGACGCCAATCGAGAATCACGTCGGTGAGCTGCGCAGCCTGTTCGACTTCCTGAACCCGGGCCTCTTCGGACGCTCGGCGTTTGCCGGCAGCGGCGGTGTCGACGACGACAGTATCGCGCTGCTGGCGCGCGGACTGCGGCCGTTCATCCTGCGCCGCACGAAGGAGCAGGTCGCCTCCGAGCTGCCGCCGAAACTGGAGCAGACGCTGTACTGCGAGCTCGAGAAGCCGCAGCGCGCGCTCTACGACGAGCTGCGCGATCATTACCGGCGGACGCTGCTCACCGATCTCGATCCGGCAGCGCTGCGCCGGCGGAAAATTCAGGTGCTGGAAGCGCTGCTGCGGCTGCGACAGGCGGCGTGCCATCCCGGCCTGATCGATCCGCGGCGCGCCGGCGACGGATCCGCCAAACTCGACATGTTGATGGCGCGGCTCCGCGAAACGATCGAGGAAGGCCACAAGGCGCTCGTCTTCTCGCAGTTCACCAGGCTGCTCGCGATCGTCCGCCGTGAGCTCGACGCCGAGGGAATCGCCTATGAATATCTCGACGGCCGGACGCGCGATCGCGACGCGCGAGTCGATCGGTTTCAAACTGACGCCGCGTGTCCGCTATTCCTCATCAGCCTGAAAGCCGGCGGTGTCGGGCTGAATCTCACCGCCGCCGACTCGGTCTTCCTCCTCGATCCGTGGTGGAACCCTGCAGTCGAGGCGCAGGCGATCGACCGCACGCACCGCATCGGCCAGACGCGGCACGTGTTCGCGTACCGCCTGATCGCCACCGACACGGTCGAGAGCCGCGTCGTCGAGCTGCAGCAACGGAAGCGCCGCCTCGCCGACGCCATCCTCACCGCGAGTGCGGCGCCGCTCGCCGATCTCAAACGCGAAGATCTGGAATTGCTGTTGTCGTAGGGATCGCGGATTCGGCTCAAACGTAGCGTGGCGGCCTTTGGCCGAGCGATCAGCGGACGCCGCGGCGCGCGCGGCCAACGCCTTCGCGCTCCATCGGCTAACCGCGCCCGTCGAGAGCGGTGATCGCCTGTTCGAGTTTGGTGACCAGGTTATCGAGCTGCTCGACGACGGCGCCGACGGTTTCGGGCTTGCTCAGATCGACGCCGGCGCGCTGCAGCAGCGCCATCGGGTGATCGCTGCCGCCAGACTTGAGCAGCGTCAGGTAGCGGTCGATGCTGGCGGCGCGCTCGCCGGCGGAGCCGGTCGTCAGCTGCTTCATCAACTGCGCGCTCGACGCGAAGCAGGTCGCGTACTGGTAGACGTAGTACGGCGTGCTGAAGAAATGCGGAATCCGCGCCCAGGTCGCGCGCGACAGATCGTCGTAGTCGAGCGCATCGCCGTGATACGCCTGCAGCAGGTTGAAATAAATTTCGCCGAGCCCATGCGCGGTGATCGGCCGGCCTTCTTCGGCCAGCCGGTGCGCCTGCAGCTCGAAGTCGGCGAACAGCACCTGCGTGTAGAACGTTCCGACGATGCCGTCGATCGCGTGCTGGAGGAGAACGATCCGCTCGCGATCATCGGTGGCCTTGGCGAGCATGTGCTCGAGGAAGAGCGCCTCGCTCAAGGTCGACGGCACCTCGGCGACGAAGATCGTGTATGCCGAGTAGACGAACGGCTGGTGCGCGTTGGACAGGATCGTGTGCATCGAATGGCCCATCTCGTGGGCCAGCGTGAACACGGCGTCGAGCGTATCGTTGTAATTCAGCAGCATGTACGGATGGACACCGTACACCGGCGCGGAATACGCACCGCTGCGCTTGCCCGGGTTCTCGTAGACGTCAATCCAGCGGCTGTTCAGCGCCGTGGTCATCTCCCGCTGATAGGCCGGGCCGAGCGGCTCGACTGACGCCGGCAGCCATTCCAGCACGTCGTCGTACTGATACTTGCGATCGAAATCGACGAGCGGAATCGTCCCGTCGTAGGTGTGATAGGTCTCCACGCCGAGCATGCGCTTGCGCAGGCGGTGATAACGCCGCAGCGGCTCGGTGCCCGCTTTCGTGCTTTCGATCAGGTTGTAGACCACCGCCGGCGGGATGTTGTTGCCGTGCAGCGCCGCCTCGAGCGTCGACCCATATCCGCGCGCCTGCGAGTGGAACCAGTCGCGCTGGATCACCGCGTTGTACAGCGACGCGTAGGTGTTGATGTTCTCGGCGAACAGCATGTGGTACGCGTTGAACGCTGTCGCGCGGTCGGCTTGGTTTCGGTTGGTGGCGAGAATGGCGCGGTATTGCCCGTAGGTGAGCGTCACCTCGCCGCTCGTCAGCGCGATCGCCGGGTGCCGCATGTCGGCGGTGGACAGCGCGGCGTACGCATCGTGCGGGCTGGAGGAGAATCGGCTCGAGAGCGACAACAGCTGCTCGCCTTTGTCGTCGAGCACGTGCTCCTGCTGGCGATACAAATCCTCGAGCGCGAAGCGATACACGGCCAGTTCGCTCCGCTCGGCCATCCACTGTTGAATCGTCGCGAGCGGAATCTTGAGCAGTTCCGGGTTGAACCAGGCGCTGGCCTGGTTGGCCTTGGCGAACAGGATCTGGACCTGCTGCCGCCGCGCATTGATCGAGTTGTCGCGCTGGTCTTCGTCGTACTTCAAGGAGGCGAAGTACCACACCTTGTAGGTGAGCTGACCGATGTCGTCCGACAGCCGCATCGTCGCCAGCAGCTGGTCCGCGCCGCGCGCCAGCGTGCCCTGCAGGGCCGCATACGCGGCGATCTTGCGGTCGAGATCGTCGAACGCCGCCTGCCAGACGGTCCAGTCGGGAAAGATGTCAGTGAGATTCCATTTGAACTGGTCGGCGATCGCGATCCGATCCCGGAGCTGAGGCGCAGGCGCGGTGCCGGCGGGCGAAGTCATCTTGCTGATCATAACGCGCCGGGCGTGCTTTTTGCTCGCTCCCCTGCTGGAGGAACACATGGATCATCCACGTCCCGGGCTGAAATATGTGGACGCTGACGACCTCGACAACAGCACCTTCGACTTCGACGGCATCGACGTCGTCGACCGGTCGGGGGAGAAGCTTGGCGTCGTCGACGGGTTCATCATCGATGTCATGGAAAGCCGGCCGTATCACGTTGTCGTCGAAGCGGGTCACTGGTACAAACACAAGCACTTCCTGCTGCCGATCGGGCACGTCCGGCTCGACACCGGGGCGAAGCGTTTGACGGCGGACGTGTCGAAATCCCGCGCCGAGGCGTTCCCCGGGTTCAGCCGCGGCGAGTTCGAGAAGCTCACCGACAAGGACATGGATCAGATGGCGTACTCGTCGGTCCAGGCCTGCAGCGACGAGCCGATCGATCGTGCCGTCGGCTGGGCGAGCTGGACGCATTACGAATATCCGAGCTGGTGGGACGCGAGCTATTACCGGCCGGCCGGCACGACTGCAGCCGGCAGCATCGGCAGCACGGCGTCAGCGCCGGCGAACAGCGGCATATCATCCGGCAGCAGCACGCTGGGCACCGCGGCATCGGCGGCGAGCCGGGATCGCGATCGCGACCGTGAACTGGTGACGGCGCGCGGCGGTGAGACCAGCCCGCACGCCGGCGATCGCGCGCAGCCGGGCGACGTGATCGGAGTCGAGACCGGCGGCGAGCAGACGCACATCGGCGACACCGCCAAAGACGAAGACGAACGGCGGCGTGACGCGGAGAAGGCGGCTGCTAAGGACCGCCGCTGATCGGCGCGCCCGGAAACGCCACGCGCAGTTCCGTGGCCGACACGTCGCGCCACCGGCCGGGCTCGAGCGACCCCAGCTCGAGCCCGCCGAACCTCACGCGCTTCAACCGTGTCACTTCCCGGCCGATCCCTTCGAACAGCCGCCGCACCTCGCGATTCTTCCCGCTCGATAGCTGAACGATCAGGTGCGACTCGCGGCCCGACGCCTTGCGCAGCGCCACCGCCGCGCCTAGCGATGCGAGATCGGCGTCGGCCACCCTGCCGCGGACCGTCACCACGTAGACGCGCGGGACTCCGTGCTCCGGATCGGTGATCCAGTTGGCGAGCTGCGTATCGGTGGTGAGCACCAGCAGGCCGCTGGTTGCGCGATCGAGCCGGCCGACGGCGTTCAATCCCCTGGACGCATCACCGATCACGTCGAAGACCGTGTCGCGCCCCTCAGGATCGCGACGCGTGGTGACCACGCCCCGGGGCTTGTGGAACAGAATCGTCCGCCACGCCACGCGGACCTGCGGCGCATCGTCAAGCGCAATGCGCGCCCGTTCCGGAATCACGAGATGCGCCGGGTCGTCGATGATGCGTCCGCCGACACGAACGCGACCGGCGCGAATCGCTTGCGTCGCTTGCGCGCGCGAGAGGATGCCTAGTTTCGACAGCGCCCGGTTGAGGGGGACACGCACACAATTAAGAATTGGGAATTAAGAATTAAGAATTCGTACACACCGTCGCTCGTCCGGATAATCAGAACGTCGTGAATCCACTCACGAATTCTTAAATTCTTAAATTCTTAATTCTTTATTTGCTCGGTCGCCGGCCGCGCCGACAGGAAGTCGTGGACCAGGCGGTCGAACTCCTCCGTCTTCTCGAGCTGAGGCATGTGGCCGCAATTGTCGATGATCACCTTGCGCGATCCGGCGATGGCCTGCTCGAGGCGATCGGCACCGGCCGGATTGGCGAGCTCGTCGTATTTGCCCCAGACGACCAGCGTCGGCGCCCTCACTGCGCGCACCTCCGCCTCCGTGAGGCTGCCGAGTCCTTTCTCGCCGGCTTCCTGAATCTTTGTAATGGTGAACGCCGACCGCAGGCGCATCGCGAACTGATCGTCGACCATCTTGTCGGTGACGAGGCTTTTGTCGTGGAACAGGATCCGGAAGAACTCGCGCGTCTCCTCGCGCGTGACGCTGTTCTGGATTTGCCGGCGGTGCAGCGCTTCCGGTGTCGGCGCCGCTGCGCGGCCGGCCTCGGACCGATATCCGCCGCCGTCGGCGAGCACGATCCGATCGACCACCTGCGGGAACTTTGCCGCCGTGTACAGCGCGACCCCTGCGCCCATCGAGTTGCCGACGAGCGACGCCTTCTGAACGTTCACCGCTTTCAGGAAGCCGACGAGAAACTCGGCCAGCATCCCAGTGTGATAGTTGGCCAGCGGCTTGTCGGATTCTCCAAACCCGATTTGATCGAGCGCGAAAACGTGGAAATCCTTCGCGAGCGGATCGATGTTCGGCGCCCACCGCGAGCCGTCGCCGCCCAGGCCGTGCAGCAGCACGACCGGTGCGCCGCGGCCGGCTTCGAGGTAATGCAGCTTGAAGCCGAACACGGTGACATCTCTGGCTGCGGCGCTCGTCCGCGGCTGAGCCGATGCGTTGAGGACCAGGACCGCCATGCACGCGGCGATCGCGAACCATCTGGTGACCATGCGGCAGATTGTAGCGGCACCGGCCGGGATCTATGGCATCTTGTTCGGATGCGATCGGTCCGGTTCGCCCTGCTCATCGGCATCGCCCTCGCCTCGAGCGCCTGCTTCCAGATGTCGACCGTCCTCAAGATCAACGGCGACGGCACCGGGACGATCGACCACCGGATGATCTACTCGCCGCAGGCGCTCGCACAGCTGCGCCAGTTCGCGGCGTTGGGACGCGGACGCGGCACGGCCTTCGATCCGCTCAGCGAAGATCAGTTCCGCAACATGGCGGCCAGTATCGGTCCCGGCGTCACCTACGTGAAGTCGGAGCCGATCACGACCGCCGCCGGCCAGGGACGCGAGGCCACCTTCGCGTTCACCGACGTCAGCGCGCTCCAGATCTCGACGCAGCCCGCTGCGCCGGGCGGCGTGTCGATCAGCGCTGGCGGTCTGAGTACGACGTCCGAGTCGATCACCTTTTCGCTGACGCGTGAGCCCGCCGGCACGACGGTGCTGCACATTCACGTGCCCGAGCCCAACTTTCTCGACGCGCTCGGCACGCCGGCGGCTGCTAATCAGATCGGCATGGTCAAGACGATGCTGGCGGGAGCGAAGGTGCTGCTGACGGCTGAACCGGCCGGCTCGCTGGTGAAGACCAGCAGCCCGTTCGTCGCCAATGGCCGGGTCACGCTGCTCGAAGTGGATCTCGACGAAGTGCTGAAGGACGAAACGCTGCTGCCACGGCTGCAGGCGGCGAAAACCCAGGACGAGGCGAAAGCGATCGTGAAGAACGCGAGCGGTTTGAAGATCAACCTCGATCGCGACATCACCATCGAGTTCACGCCAGCGCGATAATCTCCACCTCCGCGGTGCCGCCGGCAAGCGTCAGCCGCGCGACGCTCGGCTGCACAGCGAAACGCCGCGGTCCCGCAGCGCCGGGATTCACGCCAATCCGACCATCGCTCGAGCGGACCACGCACGCCTGGTGCGTGTGGCCGAACACCACGACATCGGCCGCGTAGCGCGCCAGCGCGAGTTCCGCAGTCGGCCGTCCGAGCTCGTGGCCATGGCTCACGTGAAGCGTGCGCCCGTTGACGGTCACGGTCCGTACGCGCGCGAGCGACGGGTCGTGCGGATCGTCGACGTTGCCGTAGACCGCTTCGACGCGCGCGATCGCGGCAAGTCGGTCGAGCACATCGCGGCCGCCGACGTCGCCCGCGTGCACGATCAGGTCGACGCCGGCGAAGACGGCGCTGATTTCGGGTCGCAGCAGACCGTGCGTATCCGAGATCAGTCCCACCACGTATACTGCACGTCCGATGTCGGACCGGCTGTTCACGCCGCGCTTCCTGGTGATGTGCGGCTTCACCTTCACGGTGTTCCTCTCTGAATTCCAATTGCTGCCGACGGCGCCGTTCCGGATCCAGGCGCTCGGCGGCACGACGTTCGCCGCAGGCCTGTTTCTGGGCTGCCTGACCTACGCGTCGGCGACCTCGGCGCCGTTCACCGGCGCGCTCGCCGATCGCATCGGCCGGCGCCGGATGCTGCTGATCGGAAGCGCCGTGTCGTTCCTGTGCTCGATCGGTTACGGGTTGGCCACGGCCTACCCGATGATGCTCGCGCTCGTGATCGTGCACGGCGTGTTCTGGTCGGCGCTGCTGTCGGCGTCTGCAGCATATCTGACCAACATGCTTCCCGAACGGCGCCGCGCCGAAGGCATCGGATACTGGGGCCTGTCGAGCATCGCGTCGGTCGCCGTCGCGCCGCCGCTCGCTTTCTGGCTGATGCAGCGCGCCGGGTGGACGGCGATCTGCGTCTCCTGTGCGGCGCTGAACGTGTTGATGGGCGCGATCGCCTTCGCGCTGCCGGACGAACCGCCGCACGAGCAGCAGCTGCTGCTGCCGTTTGCCGGCAACTCGCGCCTCACGCGGCTGGTCGAATGGCGCGTGCTCGCACTGTCGCTGACGCTGTTCATGTATTCATTCGGCTACGGCGCGATCACCAGCTTCAGCGCGATGTTCGCCGACGCGCTCGGCGTCTCGCCGAAGAGCATCTATTTGACGTTGCTGGCGGTCGTGATCCTCCTGACCCGGCCGCTCTCCGGCGCGCTCGCCGATCGCATCGGCTATCGCCGCGTGTTCCTGCCGTGTCTCATCCTGATCGCCGCCGGCCTTGCGCTGCTCGCCTCTGCGTCAACGCTGGCCGCGCTGGTCGCGTCGGCGGTGATCTTCGGCGTCGGCTTCGGCACGGCGTATCCGGTGTTTGTCGCCTACGTCATGCGCGACGTCCACGTCGCTCGCCGCGGTGCCGCTTTCGGCGCGATCCTCGCGGCCTTTGACACCGGCATCGGCACCGGATCGACGACCGTCGGATTCCTGATCGAACGCATCGGCTTCGGCAAGGCCTTCGGAGTCGCCGCCATGCTCTCGGTGGTCGCGCTGCCCTACTTCGTGCTGGTCGAGCGGCGCGTGAGCCTGCGCTGACGCAGTCGGGGCTGGGGCCTCGGGGCTTGCTGACGCCGTTGGGGCTTGGGGCCTGGGGCTTGCTGCATACTGACAGCTAGCCCCCAGCCCCAAGCCCCGACTGCTCGCGACCGTAATGCCGCAAGGCTGGTGTGGATGCTGCGACGCAAGCCGTCGCGAGCAGACAGCCAACGCCGCCGCTGATCACCGAGAACGGCGCGCCGAGCCAGTTCGCCACGGCGCCGGCTTCGAGCTCGCCGAGCTGCGGGCCGCCCATGAAGAACACCATGTTGACGCCGGTCATCCGCCCCCGCAGGCGATCGGGCGTCTCGAGCTGCCGCACGATGTTCCGGATGATCATGCTGACCGTGTCGGTCGCGCCGGTGAGCGCCAGGCACGCGAACGTCAGCCAGAACGATCGCGAGATGCCGAAGACCACCGTCGCGACGCCGTAGCCGGCGACTGCCCAGAGCAGCGTCGGCCCGCGGCGCCGGATGCGATCGGTGAGCGGCACCATCGCGGCGCTGGTCGCCACCGCGCCGACTGCGGGCGCCGCGTAGAGCCAGCCGTAGCCCTCCGCGCCGACGCGGAGGATGTCCTGCGCAAAGATCGGCAGCAGCGCAGTCGCCGACGAGAAGAAGGTCGCGAAAAAATCGAGCAGCATCGTCGACCGGATCAGCGGCGACCGGAACACGAAGCGCAGCCCTTCGAGCGCCGCGTGCAGCGAGACGTCGTCGCGCGATCCGCCTTCTGACGGCGAGCGTGCCGGTACGTTCCGCATCATCAGCAGCGCGACGATCACGAAGGCGAAGGAAATCGCGTTGGCAAGGTAGACCCAGCCGACGCCGGAGGCGGCGATCATCATCCCGCCGATCGACGGTCCGACGACCGACGCCGTCTGGAACATGATCGTGTTCAGGCTGATCGCATTCGGCAGATGTTCGCGCGGCACCAGTGACGGCACCAGCGCGTTGCGTGCCGGCAGATCGAACGCGCCGACCGCCGATCCGAGCGCCGCCAGCACGTAGATCGTCCAGACGGCGGTGATACCGCGAAATGCGACCACGCCGAGCGCCGCCGCGACGGCCGTGGCGGCAATCTGCGTGAACAGCATCAGGCGCCGCCGATCCCATGCGTCTGCGACGACGCCGCTGATCATCGAGAAGATCACGACGGGAAAGACGCGGACGAGGCCGACCAGCCCGAGCGCCAGGCCTTTGCGCTCAGGCCGAACGAGCAGCGACACGTGCCACAGCAGCGCCGCGTTCTGCATCATCGAGCCGGTGAACGACACGAGCAGCCCGATCCAGATCAGGCGGTAGTTGCGGTGCTGGAGCGCGACGAATGATTGCCGCGAGAGCAAGGCGCTAAGAGTGCCCCAGCACCCCGAGCGGCCGGTACGGCTCTTCGAGCCGCGCGATCTCCGCCTCGCTCAAGCGAAGATCCACCGCGCCGATCGCATCGTCGAGGTGCGGGAGCTTCGAGGCGCCGACGATCGGCGCGGTAAGGCCGGGCTTCGCGAGCAGCCACGCGAGCGCGATCTGCGTCGGTTTCACGCCGCGCTCAGCGGCGAGTGCGGTGACGCGGTCGGCGATCGCGTAGTCGGCGTCGGAGTGGTACAGCTCGGTCGCGTACTGATCGGTCTTCGACCGAATCGTGTCGGCCGTCCGATCGCCGCGCTTCCGATTGCCGGAGAGGAAGCCTCGCGCCAGCGGGCTCCACGGGATCGCGCCGATCCCCTCCGCCCGGCACAGCGGCATCATCTCGCGCTCTTCTTCGCGGTAGATCAGGTTGTAGTGATTCTGCATCGAGACGAAGCGCGTCCAGCCGTGCGCGTCGGAAGTGGCGAGCATCTTCATGAATTGCCACGCGAACATGCTCGAGGCGCCGATGTAGCGCGCCTTCCCCGCCTTGACGATGTCGTGGAGCGCTTCGAGCGTTTCTTCGATCGGCGTCTCGTAGTCGAAGCGGTGGATCTGATAGAGGTCCACGTAGTCGGTGCCGAGGCGCTCCAGCGACGCGTCGATCGCATCGAAGAGATGTTTTCGCGACAAACCTTTCGCGTTCACGCCGTCGGTCGCCGCCGGGTAGAACGCCTTGGTGGCGACGACCACCTGCTCGCGCGAGGTCAGCTCTTTCAGTGCCCGGCCGAGGACGCGCTCGCTCTCGCCGTGCGAGTACATGTCGGCGGTGTCGAAGAAATTGATCCCCTGTTCAAGCGCGCGGGCGATGAACGGCCGGCTGGCCTCTTCATCGAGGACCCACGGCCGCCACTTCGGCGTGCCGTAGGTCATGGTCCCGAGGCAGATGCGCGAGACTTTCAGTCCGGTCTTGCCGAGGCGGACGTATTCCACGTCAGCGGACGTCGAGCAGCTCGACGTCGAAGACCAGCGTCGAGTTCGGCGGGATCGCGCCGCCGGCGCCGCGCGCACCATAGCCGAGCTGCGACGGGATCACGAGCGTGCGCTGGCCGCCGACCTTCATGCCGGCGACGCCCTGGTCCCAGCCCGCGATCACCTGCCCGGCGCCGAGCTTGAACTGAAACGGATCGCTGCGGTCGCGCGAGCTGTCGAACTTCTTGCCGTGATGGTCGGGCTTGGTGCCGTCGTACAGCCAACCCGTGTAGTGCACCGTCACGCTCTTGCCCCTCGTCGCTTCAACGCCGTTGCCGACCTTGCCATCGGTAATCTGCAGGCTCGTGATGTTGTCCATAAGCAACCGAGTATACCGTCGCCCGGCTGAAGCCGTCGCGGTCCTGATGTCCCGCTCGGCTGAAGCCTTCGCGCTCCTTATGTGAGCAGCACCAGCTTTCCGATATGCGCGCTCGATTCCATGAGGCGATGCGCGGCGGCGGCATCACGCAGCGGGAAGGTTGCGTGGACGATGGGTTTCACGGCGCCGGATTCGAGCAGCGGCCAGACGTGGGTGTGGACCGCGTGCGCGATCGCCGCCTTGTCGGCGATCGGCCGCGCCCGCAGCGTCGATCCGGTGATCGTCAGACGGCGCTGCATGATCGTCTGGATGTTCAGCTCGGCCTTGACGCCCTGCAGGGTCGCGATCTCGACGAGCCGACCCTCGACTGCGAGCGCGTCGACGTTGCGCGCGAAATAGTCGCCGCCGACCATGTCGAGCACCACGTCGACGCCGCGGCCGCCGGTCACCTCGTGCACGACCGCGACGAAATCCTCGTCGCGATAGTTGATCGCGCGCGCGGCGCCGAGCCGCTCGCACGCCGCGCATTTCTCCGGCGATCCGGCGGTGGCGAACACGCGAGCGCCGCGCGCCTGCGCGAGCTGGATCGCGGTGGTGCCGATGCCGCTCGATCCGCCGTGGACGAGAAGCGTCTCGTTGGCCTGGAGTCGCCCGCGTTCGAAGACATTCGTCCAGACGGTGAAGAAGGTTTCGGGGATGGCGGCAGCAGCGGCGAGCTCCAGCCCGCGCGGTACCGGAAGACACTGCGGCGCCGGCGCTGCACAGTACGCCGCGTAACCGCCTCCCGCGACCAGCGCGCAGACGGCGTCGCCGACGGCGAACTCGTGCACCCCGGCGCCGAGTTGTTCGACCGTGCCGGCGACTTCAAGCCCGGGGATGTCGGACGCACCCGGCGGCGGCGGATACCGGCCGCGTCGTTGAAAGACGTCGGGACGGTTGACGCCGGCCGCCGCCACTTTGATCAGGACTTCACCTGCAGCCGGTTCCGGCCGCGGCCGTTCCACGGGCACCAGGACCTCTGGATCGCCTGGTCGACTGATTTCAATCGCAATCATGCTTCGTCACCAAACGCGGCGCGCGTCGTCGCCGGCTCCAGCACCACCGATGCGAGCGACACACCGACGGCTAGGCTGAGCGCGAACACTGCCGGCAGCGCGCGGACGCCGCCGGTCGCGATCGCGTCGAGCATCAGCATTGCCGCGAGCACGAAATCGATCAACACGATGCCGCGGCGCGTGCGGTGGCGTTCCTCCGTCAGGCGCGGGCGATTCATCCGATCGGTGAACACCAGATGGCCGCGCAGCACCGCGCCAACCGTCGCCACGCCGCCGAGCACGATGAAGATCGCAACCGTCAGCGGCGTCTCGACCCATTCCTTGATCTGCCAGGCCAGCACGGCGGCCGCCAGGTACAGCACGGCGACGACCAGTTGATGCATGCGCCACCAGCGCGTGCTGGGCGCGCCGCCCATCGCATCGCCGGTCGCTTTCAACGCGCCGACAATCTCTGCCGCCGATCCAAACCGGTCGGCCGCACGCTTCTGCAGACATCGCGTCACGACCTCGCTCAACCCATCGGGAAGATCCGGGCAGCGAACCGCGAGCGGCTGCGCGTCGTGCTCGAGCACGCGTGCGGCAGTGGCAAGCGGTGATGCGCCGCCGAACGGGTGAACCCCGGACGCGTACTCGTAGACGAGCACGCCGAACGCAAACACGTCGGTCCGCGCGTCGACCCTGCCGCCTTCGATCTGTTCCGGCGCCATGTAGGCCGGCGTTCCGGCAACGACGCCGGCGTGCGTGATCGGAGGCGCGGCGGCGGCAAAGACGTCCGGGCCGGATCGCGCCGGGTCGATCCGGGCGAGACCGAAATCGAGAATCTTCAGCCGGCCATCGCGGGTTCGCATCACGTTCTCCGGCTTCAGGTCGCGATGCACGACGCCGGCCGCGTGCGCTGCCGCGAGCGCGGTCGCCAGTTCGAGCGCGGTCGCGAGGACGTCGCGCGATCGCCTCTTCGCGGAGGCCATCTCGTCGCGCAGCGTGTGGCCGTCGACAACCTCAGTAGCGATGTACAACTCGCCGTCCACCTCCTCGAGGGCGTAGACGGTGCAGATCCCCGGATGCGAGAGCGATGCGGCGGCGCGCGCCTCGCGACGCAGGCGCTCGCGCTGTGTCCTGTCGCGCAGAAGGTCGGGCGCCAGCGCCTTCAACGCGACGGTACGGCCGAGGCGCGAGTCGGTCGCGAGATACACGCGGCCCATCCCCCCACGGCCGAGTTCGCGGACGATCACATACGGGCCGACGCTGGCGCCCGGCGCGAGCGCCAGGTCGTCGTCGAACAGCTCGGGAGCGGCGTCGCCGATCGGCTGCTGCAGAAACGCCCCGGCGCGCGAGTGCGAAGCGAGCAGCGACAGCACCTCGTTGCGGACGACGGCATCGTCGGCGGCTTCCGTGGCGATGAAACTCGCGGCGCGCGGGGGATCCAGGTCGACGGCCGCCTCGAAGAGCCGGGCGACGCGGCGCTGCTGCTCGGTCGTCATGCCGGCGGTCATTCGAGCGACGACTGGCTCAACTCGCGAAACAGCCAGGCGCGTGCGAGCGCCCAGCGCCGCTTCAGCGTCGCCGGCGACATCGACAGCGCTTCGGCGGCTTCCTCGATGCTGAGGCCGGCAAAGTAGCGCAGCTCGACGAGCCGCGCCTGCTCCGGATCGATCGCTTCGAGCCGAGTCAACGCCTCGTCGAGCGCCGGGAGCATTGCCGCATCCGGCGCCGCGACGGCGAGCGCATCGGTCAGCGTCACGCGATCGAGGCCCGCCCACCGCTTCCGCGCGCCGCGCGCGCGGGCACGTTCGACGAGGATCTGGCGCATGGCGCGTGCGGCGATGCCAACGAAGTGCCGTTTGTCGTGCCATGGCGTCCCGGCGGTGGCGAGGCGCAGGTAGGCCTCGTGCACGAGCGCGGTCGCCTGCAGCGTCTGCCCCGGCCGCTCGCCGCGAATGAAATGCGCCGCGATGCGCCGCAGTTCGTCGTAGACGAGCGGCGCCAGGCGCTCGGCATCGCGGCGGGTCGGGTCGTCGTCGCCGGTCATGAGCCGCTCGGTCACCAGTCTGCGCATTATCCGGCGCGGGACGGCCGATAACCAACTCGATGTCAACGACGCGGTGGCGTGCCTGATCTGCACACGACGGCACGCCTGAGCCGATTCGACCGCGGACTTCGCATTGTCAGACTGAGGGGGACCAATGACCAACACGAGGCTCGTCCTGATGATTGCGGTGCTGTGTAGCATGCCGGCGGTGAGCCAGGCACAGCCCGTTGACCTGGGCGTCACGATCGGAGCGGGTACGGCGAACGAGCTCGGATCCGACTTTGGCGGTGCCTTCAGCGTGCGCGGCCTCGTCACAGGCGCTCACGTCACGCTGCCGGTAAACGAGCGCTTTGCCATCCAGCCGTTCGTCACCTACGCACAGTCCTCGGAGTCGCCCTATCCCGGGCCCGGCTTCACCGGCGGCCGGCGGGATACTCGCGACGTACTCGTCGGCGCCGTGGTCGAGCAGCGTTTCCGCACGCCGCGGCCAACGCTTCAGGTGTTCATGACCTACGGCCTCGCTGCCGGCTGGGAACGCGAGGAGGTTGCGCCAACGACCTACTTCAACGGCCGCACGGAGCAAACCATTCCCGGCTACACCTCACAGGAGTTCGCGGAGATTCCCATCAGCCTGTTCGGCGGCGGCATCAGACAGGCCGTCGGGCGGCATCTGGCGATTCGCGCCGAAGCGCAGGCCGCAGGGTTCTTCATCATTCCGCTCGGTGTCCGCGCCTCGATCGGGATGGCCGTTGTGTTCGGGAAGTAACATCGGCGCGTGGTGGTAATCGTGATGGGTGCCGCCGGCGCGGGCAAGACGACCGTCGGGCGGGCGCTCGCCGCGGCATTGCGCTGGCGCTTCGTCGAGGGGGACGACTACCACAGCGTCGAAGCCGTGGCAAAGATGCGCGGCGGCCAGGCGTTGACCGATGCCGATCGGGGCCCATGGCTGGCGGCGCTCCACGCCGTCGTCGACGCGGCCGTTGCCCGGCGTGACCCGCTCGTCGTCACCTGCTCTGCCCTGCACGAACGCTATCGCGAGGTGCTGCGCGGGACGCTGCGCGGCGTACGCTTCGTGTATCTGAAAGCGGATGCGCCGACGTTGCGGGACCGGTTGACGACGCGCGCCGGCCATTTTGCCGGCCCGGCGCTGGTCGCCAGCCAGCTCGCCGCGCTCGAAGAGCCGCGCGACGCCGTCACCATCGACGCCACGCGACCGGTCGCTGAGATTGTCGACGCCGTCCGCTACGAGCTCGGGTTGTAGCGCTGCCCTTTCAGGGCTGCGCGCCCTCGTCGGCAGGCCTGAAGGCCTGCGTTACGTGCCCCTACACATCAATCAAGAATTCCGACGGTCTCAGCGCCAGCACCGGATAGCGACGCCTGAGGGCGTCGACGCGCTCGGCGTATTCCGCCTTCGGAAACTCCCGCCGCACGTAACGTTCGCGCAGCGCGCGGATTTCATACTTGTAGAGATCGCGGACGAAATCGCGCACCAGCTGCGGCGACGTGTGCGGCGTCGGGCGCACGCCGTGGACCAGCAGATGCTGAAGAACATCCGCGCGATACGTGTACACGTCTACATTCCGTCCTGGAGCACACGTCGAACCGCGTCCACCGTCGGATCGATGCGGATGATGTGCCGCGGGCGCGCGAGCGCCTCGGCCAGCGGCGGCGGCTTCTCGACAGCGCGGCCAATGATCGGCGACACGATCTCGGCGAACTTTGCCGGGTGCGCCGTTGCGAGCAGAATTCCCATTCGCCCGTTCCGCTCGCCGCGACCGTCCATCCCTTCCTGTCGCTTCAGCCCGAGATACGCGATGGCGCTGTGCGGATCCAGCAGGTAGCCGCGGTCCTCGTATACCCGCCGGATGATCTCGCGCACGTCCTCGTCCCGGAAGCGGCAACCAGTGATGTCGCGGCGCATCTCGTCGACGTTGTCGTGATACAGCCAGCGCATCCGCTCGAAGTTGCTCGGGTGCCCGACGTCCATCGCGTTGGCGATCGTCGTCACCGACGCGCGCGGCTCGTAGCGACCGGATTCCAGGTAGGCCGGCACGATGTCGTTGACGTTGGTCGCCGCGATGAAGTGGGACACCGGCAGTCCCGCCCGCTTCGCGAACAACCCGGCCGTGAGGTTCCCGAAGTTGCCGCTCGGCGTCGAGAACACGATCTCCCGAGTCCGGCCTGCCTGTCCCACGGCGAAGAAGTAATAGATCGACTGCGGCAGCAAGCGGCCGATGTTCACCGAGTTCGCCGACGTCAACTGCATGCGCTTGCGCAGATCGGTATCCGCGAACGCTTCGCGCGTCAGCCGGTGGCAATCATCGAAGCTGCCGGCGACGGCGTAGGCGCGCACATTGGTCCGCTCGCCGTTGAACATCGCCAACTGCGCTTCCTGGGTCGGGCTGACGCGGCCGTCGGGATACAGAATGACGACGCGCGTGTTCGGCACGCGATAGAACGCGTGCCCGACCGCGCTGCCGGTATCGCCGGAGGTCGCGACCAGGATCGTGAGCGGATCGTCACCGCCGTGAAGGGCCGCCATCAGCCGCGCCATCGTCCGTGCGCCGACGTCCTTGAACGCGAGCGTCGGGCCGTGGAACAGCTCGAGCGCGTGGATCCCGGGTTCGATCTCGACCAGCGGAATCGGAAAATTCAGCGCCTCGACGACGACCGCTTCGAGCGTCGCGGGATCGATCGCGCCGCGCGCGAACGGGCGCAGCGCGCGCAGGCCGACTTCAGTGAGCGTGCGGTGCGGCAGTCGCGCCAGCTCGCTCTCGGTCCACGGCTCGATCGTTTCCGGCACGTAAAGGCCGCCGTCGGGTGCGATGCCGTCGTACAGCGCGGTCGTGAACGAGACCGCCGGCCCGTGCCGCGTGGTCAGGAACTGCATGCGTCGGTGGTGACAATGCGCGCGCCGTGCGGCGCGATCGGCGAAACGTAGGTGTGCGGCGGCGCGCCGCCGATGTGCGTGACGACCGCGGCGGTCATCGCGCGCGCGACACGTTCGCCGTCGGCGATGCTGCGGCACAGCGCGAACAGCGACGGTCCCGATCCGGAGAAGCTGCAGCCGAGCGCGCCGGCGTCGATGGCCGCTCGTTTAATCTCTGCCAGTCCGGGCACGAGCGGCGCCCGGCGCGGTTCCGCGATCGTATCTTCGAGCGAGCGCGACAGCAGATCGAAGTCGCTCCGGTGAAGCGCGTCGACGAAGGCGCCGAGGTTCGCCCACTCGCGAATCGCGTCGGCGAGCGGCACGTGTGTGCCGAGCAGCGCCCGCGCCTTCGCGGTCTCGATCTCGAGATCCGGGTGGACGACGACTGCGGTCAAGCCGTCGGGTACCGGCAGACGGACGACGTCGGGCGGATTCGGGACGCGGACGAGGACCAACCCGCCGTACACGGCCGGACCGATGTTGTCGCCGTGCGCCGAGCCGGCGCCGATCCGCTCGCCTTCGAATGCGCAGGCCATCAGCGTCTCGAGCGAGGCGCGCGCGCCGACGAGCGCGTTGACCGCGACCGCCGCCGCCACCGCGCTGGCGGCGCTGCCGCCGAGGCCGCTCGACAGCGGCAGGCCTTTGCGAATCGTCAAACTGACGCCGCGGCGGTCACCGACATGGTCGAGCAGCGCCTGCGCCGCGACGCCGGCCGTATTTCGCGACGGATCGCGCGGCAGCCGGCCGTCGTCTCCGAAGATCCCGGCGATTGTCACACCGCCGCTCGGCGACAAGGCGGCGGTCACGGTGTCGCCGGGCTCGTGAAGCGCGAACCCGAGCACGTCGAAGCCGCACGCGACGTTCGACACGGTGGCGGGCGCAAAAGCGGTCACCGATTCCATCGACGGTCCATAAAGCCCTTCGCGCTCCGTCACCATCACCGGTGATACCGCTGCCGAATGGTCGGGATCAGGTAGTCGTGGAACGCGCCCTCGAAATCGTAGTGCGGCGCGAAGCCCCAATCGGTGCGCGCCGCGGAGTCGTCGACGGCGGCCGGCCACGAATCGACGATGCCCTGGCGCTTCGCGTCGATCTTGAAGCCGATCGTCGCATCCGGGAACGCGCTCGTCACCTCGTCGCAGATCTGCTCCGCCGACGGATTGAACGCCGACAAATTGTAGGCGGTGCGCGTCAGCCGCTGGCGCGGCGCGGCCGCGAGCATCAACAGCGCGTCGACGCCATCCGGCATCGCCATGAACGGAATGGTGGTGTCGGGCCGGACGAAGCAGTCGTAGCGCTCGCGCTTCGCCGCGGCGTGAATCATCTCCGGCGCGTAATCCGACGTGCCGCCCGATGGCAGCGTGACGGCGGAGATCAAGCCGGGAAACCTGACGCACCGGAAATCGACGCGCGCGATCGCATCGGCCGACAGCTGCTTGTAATGGCGCGCGTAGTACGCGCCGAGCTGCTCGCAGTACAGCTTGTTGCAGCCATACATCGTCGTCGGGTGTGCGAACTGATCCTCGGTGACGGCGCCGGCGCGCGCCTTGGCGTCGAGACCCGGCAAGCCGTAGGCGGCGATCGACGAGGGATAGATGAAGATCACCGGCCGGCCGTGCGATTCGCCCTGGTGCTGCGCAAACTCCAGCAGGTTCAGCGTCCCCTCGACGTTGACCTGATGCGCGGCGACCGGCGTGAATTCGGACCGCGTCGACAGCAGCGCCGCGAGGTGGAAAACGCGGTCGACCTCGAACTCGGCGAGCATCCGCTCGAGCAGACTCACATCGGTAATCGATCCGGTGAACTCGCGGGCGACGCGCGGCGCCAGCGACGGGTCGAGCGGGCTGACGTCGAGTGTGATGATTGGCGAGCCGGTTTCAGAAAGCCGGGCGACCAGGCCGTGGCCGATCTCGCCGCCGGCCCCGGTAATGAGCACAACCGGTTTACGCATTCCCCTCCGTCGGCATCCGTGCCTGCGCTTCGAGTTCGTCCGGCCCCGGCAGCCCGGCGGTGACGAGCATATTGACGGCGGTATAGATCACCACCGCGATCACCAGCCACCACACCGCGCGCGTCGGCAGCCAGGTGACGAGCTTGGCGGCGATGATCGCCGCCGGAAAGCCGCCCAGCGCCAGGCCGAGCGACGCCTGCCGGTGGTAGGTGCGCGAGGCGACGAAACGCATGCTGCTGAACGGCATCAGGAACGCGCACGACCCCATCATGATCGGGAACGCCGCGGTCGGCGCCATCCCGAGCAGGTAGACCAGGATCATGCACGGCGCATACAAGCCGATGCCCAGCATCATCAGCGCGCCGAGGACGAAGTTGCCCGCGACGCCAATCAGCAGCTTGACGCCGGTCAGGCTGAAGGTGGCGCCGCCGGCGGGGGCGACCTCGAGCGCCTTCAAGAGGAACATCATCGCCGCGCCGAGCAGCGCGAGGCCCATGCCGATTTGAATCTTCCGCCGCGGCCAGCGGATCACGACGCCGGCGCCGAGCCACGACCCGGCCATCGCCGCGGCAATCATCGACACCAGCGTCGTCGACTCGACCGGCACCAACTGGGTGTATATGAAGGCCTGCGCGATCGTCGGCATGGTGTGGCCCACGTTCAGCGTGCCCGGAATCAGCTTCACCGGCACCAGGTTCCGCAGCTTGTAGATCGACGTGGTGGTCGCGAACGACCCGATCCCGAGCGTGTCGAGAAACGCGGTGACGAAGCCGATCAGCGTCTGCAGCGGCGTCGGCCGTTCGAGGCCGCCGCCGACGATGGTGACGAGATACAACACGAGCACGGCGCCGAGGCCGCCGAGCAGCAGCGTCTTAGCGTCCACGAACAAACTCGTTGGTATAGGTCCTGGCGATGTCGATGGTGGCGGCGCGCACCTTGTCGATCGATCCGGCGAGCAGCGTCCGCACTTCCTCCGCACCCTCGGCCGCCATCACGCCGTCGGGCGAAAACATCGGCAGCGACGCTTTCAACGCGTCCACGTACAGCGCCTCGTCTTCGCCGCGAAGCGGCTTCGGCGTCCTCGAGGCGATCTCCTGTGGCGAGTGCGTCTGCATCCAGGCGAGCGTCTTCGTAATCGCCCGTGCCAGCCTGGCGGCCGTCTCGCGGTTGGCGCCGATCCACTCGACGGTCGAATAGAGGACTGACCCGGGATACGTATCGGTGCCGAACGCATCTTTCACGCCGGCGGCGGTGCGCAGATCGGCGAGGACGCGGACGCCGGGGTTGCGCTTCTGGACGAGGGTGAAGGACGGATCGGCCATCATGCCGGCAGCAACCTTGCCGTGCTCGATCGCCGCGATCGCCGTCGCCGCGTTGCCGATCGCCGTGATGCTGACGTCGGCGGCGGCAACGCCGTGCCGCTGCAGCAGGTAGGTGAGCAGCATCTGCGACGACGACCCTGCCGTGGTGACGCCGGCGACCTGGCCTTTCAAGTCCTCGATCTTCGCAACGGTGCCGGCGCTGTGCGGCGAGGTGACGAGCACCAGTCCGGGAAAGCGCAGCATGGTGACGAACGCCGTCAGCGCGCGCCCCTCCGCCGCCATCTGGATCGTGTGGTCGTAGAAACCGGAGACCACGTCAGCGCTGCCGCCGACCAGCGCCTGCAGCGCCTTCGAACCGCCAGCAAAATCCTGCAGTTCCACGTCGACGCCTTCATCGCGATAGAAGCCGAGCTCCTGCGCGAGCGTCGTCGGCAGATAGATCATCTGGTTCTGGCCGCCGATCGCGATCCTGACGCGCTGGCCGGCCGAATCACTGTTCCGGCCGCACGCGCAGACGAGGGCACAGAGGACAACAAAGGCCGCAAAGCGAGTGCGGAAAGTCAGGTCTTCCACTGCAGCAACCATCGTTCGAAGCGGCTCACCCCGGCGCTCACGATCACGACGACGATCGCGAGCACCGTCATCCCGGCAAAAACGCCGGTCGTATCGAACGTGCCTTCGGCTTGCGCGATTACGTAGCCGAGGCCGCGCGTCGCGCCCAGATACTCTCCCACAACCGCGCCGACCATCGCGAATCCGAGGCTCGTCTGCAGGCTCGAAAAGATCCAGGTGAGCGCGCTCGGGACCAGCACGTGGCGCACGAGCTGCCGCTCGCTCGCGCCGAGCATGCGCACGTTGTCAATCAGCACCCGGCTGGCGTCGCGGACACCCTGGTAGGTGTTGAAGAACATGACGAAAAAGACCAGCGTGACGGCGAGCGCGACTTTCGACCAGATGCCGAGGCCGAACCAGAGCAGGAACAGCGGCGCCAGGACGACGCGCGGCACCGCATTCAGCATCTTGATGTACGGATCCAGCACGCTGGCGAGAAACGGCGATCGCGCCAGCAGGAACCCAAGCGAAACGCCGAGGGCGGCGCCAACCAGCAACCCGAGCAGCGATTCTTCGAGCGTCGTCGCCAGGTGCGCCCACAACGTGCCGCTCGCCGACCATTGCGCGATCCGCGCGGCGATGTCGCTCGGCCGGCTCACGAAGAACGGGTCGAGGATCTTGAGCGAGACCAGCGTTTGCCAGGTCGCGAGGAAGGCCGCGCCGACCGCAATCTGCGCGGCGAGGATGATAGCGCGCGATTGATTCAACGGCGCGCCCCGACCACTTGCTGGCTCTTGATCACCTCTTCGCGCAGCACCGCCCAGATGCGGCGGTACAGGTCGACGAACTCAGGCGTCGTTCTGAGCTCCATCAAATCGCGCGGGCGAGCCAGCTCGACGCGATGCTGCGCGACGACGCGTGCCGCCGGGCCGGCGGACAGAATCACCACCTCGTCGGCGAGCGCAATCGCCTCTTCGAGATCGTGCGTGACGAAGATCACGGTCTTGCGATCGGCGCCGAGGTTATCAGCCGAGCGTCCTTCCCAGAGCGCCAGCAACTCGCTCTCCATGCGTTGCCGCGTGTGGACGTCGAGCGCACTGAATGGCTCGTCCATCAGGACGATGCCGCGGTCGAGAATCCAGTTCTGCGCCATCGCGACGCGCTTGCGCATGCCGCCGCTCAACTGCGCGGGATAGTGCGACGCGAAATCGACCAGGCCGACCCGCGCCAGCCACGCCTCCGCCTGCGACTGCGCATCTGCGCGCGCCGCGCCGCCAAGGGTGAGTCCCAACGCGACGTTGTCGCGAACCGTCTTCCACGGCAGAAGCGCGTCCTGCTGGAACATGTAGGTGGCGTGCCGGTTCAGACCGCTGAGCGCTTCGCCGTCGACGCGCACCGTGCCCGACGAAGGCGCCAGCAGGCCGGCGACGACATTGAGCAGCGTCGACTTGCCGCAGCCACTCGGACCGACGATCGCGACGAAGGCGCCGGCCGGGACGGCGAGCGAGATCTCGTCGATTGCGCGATACGAGCGGGCATCCGGCGTCGTGAAATCGCGCGAGACGCGTTCGATCTCGAGCGCAGTCATCGCGGTCTCGTGGCGTCGATTTCCGCGCTGAGGTGGGCGAGGAACCGCTCGGCCTCGCGCGTAACGGCCGCCGCGGTCAGGCGCTCGTTGTGCGGACTGTGGCCGCCTTCGGCGATGAGCGCGACGCGCGCCTGCGGGATGGTGGCGCGAATCGCGTCGAGTTCGCCCGGCTCGGTGCGAGGATCCTTCGCGCCGTGCACGATCAAGGTCGGCACGCGCAGATGAGCCAGCCGTCCACCATAGAGATCGTCGTCCGGACGGCGGCGCTCGTCGGCAATGCGGAGCCAGGCGACGCCGTTGATGCGAATCAGATCGCGCCAGGAGTCGCCATGCTCCGCCGCGAGAATGCCCGCGACGCGATCACCGAGGCCATCGGGATCGTTCATCATCGTTTCGAAGAACTCGCGCGACTTCGGCTTGCCGCGATAGAAATGCGCCGCTTCGACGATCAAGGCCGCCAGCCGGTCGGGCTCTCTCAGGCCCATCTTCAGCGCGATGACAGCGCCGTCGCTATGTCCCCAGACGATCGGTCGCTCGAGCCCGAGCGCATCGAGCACCGCGAAGGTTTCCACGGCCGCGCGATCGTGGAAATCGGCCTCCTGCACGGCGAGCCGTCCGGATCCGCCGTAACCGGTCCGATCGGGAATCACGATGCGGTGCGTGCCGGAGAGCGCCGCAATCTGTTGATCGAAGGGGTAGATGTCGTAACCCCATCCGCCGTGCAGGATGACCAGCGGCGGCGCGCCGTCGCCGACGTCGCGGTAATGAATCACGACCGGGGAAACGCCGGGCGCGAGCGGAGAGGCGGGAAGCGCGACTGTCGGCACGAAACGCCTATGCTAAGGTAAGTCCTCAAACTTATGAAGAAGACGGTGTTCGCCGCAATCGTGTTGGCAGCGGCGGCCGTTGCCGCGCAGACACTGCTCTCGCCTGAGCAGACGCTGGACCGCCGCGGTATCGGCGAGCGCAGCGAAGGACTCGCCTTCTCGCCCGATGGCTCGCGGGTCGTGTTCACCGTCGCCGATCCCGTGAAAGGGACGGTGCGCGCGCGCGCAATCTGGATGCTCGATGTCGCGGCCGGAACGCCGCGGCAGCTGACCTTTTCCGGCCGCAACGACTCGTCGCCGCGCTGGGCGCCGGACGGGCAATCGATCGCCTTTCTGTCGGACCGTGATGGCCCGGCGCAACTCTACCGCCTCGACATGCGCGGCGGCGAGGCCGAGAAGCTGACCGATCGCAAGGATGCCATCCGCGCCTTCCGCTGGTCGCCCGACGGCCGCCGCATCGCGTTGCTGATGCCCGAGGCGAAGACGGCCGCGATGCAGCAGCGCGAACGCGACAAGGACGACGCGCGCGTCGAAGACAGGGACGAGCGGCACGCGCGGATCTGGCTGCTCGACGTCGCCACCCGCGTCCTCACACAGGCCACGACCGTCAACTGGCGGATCGATCAGATCGAGTGGACGGCCGATAGCGCGGCGTTGATCGCGGTCGCGCACCCGCGGCCCGAGTCGGATCAATGGAACGATCGCATCTACGCGATCGACCTGCGCGACGGCCGCTTGTCGCCAATCGGCGAGCCGCGTCGGCCGATCGGCGCCGTCGCGGTGTCGCCCGACGGCAAGACCATCGCCTACCTCGGCGGCCGCATCGATGGGCCGTCGGCGCACGATCTCTACCTGCAACCGGTCGATGGCGGGACGCCTCGGAACGTGACCGCGGCTGCGCTCGATCGGCCAGTGAGCCAGGTTCAATGGATCGACAACGATTCGCTGATGGTCGTCGCGGCGCACGGCTTCGCCAGCGGGCTCGCGATCGTCGGACGCGACGGCCGCGTCCGGCCGCTCGACCGGCTCGCCGTCAACCCGTCGCAGTTCGCTCGATCGACGGCCGGCGCGATCGCGTTCGTCGGCGAGACGACGACGCGCGCGCCGGAACTGTGGCTGACGTCGGCCGACGGCGCCGCGCGCCCGGTGACGCGGCTGAACGAGAAGTGGTCGTCGATCCCGATCGCGACCCCCGAGTTCGTGAAATACAAGAGCGCCGACGACGTCGAGATCGAAGCGCTGCTGCTGCGCCCCACCAACCACCAACCCACCAACCCCCCCAATCCCCAATCCGCAACCCCCAATCCCCTGGTGGTGTTGGTCCACGGCGGCCCGACTGGCCGCTGGTCCGACAGCTTCGAGCCCTGGGGACAGCTGCTTGCGGCCAGGGGCTACGCGGTGCTCTATCCGAACGTGCGCGGATCCACCGGCTACGGTCACCGCTTTGTCGAGATGAACCGCGCCGACTGGGGCGGCGGCGATTTCAAGGACGTGATGGCCGGCGTCGACTGGGCGATCGCGCAGGGCATCGCCGATCCGAATCGGCTGGGGATCGGCGGCTGGTCGTACGGCGGCTACATGGCGGCGTGGGCAGTGACGCAAACCAATCGGTTCAGGGCGGCCGTGTCGGGTGCGCCGGTCATCGACATGGCCAGCGAGTTCGGCACCGAGAACGAATCCGGCTACGACGAATGGTTCTACGGCACGCCGTACGAAAAGCTCGACGGCTTCATCCGCAGTTCGCCGATGACCTACGTCAAGAACGTCAAGACGCCGACCCTCCTGCTCCAGGGCGCCGACGACGAGACCGACCCGATCGGCCAGAGCCAGCAGTTCTACCGCGGCTTGAAGCGTTACAACGTCGAGGCGGAGCTCGTCGTCTACCCGCGCGAACCGCACGGTCTGCGCGAGGAGAAGCATCTCGTCGATCGATTGACGCGCATCATCGCGTGGTACGACAAGTACCTGACGCCGGGCACACGCGCGACCGGTCAGCAACCCTGAATGGACGCACTCTTCCAGGCGCTCGTCCAGAACAGCTCCGACGCCATCGTCACGCTGACGGCCGACGGCACCATTGGGTTCATCAGTGAATCGTCGGTGCGGCTCCTCGGCTTCGCGCGTGACGAGCGGATCGGCCACAGCGGCTTTGAGCTGATTCATCCCGACGACGTCGCAGCGGTCCGCGAGAGTTTCGCGGCGTGCCTGCAGCGCCCGGGTGTGCCGATGCCCACCGACTGCCGGATGCGCCACAAGGACGGGACGTGGCGCTACATGGAAGCGATTGCCGTCAACCGGTTGACCGACCCGGCTGTCTCCGCCGTCGTCATCAACTATCGTGACGTCACCGAGCGCCGCGCCGCAGAACACGCGCTCCGTGACAGCGAAGCGCGGCTCAGGCAGATCGTCGAGGAGCAGAAACACACCGAGCAACGGCTGCGCCGCTCCGAGGCGCGCTACCGCTCGCTCATCCAGGGCGCCGCCTACGGCATCTATCGCAGCACGCTCGACGGCACGATCCTCGACGCCAACCCCGCGATTGCCAACATGCTCGGCTACACGACCGAGGAGCTCCAGACGCTGAACATGCTCGACGTCTACAAGTCGGCCCGCGATCGGGCGGCGCTGATCGAGCGCTACCATGCGCGGTACAGCGGCCGCCCGCTCTCCACCGACATCACCTGGCGCAAGAAAGACGGCACCGAGATCATCGTTCACGTCACCGCGCGCGTCGTTCGGCTCGACGATGGGATGCGCTGCTTCGAAGGGATCGTCGAGGACATCACCGAGCGCCGCGCGCTCGAGGACCAGCTGCGGCAGGCGCAGAAGATGGAAGCGGTCGGCCGGCTCGCGCGAGGCGTCGCCCACGATTTCAACAACGTCCTCGCGGCGATTCTGGGCTGCAGCGACCTGCTGGCGATGCGGCTCGAGAAGGACGATCCGTCGCGCGACGACGCCGAGGAAATCCGCAAGGCGGCGGAGCGCGGCGCGGCGTTGACGCGGCAGTTGCTCGCGTTCAGCCGCAGCCAGGCGCTCGAAGCACAACTGCTCGATCTGAACGTCGCGATCGCGCAGATGGGCAGCATGCTGCAGCGACTCGCCGGCGAGCGCGTGAAGCTGGACGTACGGGTGACGAAGACGCCGGTCTGCGTCCGCATCGAACCGGGTCTGCTCGAACAGGTACTGCTCAACCTCGTCGTCAACGGCCGCGACGCGATGCCCGCCGGCGGAACGGTGACGGTCACCGTCGAGTCGATCGCAATCGACGGCGCCGGCGCGCGGCGCTACCCGGCCCTGCCTGACGGTGAGTACGCGCGAATCTCCGTCGCCGATACCGGAGTCGGCATCGATCCCGCCGCGCAGCCGCACATCTTCGAGCCGTTCTTCACGACCAAGGGACCGTCAAAGGGCACCGGCCTCGGCCTGTCGATTGTGTACGGCATCGCCAAGGACGCCGGTGGCACCGTGACCTTCGTCACCGCGCCGGAGCACGGGACGACCTTCGAGGTCCTGCTTCCGCTCGCGGCGGACCTCTCTTCGTAGTGTCCGGCTTTAGCCGGACCAACGACGGTCCGCCTGAAGGCGGACGCTACCGAGCAATGGGATGCGCTACACCTGTGGCGTCGGCGTTTGTGTCTGCGGCACGTCTTTCAGCGCGCCCCACGTTTCGGGGTCCTGGCAGAGCAGCGTGTTCAGATAGAGGGTCACGTCCTCGGCCGGAAACTGGCCGGCGATCTGCGCAGCAGCGGGCCCGATCTTGTCCGCGTCCGGCTTCACCTCGTCCTCCTGGATCAACCCGTTCTCGTGAGCGATGCCGAGCGCGTCGAGGAACGCGCCCATCATCGCCCGGTGCTCGGCGAGGTGGTAGACGATCAGCGCGCGGCCCGCGATTTGATCGGGGACGGTGGCGAGGGTCGCCAGGTGCCGCGCCTTGCGATCGATGTCGAGGCCGATGATCGTCTTCGGGCGGAACTTCTTCTGCTGCGCGATCAGCAGCGCGGCCTGCACCTGATCGTCGGTCGCGTCGGGGTCGGCCCAGAACGCGTGCGCAGCGCGGACGCGCTGATCGACGGTCATGCGTTTCCAGAGACGGGAAGGGGTCAGCGTCGTGTCGGTCATTAGTTGCTATTCTAGTCACATGGCTCGAAGGTGTGTGCCGCGCGGGCTGCGGTGGACGATCTGGCTGCTGTTGACCACCGCAGTCGCGGCGCAGCCCCCCGGCGTACACCCGATCAGCGGGCGGCGGTTCGCGCCGGTGATGGGCTACCAGGGCGCCGACTGGCTCGAGCGGACGGAACGCGACGACGAAGAGGCGCCCGACGTCGCGCTGGGTGTGTTGAAGATTCCGAAGGGCGCGACCGTTGCCGACATTGGCGCCGGATCGGGCTTCATCACCGAGCGCCTCGCGGCCCGAGTCGGGCCCGGCGGCCGGGTGCTCGCCAACGACGTCCAGCCGCAGATGCTGGAGTTGCTCGCGAGACGCCTCGCGCGCAAGAAGATCGGCAACGTGACGCTCGTCCAGGGCACGATCGACGATCCGAAACTCTCGCCCGACTCGGTCGACCTCGCGCTGATGGTGGACGTGTACCACGAGTTCTCACAACCGCAGGCGATGCTGCGCCACTTGCGCGAGGCGCTGAAACCCGGCGGCCGCCTGGTGCTGCTCGAGTACCGCAAGGAGGACCCGTCAATTCCGATCCGCCCCGAGCACAAGATGAGCGTCGCCGAGGCCAAACTCGAAGTCGAAGCTGAAGGCTTCACGCTGTCGAAAGTGGACGAGTCGCTGCCACGCCAACACATTTTGATTTTCACAACCAAACCGGCGACACCTTAGAACCAGAACCAAGAACCAGAACCAAGAACCAGAACCCAGAACCAGAACCCAGAACCAGAACCCAGAACCAGAACCCAGAACCAGAACCCAGAACCAGAACCCGAGAACCCAGGAACCGCGAACCAAGAACGCCGAACGCCGAACGCCGAACCCGCCCGTGCTGTTCACCGAGCCCACCTTCCTGTTCCTCTTCCTCCCGATCCTGCTGGCCCTGTATTTCGCGCCCGCGGCCGCAGGTCGGGGACGGGCGAGGGTGCACGGCGTTTACGGAAACTGGCTGCTGCTCGTCGCCAGCGTGATCTTCTACGCCAAGGGCGGCGGCAACTTCACCTGGCTGATGCTCGGCTCGATCGCCTTCAACTACTGGATGGCGATCGCCGTCGATCGCGCGCACGCGCAGTCGGACGCAGCGGCGAAACGATGGGTCGGGTTCGCGGTCGCCGCGAACCTGGTGGTGCTTGGCGTGTTCAAGTACGCCAACTTCTTCGCCGACAACGTCAACACCTTGTTCCTGGCGCTGCGTGTCCAGCCGGTGGTGGTGCCGCGGGTGCTGCTGCCGATCGGCATCTCGTTCTTCACGTTCCACGCGATCTCGTACGTGATCGACGTGTATCGGCGCGACGCGACCGCACAGAAGAGCCCGGTGCACGCGGCCCTGTACCTGCTGCTGTTCCCGCAGCTCATCGCCGGCCCGATCATCCGCTACCGCGACATCGCCGACCAGCTCGCCGCCCGGCGCGTCACCATCGAGGACTTCGCCTACGGCGTGCATCGCTTCGTCATCGGCCTGGCGAAAAAAGTGCTGATCGCGAACCTCGTCGCTGCGCCGGCGGATCAGATCTTCGCGATGCCGGCCGCGCAGTTGTCGCCGGCCCACGCCTGGCTGGCACTGGTCTGCTACACGTTCCAGATCTACTTCGACTTTTCCGGCTACTCCGACATGGCGATCGGCCTCGGCCGCATGTTCGGCTTCCGGTTCCCGGAAAACTTTCGCTGGCCGTATATCGCCGCAAGCGTGCAGGACTTCTGGCGCCGCTGGCACCTGTCGCTATCGACGTGGTTTCGCGACTATCTCTACATTCCGCTCGGCGGCAACCGCGTGAGCCGCGGCCGCCAGTACCGCAACCTCGTCACCGTCTTCTTCCTTTGCGGCCTATGGCACGGCGCCAGCTGGAACTTCGTGATCTGGGGGCTGTGGCACGGCATGTTCCTCGTGATCGAACGCGTCGTTCACCAATCCACCCTCCGTAGCGAATCCACCCCTCACCAATCATCAATCCCCAATAAATCAGCAATCAGCAATCAGCAATCAGCAATCCCAGTGTTCTCGTGGCCGATCTGGCCGCACGTCTACACGATGGCTGTCGTGATGATCGGCTGGGTGTTCTTCCGCGCCGAGACGCTGGGCGGCGCGATGTCGTTCCTGAAGGCAATGGCCGGTGCGGCGCCGGCGGTGCCGACGCCGTACACGATCGGGTGGTACCTGACGCCGGAGCTGTGGCTGGCGCTGATCGCCGCCGGGGTCGGTTCGACGCCGTGGGTCCCGGCGCTCGCGGCGCGGCTGTCGCAGCGCAGGCAACCGGCATTCAGACTGACGCTGGCGCTCGTCAACACGGCGATGCTCGGCGCGCTGCTCTTCGCGTCGATTCTGCAGCTGGCGGCGCGGACCTACAACCCGTTCATTTATTTCCGCTTCTGATGCACGCGCCTGGCCCGACCGCACTGCCGGCCGCCCGCTGGCTCCTTGCCGCACTCTTCGCGATCACGATCGGGCTGCCGCTCGCCGCGAACCTCGCCGGCCGCGACGGCGCCGATCCCGCCGCCGAGAACCGCGAGCTTGCCACCTTTCCGCATCTCGCGGCGTCGTGGTCCGCAGTTGCCGCCTTTGGCCCGCAACTCGGTGCCTGGTTCGACGATCACTTCGGCTTCCGCAGCACGCTCGTGCGGTGGAACGCCGAGAGCCGCCTGTTCCTGCTCGGTGTCTCGCCGACGCCGACTGTCGTCAAGGGAGACGCCGGCTGGTTTTTCTATGGCGACGACAAGTCGATCGAGGATTACACCAACGCCGAACCGATGACGGCGGAAGCGGTCGCGAACTGGCGCCTGGCGATCCTGCGCGCGAACAAATTCCTGCGCGCGCGCGGCATCGCCTACGTGTTCACGATCGCGCCCGACAAGCACGTCGTCTACGGCGAGGAGATGCCAGCGAGGCTGTCGCGGATCACCGCCGTCTCGCGCACCGACCAGCTGTTCACGGCGCTGCAAGACACCGGGCTCGCGGTCGACGTCCGCCGGCCGCTCGAGGAAGCGAAAGGCCGCGAGCGCATTTACCAGCAGACCGACACCCACTGGAACGATCGCGGCGCGTTCGTCGCCTACCAGCGGATCATCGCCGCGGTGCGGGCCCGCGTGCCGACGACGCCGCCGGCATGGACGCGGGGGAACTTCGAATCGATCGAGCGGCGGGTGCCGGCGATGGACCTCGCCGGGATGATGGGATTGAAGCGCGTCCTCGAGGAGACCGATTTGCAGTTGGTGCCGCGGCGGCCGCGCCGCGCGCGTGTCGTCGAACCTCCAGGCGCCGCGCCGACCGCCGAGGAAGGCACGCTCATCACCGAGATCGACGATCCGTCGCTGCCACGCGCGGTGATCTTTCGCGATTCGTTCGTTTCGCGGTTGGTGCCGTTCCTGTCCGAGCATTTCGGCCGCGCCGTTTATCTGTGGCAGAACGATTTCGACGCCGACGTGGTCGAACGCGAGCATCCGGACGTCGTGATCCAGGAGATCGTCGGCAGGCATCTTTACAGTTTCATTCCGTCGCCGGAACTCGTACCGGAACAGTGAACGGCGGATTGGCGGCGAACATCAAGGGCCAGATGGCGGGCCGCCGTCAGGGCGGGCTCGAGAGCGCGAAGAATCTGTCAGACGCTGGCCAGGTGCACGGAATCGATCGGCTTCTGGTCGGCCCGTTCGGCCTGCATCGAGGCCAGCGTCACGCGCCACGTCTCGGCGAGCATCTGCGCAGTTCCCCGTGCGAACAAACGGTTTTCCCGCAGCACGTGATCGCCGCGCACCACGCACACTTCATAGCGCGGCGCGTCCCCCCGGTCGACGAGCAGGCATATCGTGCCGTCGTCGAGGGACCAGAGGCGCTCGACACTGATCGAGGGTGCTGTCATGCGCGCGACGAGTAGCAAAGGCGGGACCGCACGGCTCAGCCGGTCGGCGTCCGAAATGTCGTGTTCTTCCGGCAAACCGTCACATGCTGGCGAAAGTGTGCGCGCACACGTGCGAAGACGCACAGTCGGGCGCGCGCTCTCGCGCACGCCCGCAGCCTCAAGCCACACACAAGCCGCAGGTGTTCGTCGTGTCCGGCTTTAGCCGGACACGCGGCGCGTCACAACTCCCAAGTCGCCCGTCAGGGCTCTTGGTCGGTCGGGCGCGCGCCTGCTGCCGTGGACGCCGCGGCGCCGAAGTAGATGCCGTTGAACAGCAGTTTGAAGGTGCCGTGCGGCTGGTCGCGCCAGTTCACCTCGTTGCCGTACAAGACGACGTGCCCCTTGCCGACGGGCGCTTCGACGATCGACACCGCCTGATCCAGGTATTGCTGCCCCCACGCCCAACCGCTGCGCAGCGGTGCCGGGCTGTCGTACCACGCCACCGGCTTCACGCCTTTGAGCGCCGCCTCGGGCTGCAGGCGGAACGCCGGGCTTTCGTCGTAGAAGACCATCGCGGTCTGCTCCATCCCGTAGGCGAGCGGGTGGGTGTTGTCGATGCGCGCTTCGAGGATCGATCCGGGCACGAAGTACTTCTCGCGCGGCAGCGGCCGCTCGGCGCCATTCGCCACTTCGATGAGCGCGTTCTTGATCGGCAGGCCGAGGTGATAGCCGAGCGACGTCGATGATCCGATCGTGAGGATCGTGCCGCCGTTCTCGACGAACTTCTTCAATTCGGGAACGGTCTTCGCGACAGTCACGCGTCCAAGCGTCGGCCGGAACTCGGCCGGAATCGAGTCGGCCGGAGGCTGACCCCCGAAGCCGCCTTGCGCCGGCTGGGCATCGCGCATCGGGATGGCGCCGTCGACGAAGACCAGCACGTCGAACTTCGCGGTGAGGTTGCCGGCGTCGAGCGTCTGCGGATAGACGACCTCGAACGGGAACTCGAATTGTTCGAACAACCACCGCGTCCAGCCGGCTGGCATCGACCCGCCGTACTGATCCCACAATCCGATCCGCACCGGCTTCAGCGCTACCGGTGCATGCTCGCCAGCGGGCATGGCCGGTGTCGCCTCGACGCCGAGGCCTTTCTCGGCGGCGACCTTTTCGAGAATCGGCGTCGACTCGGCACTCACTGGAACGAGGAACGTGCCGGCCGGAAACGGTTTGCCGTTGCTCGTCAAGGCCGCCGTCGCCCGCGATACCGGCTGCCTCGCCTTCAGCAATCGGTTCGCGGCGATGAACGCGTCGTTCACGCGCGCGTCGATCACGTAGGCGCCACCGCGCGGCGCCGCCGCCAACTTCGCGGCCGGGGCAACGACGTCGGGCAGTTTTTCGAACGGGCCGTCGAAGCCGTCGAGGACGCGATCGAACTTGATACCCATCGAGTACGCGATGTTGTAACCAGTGACATCGTACGGCGGCCGCGGCGCCCCGCCAGGATACGGGATGTCGTCGGGATGATCCTGCGGCTCGAACATATCCATCAGGTGTGCGCGGAACGGCTGCGCCGCCTTCAGCACGTACGATCCCGCGGGGTACTGTTTACCGGCGACAGTGAACGGCGCCGTCGCGCGGTGCACGACCACGCCGGCCTTGATCAGTGTGTTCACGAATTTCGTCGCGGTGAGGAAATCGGGTTGATCCGACGGCACGATGAAACCGCGCGGATCACGCATCTTCGGATCGTGCAGGACGGTCGTGTAGACGGCGACCGGCGCACCGCCGCCGCGCCCGCCGCCACCGCGTCCGCCAAGCGCCGCCCGAGGGCCGATGTTTTCCCCGCGCGACGCACCGGCGGCGCCCGCCGCCTGCGCTTCGATCGCGTCGCGCGCGGCGTCGATCCGCTTCGGGTGGATCGTCCAGTGGTCGGTGTTGCCGAGGTCGATGGCGTTCTTCGCCATCCTGTACATATTGAAAAGGAAATCCTCGTGCCGCTTCGACGCGATGTCGAGGATGGCGTAGTTGTTCGTCACCGAGTATTCGATCGCGGTGCGGAACTTGAAGACGCCAGGCGCGATCGGGTTGGGCACGTCGGCGCGCGGCAGCTGCATGTCGAGCACGAACGGGATCTCGACCGGGGTCGGGTTGCCGATCGTCTCGGTGAGGATGCCGATCTGGTTGTGGAAGTACGACGTGGTGCGGATGCCGCCGTTGAACCAGGTCGAGTACGGCGCCCCGGTCCGCATCACTGCGCCCGGCTTGCCTTCGGCCGCCAGCCGCGTGTGGATCGCCGAACCGACCATGTCGATGCCGAGCACGATCAGCGGATCGAAGTTGTAGTTGAACGGATCGCGGAACGGCGGCGCGAACAGCACCGCGCCGGCCGGCCCGGTCTGATGATGGTTGTACATGATCGCCGGGTACCACTCGCGATACATCACCCAATTGGCGTTCACGCTCTCCGACATGTTCATCATGTAGAAGTCGCGGTTGTCGTCGTGGCCGATGTATTTCTGGTAGAGCCGGGGGATGCCGTTGGTCGATCGCTTCTTCTCGTCCGGCTCGCGCATGTACCAGTTCGAGACCAGTTCCATGCCATCAGGGTTGATGAGCGTGCAGAGGATGACGTCGTCGTTGAGGAGCCGCAGCGTCTCGGGGTCGCTCCTGGTGTTCAGCCGGTAGATGATTTCGATCAGCTGTTGCGCGCCGAGCACTTCGGTGGCATGCAGGCCGCCGTCGATCCAGACCACAGTCTTGCCGTCGCGGGCGAGCTGGTGCGCCTGCTCGTCGGAGAGGCCGTCGGCGAGCGCGAGCTTGCGGTTGTTCTCTTTGATCTGCGCGAGGCGCCGATGGTTCTCCGGGGAGGTGATGATCGCGGTCAGCTCGGGGCGGCCTTCCTCGGTCTTGCCGATTTCGACGACCGTCATCCGATCGGACTCGGCGTCGATCTTCTTCAGGTACTCGACGTACTGTGTGTAATTGACGAGGAAGTAGTCGTCGCCGATATCGTGGCCGAACTGCTCCTTCGGCGACGTGATCTTCGGCGCCGCCGAACGGTGCTGCGCCTGCGGCGCGGCAGACAGCGCGACGACGGTCAGCGCGATGAGCGCGATCGCTTTCTTGAACATGGGACCTCGCGGGAACAATCCCGCGGATCCTATCGCGGATCAGCATGCTGACGAAGCGTTTCCACCCGACGCGGAAACGCCTGTGCTCGTGTCAGCGGCTGACGACGACGCCGTCCTGACGCAGCCGCGCGGCGACGAGTTGCCGCTGCGAGGCGTCGATCGCGAAGCCGCGGCGCTGCGGATCGAAGAAGTCCGAGGCGGTGTGCGTCGCCTGCATCAACCCTTTGCGCGTGTGTGCCTTCGAGGCCATCAGGTAGTGGCCGAGCTCGTGCGCGAGCGCGCGGCCCATGGCGCGGGCCAGATAGGTTTCCCGCTCGAGGATCGTCAACTGGCTGGCGATGCCGACGACGCCCTCCGACCCGTTCATGTACTCGACGGCGTTGCGGTACGACACGTAGATCTCACGCGCCGGCCCATCGTCGTCGAACTGGATCCAGCCGAGCGGGATGCGATTCGCGCCGGCGATGCCGCGGGCAGGACCGATCACGATCCGAAGCGCCGTGGCGGCGGGCACCTGGTCCATGCGGGCCGCAGCTTGCGGCGTGACGCGGCGCCACACGAACGTGACGCCGGCGGAGTTCCAGATCGCGTTCGCCTCTTCGAGCGCTCGCGGCACGAGGCGCGCCGGCATCTCCGTCATCTCGGTGACGGTGATGACCAGCGGTGGCAGCGGCGACGGCGTCGAAGCGGCGGCCAGCGAGGTAACGAGCGCGACAGCAGCGAGGCTCGTGATCGGCATCGCTGCAATAGACGGACAAAATCAGCAAAAGTTTGATGTCCGAAACTGCGATGAACGGACGCTGCTAAATCTCGAAATCGACCGCTACAACATGCTCCGAAAGCGATGCGCCATATTGTGAAACCGGGACATGGCGGTCGTTTTTCTGGTACGCGTCGAGCGCTGTCCGATCGGGGAATGTGATGACGAGCGCCGTATCGTACGATCGCGGCGACCGCACCACGTCCTCACCAACCTTCAGGTCGATCACGCCGTCTAATGTGTGCAGCGCTGCCAGCCGGCTGCGGTGCTGCGCCCGGGTCGCGGCGTCGATCTCGGCCTTGTACTTGAAGCACACGACGTGCATGAGCATCACAGTTCCTCGCCTTCAATGTCGTCGTCGCCCACGTCGACGACGACGCTGTGGATGTCGATCCTGAACCATTCCTTGAACGTTTTCAGATCGCGCGTGGCTGGCCACACTGCTTCGTCTTCGGTCCAGGCCGACAGCTGAAACTCGAACAGCCACGGCGCGTTCTCTTCGACCCACTCCTGCAGATCCTCTTCGAGGTCGAACTCGGGGAGCAGGAACGCCGAGCCGTAGGCCTTGGCGCGCGGCACGACCACCGTCATGCCGCTCCTGTTGAAGTCGCTGTCGGTCTGGCGCATCCAGTCGAGGTACGGCTGGCCGCCCGTAATCGTGACTGCTGTGCGGTTCACAACGCGCATCGAATGATTGTATGCGCGGCCGCAAGTCGCAAGTCGCGAGTTCCAAGTCAGTCGCATGTCGCAAGGCAGTCGGTCCAAGACCACGGCTTGCGACTTGCGACTGACTTTTGACTTGTGACGTGCGACTGACTTGAGACTTGCGACCTGCGACTTGCGACTTATACAACGCGCACGTTCGCCGCCGGTGCGCGTGCCTCCGCCGCCGCGGCGCTGATCGCGCGAGCGAGGGTCTTGGCCGCCTGCGCGGCGCGCGCCGCCGGCTGGGCGGTGTAGCAGATCCGCAGCTGATGATCGCCGCCGCGATCGACATAGAACGGATCGCCGGTCAGGACCATCACTGAATCGCGCAGCGCGGCGTCCTGGACGGCGCGGGCACGCACGCCGGGCGGCAGATCGCACCACAGGTACATGCCGCCGTCAGGGATCCGGAAGCGCAGCTGCGCCGCCGGCACCTGCTGTCGCAGCGCATGCACCATCGCGTCGCGGCGGCGCTTGTGCTCGCCGCGCAGCGTCGTCAGGTGCGCATCCATCGTGCCGTTGGCGACCAGCTCGCAAACGACCATCTGCGACAGGTTCTGCGTGTGCGGGTCCACCACCTGCTTGATCAGCGCCAGCTGATCGACGATCGGCTGCACGGCGCTGATCCACCCGAGCCGCAGACCCGGCGCCAGCATCTTCGAGAAGCTGTTGATCCGAATCACCACCTCGTGCCCTTCATCGAGCGTGAACAGCGACGGCGGCGGCGGCGGGCCGGTGATCCCGAGCTCGCGGTAGGTATCGTCTTCGACGATCGGCACCCGATAACGCGCGGCGAGCTCGAGCAGTTCCCGGCGCGCACGGATCGACAGCGTAACGCCCGTTGGATTCTGGTTGGTCGGGTTGGTATACAGCAGCTTTGGCCGATACCGCAGCAGCAGTTCCTCGAGCTCGTCGACGTCGGCGCGGTTGATATCCCAGCCGACGACGCGCGCGCCCGCGTTGCGGAACGTCTGAATGGCGCCGAGATAGCCGGGCCGGTCGATGATGACGGCATCGCCGCGATCGATCAGGCAGCGGGCCAGCAGGTCGAGGCCCTGCTGCGCGCCGGCGACGACGAGCACGTGTTCCGGCCCGCCGCCGAAGCGCTCCGCCAGGACGTCGCGAAAGCGCGGCATCCCTTCGGTCGGCCCATGCGACCACGCCGCGGCGGCGTGTTTCGCCAGGACTGCGTTCAGTGCCCGCTGAAAGGCGGCCGCCGGAAAGCACTCGAGTGCCGGCACGCCGGCGGCGAGCGACACCACCGAGGGGTCCGACGCGGCCCGTACCAAATCGCGAACGGTCGAATCGGTGGACTGCAGCACCGACGCCGCCATCTTGCCGCGCCACGCGAACGGCGCGCTCGCTGCGTCCGGGCGCGCCGACACGAACGTCCCGCGGCCGACGTAGCCGCGCACCAGGCCGCGCGATTCCAGCTCGCGGTAGGCGTGCACCACGGTCGCGCGGCTGACGGCCAGCACCGCGGCGAGCTCGCGCTCCGGCGGCAGCCGGAAGCCCGCCGGGACGCGCCCGCGCGCGATGCCGTCCTCGACGAGCATGACGATGCGGCGGAAGAGCGGCCGGGTGCGCGGCAGCGAGCGCGCGTCGACGCCGAGCGCGTGAAATAGTCCATTCGCGGATTGGCGCGTCTCGGCTGTGGCGGTCTTGGGCATGATGCTGAACATTATGGCAAAAGAAAGCAGTCCAATTGCCCCAGGCGGCCTGGTCTACGTGAGCGGCGACTTCCGCCCGTCGGCCGACGCCGCGATCAGCGTCTTCGACCACGGCCTGCTCTACGGCGACGGCGTCTTCGAAGGCATCCGCGCCTACAACGGCCGCATCTTCAAGCTCGAACGCCACATCGACCGGCTGTTCGATTCCGCGAAGGCGATTCGGCTGGAGATCCCGCACTCGCCCGAGGAAGTCTGCGACATCGTCGTCGACACCTGCCGGCGGAACGAGATCCACGACGGCTACGTCCGACTCGTCGTCACCCGCGGACCGGGCGACCTGGGCATCGATCCGCGCAAGTGCCCCCGTCCCGAACTGATCGTCATCGCGCGACCGCAGCTCACGATGTACGCGGCAGCGCACCGGGGCATCCGCTTGATCACGTCGACCTTCCGGCGCAACGCCATCGACGCGACAAGCCCGTCGATCAAGTCGCTGAACTACCTGAACAATGTGCTCGCCCGGATCGAGGCCAACGATCGCGGCGCCGACGAAGCGCTGATGCTCGACGCGCAGGGCTACGTCGCCGAGGCGACGGTCGACAACTTCTTCATCGTCACCGAGCACGCGTTGCTGACGCCGCCGACGGCGACCAATCTGAAAGGCGTCACGCGCGAAACGCTGCTGGCGGTGGCCACGGGCCTCGGGATCCGAACCGAAGAACGGCCCTTCACGCTGTTCGACGTGTGGACGGCGCGTGAGGCGTTCATCTGTGGAACGGGTGCCGAAGTTGTGCCGGTGGTGTCGGTTGACGGTCGGACCATCGGGTCGGGCGACGTGGGGGCCGTCAGCGCACGCATCGTCGCCGCCTATCATGAGCTCGTCCGGTCTCAGGGGCGGCCGATTCAGCCGGCGGCGCCGCCGCGGGAAATCGTCGCGGGCTATCGCGTGTAACATTTAATACGTGGATGCGCCGGAGCGGTTCGACCAGCTGATCGCGTTTCTCGAATCGAACCTGCCCGCGCCGGTTGAACGGCAGGAGGCCGGCGACGGCTCGATGCAGTTCACCGCCGGCGACCCGGCCGAGGTGGTCGTCGCGCTGACCGACAACAGCGTCGTCGTCTCTGAATTCGCGGGCGTGTGGGAATCGCCGTTCACGCTGGCGGCTCGGCCGCGCCGCGTCGGCGTATTGAAATGGCGCCGTCTTCCCGAGACGGCGCTGTTCAACGCCTTGTCCGCCTTGATCAAAGGCGCGCGCGACGCGCGGCACTCGCGATTCCAGACCTGCCGCTACTGCGGCAACAGCACCGCACCGGAGTGGATGCACCAGGACGGGCTCTGCCAGTCCTGCGCCGATCAGCACAGCGGCGCTGTGCACTGACGCTGCGCGCGGCAATTAAGAATTTGGAATTAAGAATTAAGAATTCGAATTCTTGATTCCGAATTCCTAATTCTTAATTGTCCGGCTCTCCAGTTCATCCCAGCGCGTGTACGCGGCGGTGAGCTCGTGCTGCAGCGCGTCGAGCCTGGCGAGCACGTTGTTGATCGTCTCGGCCGCCTCCTTGTAAAACTCGGGGGCGGCGATGGTTTCGTTCAGCGTGCGCTGTTCTGATTCAAGCGCGTCGATTTGCGCCGGCAGCGACTCGAGCTCGCGCTGTTCCTTGTAACTGAGGCGCCGCTTCCGCGGCGCCCGCGACAAGGCATCAAGGGCCACAGAGGAGGGTGCGGCCTTTCCCTCTGCGGCCTTTGTGGCCCTCTGTGCCCTTGTCTGCGAAGCCTGGCGAAGCCAGTCTTCGTATCCCCCGACGTATTCGCCGACGTGGCCGTTGCCTTCGAACGCGAAGGTGCTCGTGACCACGTTGTCGAGGAACACGCGGTCGTGGCTGACGAGCAGGAGCGTGCCGGGCCACTCGACGAGTTGCTCCTCGAGCAGTTCCAGCGTCTCGAGATCGAGATCGTTGGTCGGCTCGTCGAGGACCAGCACATTCGCCGGCCGCGTGAACAACCGCGCCAGCAGCAGCCGGTTGCGCTCGCCGCCGGACAGCGCGTTCACCGGCGATCGCGCGCGCTCGTTGGAAAACAGAAAATCGCGCAGGAAGGCGTGGACGTGCCGCGTGCGGCCGTTTGCGGTGACCGTGTCGTTGCCCTCGCCGATCGTGTCGAACACGGTCCGTTGCGGATCGAGCTGTTCACGTTGTTGATCGTAGTAGGCCACCTGCACGTTTGCGCCGTGCCGCACCTCGCCGGTATCTGGCGCGATCTCGCCGAGCAAGAGGCGCAGCAGGGTCGTCTTTCCGGCGCCGTTCGGCCCGATGAGACCGATCCGATCGCCGCGAATGATGCGGGTCGAGAAGTCGCTCACTACCGGCCGGCCGGCGTAGGCTTTCGAGACGCCGCGCGCCTCGAACACCAGCTTGCCCGATTGCTCCGTCTGCTCGACCTGCAGGCGAGCGGTGCCGATCTGTTCGCGGCGCGCGGCACGCTCCTCGCGCATCGCCAGCAGCGCGCGGACGCGTCCTTCGTTCCGTGTGCGCCGCGCCTTGGTGCCCTGGCGCAACCACGCCTCTTCTTCAGCGAGCTTCTTGTCGAACTTGTCCTGCTGAACGGCCTCGCTGGCCAGCGCCTCCTCCTTGCGGCGCAGGTAGGTGCCGTAATCGCCGGGCCACGACGTCAGCTGACCGCGATCGAGCTCGACGATCCGCGTCGCCAGCCGCTGCAAGAACGCGCGATCGTGCGTGACGAAGAGCACCGCGCCGGCGTAGCCGGCCAGGAACTCCTCCAGCCACGCGATTGCGTCGATGTCCAGATGGTTCGTCGGTTCGTCGAGCAGCAGAAGATCGGGCTGGCCGACGAGCGCTCTCGCCAGCAGCACGCGGCGGCGCCAGCCGCCGGACAGCGTGTCGACGATCGCGTCCGCCGGCAGGTCGAGCCGCGACAGCACCAGATCGACGTGATGATCGCGGAGCCACGCCTCGTCCTCGGCGAGATGATGCGTGTGGCCGTCGGCGACGACGTCGAAGACGCTGCGATCGGCGGACAGCGGCACGTCCTGTTCGAGCCGCGCGACGCGGAGCCCCGGCTGGCGCCAGACGCTGCCCTCGTCTGGCGGTAGTTCGCCGCTGATGATTTTCAGCAGCGTCGACTTGCCGGTGCCGTTGCGGCCGAGGATCGCCACCCGCTCGCGCGGCTCGATCTGCAGCACGGCGCCGTCGACGAGCGGCGTATGGCCGAACGCGATCGAGACGCGATCCATCGAAACAAGAGGCACCGAGCAACGGTACTACACACGCATCTTCGGCTACGATCGCCGGCATCATGCGCACGCGATTCCTTCTTGTGCCGATCACGATCGCCTGCGCGGCGGCCGTCGCCGCGCAACCTCGCCTCACGCTCGACCACGCCGCGATTGCGCGGCGGCTCGTCCAGCAGCTGGCGCTCAAGCCCGGCGAACGCGTGCTGTCGATCGCGCATCCTGGCGTGTTCGAGGACCTCGTCCCGTGGATTCGCTATGAAGTGATGAAGAGCGGCGGCATCGACCTCGGCGTGGTCGACGTGCTGCGCGAACCGGTACCAGAGGCCTTCGACGCCGCCGTGCTGGCGAAAGGCGCGCGCGAGGCGCGCAGCCATTACAAGGCGATGTTCCGCGACGTCGACGCCGCGATCATGATGCCGGGCGCGACCACGTCCCATCCGGCGTATCTGGCGATGCAGGACTGGCTCAAGGACGACCTCACCGAGCATCGCGGCCGCCGCACCATTCACTTCCACTGGATCGAAAACGGCAGTGCGTATCCGCTCGCCGGCCAGCCGCTGCCGCCGCGGCCGCTGATGGACGCCGTGTATCAACGTGCGCTGCTGCAGACCGATTACAAGGCGCTCAACGCGAGCGAGCGCCGGTTCGCCGAGGCGCTGCGCGGCGGCGAGGTCCACATCACGTCGCCGGCCGGAACCGATCTGCGCTTTCGCGCCGGCGACCGGCCGGCGAACCTGCAGGACGGGGACGCGTCCGCGGCGCGGGCCGCGCAGGGCATCGTGCTCATCGATCACGAAGTCGAACTTCCGGCCGGCGTCGTGCGGGTCGCGCCGCTCGAAGACAGTGTCGAGGGCGTGATCGCGTTTCCGCCGTCGCAGTGGGATGGCCGGCCGGTGGAGGGGTTGAAACTCCGCTTCGCGAAAGGCCGCGTCGCCGACGTCACGGCGACCAGCGGGCGCGACGCGGTCGAAGCCGAGATGCGCCGCGCCGGTGACGCCGGACGGATGTTCCGCGAGATCGGCGTCGGCTTCAATCCGCTGCTCGCCGTCCCCGAGCGGGAGCCATGGATTCCCTATTACGGCTACGGCGCTGGTGTCGTGCGGCTCTCACTCGGCGACAACACCGAACTCGGCGGCGCGGTGACCGGCGGATACGTCCGCTGGAACTTCTTTACGGATCTGACGGTGACCGTTGGCGGCACGACCTGGGTGCGGAACGGGAAGATGTAGGATCGGCTCGTGCGCGCCGTTCGCCGCCGATCGCTCGTCGCCGCTGCTCTTGCGATCGGGTGCGCCGCCGCCGCGTTCGCGCAGCGGCGCTTCGACGATTTCGGGTTCGGCGGCTACCGCGGACGCATCCCCGAGATCCGCAACATCGCCTACGACGGCCGCTTCACGTTCGTGCGCGTCAAGTACGAGACGGCGCCGGGCGGCTACTGGGCCGGCGGACGTCCAGCCTGGGTGCATGGGTTCCCACTCGCCGAGCAGAACCTCATGCGGATCATGACCGACATGAGCTACCTGAACCCGCACGTCGAAGAAATCAACGTGCTCACGCTCGACGACCCCGAGTTGTTCAAGTATCCCGTTGCCTACATCATCGAGGTCGGCTGGTGGACGTTGAACGATCGCGAAACGGCGGCGCTCCGCGCCTACATCCAGAAAGGCGGCTTCGTCATCGTCGACGATTTCAAGGTCCTCGGCTGGCGCGGCATCGACACCGGCGGATGGGATCCGTTTGCCGAGAACATGAACCGCGTTTTCCCTGGCGTCCGCTTCTTCGACATGGACGCGTCGCATCCAATCTTCCACTCGTTCTTCGAATTGAACGAGCAGAAGCTCGACGACGTCCCGCAGGCGTACAACAGCGGGCGGCCGGTGTTTCGCGGCGTCTACGAAGACAACGACCCGGCCAAGCGACTCGTCATGATCATCAACTACAACACCGATGTCTCGCAGTTCTGGGAGTGGTCAGGCCGAGGACTGCGCCCGGTCGACGACACCAACGAAGCGTACAAGCTCGGCGTCAACTACCTGATGTACGGCGTGACGCACTGAACGCTCGGCTGACGCCTTCGCGCTCCATCTGCCAGGGGTAAGCCCGCCCAACGGTCCGGCTGTTGCAATTAGCGACGGCGGAGAGAGCCGTGCAACTGCCCGAGAAGCTGAGCCGGTACGCCGCCGTCGCCACCCTGCTACTGAAACATCGTTCCGCGCTCGGCGGACCTCAGAGGGAGGCCGACGGCGTTCGCGATCACGCCGACGACGCAAGGCGCTTGACCGACGACCTCGAGCGGCTCGGGCCCACGTTCATCAAGCTTGGCCAGCTGCTCTCCGGCCGCGCCGATCTGCTGCCGCCAGCCTACGTCGACGCGCTCGCGCGCCTCCAGGACGATGTCGCGCCCTTCTCGTACGCCGACGTCGAGCGCATCGTCGAATCGGAGATCGGCGTCAAGCTGTCGAAGCTGTTTCCGATCTTCGAAGCCGAGCCGATCGCCGCCGCGTCGCTCGGTCAAGTGCATCGTGCCGCGCTGCGCGACGGCCGCATGGTCGCGGTCAAAGTGCAACGGCCGGACGCCCGTGAGCAGATTGCCAAGGATCTCGAGGCCCTTGCGGAGGTCGCCGCCTTCGTCGATCGCCACAGCGACGCGGGGGCGCGGTACAACTTCTCGGAGCTCGTCGCGGAATTCCGCCGGACCATCCTCGCCGAGCTCGAGTACCTGCGCGAAGCCGAGAATCTGCGGGTCCTCGCCCGCAACCTTGCCGGCTTCGACGACATCATCGTTCCGCAGCCAATCGACGACTATTGCACCTCGCGCGTGCTGACCCTCGATTACGTACGCGGCACCAAGGTGACCGCGATCAGCCCGCTCACCCGTCTCGACATTCGCGGCGAACACCTCGGACGCGAACTGCTGCGCGCCTATCTGCACCAGATCGTCGTCGACGGGTTCTTTCACGCCGATCCGCATCCCGGCAACGTGTTCGTCACCGACAACGAAAAGATCGCCCTCGTCGATCTTGGTATGGTCGGCCACCTGTCGGCGCGGACGCAGGAACGGCTACTCGGCCTGCTGATCTCCGCATCCGAAGGGCGGGGCGACGACGCGGCCGACGTTCTACTGGAGCTCGGCGAGCGCCGCGACGACTTCGACGAGACCGCGCTGCGGCGGGAGATCACCCAGATCGTCACGGCCTGCCAGGACGCGTCGCTCGCCCAGTTGCAGGTTGGCCGGCTGCTGCTCGACGTCAACCAGCGCGCCGGCGCGCATGGCCTCAAGCCGCCTCCCGAACTGGCGCTTCTCGGCAAGACGCTGCTGAACCTCGACGTGGTGGCCCGGTCGCTGTCGCCGGACCTCGACGTCAACGCCGTAATCCGCGCCGAATCGGTGACGTTGATGCAGCGCCGGATGCTGCAATCGGTGTCGCCCGGCCGCGTCCTGTCGACGATGCTCGATGCCAAGCAGTTCGCCGAGCGGCTGCCTGGTCGCGTGAACCGCGTCCTCGACGCCCTCGCCGGCAACGAGCTGAAATTGAAAGTCGAGATGATCGACGAGGGCGCGGTGATCGACGGACTGCAGAAAGTCGCCAACCGCGTCGCGCTCGGCCTGGTGATGGCGGCGCTGATCGTTGCCGCCGCGCTGATGATGCAGGTGCCGACAACCTTCAGGGTGCTCGGCTACCCGGGAATCGCGATGATCCTGCTGATTATCGCCGCGTCAGCCGGCGCGATGCTCGCCGTGCAGATCATCAACACCGATCGATCGTCACGGCGGCATCGGACGTGATTGTCACCCGGCCGTAGCGCGAAGGCTTCAGCCGAGCGGGCATCGCTCCGCTAAAGCGTTCGCGCTACACGTTCTGATCACTTCACGAGCGAGCAGCTGCTCGAGACCATCTTCACCGAGTTGACGTTCAGCTGACGGACGACAATCTGCGTCTGCGCCGTCGTCTCGACGGTCGGCTTCGAGCCGCCGCTCGTTCCAGTGGTTCCCTGTGCTGTTGCGGCGCCTTTGCTCTTGTCGGTCGAACCGGTCGTGACCTGCGGCGCCGCTTCGACACCGGTCACCTGCACCGTGTGGCCGACGTGACCTTTCAGATCGTCAGGCTTCGACGCGCTGAGCGTGTAGGTAATCGTCTTGGCAACCTTGTCGCCGGCCGGCGTCGTCGCAGTGGTCCCGGTCGGCGCTTCTTTCGACGCAGCGTCGTTGGTCGCCGTCAACGTGAACGTGTCGTTCGGACCGGCGGCGACGCAGCCGGTGACGGTCACGTTCTGATTCGCATTCGGCGCGTTGCCCTGCTGCGCTGGCGGCTGTGCCGTCTGCGCGGCGGCAGCGATCGTGGTCAGCGCGGCCGCGGCACAAGCGAGAGCGATCTGCATTCTCATCTGTTGTCCTCCAGTGCCGTGGACGTAGCAGAATCTGCGCCAGACCGCCGGCTGGGCACGACTACGATGTACGCCCGTGACTGCGACACTGCTCACGCGTGCGGCCGCAGGCTCGCTCGTCGCCAGCGTTGCGATGGCGGCCTTGTGGCGGTGGCACCTTCATCTCCGCAAAGCCGGTCTTGCCGAGGCGGCATCGCCGCTCGTCACCGGCGCACTCGCGGTGATCTACGCTAACGTCGGCGACGGCGCGTCGGTTCATTCGTCGGCGATCGCCTGGATGATCGGATCGTGGGGCGCACGGCTCGGCGTCTACCTGCTCTGGGACGAGGTCCTCGAGCGGCCGGCCACTCCGGGCCTGCGCGAGGCACTCTGGACGTTCGAGCGGCGTGCCGCGGAGGCGGTGTTTTTCGCGCTCCCGGCGCTCTTTGCGTCGTTCAACCGGGCGACCGCGCTATCGCCGGCCGAGCTCGCCGCGGCGGCGGTCTGGCTCGTGGCCTTTGCTGGAGAGACGACCGCGGATCGCCAGTTCGTACGGTGGCGCCGGGAGCGCGCGTCTGCCACCGACGAATCGGAACCGGCGGTCGACGGCGTCCAGGTAGTCGACGCGCACGTGTGCCGCGTCGGTGTGTGGCGTTACGTACCGTACGCGCACGAAGTATTCGAACTGGTTACCTGGATTGCGCACGCGGCGTTCGTGTGGACGTCCCCCTTCGGCTGGATTGCCGCGGCGTGCCCGATCGCGGTCGCGTATCGTGCTGCGACAACTGGCACGCGTCATGCTCAGCTTTGAGGGTTGTGACGACGGATTCACAACCTGCCCCGAGCTCGAGCGGACCGCGGCGAAGTCGGATCAATCGCGTCGTGCTGCTGTGGTCGTCGCTCGCCTTCCTCGGGCTGGCGATGTTCGCGGTGGGCGTCTTCGTCGCGAACGTGCCGTTGTCGTCCGACGTGTTGCGCCGACGCATCGTGGACTCCCTCTCAGAGAGGCTCGACAGCGACGTCGAGCTCGGCGATTTGAGCCTCCGCGTCTACCCGACGCTGCGCGCAGAAGGCGCGGACCTGCGCATCCGCAGGCGCGGCGCGCGCGCCGATCTGCCGCCGCTCATCGCAATCAAGAAGTTCCACGTCGACGGCAGCCTGTTCGGCATCTGGCGCAAACACGTCGATCACGTCCAACTCACGGGACTCGACATCAACATCCCGCCCAAAGCGGACCGCGTCGAGCAGGAGAAAATCCGCGACGAGGCGCCGCGTCCGAGAGCAACCGCCGGAGCGGACAAGGCGGAACCGGGGGCGACCGACAAACCGGAAACCGCCGACGAGCGCCGCGACGATCCGATCAAAGCCGACGGCGTGATCATCGATCGCGTCGACACCGACGATGCGCGGCTGGTGATCATCCCCGGCAAGAAAGACGCGGCGCCGAAAGTCTGGGCGATTCACCACCTCACGATGCACAAGCTCGGCGCGCCGAAATCGTGGCCGTTCGAGGCGACGCTCACCAACGCCGTGCCGCCAGGCGAAATCGAGGTCAAGGGCGGCTTCGGGCCGTGGAATCGCGACGACCCGGGCGAGACGGCGATGAACGGCAAGTTCACGTTCGCGAAGGCCGACCTGAGCGTGTTCAAAGGCATCTCCGGCACGCTGTCGTCGCGCGGCACCTTCGACGGCACGCTCGAGCGCATCGCCGCCAACGGCGAGACCGACACACCGGACTTCATGATTGCCGTAGGCGGCCACAAGTTTCCGCTGCACACGAAGTATCAAGCGCTGATCGACGGAACCAATGGCGACACGCGCCTGGAGAACATCGACGCAACGTTCCTCAGCTCACACCTGATCGCCAAGGGAGCGGTCGTCGACGGGCCGAAAGACCAGCACGGGCGCACCGTGATGCTCGATGTCAACATGGATAAGGCGCGCATCGACGACATCATGGTGATGGCGGTGAACACGCCGAAACCGCCGATGACCGGCGCGCTCCAGCTCACCACGAAGTTCCTGCTGCCGCCGGGTGACGCCGATGTCTCGCAGCGGCTGCGGCTCGACGGACGGTTCGTGATCGCGAAGACCAGGTTTACCAGCTACGACGTGCAGGGAAAGATCAACGAGTTGAGCAAGCGCACCCGCGGCGAGGCCGAAGATCCCAAGACGCAGAACGTGGTGTCGAATTTTGGCGGCCGCTTCAAGCTGGCGAATGGCCAACTGACGCTCCCCGACCTCACCTTCGCGGTGCCGGGCGCGAAAGTGGAGCTTGCCGGCGGCTATGCGCTCAAGCCCGAGACGCTTGATTTCAAGGGCCAGGTGGTGACCGACGCCGCCATGTCGGAAATGGTGACCGGCTGGAAGAAGTGGCTCATGAAACCGGCCGACGCTATCTTTCGGAAGCCCAAGAAGGACGGCAAGGGCAGCGTCATCCCGATCAAGGTGACCGGCACGCGGACCGACCCGAAATTCGGAATCGATCTGCACTCGGTCTTCAACCGCAGGAGTTAGCCGCACCCCTCGCCCTCTCACCTGCCTCGCGCCGATGCGCGACATCTGTTCGCATACGAACATCCCCGTTTAGTCCAACAACTACGCGAAGTTAGGGGCCCTAATGCTGTACAGCTGGCTGGCCGATACAGTATCTGATACAGGTGTCTAAATAGTCGCAAAGGATTCGCGTATGTCTTTCAAGAAAGCGGTGTGGGCCGTCGTGCTCGGAGTGTTGGTCGCGACGACGGCGTCGGGCCAGACGGCCGCCGGAACAGTCACGGGTCGCGTGCTCGATGCCTCAGGCCTCCCGCTGCCCGGCACGACCGTGACCGTCCAGGGCGTCGACTTCACGCAGACATTCATCACGACGGAACAGGGTCGCTACCGATTCCTCGATCTCCCGCCCGGCACCTACAGGGTGAGCGCGGGGCTCGAGGGTTTCGCGACCGTGATGAACGATCACGTGGTGGTCGATCCGGGACAGACGGTTGATCTCCGCGTCACGCTGCAAATCAGCGCGGTCCGCGAGACCGTCACCGTCACCGCGCCGTCGCCGATCGTCGACACGCGGCAGACCGGCACCGCGACCAACGTCACCGCCGACGAACTGGTGAACATTCCGACATCCCGCGATCCGTTCTCGCTGCTGCGTTCCGTGTCGGGCGTCCTCGTCGATCGCGTGAACGTTGGCGGGAACGAGACCGGCCAGCAGTCCAACTTCGCGTCGAAGGGCACGCGGCCCCAGGACGCGGTGTGGACGATGGACGGGGTCACGATCACCGACATGACGCTCACCGGATCGTCGCCGACCTATTTCAATTACGACAACTTCGACGCCATCCACGTGACCACCGCGGGCCAGCCGATCACACAGCCGGCGGGCGGCGTCGGGCTCAACTTCGTGGTCAAGCGCGGCACCAACCTGTTTCACGGCGGCGCGCGCGGCTACTTCGATGGCGAATCGATGGAAGCGTCGAACGTGCCGGCGGAACTCGTCGCGGCCGGCGTGACGCCGGAGACGGCCGACCACAACAAGCAGATCTCGGACTACGGGTTCGATCTCGGCGGTCCGATCGTCAAGGACAAGGCGTGGTTCTACGGGTCGTACTCGGCGCAGGACGTCCGTCTGGTGCGCCGCTCGGGCACGCTCGTGGATCGGACGCAGGTCAACAACCCGAACGCCAAGGTGAACTGGCAGGCGACGCCGAAGGATCTCGTCAGCTTCCTCTACTTCAACGGAATCAAGGTCAAGGACAATCGCAGCCCCGGCACCTCCGGCATCACCTTCGACGCGCCGACGGCGACGTTCCACCAGGACAACGCCTACACCGACAACCCGCTGCACGGCCTGTTCAAGCTCGCCGACGACCGCGTCGTCACGCCGAACATGTTCCTGTCGGCGAAGTACGCTTACTACAACACCGGCTTCGTGCTGACGCCGGAAGGCGGCATGGACCTGTCGTCCGGGCGTGATCTCCCGAGCGCGCGGTCGTATGGCTCGACGGTGCAGAGCAAGAACCTGCGGCCGCAGATGACGGTGAATGCTGACGCCAACTCGTTCCTGACCGCGTTCGGCGCCGCCCACGACGTGAAGTACGGCGTCGGGTATCGCCGCGTCAATGCGACCACTGCCACGCTGTGGCCCGGCAACGGGATCCTGGCGCTGGCGCAGACGTCGACGGTGGCGTTCGCGCAGCTGTTCCGCGAGGGCAGCGGCACCAACCAGACGCGCTACTTCGATCTCTATGCGGGCGACACGATCTCGAAGGGCCGCAGCACGCTCGACCTCGGCATCCGCTTCGATCGCCAGGACGGCAAGGCGCTCGCGAGCAACACCGCGGCGAACCCGGCATTCCCGACGCTCGTCCCGGGCATCGTGTTCAGTGGCTACGATGCACCGTTCACCTGGAACAACGTCTCGCCGCGTGCCGGATTCACCTACGCGATCGACGAGGCGCGCAAGACCGTCGCGCGCGCCAGCTATGCGCGCTTCGCGGGACAGCTTGATTCGGCCAGCGTCGGCTACTTGAATCCGACGTCGACCGCCGGCGTTGCGGTTTACCGCTGGAACGATCTCAACGGCGATCACCTCGCGTCAGCTGACGAAGTGCTCACCGATCAGTTCGTCGCGGCGGCCAACGGCTTCAATCCCGCGAACCCGACTGCGGTGACCTCGCCGAACCGCATCGATCCGGCCCTGAAGGCGCCGGTGACGCAGACGTTCGTCGCCGGTGTCGACCGCGAGGTGCGGCCGAACTTCGCCGTTACCGCGAACTACACCTACACCCGGACGAGCGACCTGCTCGGCAACGCGTCGTGGGCCGTGACCCCGCGCGTCGGCATGACGATCGCCGATTACACGCCGGGGCCGACGCTCACCGGCGCGCTGCCCGATGGCAGCACCTATAGCGTGCCGACTTACATCCCGGTTCCCGCCAAAGTGACGGCGGGCGGCAGCGGCTTCACCTTGACCAACTGGAACGGCTACACCTCGGACTATCACGGCGTCGAGTTCGGCGCGGTGAAACGTCTGTCGAACCGCTGGATGGGCCGGGTGAACGTCGCGTTCAACAACGCGCGCGAGCACTACCAGCCGGAGGCGATGTACGACACCAACGGCAACCCGACGCGGACCATCACCGAGCCGCTCGTCGACGGCGGCCAGTTCGCGCCGCAGAGCACCGGCAACGGCGTCGGGAACGTCTACATCAACGCGCGGTGGCAGTTCAACGCGAACGGGATGTATCAGGCGCCGCACGGGATCGAGGTCGCGGCCAACGTGTTCGGCCGTCAGGGCTATCCGTTCCCGCTGTTCCGCACCCAGGCGCTCGGCGCCGACACCGGCCTGTCGGTGCTGGTCACGCCGCAGATCGACACGTTCCGCTACGACAACGTGTGGGACACCGACCTGCGCGTATCGCGCAACTTCAAGCTCCGCACGGTGAACATGCGCCTGATTGGCGACGTGTTCAATGTGACCAACGCGAACACGGTCCTGATTCGCAACAACAACATCGCGTCGACGGCGTTCAACACGATCGCGCAGAATCTCAGCCCGCGCATCCTGCGGGTCGGCGTCGTCGTGGGCTTCTAATCGGACGGACATAGCCTCAAGCCTCAAGCTTCAGCCTCGAGCCAAAGCACGAAGGCAGGGAGAGATCGATTCTCTTCCGTGCCTTCGTGCTTTTTCGTTTTTCAGGACGGCTACCGAAGTTTACGAAGGACTCGACCCAGGCTTGAGGCTTGAGGCTTGAGGCTCAGCTTGAGGCGTGAGGCTCAGCTTGAGGCTTGAGGCTCAGCTTAGCTCTCTGAGCCACCGGCGCGCCTCCTGATACTGCGGGCACGCCGCCGCGACGAGCTTCCAGAATCGCGGTGAGTGATCCATGCGCTTGAGGTGCATCAGCTCGTGGATCAAGACGTAGTCCCTCACCCACTCGGGCATCGTCACCAGCCGCCAGTTGAGACAGATGTGACCGTTGCGGTTGCACGAGCCCCAGCGCCAGCGTTGGTTGCGGATGCTGACGCGGGCGACCGCGAGGCCGTGGACGGCGGCCAATTCCCGCAGACGCACGGGCAGTTGCTGCTTCGCGCATGCGACCCACGCCTGCAGTTCGTGGCGCGACAGTTCGGGCGGCTTCGGACGCGCCGCCTCGGCTGCGGCTTTTCGCAATTGACGCTCGACCCACGCGCGCTGGCTGGCGGCGAAGGCCTGCGCCTCGCGCCTGGATCCCCAACGCGGGATCGTCACGCGCACTGCGCCGTCGCGGTCGACGCGCAGCACGTAGCGGCGGGCACGGGGGTGGCGGGAGAACAGAA
>Ga0075425_100000196_pt1 | contig 54249 bp, 44 predicted proteins | sample SoiMethybrSBSTD4_FD_75300 | JGI IMG/M metagenome (GOLD analysis project Ga0075425, IMG submission 75300) | Bulk soil microbial communities from a Populus tree surrounding site in Tennessee, USA - Soil MetaG P. TD hybrid SBSTD4 | ecosystem: Environmental > Terrestrial > Soil > Tree plantation... | reverse complement strand
GGCTATCCCGATCATCTCGCGGGCGAGGCGATTCCGCTCGAAGCGCAGATCGTCGGCATCGCCAATCGATTCGACGAGATTCGCAACGACGTTGCCGATACTGACGACGATGCGCTGGCGCAGCTTCGCCGCGAAGCGCTCGGCGGATGGTTCGATCGCGATCTCGTGAATCTGTTCGGCGTGGCGCTGCGCGAGGAGTCGCCGAAGCCGGTGATCACGCGCCACATGCAGGAGCGGACGATTCCGCGCGCGCGCGTGCTCTGCGTCGACGACAACAAGATGAATCGCGATCTGGTCACGACCACGCTCGGCGAAGCGGGATTCCAGGTGGCGATGGCGGAGAACGGACGGCGCGCGCTCGAAGTGCTCGACGAAGAAGCGATCGACGTCGTGCTGCTCGATCTCGTGATGCCGGAGCAGGACGGCGCGGAGACGCTGCGGCTCCTTCGCGAGGACGCACGCTACGAGTTCCTGCCGGTGATCGTGCTGACGTCGCATCGCAACGCGCAACTGCGGCAGGCCGCGATCGTCAACGGCGCGGATGACTTCATCAGCTACCCGTTGAATCGCCTCGAGCTGATCACGCGCATCCAGTCGCTGCTGCGGATCAAGAACTACCACGCCGATCTCGAGCAGACGCAGAACATCATCTGCGCGCTCGCGCTCACTCTCGAAGCGAAGGATCGCTACACGCGAGGACACTCGCAACGCGTCGGCGATCTCGCCCGCCACTTCGCGCACCACCTCGCCCTCGGCGACGACGCCGCGGAGCGCGTGCGCACCGCGGGACTGCTGCACGACATCGGAAAGATCGCCGTGCCGGAGTCGCTGCTCAACAAGCAAGGTCCGCTGACGCGCGAGGAGTTCATGCGCGTGATCGATCATCCCGTGATCGGCGAAGAGATGGTGCGCCCGCTGATGACGCTGGCGTCGGTGCTGCGCATGATCCGGCATCATCACGAGCGCTACGACGGCCGCGGATATCCGGACGGTCTGCGCGGCGAGTCGATCCCGTACGAAGTGCGATTGCTGTCGATCGTCGACGCCTACGACGCGCTGACGTCGCATCGCTCGTACCGTCCCGCGCCGCTGACACACGCCGCCGCGATCGCGACGCTGAAGCGCGAAGCCGCCGGAGGAAAGTGGGATCCTGTGATGGTCGAGCAGTTTTCGTCGATGCTCGGCGATGTTGGACCGGATTGGGAAAAGATCTCGCTTCCGGCTCCAATGTTACGGCTGACGTAGGTGAAAGGACTGAGGACTGAGGACTGAGCAACCCACTCAGTCCTCAGCACTCAGTCCTCAGTCCTGTTTTACTATCGCCGCGGTGCTAGTTCTCCACGACCCCCTGAAACAAACCGACCTCCCCCGCGGGTGCGTGGCGACGATCGGCAACTTCGATGGCATGCACGTCGGGCATCAGGCGATCATGCGCGGCGTCGTGGCCCGCGCGAAAGAGATCGGGCGGCCGTCGGCGGTCATCACCTTCAATCCGCATCCTCTCTCGGTCGTTGCGCCCGACCGCGTCCCGAAACAGATCCTCACGCTCTCGCAAAAAGAAGAACTGCTGCGCGAGATGGACGTCGACGCGCTGCTCGTCGTTCCGTTCACGCACGAGTTCTCGCGCTGGACGGCCGACCGATTCATCGACGAGTTCCTCATCAAGGCGCTGCAGGTGAACGAAGTCCGCATCGGACAAGACTTCTGCTTCGGCGCCGGGCGCGAAGGAAATCTGGCGAAGTTGCAGCAAGCGGGAAAGCGCGCCGGCTTCAACGTCGAAGGCGTCGGCGACGTGAAGATCCGCGGCATCCGCGTGTCGTCGTCGCTCGTGCGCGATGCCGTCAGCAAAGGGGCCATGCACATCGTCAATCTCGCGCTCGGCCGCACGTACTTCATCGACGGCCGCGTCGCCACAGGCCGGCGCCTGGGACGGAAGATCGGATTTCCGACCGTCAACGTCGATTCCGCCAACGAGCTTTTTCCCGGCGGAGGCGTGTACGTGACGACGTCGCGCTTCGAGAGCTTTCAACGATCGTTCGAGAGCGTGACGAACATCGGCGTCCGCCCGACGCTCTACGAGAATTACGCGACGACGATCGAGAGCCACATCCTCGACTTCGATTCCAACGTCTACGGAGACACCGTGCGCCTCTACTTCCATCGTCTCCTCCGCCGCGAGCAGCAGTTCCGCTCCGCGCTGGAGCTGACGAATCAGATTCGGACCGACATCGAGCGGTCGCGGCGGTGGTTCCTGCGAGAACGCCCCGCGTGAGCGATCAGGTCCTCGTCTTCGTTCTCATCCCGTCGCTCTTCGCCGCCGTCGGTTTCGCGCGGTGGTTCCGAACGCTCGACGGCAATTTCGCGCGCGCCGCGGCCACGCCGGCGATCACCGGCGTCGTCTGCGCCGGCGTGCTGTTCTTCATCAAGAATCCGATCGTCATCGGCGTGCTGATGACGATCGCTGCCATCTACGTGCGCCACATCGGTGAGGAGTCCGACGCCATCAACGGCATGCTCCTCGGCGCGCTCATCGGCGGCGCCGCCTCGATCGGCGAAGGGCCGCGGCTGTACGCGCAATGCGTGATCGCGTCGGGGATCGCCGGCTACGGCATCACCTTCGCCGCGTTTCACGTCGCCGATCGCGCGCGGCAGCTCGCACTCGATGCGGTGACGGCCGCGATCGCGATCGGAAGCGCCTACGTGCCGCTGCCCGCGCGCGATGCCGCGCTCGGCGCAACGATCGGCGTGCCGCTGATCGCCGTTCTCGCCGTTTTCAAGCAGTGGCGCAGCGTGCGCGCGGAGATGTCGCACGAAGCATCGCTCGGATTCATGGACGACGCCGACGTCCGCGCCACCGCCCACCCCATCCTCCGCCTCGGCAGCGGAGGCTGGACCGACGCCGCCGCGCATCGCGAGTTCGTGCGGTTGTCGAACAAGATCGCGCTGCGCAAGCGGCAGCAGCGCAACCGTCCCGACGAGATCGCGCGCCTCTATCAGCTCGAGATCATCAAGCTGCGAATGCAGGTGCAGGAGATGACAAAGATCGATCGGGAGGCTCGCTCGTCTAAAATTGAAAACAGTGATGAGGGATGAGTGATGAGTGTTGAGTGCTTGAAACGACGAAGATTGGCCAGCGGAGCACTCATCACTCGTTGCTCATTACTCATTACTCTTCTGGCCCTTCCCGCGTCGGCGCAGTTCACCAACTCGACGTCCACGCAGATCAAGAAGTTCAAGTTCGTCCCGCCGACGCTCAAGAAGGGCGGCGAGATTCACTGGTCGGTCGCCGAAGGCGGCAAGCAGGAGTACGTCCGCGACGAGTACGCGATCCTGGAGAAAGACGTCAAAGTCGACTACCAGGACGTCAAGCTGCAAGCGGACAAGATCACCATCAACCTGAAGACGAAGGACGCCGTCGCCGAAGGCCACGTCATCATCGATCAGGGCGCATCGCGCGTCACCGCCGACCACGCCGTCTACAACCTCGACTCGAAGACCGGCACGTTCTTCAAGGCGACGGCGTCGATGGAGCCGGCCATGTACTTCACCGGCGATCAGCTCGAGAAGGTCGACGACGAGACATTCCACATGAAGCGCGGCGTGATCACGTCATGCGACATCGACAATCCGTCGTGGTCGTTCCGCGTCGGCGACGCGACCATCCGGCTCGACGACTACGCGCACATGAGTGACGTCGAGATCCGCGCGCATCACCTGCCGCTCTTCTGGCTGCCACACCTCATCTGGCCGACGAAGAAAGATCGCGCGCAGGGATTTCTCATTCCGCGCATTCTTTTCTCCGGCACGTTCGGCACGCGGCTCGAGCTCGGCTACTTCATTCCGATCGGCGACTCCGTCGACACGACCATTTACGCCGACGTGAACACGAAGAACTTCAACGGCATCGGCGTGAACGTGCGCTATCTGCCGTCGGAGAACGTGAAGATCGGCGAGCTGTCGGCGTACACGGTCCACAATCCCGATCCCAATCCGTTGAAGCAGGGGGAGCCGGCGCGGCAGGAGTGGCGCTACGAATACAAGCACGCGCAAGACAATCTCCCCGGCGGTTTCCGCGGCGTCGTCGACGTGCAGGATTTTTCGAATCTCGATTTCTTCCGCCGCTACGATCGCGATCCGCGGCTGCACACGATCTCGAACATCTACTCGTCGGCCTATCTGACGAAGAACGGCCCCACCTACTCCTTCAACCTTCTCACCGACCGCCGCGACATTTTCCTCGGCACGTTTCCGGAGAACGGCGAAGGCGCCGAGCAGCGGCAACGCTTCGCGCAACTGCCGTCGCTCCAGTTCCGCATGTATCCGCAACGCATCGCCAGCTCGCCGCTCTATTTCTCCCTCGAGTCATCGGCGTCGCATCTGATCACGACCGGCCTGCTCAACGGACCGAACGCCAATTACTACCGCGCCGACGTCTTCCCGACGCTGTCATTGCAGATGCGCACGCCGCCGTGGTTCTCGGTTCGTCCGCAGATCTCGGTGCGCGAGACCTACTACTCGCAGCAGCTCGACGACAAGTCGGTCGCCAATCCATTCGGGCCGCTGACGACGGAGGAGGGCTCGCTGCGCCGCTTCTACGCGCAGGGACAAGTCGAATTCGTCGGACCGTCGTTCTCGAGAGTGTTCAATCGCAAAGTGGGCGACTTCATCCGATTCAAGCACGTGATCGAGCCACGCGTCCGCTACGTCTACACGACGAACGTTCCCGATCAGAATCGCGTCATTCGTTTCGACACCGTCGACTCGCCGTTCCTGCCGATCGTGAAGGACTCCGTCGAGTACTCGCTCACGCAGCGCATCATCGGACGCGAGAAAGATCCCGGCTCGTCGCCGCGCGAAGTGCTGTCGTTCGCGCTGCGGCAAAGTGTTTCTCTCTCCAAGCCGTTCACGAGCGCGACCGGTGGCAATCTGCCCGGATCGACGGTGACGCCGCAAGGAAAGTTCACGCCGCTCGTCGGAAGCCTGCACGTGAATCCGTATCAGTCGATCACGTTCGATGCTAATGCGACGTACGGCAACATCTCGCACCAGATCGATCAGGTGAGCGTGTCGACGAATCTCATCGGCACCGGCAAGCGCGCGGACAAATATCTCAGCTTCAGTTGGTTCTCGATCTTCCGCTCGCCGTTGCAGGGGACGACGCAGCAGTCGATCGGATCGAGCCAGTTGCGCCTCAATACCGGATCGTCGTTCTGGAACGATCGCGTGCATGGCGACGTGCAGCTCAGCTACGACGCGAAGACCGGCGAGTTCCTCGAGCAGCGTTACCTCCTCGGCGGCAACGCATCGTGCTGGGGACTGACCGGCGAGTTCCGCCGCTATCTGACGTTCAGCCCGACGAAGAAAGCGCAGACGTCGTACGGGATTGCGGTGACGCTGAAGAACGTCGGGACAATCGGAACGCATTGAGACGGATCGCGACCATCGCGTTTCTCGTTGTCTTCGCGTGTCGCAAGCCCGACTACGCTCCGGCCATGCGCGCGGCGGTGACGCAGCTCCGCGGCGAGATCGCGACGTACTACGCGAAGAATCATCACTACCCGCACTCGCTCGACGAACTGCCGAACGTTCCCGTCGATCCGATCACGCATTCGAAAAACACGTGGCGCCCGACGCTTCAGGAGAACGTGCGCACGGACGACTTCTCGTCGACTGCGCAATCGACCGCGCCGCCGGAAATCGTCGACGTCCACAGCGGCGCAACCGGCACCGATCCCAACGGCCGCGCGTGGTCGGACTACTGATAGCATTCGCCGCCATTCATGCCGAACGTCTATCAGTTCAAGGATTTCGAAGGCAGCAGCCATCGAATCCTGATCGACCTCATTCGCCGCTTCGCCAAGCAGAACGGCCGCCTCCTCGACCTCGGCGCTTCGACCGGCCAGCTCGGCGGCGCGGTGCGCGACCACTTCAACCGGACGTTCGGATTCGAGTATGAGGTGGCATGCATTCAGTCGCTGCGCGACTCGTTCAACGTCGCGACGATCTGCGATCTCGAGAAGCTCGACCGGCTGCCGAAGAGTCTCGACGCCATCGTGCTCGCCGACGTGCTCGAACATCTCCGCGACGCGCCGTCGATCCTCCGCCTCGTCAAACAATCGCTCGCGCCGAACGGACGCGCGTTCATCTCCGTGCCGAACATCGCCAACATCACCGTGCGCCTCGGATTGCTGTTCGGCATCTTCGAGTACCGCGATCGCGGCATCCTCGACAACACGCATCTCCGCTTCTACACGATGCGCACGATCCGCCGCGAGATCGAAGGCGCAGGCTTTCGCGTGATCGCGGTGCGAGGATCGTCGGTGCCCATCCGCCTCATCATCGGCTCATGGATGCCGGATTTCTTGCTGCGCATCGGCGAGCGGGTGCTGACGATCGTGACGCGAATGTGGAAGTCGCTCTTCGCGTATCAGATCATCCTCGTCGCAGAATCTCGCTGATCGCGATCGCGAGAAACGCGAGCGAGCCCGCAATCGTCGCCCACCACCACCCGCGTCCGATGCGGCGCGAGAACACGACGCGATGCGTTCCTGCTGGCACCTCGACGCCGGCAAAGAGCGCGTTGATCTTCCTAGCGCGCGCGACGCGGCCGTCGATCGTGATCTGCAACTCCGGTGTGAGCTTCTCCGATGACGCGAGGAAGAACGGCGCCGATGACTCGGTGCGCAATCGCTGCTCCTCGTTCGACAGCTTTGCGATGTGAATCGATGCGTCGGACGTCGCGGGAATCGCGCCGTCGATCACCGCCGTGTCGTTGAAATCGATGTCGCGGCGCGCAAGAAATTCGTCATCGCTCATCTTCACGATTCTCTTCGCGGCGCGGAAGCGCGGCGCCTCGGCGACGTTGAGGAACAGCCGTCCATCGGGCAACTGCCGATCGAAGATGATCGGCGTCTCGACGCGTCCGTAGAAGATCTGCGACTCGCCTGCGTCGGCGTGGCCTTTGAGAAATCGCGCGCGCACGCCGATCGATTGCACGCGCATCGTGACGCTGTCGCCGAGGCGCGCGTAGGGGCGCAGCGGAATGTAGACCTTCCCCATCACCGCGACGTCATCGGGCGTGAAGGCGCGTTCCCACGCGACGCCGCCGAATCGAATCAGTTGCACGACGAGCCGCGGATCGCGTCCGCTTTGCTCTTCGATCGAGACCGGCAGCTCGATCGCGTAGAACGGCTCTTCGATCACGCGCACCGTGCGCGCCCCCACCGCGCCCGGCTGGAGAATGAACGGCGCGTCCTTCAGTTCATCGACTGCCGCTCGCGTGTTCTTGAAGATCGACCACTTCACGATGTCGATGCTGTTCTGCTCGATCAAGTAGCGAACGCCGAGAAGTCCGAGGAAGGGATCGTCGAAGTTGAAGTTGAGACTGTTGAATTGGATGACCGTCGACGTGCCGCTCCACGAAGACGGATCGATTCGCTGCAGCATCTTTCGATACATCGCCTCGGAGCTGAAGTGGCTGCGGATGTCTTCGACGCGAACGAGCTCCGACGTGTTTGGCCACATGTAGAGAAAAAACGGCGCGACGCGGAACGGCTTCTTCTGCGCGTGCAGGAAGTCGATCATCGCAGTCGTCGGGATCGTCGCGGTCTTCCGGTCGAGGTACGGATGAAACTGTCCCGCGAAGAGCGCGAGATCGAACGCGCAGGCGATGGCGATTGCGGCGGCGATGACTTCGCGACGCCGCGACAACCACGATGCACCGCACGCCGCGAGATATCCGACCGGCAGCGGAAGCAGCAGCGCGACGCGCGACAGCGGCGAGTACTTGAAACCGGGCAAGGAACCGATGAACGGCATGACACCGAACATCGCGCCGAGGATCACGATGAGCGCGGCGAGCCAGAACCATCGCGAGCGCGAGCGCGCGAAGATGCCGATCAGCGCGAGCGGCAGCGCGATGACGCCGACGTAGATCGTCGCCTCGAAGTAGTTGTTGAGCGGACCGAGGCGAACGTCGCCGATCCAGTCTTTGTACGCGTTGTTGCCGAGGCGCTGCGGGTTGATGAAGCTCCAGAGGTGTTGCGCGGGATAGAAGACTTTGAAGCTGAGATTCGCGCGCGCGCCGAGGTAACCAGTGCGTTGGATGAATTGGATGAAGGTGGCGAGGAAAGGCGCCGCGATCATCAGCGCGACGACGACGGCGAGCAGTGCTCGAGCGACATTCCAGTGGAGGATAGGCGCCCTCGCCTGTCCATCGCGTGGGACAGGCGAGGCGCCTATCCTCCACTGGACAACCAAGAACGCCGCGTAGGCAATGACGACATACGCCCCGTACGCCATCGCCGCAGGAAACCCCGCGAGCGCGTACGACAACGCGATCAGGCTCATCACCGCAATCGAGTTGCGCTTCCCGTTGAACGTGCGACGCACAAGCCACAACAGCGCCGGATACAGCGCCGTCGCATTCGTCATCTGCCACAGCCATCGCACCGCGTAGATTCCGGAGCCGGCGACGACGATCGCGCCGATCGCGGCGCCGCGCTCGTCGATGTCTTCCTCGCGCAGCCACGCGTATGCAAAGCAGAACGCGACGTTGAGCTTGAGAAAAATCAGGAGCGTGTAGAACCACGTCAGCGGGACGGCGAACGTAGCGATGAGAATGAAGGGCGAGATCAGCGCCGCCCAACCGACGCCGGGAATGCCGCTGGCGACGTACGGATCCCAGTTGAACGCGTCGCCGCTCTTCAGCAGCGCGACCTGGGTGAGCAATGACGTCGGCGGATCGTTGAGCAGCGAGTTCTGAACGTGCGGATGCGCGAGCTGAATCCAGGGATCGAAGTTGTAGAAGACGTCGTTCGGCGAGACGACGCGTCCCATGAACAGCAGCGGAAAGAAGAAGACGAAGTTGTACGCGACGGCCGCGATCAACGCGAGGCGATGCTTGCGGATCAAGTGAGGCAAGTTTATACAACCCGAATGAAAAGCGTTTTCATCGCTGCCGAAGTCGAGCCGGCGCTCGTCGAGGCGCTGCGAAGCAACGCGCGATTCACGATCGTCAATACGCTCGCCGATGCCGAGGTGTTGATCACGCGGACGATCAACGTGGTGGATCGTGCGATGCTCGACGGCGCGCCGCGGCTCGAGTTGATCGCGCAAGGGACGAGCGGGATCGACAACATCGACCTCGGGGCCCTTCGCGAGCGGAGCATCGCGCTCGTTCATCTGCCGGGCGTGAATGCGAACGCGGTCGCGGAGCTCGTGATCGGCCAGATCATTGCGCTCACGCGCACGATGCCGCAGTACGCGCGCGAGATGTCGCGCGGCGTCTGGAATCGCCGCGACTGCGCGACGCGCCACGAGTTGCGCCACTACCTCCTCGGCATCGTCGGATTCGGCAACGTCGGCTCGCGCGTGGCGTGGCTCGCGAACGCGCTGGGGATGAACACGATTGCGTACGATCCGTACGTCGCGGCGGCAGCGTGCACGTCACTCGACGCGCTGCTCGCGCAGTCGGACATCGTGACGCTGCACGTCCCGCTGACGAGCGAGACCCGCGGCTTCATCGACGTGCAGAAGATCAAGCGCGGCGCGATTCTGATCAACGCATCTCGAGGCGAAGTGTTCGACGTCGACGCCGCGCTGCACGCACTGGGGTCGAATCACTTGAGCGGACTGGCGCTCGACGTCTTCGAGGTCGAGCCGCCGGATCGCCAGTGGCCGGACGATCCGCGCCTGATCCTCACGCCGCACATCGCCGGCTGCACGCACGAGGCGAAGAGCGCGGCGGCGTCGATGCTGTACGAGAAGATCGTGAACTACTACGCGACCCGCTGACCGTCGCGAAACACCGCGCTCACCAAATTCACCCCGAAGTGGTAGACGAGGTGGAGATAGCTCGGCGCATCGAGCAGCACGATGTCGGCGCGCTTCCCTTCTTCGATCGATCCGATCTCTTCGTGCATCCGCAGCGAGAACGCACCATTCAGCGTCGCCGCGGTGAGGGCTTCTTCGACCGTCATCTTCATCTGCAGCGTGGCCAGTTGAATGACGGTTTGCATCGACTCGGTCATCGACGATCCGGGATTGCAATCGGTGGAGAGCGAGACGATCGCGCCGGCGTCGATCAATTTGCGCGCGGGCGCGTAACGATCGGACATCAGAAAGAAGCTCGTCGCCGGAAGAAGATTCGCGACGGTGTCCGATTGCGCGAGCGCGGAAATGCCGCGATCGGAAACATGCATCAGATGATCGGCAGACGCCGCGCCGACCGATGCAGCGAGCGATGCGCCGTCGGTGTCCGACAGCTCATCGGCGTGCAGTCGCGGCATCATGCCGAGCCGCTGACCGGCGCGAAGGACGATCTCCCCCTGCTCGCGCGTGAAGACGTTGCGCTCGACGAATGCGTCGCAGAACGTCGCGAGCTTCGCGTCGGCGACTGCGGGAAGAATGTGATCGACGACGTCCGCGGTGTAAGTCGGATAGGGCATCTCGTGCGCGGCGAGACACGTCGGAACCAGCCGCACCGGCGATTGCGCGCGACGAATCGCGCGGAGCTGCTTCAACTCGTCCTCGACGTTGAGGCCGTAGCCGCTCTTCGCTTCCGCGGTGGTCGTGCCGTAGCGCGCCATCATCTTCGCGCGCGTCTCCACGTTGGCGATCAACTCTTCTTCCGTCGCCGCGCGCGTCGCGCGAACCGTCGACATGATTCCGCCGCCGCTCGCGGCGATCTGCGCGTACGTCTCGCCTTGCAATCTACGATTGAACTCGGACTCGCGAAAACCGGCGAAGGGGATGTGCGTGTGCGAGTCGACGAAGCCGGGAATCGCGCACGCGCCATGCGCATCGAAGTCGCTGTCGATCAGATGCGGGTTATCGCGCTCGTCGCCGGCGTACGCGATGCGATCGCCGTCGAGGACGATCACCGCGTTCTCGTACACGCGCAGATCGCGCAGCGCCGCGCCGCGCTTCGGCTCACGCCCGATCGGCGTCGCGATCTGGGAGAGATTCCGAATTAGAAGCACTTTTATTCGTTGCGCTTGCGGAACAACGCCGTGATCGGCTGCTCGCCCGCTTCTTCCTCGGCATCCAACGCGAGCATCTGCTGCACGGTGTCGAGCGTCGACTGCAGCTTGTTGCGCGCCCCCGCGCGCTCGAGCTTCAGATCCTGAATGGCGCGCTCGAGATCCGACACGCGCATCATCGCTTGGGCGACCACGCGCTCGGCGAGCAGCTCCGCGTCCTTCACGATCAGCTCCGCTTCCTTCCGCGCATTCGCCTTCACATCCTCGGACACCTTCTGCGCCGAGAGCAGCGTGTCCTTGAGAATGCGCTCGCGCTGCGAGTGATCGTCGAGGTCCTCGCGCAGCATGGCGTTCTCGCGCGTCAGCCGGTCGACGTCGCGCAGGAGCCGCTCGATCTCTTCGGCGACCAGGCTGAGATAGCCGCGCACTTCGTCAGGGTTGTAGCCCTTGAGGATCCGCGAGAAGGTCTGCTTCTGAATCTCGAGCGGAGTGAGGCTTTGCATGTCGCCCTCCCGTCACTTCACGGGAGCAGTATAGCGAGGATGAGCTGCCGGATCAGGTAGATGCAGAGGAGGAGCAGCAGCGGCGACCAGTCGATCCCGTACGTATTCACGCGCCGCAGCAGACGGCGGAACGGACGAAGGAACGGCATCGTCATGCGCGTGAAGATGTCGTTGAGCTGCTCGAGAAGGTTGTAGATGCCGCGATAGCGCCAGCGAAACGACGTCTGCGACGCGAAAAAGAGAATCCACGAGAGGATCACCCAGGCAAAGACGAGCCACTCGAGAAAATGCAGCGCGATGAGAAGTACGTTGACGAACGGCGCGGCGAATTTCATCTACCCTCTCGCTCCGAAGATGGCGCGGCCGACGCGCACGATCGTCGATCCCTCTTCGATGGCGATCTCGTAGTCGTGACTCATTCCCATCGACAGCTCTTTCAATCCGAGGTCGTTTCGAATCGCACTCATCTCGCTGAACCAGCGGCGCGGGTTGTCGTCTTCGGGCGGGATCGTCATCAGTCCGCGAAGCGAGAGCGAATCCATCGACGCGATCTGCTTGGCGAGCGATGACGCTTCTTCGGGAAGTGCGCCGCTTTTTTGTTCTTCGCGGCCGACGTTGATTTGGAGCAGGACGTCTTGACGTTTGCCTTGCGACTCCGCGGCGCGCGCGATTTTCTCGGCGAGGTTCAGAGAGTCGACGGTCTCGATGACGTCGAAGAGTTTGACGGCGTCTTTGGCTTTGTTGGATTGGAGATGGCCGATGAGGTGCCAACGCGCGCTGCCGTGCACCAACGGTCGCTTGTCGCGCGCTTCCTGTACGCGATTCTCGCCGACGTGCGTGATGCCGCACGCGAGCGCCGCTTCGACTGCTTCCGCCGGAAAGGTCTTCGACACCGCGACGAGCGTTACTTCATCGCGCTTGCGTCCGGCGAGCGCGCACGCTTCTTCGATGCGCGCGTTCACCGCTGCGACGTTCGCACGAATCTCGTCACGACTCAGCACGGCGCCTCTCGAAGGAGCGTCCCGCGGCGCGATCGACCGCGACGTTCGCCAGACGATCGGCATCCTTGTTTCCCGCGCGCAGCGTGTGGCGGATGCTGAAACGCTGGAACTCGCGCGCCATTCGCTTGGCCCGCTCGAAGAGCGGAATCAGGTTCGGGTGCTTCACGCGATAGCGGCCGAGCATCTGTTTCACGAGCAGCTCGGAGTCGGAGACGATCTCGAGCTCCGTGGCGCCTTCGGCTTTTGCAGTGGCGAGCGCCTCGAGCAGTCCCGAATACTCGGCGACGTTGTTCGTGGTCGTGCCGAGGAAGCCGGCGATCTCGATGATCTCGCCGTTGTCCGTTTTCATGAAGACGCCGTAGCCGGAGGGGCCGGGATTGCCGCGCGACGCGCCGTCGACGAATGCGATGACCTTCAGGATGGGGGACGCTCCAGGTAGAGGATTCGGCTGCATCCTTCGCAGTGTACGAGCTCGCCGCGCTTCAGTTGTTGCGTGAGCGCGGGACGCACACGCGTGCGGCATGCGCTGCAGGTATCGCCGACGATCGGCGCAACGCCGATTCCCTGTCGTCCCTTCGCAATCCGCCAGAACTCGCGCTTCGCTCTTTCGGGGAGCTGCGACTCGATCCGTTCCTGATCGGCGCGCAGCTTCTTGATCGCGGTGCGGAGATCGCCGAGGGAGGACTGCCACTTGTCGTGTGCAGCGTCATAGCGCGCTTTCAGATCATCGAATCCGCCGCGCCGCTCGTCGAGTTGTTTCTGCACGGCCTCGGCGTCGGTCATGAACTTCAGCACGGAGTCTTCGAGCTCCTTCACGTGCTTGCGCGTGGCGTCGATCTCTTTCCATGCCGCGGCGTACTGCTGTTGATTCTTCACCTGCATGAGCTGCCCTTGATACTTCTTGAGCAGCTCTTGCTGATCGGCGAGCTCGCCGTCGACGCGGCGGCGCTCTTTCGACATGGTGTCGAGCGACTCCTGCAGCCGCTGCATCTCTTCGTTGGCGGCCTGATACTCACGGTCGACGACCGCGAACTCTTCCGGCTTGACGTTCAGTTGTTTCTCTCGCTCAGTAAGCTCGGTAAGAACTTGTTGCAGTTCCCAAAGCTTCGCGGCTTCGTCGTTCAACTCCACCTCCGGAGACAGAAAAGGCGTTCCTTGGACGGAACGCCTGTGCGAAACGGATCTCTTGAAAAGTGATTAGGACAGTGTCGAGCCATCATCTCCACTTGGTGGGTCCACCAGGATTCGAACCTGGGACCTGCCGGTTATGAGCCGGTAGCTCTAACCGCTGAGCTATGGACCCCGGGACGCGCGATTCTACATTACCGCGCTTCCACGTGATCGCCGATTTCCATCGAGCGCCGCATCGCGACCACACGCGCGGTCGCAGAATGGCTCTCCGTCGTCAGAATGCCGATCTCGCCGAGCACCTGCCTCGGCTGCCCCGGCTCCGGGCTCTCGCGATACACGGTCATGAAGTCGCCGGGCTGCAGTTGATCATCTTTGCCGAGGTTGATCTGAATCAATTCGCCGACGCCGATGATGGCCTGGAAGCCCTTCGACTGGACGATGAAGCCGTTCGTGCGCCCGCTCGGCGGATCGCAGAACGCCGGTACGTCCGGTACGCGCGCGATCGGAATCGGGAGCTGCGGCATCGGCTTGAGCCGCGCGCCGCGCGGAACTTCGCGGCACGACTGCGTGATGATCGCGCGCGAGTGCGTGTCGTCGCCGCAGAGGATGCGCAACTGTCCGATGTAGTCGTACTGGCGCCCGATCGTCGCGCCGCTGCGCGGATGAGTCACGAGGTCGCCCGGAACGACCAGGAGATACGTCTCGCCGGGAACGACGCCGGTGGCGGAGCCGCCTTTCACGTAAACGAGATCGCCGATCGACATGCTGTCGGTCTGCTCGAGGACAAGCGGGTGATACGTCATCTCGACGTCTTCGAATGACGTGACCTGATTCGGCAGCGACTCATTCGGATCGCCGATGTATCCGTAGCAATACAAATCGGCCTCGGTGCCGAGCGGAATCGGCGCCGCCGTCGGAGCGAGGTTGACGGTTGGAAGGGCCGTGTTGTTCTCGGACGGCTCAGGCGCGGCGGACGAAGCGTTGCCGGTCGCCGGCTGCGTGGTCGTGGCGACGCTCGCATTCGCGGAGGTCTCGCCTTCGATGAGCAGCGTGTCGCCCGGATAAATCCAATGCGCGTCGGTGATCCACGTGTTCGCTTCCCACAGCTGCGGCCAGAGATACGCGTTCTTGTAGAACTGCTGCGCAAGTCCCCAAAGCGTGTCGCCGCCTTTGATCGTATACGTCTTCGCGCCGGGCGCGTACGTCGACGGATCGGGCGGGTTGTACGGAGTGTAGTGATCGCCGACGCGATGGAGCTCGCGCGGCGGATGCGTTGATGACTTCGGCGTCGTCTTCGCGATCACCGGCAACGCCAACGCCAGCAGGAGAACGGGAGCCACCCTACGCACACTGACCATTTTCCCCTCCACCAGGTCGGGGATAAGTTACCGCAAATGGAAGGGGTTGGTCAAAAAAACCAAAGTGCTGAGTGCTGAGTGATGAGTGCTGAGTGGCGGACGCGGAGCGTTACTCAGCACTCAGCACTCAGTACTCAGCACTGACTATCGCAGCGTCATCTCGCCGTTGTCATTGCTGTGCGCGGCGCCGAACTCTTTGAGTTGCTCGTTGCGCTTCTTGTAATTGCTCAGCACCTTTTTCACGTACGTCTGCGTCTCGCGGAAGGGGGGGATGCCGCCGTAGCGCTTCACGTTTCCTTCGCCGGCGTTGTACGCGGCGATGGTCTGTCTGACGTTTCCGTTGAAGCGTGACTGGAGATACTTGATGTACTTCACGCCGGCGTCGATGTTCTGTTCGGGATCGTAGAGATTGTGCGCGCCGAGCCAGCGGCCGGTGCGCGGCATGAGCTGCATGAGACCGCGCGCGCCGACTTGCGAGTGTGCCTTCGCGTGGAAGCGCGACTCCTGCTCGACCACTGCTGCGACGAGCGCCGGATCGACGTCGTACTTCACCGCCTTCTCGTGAATGAGGTCGCCGTACGGCATCGCGTTCGCGAAGAAGTCGCGGCGGATCGCATCGTTGATGCGTCTCATCTCTTCGTGGAAGACGTCGCGCTTGGCCGCCGGATTCGCCGGCGGATCCTGCACGATCCAGGCGTCGTCGAACAGCGCGTTACGCCGCGTGACGAGACTGTCGGGAAACATGCGCGAGAGCTTGAAGATTGAGTTCCCGGTGAAGCCGTCATCGAGCTTCGCCACGATGCCGGCGTGTCCGCGATCGACGCGCACGACGCGCACGGAATCGGGATCTTTCTGCACAAGAAAATGTGCACCGGCCATCGTGTCGGCGAGGCCGCCGACGGAGAGCGCCGTTCCGAGTGCGACGGCGAGCGTGCCGCGCGCGCCGAAGATGCGGAACCACCGGCTCTTTTGCGACTTGCGATGGAGACGAGCAACGCGCTCGGACAGCGAATCAGCGAGTTTGCGTTTAGTCATAATCGTAGTTATCTCAAATACGAATAATTACGGTCTCCGGGAACGCGCATCCTAACGGGAGGAGAGGCGGGAATATGCCTCGGCTGCGCTCGCTCAGCGGCTAAGTTCTTCTTCGCCAAACACTTCGGCGGAGAACTTTTCTATCTTGGCGTCGGCAGACTTCCAGGCGTCGGGCGGCAGCCCGGCCTTCACGCAGGTCTGGCTGAGGAACGTATCGCGGTCCCATCCGTAGTCGGTGGCAACCTGAGGGAGCAGCAATCCGGCGTTCGCTCCGCGGCTGATGATGAGGCCGTCGCGGCCGACGACGATCTCATCAATCGACTTCACGCGCTCGATCGGTCCCATGACCGAGATCTCGATCTTGATGTCGTCGAGCTCGTCCGGACGAAGCGGATAGAAGCGCGGGTCGCGGAACGCGGCGTTGATGGCGTTCTTGACCACCGCTTCGTAAAGCGGCGCAACCGGGGCGATCGATCCGATGCAGCCGCGCAACTCGTCGCGATGCGTCGTCAGCGTGACGAATGCGCCCGATGGTTCGCGCAGCACGTCGTCGAAGCCGGCGCCGCTGAGGTCGGGCGCGCGGCCGTCGAGCACGCGCGCGATGGTGTCACGCGCGAGTGTCAGGAGTTGCTTCCGCTGTCGTTCGCTGAGCATGGCGATGGATGAGCATCAGATTCCGCGCATAGACGACGAGGCCGGGAGCCTGGCCGAGGATGATGACGGGATCGCGGCGGAGAACGCCGTAGATCGTCATCAGGATTCCGCCGAAGAGCGACAGCCACCAGAAACCGACCGGCACGTGGCTCATGCGCCGGCGCTCCGATGAGATCCATTGAATGATGAAGCGCGCGGCGAAGAGCGCCTGCGCGATAAAGCCGAACGCGGCGAGGAGGTCCCAGTGCCACGTGCGTGGATCGATGGGAGTCATGATTCCTCGCGCACGTCGTATTTCAACATCCGCTTCCCCATCCATCTCACCGCCAGACAATCCGCCAATCCGCGAAACGCGCGATTCATCGCGCCGTACTTCGACACGCCGTACTGGCGCGCGCGGTGATTCACCGGCATCTCGGCGACTTTGTATCCCTGCATGCGCACGAGCGTCGGGAGAAAGCGATGCATGCCGGTGTAGAGCTTCACGCGCTCGATCGCTTCGCGGCGCACGAGCTTGAGTGAGCAGCCGGTGTCGGTGATCTGATCGTTGGTGAGCCAGTTGCGGACGCCGTTGCCGATCTTCGACTGCATGCGGCGCGACCAGGTGTCGTGGCGATTCACGCGCACGCCGATGATCATGTCGACGCCGCGCTCGTCGAGCGCCTGCATCATCTTCGGGATGTCGGCGGGATCGTTCTGCAGATCGGCATCGAGCGAGACGACGGTTCGTCCCTTCGCCGCGCGCCACGCCGCGTCGAGCGCCGCGGTCTGTCCGCTGTTCTTCCCAAACGCGAGAATGCGCAGCGTAGAAAACCGGGCGCGCTGCTCGCGCAAGACTTCGAGACTGCGATCGCTCGAGCCGTCGTCGACGGCGATGATCTCGTACGTCCATCCGCGGCCTTCGAGCGCTTTCGCGATCTCGTCGAGCAGGATGGGGATGTTCTCTTCCTCGTTGTAAACCGGGAAGACGACCGACAGGTCCGGCGTCATTTTCGCGGCAGTGTAACGCCGAACATCGCCTCGAAATTTGCGGTCGTCGTCTCCGCGACGAAGTCGATCGGCTTCCGCCAGAGCGACGCGAGCAGCTCCCCGACTTTGATGACGAACGCGGGCTCGTTCTCTTTGCCGCGGAACGGCACGGGGGCGAGATACGGCGTGTCGGTCTCGATCAGGACGCGATCGTGCGGCAGCATGCGCGCGACTTCACGCAGCGACTCCGCGCTGCGAAACGTGACGATGCCGGAGAAGGAGATGTAGTAGCCGGCGTCGAGGAATCGCTTCGCCGCATCGAGCGACTCCGTGTACGAATGCAGCACGCCGCGCGCGCCGCTGCGCGTGAGGATCTCGACCATGTCGTCCGTCGACTCGCGGTTGTGGATGATGATCGGCTTGTCGAGCCGCTTGGCGAGATCGATGTGGCGCTCGAGCACTTCGCGCTGCACCTCGCGCGGCGAGTGATCGTAGTGATAGTCGAGACCGCATTCACCGATGGCGACGACTCTCTCGTCACGCGCGAGTTGCTCGATCGTCGCGAACGCGTTTTCGTCGCAGTCCTTCGCTTCGTGAGGATGAAAGCCGACGGCGCACCAGACGTCGTCATTCGCCTTCGCGATGTCGATCGACTGCTGCGCGTCGTCGAGCTTCGTTCCGGGAACGACGAATCCGCGCACGCGTTGCTCGCGCGCGCGAGCGAGCGTCGCGTTCGCGTCCGCCATCGTGAGATGGCAATGGGAGTCGGTGAAGATCACACGCGCTCCACGAGAAGCGACAGTCCCATGCCGCCGCTGATGCACAACGTGGCCAGGCCGAGTTTCTTGTCATGCTTGCGCAGCGCGTGCAGGAGCGTCGTCGTGATGCGCGCGCCGGTCGCGCCGATCGGATGGCCGAGCGCGATCGCGCCGCCGTGCACGTTGAGCTTCGCGCGATCGAAGTGCAGCTCGCGCTCGCAGGCGATCACCTGCGCGGCGAACGCTTCGTTGAGCTCGATGAGGTCGATGTCGTCGAGCTTGATGCCGCTTGCCGCGAGGAGCTTCTTCGTCGCCGGCACGGGACCGATGCCCATGATTTTCGGATCGACTCCCGCTTGCGCGTAGCCGACGATGCGCGCCATCGGTTGCAGGTTGTGTTGCGCTACGGCGCTCTCGCTTGCGACGAGCATCGACGACGCGCCGTCGGTGATGCCGCTCGAGTTCCCCGCGTGCACGGTGCCGTTCTTGCGGAAGACGGGCGGGAGTTTCGCCAGCGAGCCGAGGTCGGTGTCGAAGCGCGGATGCTCGTCGTGATCGAGTTGCGGGAGCGCGACGATCTCATCATCGAACGTGGCGCGCGACGCTTTCTGCTGCGACTCGAGCGCGAGCTGGTCCTGCTCGTCGCGCGTGATGTCGTAGCGATCGGCGAGCGTTTCGGCGGTTGCGCCCATCATTTCGTCTGCCAACGGGCACATGAATCCGTCGCGGTACATGCCGTCGACGAGCTCACCGTGTCCCATGCGCATTCCCCACCGCGCGCGCGGCAGGAGGTACGGCGTGTTCGACATCGACTCCGTGCCGCCCGCGAGGATCACGCTGGCGTTGCCGAGGTGAATCTGATCGGCCGCGTTCATGATCGCGCGAAGGCCGGAGCCGCACGCTTGATTCACCGTGTAAGCCGGCGTCTCGTGTTGCAGTCCGCTGCGGATCGCGACTTGCCGCGCGACGTTCGGTCCGACGCCGGCTTGTCGCGCGTTGCCGAAGATCACTTCGTCGATCGCTTTCGGATCGATGTCCGCACGCGCGAGCGTCGCTTTCGCGGACTCGACGCCGATGTCCGCGGCGGTGAGCTTCGCGAGCGCGCCGCCGAATTTTCCGATGGGTGTGCGGACGGCGGCGCAGAGGTAGATCATCGGCATAGCGCGCTCACCGTCTTCACGTACGTCTCCACCGCATCCAACAACTCCTTCTTCCCGATCTTCTCGTTCGCGCCGTGCGCGTCGAGGATCGAGCCGGGGCCGAAGAGCATCGGCTTGCCGAGACTCGACAGCCACGGGACGTCCGTGTTGAACGCGACGACCGTCGACGGCGCGCCGTCGGGAACGAACATGTGCTGCGGCGGATTGCCTCGCTCGAGGGTGACGCTTCCGTTGTGTTTGCGCAGGATGGCGTCGAGCCGCGCGCGATCGAGCTCGCCGGCGATGCGGAAGATCATCTCGCACTCGGCCGATCCGGCAATCACGTTCGGCTTCTCGCCGCCGCGCACGACGCCGACGTTGACCGTCGTTTTTCCGAGCACTTCGTCGCTGCCCCAATCCGTGGCGTTGATCTCGGCGATGGCGTTGACCATCTTGTTGATGGCCGAGTCGCCGCGCTCGGGATAGGCGGAGTGTCCGGCGATGCCGTCGAATCGCGCGAAGATCGTCAATGCTCCTTTCGACGCGCGCGCGAACTTCGACTCCGTCGGCTCGCCGACGAGCACGTACTCCGATCCGAGATCTTTGAACGCCTCGTTCGCCGATTTCGCGCCGACCGAGTCGGTCTCTTCGCCGACGACGAAGAGAAACGCGAAGTCGTTGACGTGATTCGCGCGCAGTTTTTCTCCGGCGGCGATCATCGCGGCGATGACGCCTTTCGTATCGCACGCGCCGCGGCCGTAGAGGTAGTCGTCGTCTTCGCGCGATGCAAACCACGGCGGAACGGTGTCGATGTGCGAATTGATGACGACGCGCGGACGGCCGCCGGCGCCGGCGAAGACGTTGAAGCGATCGGCGGTGACGTCTTGTCGCCGCACGTCATAGCCGAGTCGCGTGAGCTCACCGGAGAGCAGCTGACCGATCGCACGTTCGTTGTCCGTGGTCGAGGGAACGTCGATCAGTTGTCGTGCAAGGGCCAGAGGATTCATCACGGATGGCGCCGCCGCCAGCCGGGCGGTCGCATCGGCGTCTCCTGTTCAACGCCGAGGGCGATGTAGGGGTACGCGCGCTCGATCGCGGCGAGATCGGGATCGTCGGGCAGGCGATTGTGAATTGCGCGGGCGAGGCGTTGTGCTTCGATGCGCCGCTCGTTCGCGATCGCCAGCCCCAGCTCGGTGAATGCGCGCTCGCGCAGATCGAGCTTGTCGGCGTCGCGCAGCGCGAGATCGAACTGCTCGCGAGCGTGATCGAGATTGTGATTCCCGAGCGCGATCTCGCCGCGTCTGAAATGCGCCTTGGCGTAGTGGGGATCGACGCGAATCGCGTCTTCGAACGCCTCGCGTGCTTCCTTCATCTGGCCGGCGGCGAGAAACGACATGCCTTTCGCGTAGAGATCATCGGCGGTCTGCGTTGCTGTGGCGCCGCCGCCCTCGGCGGCGGTTGTGGTCGTTGCGGTTGTCGTCGTTTGCGCCGCCGGGGGCGGCGGCGCCACAGCTTCATGCGTCGTCGTCTTCTGTTCTTCGATGACCGGCGGCGGTGCGGTAACACTGACTGTGGCTGTCGAAGGCTGCGTTTGCGTTTGCACGGGTGCGACCGGCGGCGCGGCAGCGGCGGTCACCGCTTTCGGCTCCGGACGCTGTCGCATCATGAACACGAGTGCGCCGATCACGATCAGCAGCAACACCGCGAATGCCCAGAACCACGGGCTCACTCCGCGTTTTGGAGGCGGCGCCGGAGCGGGCTTCGGATCGACCACCGTCGGCGCCACGCGCACGGCGGTCATCGCACTCGTCGCCGTCGCTGCGCCGGTCATCGGCGCCGTGCTGGCGCGTCCGAGCTGTTGATCGAGCGCGTTCGAAAGCTCGGTCGCGTTCGCGAATCGATCCTCGCGATTCTTGCGCAGGCAACGATTGATGATGGCGTTGAGTCCCGGCGACACCGCAGAGTTCAACTCATTCGGCGCCGGCGGCTCGTCGCGCACGATCTGGGTGATCGTCTCCGTGATCGTGTCGCCTTTGAACGGCAGCCGTCCCGTCGCCGCTTCGTAGAGCACGATGCCGAGCGAGAAGATGTCCGTTCGCGCATCGATTGACTTTCCGAGCGCCTGCTCCGGCGACATGTAGTTGATCGTTCCGAGGATCATCCCCTGCTGCGTGACGAATCCGGTCGGCGCGTCGGGCGCGGTCGTCTCCACACCGATGCGTTTCGCGATTCCGAAGTCGAGAACTTTCACGCGATTGCCGTTGACGATGATGTTGTCCGGCTTGATATCGCGATGAACGATCCCCTTCTCGTGCGCTTCCGCGAGCGCGTCGGCGACACCGCGTCCGATGCGGCAGACGTCCGCTTCGCTCATCGCGCCGCGGCGCATGATGTTCGTCAGCGGCTCGCCGGCGACGTACTCCATGACGATGAAGAGCTGTCCATCCGCTTCTTCGAATGAATGAATGGTGGCGATGTTGGCGTGATAGAGCTGCGCGGCCGTGCGCGCCTCGCGGCGCATGCGCGCGATGGCCTCGGTGTCCGCTGCAACGGCCTGCGGAAGGATTTTGATCGCGACGGTGCGTCCGAGGCGCGTGTCTTCCGCTTTCCACACTTCGCCCATGCCGCCGGCGCCGATCTTCTCGATCAGGCGGTAAGAGCCGAGGTGCTGGTCGGGCGCGGCCATCTGCGGGAATTGTAATTCTCGAAATAGCGGATTGAGCGGAAGCAGTTTGACTTTGAACAGATGACGCTCGCGGCCCTCCTTCTGTTTACTGCGCTGAAGTTCGTCAATCCGCTCGCTGGCTCACAGGCAGTCGGCGTGCAGTGGCTCGAAGTGACGACCGACGCGCCGAACATCGATCGCGTCGAGTTCACGGTCGACGGCGTGCTTGCCGGCGTCGCGCGCAAGGCGCCGTGGCGCGTTCCCTACGACTTCGGCACATCCATGGCGATGCACAAGATCTCCGCGAAAGCGTGGATGAACGGCTACAAGACGAGCGAAGAGGCGGCGGTGACGACGGCGGCGTTGACCGCGGCGGAGACGATGAACGTCGATCTCGTCGAAGTGCCGATGAGCATTCACGCCGAGCAGGTCGTGAAGCCGCAGGACGTCGTCGTGAAAGAAAACGGCGTGACGCAGGAAGTGCGCTCCGTTCAATCGCAGCGCGGCGCGGCGCACTTCTACTTCGTCATCGATCGCTCGCTGAGCATGGGCGATGGCAAACTGACCGCGGCGCTGCAGGCGATCGACAACCAACTGCATCTGCTGCGGCCCGACGACACGACGACGATCGTTCTCTTCAATCACAACGTGTCGCGGCCGCGTGCGATCGCGCGCGGGGAGAAAGTGGCGCAAGTGTTCGGCGACGTCGTGCCGTCCGGCGGAACGTCGCTGTATGACGCGCTGGCGTCGATCGTCACACCCGACCGCACGTACGCGATCGTGATCACCGACGGCGGCGATCGCAACAGCGAGATGTCGGCGGATGCGGCGCTCAGACGCATCAGCAACACGCACACGGTCGTCGAAGCGATCGTCCTCGGCGAACGGAGCGGATTCCTGCGCGGCGCTGCGGCGAACACCGGCGGCGACGTGGTCAAGACAAATCGCGAGTCGCTCGACGGCGCGCTGCGCGACGTCATCGAAGAGATCAACAGCCGTTACCTCCTCGTCTATCAGAGCCACGGCACGCAGCGCGGATGGCGATCGATCTCGATCAAGCCGGCCGCGCGTGGTGTGTCGATCAAGAAAGCGCGGAAGGGATACTTCGCCGAATGAAGTGGTTCATTGCTTTCGTCGCGCTTCCGATCTTCGCGCAGCAAACGCGCATGGCCAGCGACTTCGAGATTCGCGAAATGCAGGCGCAGGCGGCAAGCGCGCGCGATTTCGCGACGCAAGTCTCCGCGCATCTCAACCTCGGCGATCTGCGCGAGTCGCGCAACGAGCACACGCTGGCGGTCCAGGAATACAAGACCGCGCTGCAAGCGGCGGAACGCGAGCGCGAAGCGACACGCAACAACGGACAGCCGGGTCAATACGCGCTGGGGACGATGTACGCCGGAATGGCGGAAGCGAAGCTCGGAAACGCCGCGCGCGCGATGGAGCTGATGGACGAAGGCATTCGTTACGACGGCGACAACGCCACGCTCTGGAACGTCTACGCATCCGGAATGGGAAGCCTCAAGCTGGCGAAGAAAGCGGTCAGCGCGGCGCGCAATGCGGTCGCGCTCGAGAAGTCGACGATCGATCAGATCGTCAATCGCTACTCGCTCGCCCTCGGTCTCCATGACGCCGGCGAGCACGCCGAAGCGATCACGACTCTCGAAAAACTCATCGCCGACCTGCGCTCGCCGCAGTTCGACAAGCTGCGCCGCGAGGCGGCGAAGCAGGAAGCGTTCACGAATTACTCGACGGTGCGCAACGACGTCACCGCGTATCTCACCATCCTCGTGCGCGCGCAGCAGGAGCTCGCGAACATGTACGAGGTGCGCGGCGACAGAGAGCTCGCGAAGAAAACGTATGAAGGAGTGCTGCAGACGCGCACCGATGATCCGATCGCGCTCGCCTCGATCGCGCGATTGTCGGGAACTCCGGAAGCGTACAGCGAAGCGTTCGACGCGAATCCGTTCGATCTCGATCTGATCGGCGACTACGAGAGCTTCGCGAAGGCGCACAACCTGCGCACGGAAGGGACGAGCACCGGCGCGCTGATGCGCATCGCCATCGAGCAGATGACGCGCGGCGAAGACGTCGCGGCGCGGCAGACGCTGCAAACGATCGCGGACAAGTTTCCGAACAACGACGCCGTCGCATACGTGTTCGGAAAGCTCGGCTCGCGGAAGGCGAACCCGAGCAAGTTCTTGAAGGACCTCAACGAAACGCTGAAGATCCTCGTCAGGAATCAGCTCACGGCCGAGCAGCGCCAGCAGCTCGATGAGACGGTGCTTTCGGCGAACGTGACGTTCGACGCAGTTCCGTTCGTATCCGGACGCGCCGGCGGCATTCCGTTCCGCTTCTCCGAGCCGACGGCGTTCAAAGGCAACTTCGCCGCGAACACGCCGCTGCGACTCACCTTCCGCATCCTCGGCGCGACGGAGCTCAACGGCGCCAGCGCGTTGCTCGTCGAGCCGATCAAGCTGGAGCCGCCGCAATGAAGCGACTGCTCGCGTTGCTCGTCCTAGCGGCTCCTGCGCTCGCGCAAAGCGTCGCGTTCACGCCACGAGGCGTCGTCGTCGCGCACGATGGCATCGTCGAAGTCTTCGATCCGCATTCGTTGCAGCGCACATCGAAGTACGACGGCGTCGAATACGCCGGCGCAATCGTCAGCGACGACGTGAATGTCGCCGTGCTCGATCCGCTGCACAACCGCGTGCGCATTCTCGGCGGCGAGGCGACGACGACCGGCGAGACGCCCACAGCCGGCGCGTACATCAAGCACGAGCTGTACATCCTCGAGCGCGACGCGCGCACGATCACGCATCGCGGCGAGAGCGTGAAGACGGGCGCGAATCCGCTTCTCTGCGCAGCCGAGGGAAAGCTGTACGTCTATTCGACGGTCGAAGGACTCTTTCAGGAGATCACGACGGAGCCGTTCGCCGTCGCGCGGCAGATGATGCTTCCTCCGTTCGCAACAAGCTTCGTGACGGATGCTCATTTCGCCTACTTCACCTATCCATCCGAAAAATCAGTTCGCACCGTCGACGTCGAGAAGATGGCCGAGCTCGGAAAATCGAAAATCGGAAGGGCGCCGATCGATGTGGCGCTCGGCGGGCACGCGACGCTGCTCAACGCGCGCGTTCTCGCCGTCGCCGATCCGACGGAGAAGATCGTCTGGCTCGTCGAAGGAAGCCAAAGCGCCATGCTGGCGTTCTCCCGCGGTTTTCTGGGGGGACTTCTCGGAATCGGCGTGCGTTCCGCGCTGAACCGAGCCGGCGGTGCCACGAGAGACATTTCGAAAATCGAGAGTGGCGTCGATCGCGTGTTCGTGCGCAGCGGACGCATCGTCGCGTACGACTCCGCGACTGGCACGCTCTACAACGTCACAAAAGAGATCCACGTCCTCGCGACCGCTCTGCCGCCGCGCGCGTTCGCTCTCGGCAACGACGTCGTCTACATCTGGCAGAACGGTACGTTGGTTGCACAAAAGACCAGCGAATGAGTGAGCGCAAGACATGCGTGAAGTGCGGGCGAGCGATCGATGCCGTGGCGCGGCTCTGCCCGTTTTGCAACTGGGATCAGACGATGCCGGTACCGGCATCGAAGGCCGGGCCCGCCGTCGGTCCGCTGCCTGAGTACGTTCCGCCGGAAGAGCGCGCATGGCGAAAGCCGATCTTCGGCGTGATCGGCGGCATCCTCGGCATCATCGTCGCGTTCGTCATCGGCGTTCACGTGCACGGCAACAAACCGCCGGTGGCGCCTCCGGGACATTCGGCGCCCGCCGCAAACACTCCAACCGCGGAAACGGAGCGTCCGCACGCAAACGTGACGCTCGTGCCCGACAACAGCGCGGCGCCGTCGATCGAGCAACCGATCACGAGCGCGCCGGCAACGCAGCCCGCCCAAGGAGTGCCGGGCGAGCTGCAGCGCACCGACGCGACTGCAGTCTCGTCGGATGAATACGCGCAGATGGCGCAGCGCGCCAAAGCGGAGAAGAGGAAGATGGCGGTGCTCGTCGATCCGCGATCGATCAGCGGCGTCGCGTATCAAACCGTGGCGAATCCGTTGCCGGTGCAGCGCGCCGTGGAGCGACCCACGGTCGCCGAGAGGACGAATCCAGTCCCTGAATCGCAACCGCTGCCTCAGATTCGCGTTGCGGGATACGCCGTCGCGCGCGTCGTGCTGCTCATCGGTCCGGACGGCCGCGTGCACGACGTCAATGTGCAACAGGGTCTCGGCAGGGATACCGGCGCGCTCGTCTCCGCCGTGCAGCGGTGGCGCTTCAGACCGGCGACATTGAACGGATCTCCGGTCGCGGCGGCGTTCCCGGTCGAACTATCATTCAAGCCAGATGAGTAGTGGTGCAGTCTGCGTCGCGTGCGGTCATACGATCGACGCCGTCGCGCGTCTCTGTCCGTATTGCGGCGCGAATCCCGCGACCGGCGAGAAGATCGACACCGAGGCGATGCTCCGCGAAGAGTTCAAAGGAAAAACGCTCACGGCGTCGCAGAGCGTGATGAAGTACGCCCGGCATCGGCAGGGCGTCGTGATCGCGGTCGGTGTCGCAGTCATTTTTCTCGTGATGGCGGGACTGCATCAGTGGGCGACGATGCGCAATGAGACCGCGGTCGCAAACGGACCGGCTGTGCCGCTCAGCGACGTCGCCGATCTGAGCGATCAACGTCAGGAGAATCAGCAGACGCCCATGCCGCCGCTGAACTTCGAGTTCAACGGCAATCCGCAGACGATGCGCACGTTCATCGCCGAACCAGGCGCCGTAGCACCACCGCAGCCGAATGTGGCGCCGCCGCCCCCTGCGCCGCAAGCGCAGACGAAGCATTGAACATCCTCATTCTCGTCGTCGCCGCCGCGTTCCTCATCTGGCTCGTGCTCTACATGCGCGCGCAGAAACCGGCCGACGAGAATCTGCAGCGCGGTGAGGCTTTGAAGATGGAGGGCCGCTTCGATGAAGCGGTCGCGTTCTACCGCCGCTCGAAAGATCCCGCCGCGCGCGAGGCGATGGCGCTCGCGCTCGCGCATGCGGGGCACGATCTCGATCGCGCCAAGCAGATGATGGAAGAGACGATCGCGCTCACGCCGCAGATCCAGGAGTTCCAGTCGCTCGCGCTCGCGTACATTCAGTTGAAGCGCGGCGATCGCGACGACGCGCTGCGCATCTATCGCGACAACGTCGAGCTTCTCGAGACGCGCTTCCGCGACGACTACACCGATCCCGATCCGCAGCTCGCCGAAACGCTCTTCATGTACGCGACGCTCGCCGAGGCGAACGGCGAGAGCGAGCGCGCGAAAGAGCTGCGGGAGCGCGCCGCGGCCTGGGCACCGGGAAGCGTCTGGGCAGCCTGAGCGTTACGATTTGGACGTCCGCGAAGTGCGGAACGTAAACCAAACGTCCATGAAACGGCTCCTGCTCTGTCTCGCGCTCCTCGTTCTCGCCTCGCCGCTCGTCGCCGGCACGTCGCGCTACATCGTCTTGATGCGCACGCCGCTGCAGAAGTCGCACGCGCGCGTCATCAATGAAGTCGTCGAGGGAGACGCGCAGCAGCGCGACATTCGCACGTATCGAACGCTCGACGCATTCGCGGCGAATCTCACCGACGAGGAAGTCGCGGAGCTGCGCGCGTCGAGCGACGTGAGAGTCGTCGAGCCGATCAAAGAGCGGCACATCAACGACGTAGCCAGACAGGCGGGGCGCCTATCCTCCACTGGACCAACCGACTCCCCCTTCAATCATCAGGTCGTCCCCTACGGCATCGATCTCGTGCACGCGCCGCAAGTGTGGAGCGTCGGAGCCGGTGACCACATCAACGTCGCCGTCGTCGACACCGGCGTCGACTCGACGCATCCCGATCTGCACGACAACTACGCCGGCGGATTCAACGCCTACGCGCCGAACGGCCTCCCGATCGACGATCATCGCCACGGCACGCACGTCGCCGGAACGATCGCCGCGGAGAACAACGACATCGGCGTCGTCGGCGTCGCGCCCAACGCGCGCATCTGGGCCGTGAAAGTTCTCGACACGACCGGCTTCGGCGACAACGAGCACATCGCCGCCGGCATCGACTGGATCATCGCCAAGAAGCGCGAGGTCGGCGGCAACTGGATCATCAGCATGTCCCTAGGATCGAAGGATCCGTCCGACATCGAAGAAGCGGCGGTGAAGCGCGCCGCCGCGGAAGGCATCCTTCTCGTCGCTGCTGCGGGCAACAACTCGTGGCCGTTCCTCGACTATCCCGCCGCTTACAACGACGTAATGGCCGTGGCCGCAGTCGACGCCGACAAGAAGCTTGCATCGTTCACCAACAGCGGCTCGACGCTTTCCGTCGCCGCGCCCGGCGTCAATGTGATCTCGACCGTCCCGACGGGCATCTCGTTCGTCGCCGACGTGCAGTCGAGCGCCGGCGATCTCTTCGCTGCGTCCGCGCTGCGCGGATCGCCGAAGAGCGACTTCGACGGCGACTTCGTCTTCTGCAGCTACGGCCGGCCGGAAGACATCCCGAGCTCGATCGCCGGCAAGATCGCCGTCATCCGCCGAGGCAATCCCGATCGCCCGATGACGTTCAATGAGAAAGTGCGCAACGCGAAGGCGTCCGGCGCGAAGGCCGTGATCATTCTCAACGGCAAGGACAACATCGACGACGAAGGCATCTGGACGCTGATCCTTCCCGATTGCAGCGACACCACGAAGGGTTGCCACGACAGCGCTGAAGACGTCGCGTTCGATTGGCCGCTTGCCGTCGGCATGACGTACGCGGACGGCGAGAAGCTCCTCGCGCTGATCGGCAAAGCGACGATCACCGAGAGCTATCGCGCCGACGACTACGCGCGCTTCAGCGGCACGTCGATGGCGACGCCGCATGTGAGCGCGACCGCGGCGCTGGTCTGGTCGCTCAATCCGTCGCTCACCGCGCAGCAAGTTCGAGCCGCCATCGAAGACACCGCCGAAGACCTCGGCACGCCCGGCGTCGATCCGCAATACGGCCACGGAGTGATCAACGCGCTCGCCGCAGCGCAGCGCGTGGCGCCGGAAAAGTTCGGCTTGTCTCCGATTCCGCCGCGCCGCCACGGAAGCGGACACTGACGCGCGCTCGTTCGGTATGATCCTCCCGCGCGACGCTTCGCGCTTGGAGAATCACAAATGCGCATCGGTGTTCCGACCGAGATCAAAGACAACGAATATCGCGTGGGGATGACGCCGTCCGGCGCGCGTGACCTCACTGCAGACGGACATCAGGTTCTCATCCAGAAAGGCGCCGGCAACGGCAGCGGCTTCGGCGACGAAGAGTACGAAGCCGCCGGCGCGAAGATCCTTCCCGATGCCGACGCGGTCTACGGCGAAGCCGACATGATCGTCAAGGTGAAAGAGCCGATCGATCCCGATCTGAAGCGGCTCAAAGACGGACAACTTCTCTTCACATATCTCCACCTCGCGCCTGTTCCCGATCTGACGAAGGCGCTCCTCGACAAGAAGATCATCGGCGTTGCCTACGAGACGATCACCGACGAGCGCGGACGCACGTTGCCGCTGCTCACGCCAATGTCGGAAGTGGCCGGGCGCATGTCGGTGCACGTCGGCGCGTACTACCTGCACAAGCCGAACGGCGGACGCGGTGTGCTTCTCGGCGGCGTGCCGGGCGTGCTGCCGAGCGACGTCGTCATCATCGGCGGCGGTGTCGTCGGCACCAACGCCGCGAAGATGGCCGTCGGCCTCGGCGCGCGCGTCACGATCCTCGACACGAATCTCGATCGCCTGCGCCAGCTCGATGACATCTTCGGCGGCCGCGTGCAGACGCTTGCCTCGAGTGGTGCGCACATCGCGGAGGCCGTGACGCATGCAGATCTGCTCATCGGCGGCGTGCTGATTCCCGGCGCGTCGGCGCCGAAGCTCGTCACGCGCGCGATGATCAAGGAGATGAAGAAGGGATCGGTGATCGTCGACGTGGCCATCGACCAGGGCGGCTGCGTGGAGACCGCGCACGCGACGACGCACTCGAATCCGGTGTACGAAGTCGACGGCGTGATTCACTACTGCGTCGCCAACATGCCGGGCGCGGTGCCGCGCACATCGACGATCGCTCTTACCAATGCAACGCTGCCGTACACGCGTATGCTGGCGAATCAGGGATTCCAGAAAGCGATCGCGGCGAGCAAGGGGCTCGCCGAAGGCGTCAACGTTTATAACGGCAAGATCACATACAAAGGCGTGGCGGATTCACAGGCCCGCGAATACACTGCGCTCCAGCAGTTGCTGTAAGAACTGTCAAGAGAAGAGGTTACGCATGTCCTGCAGGATGCCGGTGTGGAGCGCCGTTGTTGTTTCTTGCCTTTTCGCGGTCAGTGCGGCAGCCCAGTCGTCGGACATGTTCGTGACGAAGTCGGGGCCCGCCACCGCGGCGATCAATACGGACGTTACATACACGATCACGGTCGGCAACATCGGTCCTGACGACGCGCCGAACGCGAGATTCACCGACACGCTTCCGACCGGAGCGACCTTCGTCTCCGAGAATCAGACCGCCGGACCGATCTTCACCTGTAGCACGCCGAACGTCGGAGACGAAGCGGGCACGGTGATGTGCAGCATCGGCACACTCGTCGCCGGCGACAGCGCAACGTTCTCGATCGTGGTGCACGTACTGCCGGCAGCCGCGGGAACGACGCTCATCAACACCGTCACCACCACATCGGACAATCCCGACGACAGCACGGAGAACAACAGCTCCATCACCGGCACGGACGTCGCCGGCGGCAATCTCGCCGACGTCGCCATCAGCAAGAGCGGCCCGTCGAGCGCGCCGGCGAACACCGACATCACCTACACGATCACGCTCTCGAACAACGGAACGAACGCCGCCACGAACGTCTCGTGGACGGACACGCTGCCGAGCGGCACGCCGGCCGGCAATCCGATGACGTTCGTCTCCTTCAATCAGACGACCGGTCCGGCATTCAATTGTCCGAATCCCGGAACGACCGTCACTTGCACGATCGCGACGTTCCCCGCCGGCAGCACCGCGACGTTCCAGTACGTCGGGCACATTCCGAACACCGCCGGCGCCGGCACGACGTACAGCAACGTCGCTACGGTGATGTCCGACAACGATCCGACGCCGGAGAACAACAGCAGCGAGGCGACGACGACGGTGTCGAGCGCCGACGTCGGCGTCAACAAGACCGCCCCCGCGACGGCCACGGCCGGCGGCGCGAACTTCGACTACATCGTCAGCGTCTCGAACGGCGGACCCGACACGGCCACCGACGTCTCGTTCATCGACAATCTGCCGAGCGGCATCAACTTCGTGTCGCTCGTTCAGAACACCGGCCCCGCCGCGAGCTGCAGCACGCCGCCGCAAACCGTGAGCACGATCGCGTGCGACATCCCCGCGCTCGGCAACGGCCAAAACGCGCAGTTCACGATCACCGTGAATGCCGCCTCCACCGTCGCAAACGGAACGATCATCAGCAACACCGCGAACGTCTCGTCCGCGAGCGCCGACACGAACCCGAACAACAACAGCAGCACTGCGCCGACGACGATCAGCGCGAACGCCGACCTGTCGATCAGCAAGAGCGGATCGGCGAACGTCGCTGCCGGCACGAACATCACCTACACGATCAACCTCGCCAACAACGGACCGTCGACGGCGACGAATGCGTTCTGGACCGACACGCTGCCCGCCGGCACGACGTTCGTGTCGCTGACGCAGAACAGCGGACCGACCTTCAACTGCACGACCGGCGCGACCGTCACCTGCAACATCGGCTCGCTCGCGCCGGGCGCGACGGCAACGTTCACGCTCGTCGTGCAGACGTCGGCATCCGCGGCGAACGGAACGACCGTCAGCAACACCGTGAACATCTCGTCGCCGACTCCCGATTCGACGCCGGGCAACAACTCGTCGACGGCACCGACGACGACGCTCTCGACGAGCGCGGATCTCAGCGTGGCGAAGAGCGCGCCCACCGCCGCGACCGCGGGATCGAACGTCACCTACACGATCAACATCGCGAACGGCGGACCGTCCGACGCGGCAACGGTGACGCTCAGCGACGTGCTCCCCGCCGGCACCACCTTCGTCTCCGAGAACCAGACCAGTGGTCCAGCGTTCAACTGCACGACCGGCGCAACGGTCACGTGCTCGATTGCATCGTTCCCAACCGGAGCCACGGCCAGTTTCACCATCACGGTCGCGTTCTCTCCCGGTCTCGGCAACGGAACGATCGTGACGAACACCGCGAACATCAGCTCGACGACGAGCGATCCGAATCCGACGAACAACAGCTCCTCTGCGCCGACGACGGTCGGTGCGAATGCCGATCTCTCCGTGACGAAGAGCGGCCCCACCTTCACGGCTTCGACGACGAACGTGACCTACACCGTCACGGCGACGAACAGCGGTCCGTCGAACACGTCGACGGTCTCGCTCACCGAAACCGTTCCGGCGAACATGAACTTCGTATCCGTCAATCAGACGAACGGGCCGCTGTTCAACTGCACGGGCACGGGACCGATCGTCTGCACGATCGCGACGCTCAACGCCGGCGCGAGCGCCACGTTCCAGTTCACGTTCTTCGTGACGAACGCGCCGCAGGGAACGCAGACGTCGAACACCGCCACGATCAGCTCGACAACGATCGATCCGAATCCGACGAACAACTCGTCGACGGTGAATACGACGATCGGATTGCCGGTGCCGGCGATGTCGGACGTCATGCTGGCACTCTTGGCGCTGACGCTGGTGGGGATCGCGGTGTTTACAATGCGTCGATGACCGCGATCCGGGTCGCGCTTCTAACGGGCGATGAGCTTCGCGCCGGCGGCGCGGAGCTCATCGAGGCGTGGCGCGACGACGGCAGCGCGCGATTGTGGGTCGACATCGTCGATCCCGACGCCGCGACGCTCGAGCCGCTGCTCGAAGGGCGCTTCCAGTTTCATGAGCTGGCAGCGGAAGACTCGCTGTCGGCGAACACGCTGCCGAAATACGATCCGTTTCCGTCGTACGACTTCTTCGTCTTTCGCGCCGTCGACATCAACCTCGAGCAGCACGGCTCGCACACTCTCAAGCTCGCCGCATTCCTCGGCAGAAACTTTCTGTTCACCATTCATCGCGCGTCGATGGCCGCGGTGGACAACGTCTGCGACCGCCTCGCCAGCGACAAGCGCCTTATCGCCAACGGACCCGACTTTCTGCTTTACGCGATCGTCGATCAACTGATCGACGCGCATTTCCCCGCGCTGGAGAAGTTCGAGGAGTGCGTCGACGGATTGCAGGACGCGATCTTTCTCGACGCCCGTCCGTCGCATCTCGACGAGCTGCTGCATCTCAAGCGCGATGCGAACGTGTTACGGCGCCAGTCGCTCCCGCAGCGCGAGCTGCTCAATCAGATCTCACGCGGCGACGCGCAGTTCGTGCAGAAGGATCACCTCATCTACTACCGCGACGTCTACGACCACATGTTCCGCATCAGCGAGACGATCGACGTGCTGCGCGACACGCTGTCCGGCACGATGGAAGCCTACCTGTCGGTCGTCGCCAATCGCACGAACGAGATCATGCGCGTGCTGACCGTCTTCTCCGCGATCATGCTGCCGCTGACGCTGATTGCAGGCATCTACGGCATGAACTTCGAGCACATGCCGGAGCTGCATTGGCTGCACGGCTACCCGTTCGTGCTGATCCTCATGGCCGTCGTCGCCCTCGGCCTCTTCGCCTACTTCCGCAGGCGGGGCTGGGTCGGACGGCGCGACACATGACTGTCATTGCGTCGCTATAGCCTTCCTGCTATCGTCGCCGCGGTCCATCAATGTCCCGATTCGTGTTTCTCGCGCTCATCGTCTCTGCATTTGTCGCCGCTGCGGCCCATGCCGCGGTCCCACAGATCGGGATCTACTACTACTCGAGCAACCATTCCGTAGGCGCCGGCGCGTACATCAACATCCGCGTCGACGTTCAGGTCTCTGCAGCCTCTCCGTCGGACGGCACGCTGCGCATCTCGATTCCGCCGGGAACCACCTACTACTCGAACGCTGGGAGCATTGCGGCGACATGCGTTCACCCGGCCGTGGGAGCATCGGGGGAGCTCGTTTGTTCGGGCGATCACTGGGAAAGCACGACCACGGAGTACCTCACTCTGAAAGTCGATGCGGGAGTGCCCACCGGAGCGCAGTTTCAGATGTCCGCGTCGGTGAGCTCGACAACCGATACGACTCCGAGCGACAACGTCGAGACTTGGACCGTCACCGTCATCGACTACACCGATATCGTGACGACACTCAGCGGTCCGTCGACGATCGTCGCCGGCACCACCGCCGAGTACACGGCGACCGTGACAAACAGTGGCGCGAATGCGGCCAAGAACGTTCAGGTCACCTTTTACGGATCGCTCGGAGTTACGCCTGCCGGATGGACATGCATCACGCCGGGTCCTCGCGTCTGCACCATCAGCACGCTCGCAGCCGGCGCCGGCGCAACGTTCGTCTTTCAATTGGCGACCAACCCGTTGGCGGACAAAGGATCGACGATTCCCATCGACTTCGGCTCGAATGCCGACAACGACTCGAACGCCTCGAACAACTCGAAGACGATCATCGCGACGATCGACAGACAATGCGACGTGTCGATGACGGCCTCCGCTCCTGCGACCGTGGCGGTGAACGCCGATCTTCCGATCACCTTTAAGTTCACGGCGACAGGTCCGTCGCTACCGCCGCGCGGATTTCACGTCGACTACACGACTCCGCCGAACGTCGTCTTCGTGTCGTCCGTCGCCGGTTGCGCAGGACCATCAATCGGCGCGAGTGGAACGATCACGTGTTCCGTTTCATCTTCCCTGACACCGGTCACGATCACGGTGCGTGCAACCAAGACCGGCGAAACGATCACGAACAGCGGAACCGTCTCGAGCACGCAAACGACCGACACGAACCTCGCGAATAACACGGCGAGCGCGACGACCACGATCGGTCCGCCCGCTCCCGACATCGCCGTGGCAATGTCCGCGAGCAATGCATCACCGGCAGCGGGCACACCGGTGACGTACACGGTGACGGTGAGGAACGTTGGAACCGTCGACGCGACGTCGGTCACGGCGTGGGGTGACCTCCCGTCGGATCTCGCGTTCGTTTCGTCCGACACTCCGTGCACCGTCGTTTCGACCACGATCTCATGCAACGCCGTCGGCACGCTCACACCGGGCTCCTCGAAGACATTCCACGTCGTTGCGAACGTGTCTCCGGGCGCAGGCGGCAGCATCGTCAGCACGTTCTTCGTCGCGACTCCCGGCGAACAGTCGACGTATGACAACGGCGCCAGCGCGACCATCAACGTGATCGCGAAGCCGCGCTCTGACCTCGGCGTCACTCTCCAGGCCATTCCGTCGGGACCGACGTACATGACCTACAACGCGACGATTTTCGCGAATGGACCCGATCCATCGCACACGGCGCGGATCACGTTGACGCCGCCCTCAGGCACCCTCGTCATCGACTACGCCATTCCGAACGGATGGCCGTGCACAACCCCCGCGCACAACGCACCGGCGACTGCGATCGTCTGCACGCCTCCCCTGCTGCAAGGGGGACCGTATTTGATCAACATGCTCGTGATGGTCCAGCCGACCACTGTCGGCCCGCTCTTTGCCGAAGCCGAGGTGAGCGAGGATGAGTACGATCCGGTGTTTTCGAACAATCGCGCCACTACGAACACGCCGATTGTGCAGGGGGTGGCGGATCTCGGAATCGCCGTGAATGCGAGTCCGTCGGCGGTGCGAAGCGGCGACCGCGTCACGGTCGGCATCACCGTATCGAACTCGGGACCCGACAGCGCGCAAGGCATCGTCGTCAGCGACAGCATTCCGGAAGGCGCCGTGCTTGTTGCCGCACAAACAACGTCGGGAAGCTGCACCGGATCGCCGGCTGTCACCTGCAAGATCAACTCGTTACTTTCCGGCGCCACCGCGATCATCACCATCACGATCAATGCCCCGAGCGCCGCCGGCTCCTATCAAAACGTCGCTAGCGTGAACGCCGCGTCGATCGATACGCACGCCGGCAACAACGCGGTCGCCACTCCAATCATTGTCGGAACGACCTCGCGGCCGGATCTCACACTGGACATGATGACGTCCGCGGCTGCACCAGCCGTCGACGCGCCGTTCACGTTCACACTCGTCGTGCGCAATGATGGAAGCGCGGCGGCGGACAACGTCATCGTGGAAGACACACTGCCGCCGAGCCTCTCGTTCGTCAGCGCGAGCGCTCCGTGCACTGCTTCGGGGCAAACGATCCGATGCAGCGCACCCACGATGGCGCCCGGTGCGAGTCTCGCGTACACGATCACGGCATTCGCGCGATCGACAGCTTCGATCGTGAGTTCCGCCACCGCCTCGACGACGTCCGACGACGCCGATCCGGCGAACAATTCGACAAGCATCACCATCGCGCCGGTGCTGTCGCGCGCGCGCGGCGCACGCCACTAACGCGCTTCAGCGCGACCGATCGCCGCGGTCGCCTTGTCCCTTCAGCGAGACGATCGTGCTGACCGTGTTCTCGGCGATCATGCTGCCGCTGACGCTGATCGCAGGCATCTACGGCATGAACTTCGAGCACATGCCGGAACTCCATTGGCTGCACGGCTATCCGTTCGTGCTGATCCTCATGGCCGTAGTCACCCTTGGCCTCTTCGCCTACTTCCGCCGTCGCGGGTGGGTCGGCCGGCAAGACGTGTGACGAGTTAGCGCGATCGATCCCCGCGATCGCCCTGCCCCTTCTTCACAGTCGTCTTCGCCGTTCGCCGCCGATCTTGACTGAGCGACCGGCTGACGTCATCCATTTCCGAGAAGCGGCCGTGATCGTCACGACGCGCATAACGTTTGTCACCCTTGTGTGGCTCGATGAGCTCACGCTTGCTCATTTGCAGTCCTCCGCACGTCACTATGCGTACGGCATGCCGGTGAATGCGAAAGTGTTCAGGTCGTTGCGCGTTGTGCTAGTGCCGCTCGAATAACCGCTCTGCTGTTTCTCTTGCATTTACTGACCGCCGTATAAGCGCAGTTGGGCCGACGACAAGCGCATGCGAGCGAGAAGCCCTGCAGTGTCGCTAGTGTGCTGGGTCGCTGCATGCTACGCTTCTAAAATCTATGGCGGGCGTGCAGTCACGATCATCTTTGAACGAACGGAGAGTAAATATGCTCAAGGAGGGTTCATGACGCGAAGGCTCATAGGAAGCCTCATAGTTCTCGCGGCCGTTTCTACGCATGCGCAGAGTCCAAGTCCGCACGGCGTTGTTGAGGAGATCAGGAAGGTGGATCGAGAGCGAATTCAGGCGCAGGTGAACGCTGATTCAGCTGCGCTCGACCGAATATACGCAGATGACTTCGTCGGCATCGGCCCGAGTGGGACGGTCCGAACGAAGAAAGACGTTCTTGCGGACTTCGCATCGGGAACCCTTAAGTTCCAATCGATCACAACCGAGGAGGTTCGGATCCGCGTATACGGTAATGCGGCTGTCGAGACGGGCCTCTCGACCATGAAGGGCCAAGACGCAGGGAAAGTTGTGCCTGAGGAGAATCGCTTCACGCGCGTATGGATCAAACAGGGAGGTCGCTGGCGCTTGGTTGCTAATCATTATTCGAACGTGGTGAAACTGCACTGATCGCTGCTCTGCCACGAGCTTCAGTTTTCACGCGCGTCGTGTGCGCATTCCCGAAGGGAAGCCGCTCGTCACAACCTTGAAAAGCCCGTGGCCCGAGCAGCTAGCGCTCCCCTATGCAATTCGCACTCGGTGGCGGCGCCGCATCGAAACCTCCATTTACGGACACTGCCCGTTTCTCGCCGTCACTGTTCCGGTGACAGCAAGCCCGGTCGCCGTCGGCGAACCTGCACTCGACGCGCGATTCCTCACCCGAACGGTCAGAGTATTCGTCCCCGTCGCAAAAAACTTCTCTTCGGCTGCCCCGGTCACAATTCTCGTCATCACAGTTGGATCGACCGAGGTCTCTCCTATCTTGTTATTGTTGATAAGGACTACCGCTTCGTTGTCGGTCCATAAATTTAGATTTATCGCAGGGCTTGACGTCCCCTGGCAAAGGCAGAACCTAAACTCGTAGGTATAAAAGCCGCCGGGCGCAGGGCCAGATACCGCGGTAATCCAATTTGGCACCGTCGATCCCGACCCTGGTAGCGGAGTAAACGGAACGCGTGAAGTCACCGCCGGCGGAACTTCGATAACAGTCCAAGTGCTCGTGTCGGTGGCAGCAGACAGATTCAAGTCGCCGCGACAGCGCGGCGCCGGTATGACAAGCCGAGGCAGGACCCGCTCGGTGTGAAGCGTTTCAACATGATCGCCACCTGCCGTATAGACTGCCACGACATCCAATTCTTGCTTGGCTTCGAAAGGCTCGAGCACGACGAACCCTTTCACTAAGGTATTGGCTGGTGGGTTCGTGCGTCCGAAAATCTCGGGACAGTCGATCTCTAACGCGCCGTCCGGACCGAGGGTACTGTTCGACCACGGTGATATCCCGCCCTCTTTCTCCGGAAGTGCGATGACAAACTTCTTGCGAAACTCCATTCGCCCGATGGTCGAGTTATGAACGTTAATAGCCGTGAAATATGCGCCCGGAGCGGTGATGCCACTATTCGTCCCAGCCTTGTCGGAATTACCGCACACATACTTGACTGCGTATTGATTAACCTGAAAGTTGTCTTGAGCTGGCGTGTCGCATTGCACGTTGACGTCCGCGCTGGCGGTGTCGCGGTATCTCGCGGTACCGATCGCAGAAAGCACGCGGACAGTCACAGTCTTGCCGCAGGAACCTGCCGTTACTCGAGCAACCTCTTCCTTGATTGCGTCGAGCTCTATCTTGCAATGCGTCTCGCATCTGGTGATTTGGCCGGGTAACGCCTGGGTGTATCCGCCGTCTGTTGTTTTTTTGACTTCCGCGCCATTAGCTAAGTAATCACAGAAACATGTCGCAGCCGATGCGGCTCTCGCGGCTACGATAACTACGAGGCTAAACACCCGAAGCAACGACAAAGATCTTCTCATCCGTGTACTCCTTTTTAGTGACGACACCTACAGCACACCGCTGGGATCACACCTTAGGAGACCGGACAGCCGGTCATACCCAAGTGCGTCAGCCAATCGCGCCAATACCGGTACTGATGGCGTGGTGTGATAGTTCTCTACGTGATTCAGGTGTTCAAACGTGATTCGGGCGAGGCGGGCCAGTTGTTCTTGCGTAAGGGCTTTTTTTTTCGCTCGGCGCGCACAAGATCGCCAATGGCCACACGCATCACAACATCACTTGGAGTCACATGTCCTCCAGTCCAATCGCAGTTATCAGGTGGAGATACGGAAGTATAGGTCCGCGACTAATACTCTGCCATGAACGATAGTTCATGTGTCGCAACAGCGTCTGAGGGTTAAGGCGGCTGTGAGAACTTTGATAGCTTCTTATAAGTGCAGTTGCGTGTATACGAACCGATCGGATGATTTCGATGCGTGACGGAACGCTTGCCACGCGCGCTGGGGTAAATGCGCCGCGCGGTAGGGTGAACGCCACGCGCGATGGGGTGAATGCCATACGCGATGGGATCAGTGCCACCCGCAACGGCATGAATGCCATGCGCGATGGGATGAAGGCCACGCGCGATGGGACGAGTGCCACCCGCGACGGATCTTTCACGTCCTGCGGTCGCCCCCATCCCTAAACTGCTCAGCGCGCGCCACTTCGGCGACACCTTGACAGAATAAATCCATCCGAATATTGTTAGCACTCACAGAGCGAGAGTGCTAACCGCGCTCTCGACGACAACCAACAAACCAAAAGGAGAAGCAGCTATGGCAGTTGCGACTGAACTCAAGCTCCGGCCGCTGTACGACCGCATCGTCGTGCGCCGCAAGGAAGCCAAAGAACAGATGCGCGGCGGCATCTACATCCCCGACACCGCCAAAGAGAAGCCGCAGGAAGCGGAAGTCGTCGCCGTCGGCGACGGCAAGTACGACGACAGCGGCAAGCGCGTGAAGCTCGACGTCAAGAAGGGCGACACGGTTCTCATCGGAAAGTACTCCGGCACCGAGATCAAGCTCGATGACGTCGAGTACACCATCCTCCGCGAAGACGAAGTCCTCGCCATCGTTGAACAGTAAGGAGAGACACACCCATGGCAAAAAGAGTTACTTACGGTGAAGAGGCTCGCCAGTCGATCCTCCGCGGCGTCAACAAGCTCGCCGACGCCGTCAAAGTTACCCTCGGCCCCAAAGGCCGCAACGTCGTCATCGAGAAGAAATTCGGCTCGCCGACGATCACCAAAGACGGCGTGACCGTCGCCAAAGAGATCGAGCTCAAGGACGAGCTCGAGAACGCCGGCGCGCAGATGGTCCGCGAAGTCGCGTCGAAGACCTCGGACAACGCCGGCGACGGCACGACCACCGCGACCGTTCTCGCCCAGGCCATCTATCGCGAAGGCATCAAGAACGTCACCGCCGGCGCGAACCCGATGGACCTCAAGAAGGGCATCGAGCTGGCCGTCAAGGCGGCTGCCGACGCCATCGACAAGCTCGCCAAGCCGGTCGAAGGAAAAGACATCGCCCACATCGGAACGATCTCCGCGAACAACGATGAAGAGATCGGAACGATCATCGCCCAGGCGATGGAGAAGGTCGGCAAAGACGGCGTCATCACCGTCGAAGAAGCGAAAGGCCTCGACACGACGCTCGAAGTCGTCGAAGGCATGCAGTTCGATCGCGGCTATCTCTCGCCGTACTTCGTCACCGATCCGGAGCGCATGGAGTGCGTGCTCGAGAACGCGAAGATCCTCATCTATGAGAAGAAGATCTCGTCGATGAAAGACCTCCTGCCGATCCTCGAGCAGGTGGCGCGTCAGGGCAAGCCGCTCCTCATCATCGCTGAAGACGTCGAAGGCGAAGCGCTCGCCACGCTCGTCGTCAACAAGCTGCGCGGCACGCTCAACGTCGCCGCGGTGAAGGCGCCGGGCTTCGGCGACCGCCGCAAAGCGATGCTCGAAGACATCGCCATCCTCTCCGGCGGCAAGCTGATCTCCGAAGACATCGGCGTGAAGCTCGAGAACGTGAAGTGGGAAGACCTCGGCGAAGCGAAGCGCGTCTCGATCGACAAGGACAACACCACGCTCGTCACCGATACCGATGAGAAGGCGCGCAAGGAATCGATCGCCGGACGCGTCAAGCAGATCCGCCAGCAGATCGACGACACGACCTCCGACTACGACCGCGAGAAGCTCCAGGAGCGCCTCGCCAAGCTCGTCGGCGGCGTGGCCGTGATCAAAGTCGGCGCCGCGACCGAGACCGAGATGAAGGAAAAGAAGGCACGCGTCGAAGACGCCATGCACGCGACGAAGGCCGCAGTCGAAGAGGGCATCGTTCCGGGTGGCGGCGTCGCGCTGCTCCGCGCCATCGAAGCGGTCGAGAAGGTCAAAGCCGAAGGCGACGTCAAGACGGGCGTCAACATCATCAAGCGCGCGATGGAAGAGCCGTTCCGCCAGATTGTGCTCAACGCCGGCCTCGAAGGCTCGGTGCTGCTCAACGCCGTCAAAGGCAAGGGCGGCACATGGGGCATCGACGCGCGCAGCGGAAGCTCCGACCCGGTCGACATGATCGCAGCGGGCATCATCGATCCGGCGAAGGTAACGAAGCAGGCGCTCGTCAACGCCTCATCGATCGCCGGACTCATGCTCACCACCGAAGCTCTCGTCTCCGAGATCAAGGAAGATGAGAAGGCTCCGGCAGGCGGCGGGGCCGGAATGGGCGGCGGTATGGGCGGGATGTACTAAAGGACTCACATCGAACCGTAAAAAAGGGCCGCCGCCGAGGCGGCCCTTTTTGTTTACACTGATCCGATGCGCTACATCCTGGTGTTCGCACTCGCTGCATCACTCGCCGCGCAGGAAAAGCTCGCCGAATCGATCGAAGTGCGCGTCGCCAACGTCGACGTCATCGTCACCGATCGCAGCGGCCATCCCGTTCACGGTCTGACGAAGGACGATTTCGAGCTTCTCGAAAACGGGAAGCCGCAGACGATCACGAATTTCTACGAGGTCGGCCCCACGCAATCACTGCCGCTGACGGTGTCCGGTGGAGGACAGACGCCCTCGTCTGTCCAGACAGGCGAGGCGCCTGTCCTCCACGGGAATGCACCGACCGATCTCCGCGCGCGCCGCTTCATCGTCGTGCTCGACAACTATTCGCTCGAGCCCATACAGCGCAACAGCGTGCTCACCGCGCTGCGCAAATTCATCAACGCCAACATGCGGCCGAACGACGAACTGTCGCTCATTATGTGGGCGCGCCAGATCGACATCGTGACGCCACTCACGAGCGACAAGGCCGAGGTGATGCGCGCGCTCGATTCGGCGATGGCGCGAAGCAGAGCGGGAATGTCCGCGAATCAGGAAGACGAGCGCGCCAGAGAGCAATGCCGCGATCTGATGCGCGACGTCGACGAGAAAGATCCCGACGCGGCGACGACCCCGGGGGCATCCGGAGCTCGCTCCGGCGTCACCTATCGATGGGAAGACGCCTACATCGCCTGCGAAGGCGGAATCCAGGCATTCGCCGATTCGCAATGGGGCCAGACGCGGTCGCTCCTCATCGACATGAAATCGATCGTGTCGAAGTTCGCCGGCGTCGACGGCCGCAAAGTGCTCGTCCTCGCTGGCGCGTCCATGCCCGAGCATCCGGGACGCCAGGCGTTCATGTGGCTCTACCAGGAATTCCAGCCGTATCAGAAGTTCATCAAGAAGCAGCAGATCAATCCGAACAAGGCCTTCGGGCAGGCGAGCTCGCGATCGCAGACGCTTTCCATCGACGACGTCGCTCACTACGCGAACGCGAACGGCATCACGTTCTACATGATCGACGCCGCCGATACTCGCGATGCGGCAAGCGCTGAGAAACGGGGAGTGATCGACGAGAAGACGAACCCGAACACTGAGAACTTCATGCAGTTCACCGACACCGCGTCCGCGTATCACACGCTCGCCACGATCACCGGAGGCGCCACGCTCTCGAACACGCAGAACTTCGATCTCGCCTTCCAGATCCTCGATCGCGATCTCACCTCTTTCTACTCCCTCGGATACAAACCGTCGGCAGACGTTCAGGGCGAACGATCGATCACCGTGCACGTCAAGAAATCGGGTCTCACCGCGCGGGCGCGCCAGAGCTTCACGCCGAAGAACGCCGATGAGGAAATGAACGATCGCGTCATCGCCAACGTTCTCCATCAGGGCGTCAGCGGCGAGTGGCCGGTGCATCTCACCGCGCAGGAGCCGGAGAAGAACGGCGATCTGTACAAGGTGCCGGTGACCGTGGAGCTCGATCCGAAGCTCACGCTGCTGCCACAGGATCAGAAGCTCGTCGGCGCATTCACGATGTACATCGTCGTCGGCACGAAAGACGGAGCGATGTCGAAGGTGACCAAAGTCGCGCGCAAGATCGAAGTGCCGCCTGCAGCGGAAAAGGATTTCCGCAGCAAGCCGATGAAGTACACGCTGGCGCTGTCCGTGCGTCCCGGCGACAACATCATCTCGGTCGGCGTTTCGGATCAGATCAGCAACGTCAGCGGCTTCGATCGCGTGGACGTGGCGGCGAAATAACATGCGCTACGTTCTCGCCTTCGCCTTCGCTGCGTCACTGGCGGCTCAAGAGAAGATCGTCGAGTCGATCGAAGTGCGCGTCGCCAACGTCGACGTCGTCGTCACCGATCACTCCGGCAAAGCGGTCACCGGCTTGACGAAAAACGATTTCGAGCTTTTCGAAAACGGCAAGCCGCAACCGATCACGAACTTCTACGAGATCACGCCGAAAGAGATCCCGCTGACGGTGTCCGGTGGAGGACAGACGCCCGCGTCTGTCCAGCCAGCTGTTCCCGACGATCTTCGCGCGCGTCGCTTCATCTTCATGATCGACAACTACTCGATGGAGCCTGCGCAGCGCAACGTCACGGTCGCCGCGATTCGAAAGTTCCTCGACACGAACTTCAAGCCCGGCGACGAAGCAGCGGTGTATCTCTGGCTGCGCAAAGGTCAAATGATCACGCCGCTCACGAACGACAAGGCGGAGATCTTTCGCGGCCTCGACTCGCTCGTGTCGCAGTCGCGCACCGGCATGTCCGTGATCGAAGAAGAGCAGCGCACACGCCGCGAGTGCACCGAGATCATCAACGAAATCGACCAGGTGCACATGACTTGGGATCAGGCCTGGCTGCACTGCAAGGGCGGCGTACAGTCGTTCGCCGAATCCGTTTGGGCAAGCGAGACGACGCTCCTTCGCGATTTGAAGGCAGCGATCACGACACTCGCCGGCATCGACGGCCGCAAAGTCGTCGTCCTCGCGGGCGCGTCGCTCCCCGAGCATCCCGGCCGCGAAGCGATGATGTGGGCTGCTCAACAGGCCGAGCCGCACCTCGGCAGGGGACTGGTCACGCGCGCAATGAACGAAGGCGCCGCCCGCTCGCAGACGTTCGCCATCAACGACGTCGCCAGGTTCGCCAACGCCAGCGGCGTCACGTTCTACACGATCGACGCCGCGGATCAACGCGATGCCACGAGCGCCGAGGTCACGCTGATGCCGATCGATACGACGGACGCGTTCTCATCGTTCACCGACAGCGCCGCGGCGTACAAGGCGCTGGCCGAGATCACGGGCGGCGCCGCGCTGAGCGGCACGCAGAACTTCAATCTCGCGTTCGAGACGCTGGCGCGCGATCTGAGCTCGTTCTACTCGCTCGGCTACAAGCCGGAAGGCACGGCGGGCGAGCGTCGCGTGAGCGTGCGCGTGAAGAAGCCGGGACTGTCCGTCCGCTCGCGACAAAGCTTCACGCCGAAGTCGAGCGAGCAGGACATGAACGATCGCGTCGTCGCGAATCTCTTCCATCACGGCGCGAAAGGCGAATGGCCGATCACGCTCACCGCGCAAGAGCCGCAGAAGAAGGACGACCGCTTCGTCGTGCCGATCACGATCGAGATGCAGCCGAACGTCACCCTGATTCCGCAGGACCAGAAGCTCGTCGGCGCATTCACGCTCTACATCGTCGTCGGCACGAAGGCCGGAGCGATGTCGAAGGTGACGAAGACGACGCGCAAGATCGAGATTCCGCTCGATGCCGAATCGCAGCTTCGCGCAAAGCCGATGACGTTCACGCTGATGCTCTCGGTGCTGCCGGGCGACAACATCATCTCCGTCGGTGTTGCCGATCAGATCAGCAACGCCAGCGGGTTCGATCGCGTCGACGTCGCGGCGAAGTAGTTAGAACACTCCGCGCTGCGTCTCCAGGCCGAGGTACATGAGGCCGGGATCGGTGCGCGAGAAGGCGATGACGTCGATGTCGTCGAAGTCGTTGTGCGCGACGGTGATCGTCGACGTCGATGCGTCGAAGCGAAAAAGGTCGGTGCCGTAGTTCTGAAAGTTGGTGCCGAAGACGAAGTAGAGAATGTTCGCGTCGCGCGGATGCACGGCCATCACCGGACCGTTGATGAGCGTCACGCCCGGCTTCTCATCGACGACCGCATTGAACGTCACGCCTCCGTCGGTCGAGCGGTAGATGTGCTTCGACGTGTCGGTGAGATCGATGCCCATCGCGTACACGATGCTGCCCTTCGACGGCGCGACGACGATGTTGAAGACGTTGCGCTGCTCTTTCGATCCCGACCACGTGCGCCCGCCGTCGAAGGAGACGCGCGCGCCGTTGACGGCGGTGCCGACGATGATGTGATCGAGGTTCGACGGATCGAACGCCGTGCGATAGACGATCGGCGCGGCGACGTCGAGCGTGCCGATGCGGCTCCACGTCTCGCCTGAGTCACGGCTCTCCCAGATGGCGTTGTCGGCGCCGGCGCGAACATGCGTGCCGTCGTTCGGATCGACTGCCAGTCCGGTGATCACGCCGGGCTCTCTCAGATGAACGATCGCGTTGCCGTCGTAGCGCCAGAGAAATGCGCGGCTGTCCGACCAGATGTATGCACGTCCGCCGCGCGCGGCGGTGATGTACGGCGGAAAGTCGGCCTCGAGCGGTGCGAATGCGCGCCACGAGCAACCGTCGTCGGTCGAGATCGAGATCACATTCCGAAACCACGACAGCAGCGTGTGCTCGGTATCAAGCGGCGCCAGTCCGTACGTGTAGCCGATTCCGGTGAGCGGCTCGGCCGGCCGCGTGATGAAGCGTCCTTCGTCGTGCGTGAACGCGACGGAGGGCGTGCCGGTCACCGCGCCGCACTGCGGAGACAACTGCGGCGCGACGACCGAGTGTCGTCGCGCCGCAAAAAGAGACAGTGTGATCGCCAGGGCCAGGGACACTAGCGCGCGAGGATATCGTGCATCGCGTTCACCGCGAAGCTCTTCGGCTTCTGCGGCAGCGGGAGCTCGACGTTGATGTCCTTCGTCGTGTTTCCAATCAGCGGAATGGAGCCGATCTTCACCGTTGCTTTGTCGAACACGAGGTAAAGCGGAAGCACGCTGACGAAGTCGCTCGGCACTTCCGACTGCGTGACGTTGCCGGAGAGCTTGTACTTTCCGCCGCCTTCATCGATCACGTCGACCTTCGATGTGAATTTCGGAATGGACGTTCCGTAGACCCACTCCTGGAAGAACCAGTCGAGCTTTCCGTCCTGCGTCAGATGGAACGTCGGCGGCGCATGCTTCTCGACGATGCGCTGGAAGTCGGCGGTCGACGGATTCTTGCCCGCGTACGTCGTGGCGAAGTCCGTCATCATGTCGGCAAAGTCCTGATCGGGATTCTGCTTCTTCCGATCCTGCATGGCCATGCGCAGCATGTGCAGCACGTACGCGCCCTTGTCGTAGATGATGACCTGTCCCGCGTTCGGCGCGCGATAGGAGCTGACGCGGTAGCCCTGCGAGATCGGGCCCGCTTTGTCATTCGTGATCGTCGATTGGAAGCCCTTCTCGATGATCGACTTTCGTTTGTTCTCCCAGAACTTGTCGTAGCCCTTCATGCCCTTCGTCTGCAGCACGACCAGTCCGGCGGTGAACTCCGCGAATCCTTCCGACAGCCACACGTCGTGATACGTCGCCCAGCCGACTTGATGTCCCCACCATTGATGCGCGAGCTCGTGCGGACCGACGACGTCGACGAAGTCTTTGACCGCGTTGAGTCCGAGGGCGTTGCGCGTCGTGCCGTCGACGAAGGCGAGGTATGGAAGGTAGACGAGGCCGGGCCATGACTGGCCGAAGAACCACTGCGACTGCTGCGTGATGGCGATGCGCTTGTCGAGTAGCGGTCCGAAGTACACCTTGCCGGTGCGCGCGGTGTTGGCGCCGTCGGCGAATGCGGACTGCGCGAGGCTGCCGGCATCGATGCGAACGGAGCTCGGTCCGACGTACGGGCCATCTTCGTCGTCGCCGTAGCCTTGCGCGCGCGCCGACAGATAGTTGTTGATCTGGCGGATGATGTCCGGCTCGCCCGTGTTCGTGTAGACGTCGACGGTCATTCCGCTGTCTTTGTCGTCCTTCGACAGCTTCTTGAATTTGCCGTAGTTGAATCCGGCGACGCGAACGGGATGCGACGTCTTCCAGACGGAGACGCGTTGACCGCCTTCGTCCTTGCTCGACACTTCATCGCCGACGGCAATGATCTGATTCTTGCCGGCAGGAAAACGGAACGTCAGGTCGTACATTGCCGGCTCGCGATCGAACGTTCCCACGTTCGCATACCAACTGGTGCGCGCCCCGACGGTGTAGTTGCCATCGCCGGCGTCATCGACCGCGTCTTTTCCTTTGTACGAGACTTTCAAGAGATATTTTTGGCCGCTCTTCAGCGGCTGAGCGAGAACGACGGCGGCATTGCCGTCTTCTTCCGCCTTTTCCTGAATCCACGCCACCGGCGTGTACGTGGGGCTGTCGCCGGCTGGAGCGATCGAGGCGTCCTCGATACGCAGCTTGGGCATGAGCTCGACGTCGAGGACGCGCGTGTCGCGATTCGGCGTGAGCGAGATCGTCGTCGCGCCAAGCAGCTCGACGCCCTTGAACGCTCCGGACGTGATGGTCGAATCGACGGCATAGTGATCAGCCGTGGCCTGCCACTTCGGAATCGGCGCCGATCCGTTGCTGTATGCGCTCTTGAGAAATGCGGAGTACCAAAGGCCGCCCTTCGTCTGGTCGGCGTTGTAATACGACACCGGCTCGCGCGACTCACTGTCGATGCTCATGAGCGACGGGCCGTACTTGGCGCGAACGTAAGCGATGAACAGCGCCGGAGTCGACGGACCGTCGACCAGCTCGCGCAGCACGCGAATGTGGACGTTCGTGTGGAAGTCGTTGCGCTCGCGCTTCAGAAAATCTTCATAGGCGTTGATGGCGTCGTTGTTCGGCGAGCCTTCGCCGATCTTTCCCGCGGCCGCGATCAGCGGCGCGTCGAAGAACACTGCGCGCTCGAACGTCTCGCTGAGCGTCGTCAGTTTGTCGTCGCCGACGTAATTCGCAATCGTCGCCCCTTCCACCGGCGTGGCCGGCGTGAGCGTGTAGCTCCCCTGCCCGATGAACACGGCGCCGTAATCCTTGCCGTTCACCTGCGCGAGCAGATGCAACGTGCCATTCAAGGTGAAGTGATACACGTCGCGATCGAAGGAGAAGTTGTTGAGGGCGATCGTGCGTCCGTCCGGTTTTGCGGAGCGGAGCGTCGTATACGCCGGATCGGTTGCGGCAAATGCGGATGCACACAGCATCACCATCGCCGCGGCTGCAATGAGTCGGCTGAGTCGGGACACGGGGAACTTCCTTTCAGAAAGTTATTGGACGCGCGCAGGGTAGCATGCTTGGGGCATTCCTTACAGTGAGCTGAACAGTGCTCTGTACACCTCGATGCCGTCCCAGAGATTCTGTAGCCGCAGGTTCTCGTTCGCCGCGTGCTGATTGTTGTCGTGATTGGCGATCGGAATGCCGATCACCGGCGTGCGTCCGCCGTGTTGAAAGAGGTACATCGGAATGCTGCCGCCGAGCGACGGCATCAGCACCGGCGGATAGTGCAATGCATCGCCGGCGATGCGCGCGACGCGTTTGCCGATCGCGGAATCGATCGGCGTTCGCGCCGGCGGATATCCGGCGCCCCACACGAGCTTCACCACGTTCTCGTGCGCCATGCGCGTCGCGGCGTCGGGCGTGTCGCGCACGATGAACCAGCCGTTGCTCGTCAGGAATCGCTCGACGCGATCGCGCACGCTCTCCGGCGTCTCCGCCGGCACCAATCGAAAATCGATCGACGCATGCGCCTCGGTTGGAATCGCATTCGACGCTTGTGATCCGACATGTCCGGCGCTGATGCCGCGCAGATTGATCGCCGGCTGGAGGATCTGCAGATTGAGCGACGCCCCTTCGGTGCGTCCGAGGGCGAGCTCGCGTTTGAGATCGTCATCGACGTTGGGGATGTCGCGCAGCGCGGCGCGCTCGGCGTCGGTGAGCGGCGTGACGTCGTCATAGTAATGCGGGATCAGAATGCGCGCATTCGTGTCGCGCAATGAATCGATCAGATGCGTGAGCGCGACGATCGGATTCGGCGCCCAATTGCCGTAATGGCCGCTGTGCAACGGGCGCGACGGTCCGTAGGTCGTGATCTCGACGTCGGTGACGCCGCGCGCGCCGAAGTAGAGCTGCATCTTGCGGCTCTGATGCACCGGACCGTCGCACAACATCCACGCATCCGCGTCGAGCTCGCGCGCGAACTTGTCGAGATACGCGGCGAGATGCGGCGAGCCCTGCTCCTCTTCTCCTTCGAACACGAACTTGATGTTCACGGAAGGATGTTTGACGCGATCGATCGCGGCGAGCATGGCCATGATCGTTCCTTTGTCGTCGCTCGACGACCGCGCGTAGATGCGATCGTCTTTGATCACCGGCTGCCATGGCGGCGTCGCCCACTGCGAGGCGTCGACCGGCTGGCCGTCGTAATGCGCGTAGAACGCGATCGTCTCTTTCGCGTTCGGAGCTTTCCAGTCGGCGACGACGATCGGCGGCGCATCGTCGATGCGAAGAAGACGCGCGTCGATGCCGCGCCTGGCGAACATCGCCACGATCGCGTCGGCGTTGCGGCCGATGTTCTCCTTGTCCGTCGCGACGTTCGGAATGGCCAGGAACTTCGTAAACTCGTCGAGAACGGTCTGCTGATCGAGGGCGAGCGCGAGTAGGAGTGCGAGCATCGCGCTACGATAACGTGATGCGCCGCGCGATGCTCCCTCTTCTCCTGGCCTTCTCCATCAACGCCCAGGAGAAGCTCGTCGAGTCGATCGAGATTCACGTCGTCAACGTCGACGTCGTCGTCACCGATCGCGCGGGCAATCCGGTTCCGAATCTCAAGCGCGAAGACTTCGAGCTGTACGAAAACGGGAAGCCGCAGACGATCACGAATTTCTACGAAGTGCGGCCGGACGATCTCGACGCCCCGCGCACTGCGGCGACCGCCGCGCAGCCGGCGCGCGAAGAAGTGCCGCCGCCCGAGGCGCGGGCGCGGCACGTCGTGATCTTCATCGACGACTATTCGGTCGAGCCGCTGGCGCGCGCGCATCTGATCCAATCGCTCACGAAGTTCGTCGACAACAACCTCCGCGACGGCGACTCCGCCAGCGTCGTGAGCTGGTCGCGCGCGGCGCATGTCCTCGTTCCGTTCACGACCGACAGAGCGGCGCTGAAGGCGGCCATCAACGCCATCCAGCCGCGCGGATCGATTCAGTCGCGGATGGAAGACAACCGCGTGCGCCAAGCATGCACCGACGATGCGCGCGTGGGCGGCCGCGGACGCATGCAGGCCAGGGACGACTGCGCGTCGATGATCGAGAGCCGCATCGATGAGCAATGGTCGCTCGAGCGCGATCTCCTCCGCGCGCTGCGCCTGGCCATGGTCTCTCTCGGCGGCATGGAGGGGAAGAAGGCGATGATCATCGCCGGATCGCAACTGCCCGACAAACCGGGAGTCGATCTCTATCAGCTTTACATTCAGCTCTTCGGCGGCCGCACGGCGATGCATCCGGTCATGATGGCCAGCAGCCGCTCGCAGACGCTGTCGATCGCCGACGTAGCGCGCGAAGCGAACGCGCACGGCGTGACGCTCTACACGATCGATACGAACGACTCGCGCAACACCACTTCGGCCGAGAACTTCGACCCGATGACGAACGAAGAAGCGTTCTACGAGTTCACCAATACGAAAGCGGCATTCGACAGTCTCGCGAAGATCACCGGCGGTATCTCCATCGCCAACACCTCCAACTTGGATTACGCCTTCGACACCGTCGCCCGCGATCTGACCTCCTGGTACTCCCTCGGCTATCGACCCGCGGACGACAAGACGACCGGCAACCGCAACTTGCGCGTGAAGGTGAAAAACCCCGCGTACCGCGTCCGCACGCGCGAGACGTACGCATTCAAGTCGCATGACGAAGAGATCAGCGACAAGGTGCTCGCGAACATCGTTCACGAAGGAATGAAGAGTCAGTGGCCGATCGGGCTGCGCACCGGCACCCCGAAGAAAGACGGACGACACTTTCTCGTGCCGATCGAAGTGACGGTGCCGCCGACGGTGACGCTGCTCCCCGCCGCCGGCAACAAGCTCACCGGCGGCTTCGACGTCTACATCGTCGTCGGCAACGACGACGGCCAGACGTCGAACACGACGAAGCACGCGCAGCCGATCACGATTCCGGCGGGCGTCGAGAAGGTCGTCCGGTCGAAGCCGCTCACGTTCAACGCCACGCTGATGGTGCGGCCGGGTAAGAACACGCTGTCGATTGCCGTCGTCGATCAGACCAGCAACGTCACCGGCTTCGCGCGCGCGACCATCGTGGCGCACTGAGTGTGTCACAGCGCTGTGACGCTCCCGGGCGCCGGCTTCGATGTTAACCTCTCGCAAATCCCATGCGTCCACTCGTCCTGTCCCTACTCGCAGTGCTCGCCGCGGCTCCGCTCGTTGCGCAGGAGAAGCTCGTCGAGTCGATCGAAGTGCGCGTCGTCAACGTCGACGTCGTCGTCACCGACCGGGCCGGAAATCCGGTCACCGGTCTGACGAAAGACGACTTCGAGATTTTCGAGAACGGCAAGCCGCAGACGGTCACGAACATCTACGAGATCCGCCCCGACAATTCGAACGCCGTCGCCAACATCGCGGGAGCACTCGAAGAGAAGAAAGAAAAAGAAGTCGCCCCTCCGCCGCCGGAAGAGATGCGCGTGCGGCGCGTTGCGCTGTTCGTCGACAACTCGTCGCTGCAGGTCTTCGATCGCACGAAGGTGCTCAAGGCGCTCGATAAATTCGTCGACACGAATCTCCGTCCGAACGACGAGCTGTCGCTCGTGACGTGGAACCCGGGCCTGAAGATCGTGATGCCGTTCACGAACGATCGCGCGAAGCTGAAGGCGGCGCTGCACGCGATGTCCGAGCGCGCCAACGGCGGACCGAGCGACATCGTCTCGTCGCAGGACAACCTCAAGAAAGAGTGCCGCGACTACATCTCGCAAGCGAGCGAGCGCCCGCCGATGCTCACCTGGGGACAAGCGTGGGACTACTGCAAGAGCGCGGTGAATCAGTACGGCGACCAGATGGCGTTCAACGCCAAGAACGTCCTCGAAGGAATGCGCCTCACCTCGACCACGCTTGCGGGTCTCGACGGCAAGAAAGTCATGATCATCGCCGGTGCGCATCTGCCCGAGCGCCCCGGTCTCGATCTGATGATGTGGGCGATGTCGGAGTTTCAACGCTACCTGCCGCGGCTCAATCCCGTGCAGGCGATGGCCGAGACGTCTCACAACACACAGGCTTTTTCGATCGAGAAGTTCGCGCGGCAGGCGAATGCGGACGGCGTGACCGTGTATGTGATCGACGCGTACGACAATCGCAACGCCAGCTCCGCCGACATCGCCGGCGACATGAACGAAGATCCAGCGGCGAAGAACGCCGCGGAGTTCGCGGCGTTCACGAACACGGCCGCGGCGTATCAGACGATCGCGCGCATCACCGGCGGCGTGATGATGAACTCGAGCAACTTCGACGCTGCCTTCACGGTCATCAACAAAGACCTCGGCTACTACTACTCGCTCGGCTACAAGCCGTCCGAGGAGTCGAAGAACACGAAGGATCGGCGCATCGTGGTGAAGGCGAAGAATCCGGAGTACCGGATTCGCTCGCGCCAGTCGTACACGCCGAAGTCCGCTGAAGATCAGATCAACGATCGCGTCGTTGCGAACATCTACAACAGCACGGTTCGCAGCGACTGGCCGATCAAGATCGTCACCGGCGATCCGCAACGCGAAGGCGAGCGCTTCAAGATCCCAGTCGAGATCTCGATTGCGCCGACGGTGACGCTGCTTCCGCAGGAAGGACAGCTCGTCGGCGGATTCGATGTCTACATCGCCGTCGGCACCGACGGCGGCGCGATGTCGAAAGTGTCGAAGGCGGCACAACCGATCAAGATTCCGGCGGACGCCGAGTCGTCTCTGCGGAGCAGGCCGATGACGTACGCGGTGCCGATCGTCGTGCGACCCGGCGAGAGCACGCTCTCCATCGCAGTCGTCGACCAGATCAGCGGAAGCAGCGGATTCGCGCGCGCCAAGCTCGTGGCGCGCTGATTCTACAAACGGAGGAAGTTTTGACGAGACGTGTACTTCTGTTGTTGCTCGTGTTGTGCTGTTCGATGCCGCTCCTGGCGCAAGAGAAGGACAGCAAAGAGAAAGAGAAGCCCGCCGACGCGAAGGACAACATCGTCACCACGTCGCACAGCGTGACGATCGGCAGCGAGATCATCAAGTACACGACGCGGGCCGGCACGATGGTGATGAAGGACGAAGACGGCAAAGCGCTGGCCAGCGTCTTCTTCATCGCCTACACGAAAGACGGCGCCGACCCGGCCAAGCGTCCCGTAACGTACACATTCAACGGCGGTCCCGGATCGTCGTCCGTATGGCTGCACATGGGCGCGTTCGGACCGAAGCGCGTCGCGTACAAAGACGATGAAGGGCACGCCGCCGCGCCGCCGTACAAGCTCGTCGACAACGAGTCGTCGATTT
>Ga0075425_100000194_pt1 | contig 54425 bp, 54 predicted proteins | sample SoiMethybrSBSTD4_FD_75300 | JGI IMG/M metagenome (GOLD analysis project Ga0075425, IMG submission 75300) | Bulk soil microbial communities from a Populus tree surrounding site in Tennessee, USA - Soil MetaG P. TD hybrid SBSTD4 | ecosystem: Environmental > Terrestrial > Soil > Tree plantation... | reverse complement strand
CAGCGGGGAAACCGGGGAAGGAAAGGCCGGAGAACATGTTGCGCGCCTGGCTCTGCATCTGCTCCTGGAACTGCGCGAACACTTTCTGGCTCTGCTCCATGTAGGCCTGCATCAGGCTCTGCATCGCCGGGCCCTGCAGGTTCATGAACTGCGACCACAGCTCCTGCGAGGCGCGCGAGTTGTCGCCGTACATTCTCTGCGACTGCTCCTGCAGCGCCTTCTGGATGTCCTGGAACGCCCTGATGTTGCGCTCCAGGTACGAGCCCATCATGCCCTGCATGGCGTTGCCGTAGGAACGGATCAGCTGCGACAGCAGGTCGGAGGAGAAGAGCGGCATCCCGCCCGACTCCTCCTCGAGGATGATCTGCAGCAGGATCGCCCGCGTCAGGTCGTCGCCGCTCTTCGCGTCGACCACCTGGAACTCCTCCTGCTTCAGGACCATCTGCTTGACGTCGGCCAGCGTGATGTAGCTCGACGTCTTGGTGTCGTAGAGGCGCCGGTTCGGATACTTCTTGATCAGCCGGAGCTGGTTTTCCATCCTGGGGGTCGGTTCGGAGAGCGCCACGGGCTAGTCTACTCCTCAATACATGTGCTGGCCGCCGTTGATCGAGATATTGGCGCCGGTGACGAACGCCGCCTCCTCCGAGCAGAGATAGATGATCAGGCCGGCGACCTCGTCGGGCTTGCCCAGCCGCCCGATCGGGATCTGCGGCAGGATCTTCGAGTCGAGGATCTCCTTCGGGATCGCGGTGACCATCTTGGTGCCGATGTAGCCCGGCGAGATGGTGTTGATGGTGACGCCCTTGCGCGCGACCTCGAGCGCGAGCGCCTTGGTGAAGCCGTGGATGCCCGCCTTCGCCGCCGAGTAGTTGGTCTGGCCGAACGCGCCCTTCTGGCCGTTGACCGAAGAGACGTTGATCACGCGCCCCCAGCCGCGCTCGACCATGCCGTCCATCACCTGCTTGGTCATGTTGAAGCACGAGTCGAGATTGGTGCGCATCACCGCGTCCCAGTCGGTCTTGGTCATCTTCTTGAACGTCATGTCGCGCGTGATGCCGGCGTTGTTGACCAGGATGTCGATCGCGCCGACCTCGCCCTGGATGCGCGAGCAGATGCGCGCGCAGTCGTCGTAGTCGACGACGTCGACCGGGAAGGCGGCGAAGCTGTAGCTGCGGCCCTTCATCTCCTCGAGCCAGGACTTGTACTTGGTGTTCGCCGGCGAGTAGGTGACGACCACGCGGTAGCCCGCGTCCGCCATCTTGGTGCTGATCGTCTCGCCCAGGCCCCCCATGCCGCCGGTGACAACGGCAATGCGCTGCGACCGCTTCTCAGCCATACCTCTCCTCCGGTGGAAGGAGGAAAAGTCTACATCATGTGCATTCCGCCATTGACGGAGATGTTGGCCCCGGTGATGTAGCCGGCCTCTTCCGACGCGAGGAACGCCACCACGGCGGCGATCTCTTCCGGCTTGGCGAGGCGTCCCATCGGGATCGAGGCGACGATCTGCTCGCGGATCTCGGCGCGGATCGCCTTCACCATGTCGGTCTCGACGTAGCCCGGCGAGACGGTGTTGACGGTGACGCCCTTGCGCACCACTTCCTGCGCGAGCGCCTTGGCGAAGCCGGCCATGCCCGCCTTGGCGGCGGAGTAGTTGGTCTGGCCGAACTGGCCCTTGATCGCGTTGACCGAGGAGATGTTGATCACGCGGCCCCAGTTGCGCTCGACCATGCCGTCGATCACCTGGCGCGTGACGTTGAACACGCTGTTCAGGTTGGTGTTGATGACCTCCATCCAGTCCTTCTCGGTCATGCGCTTGAACACGGAGTCGCGCGTGATGCCGGCGTTGTTCACCAGGATGTCGATGGGCCCGACTACCGAGCGCACGCTGTAGAACATCTCGGAGCAGGAGTCGAAGTCGGACACGTCGCCCTCGGCGGCGTGCACGCGGTAGCCGCGCGCGCGCATGTGCTCGAGCCACTCGTGCTTCTTCTCGTAGCCCGGCAGGCAGCCGGCGATCACCGTGTGGCCGGCGCGCCCGAGCCGCTGGCAGATCGCGGTGCCGATGCCTCCCATGCCGCCGGAGACGAAGGCGATGCGCGATGTCGCGGGAAGCGATTCGTCGCGCCAGATCTCGGGCCGTTGCGCTACTTCAGCTTGGTTTCCCATGTTCCTCATTCTTTCTTATCAACTGCGATCAATTGGCAGGCGATGCGATGACTCTGTCAGGCTATGCAAACCCCGCCCCTAGCGCTCGACGGCAAGGGCTACGCCCATGCCGCCGCCGATGCAGAGCGATGCAAGGCCTTTCCTTGCGCCGCGCTTCTGCATTTCGTGAAGCAACGTGACGAGGACGCGGCAGCCCGACGCGCCGATCGGATGCCCGAGCGCGATCGCGCCGCCGTTCACGTTCACCTTGCTGGTATCCCAGCCCATCTGCCGGTTGACGGCGATCGCCTGCGCGGCGAATGCCTCGTTGATCTCCATCAGGTCGAGGTCCTTCGGCTCCCAGCCGGCGCGCGCGAGGCAGCGCTTCGATGCCGGCACCGGCCCCATGCCCATGTACTTGGGGTCGACGCCCGCCGAGGCGAAGGCCTTGATGCGCGCCAGGGGTTTCAAGCCCAATTCCTTCACCTTGCGGCCCGAGGCGACCACAACCGCGGCGGCGCCGTCGTTGATGCCCGAGGCGTTGCCGGCGGTCACGGTGCCGTTCTTGTCGAACGCCGGCTTGAGCGCCTTCATCGCCTCGAGCGTCGCGCCGTGGCGCGGATACTCGTCGTCCTTGAACATGACGGGACCTTTGCGCGACGCAATCTCGACGGTGACGATCTCGTCGGCGAACCGGCCCGCCTTCTGCGCGGCTTCGGTCTTGTTCTGGCTCTTCACCGCGAACTCGTCCTGCTCCTCGCGAGTGACGGCGTATTCCTTGGCCACGTTCTCGGCGGTGACGCCCATGTGGTACTGGTTGAACACGTCCCACAGGCCGTCGACGATCATGGTGTCGACCAGCTTGGCGTCGCCCATGCGGAAGCCCTCGCGCGAGCCGTTCATCGCGTGCGGCGAGAGGCTCATCGACTCCTGGCCGCCGGCGACCACGATGTCCGAGTCGCCGTTGGCGATCGCCTGCGCGCCAAGCATCGCCGCCTGCAGCCCTGAGCCGCACACCTTGTTGATGGTCATCGCCGGGACCATGTAGGGAATGCCGGCCTTCATCGCCGCCTGGCGCGCGCCGTTCTGGCCGATGCCCGCGGTGAGGACCTGGCCCATGATGACTTCCGACACCTGCTCGGCCGCGACGCCCGCGCGCTTGAGCACGTCCTTGATGACGAGCGCGCCGAGCTCGGCCGCCGGGGTCTTGGCGAGCGTGCCGCCGAACTTTCCGATCGGAGTGCGCGCTGCGCCGACGATGAAGATCTCTTCCATGACGGACTCCTAGTGGATTCGCTGTCGTACGTACCGGCCGGGCGCCGGCTCGATGGGCCTGTATTGGACATTGCCCGGCCTGGAAGGTGCCTTGCGCGTGCCGCCGCCATGCTTCGCGAGCCAATCGCTCCAGCGCGGCCACCAGCTGCCCTTGTGCTCCTTCGCCTGCGCCAGCCAGTCGTGCGGATCTTCCGGATACGGCGCGCCGATCCAGTAGCTGCGGCGGTTCTTGGATGCGGGATTGACCACGCCGGCGATATGGCCGCTCGCGCCCAGCACGAAATGCTTCTCGCCGGGCCCGAGCAGATTCAGCGTCCGGTACGCCGAGCGCCACGGCACGATGTGATCCTCGCGCGTCGCGAGTCCGAACACCGGCAGCTTCACCTTCGAGAGATCGACCGGCACGCCGCAGTTGACGAGCTTCCCAGGCGTGCGCAGGTTGTTTTCCAGATACGTGTTGCGCAGGTACCAGCAGTACATCGGCCCCGGCAGGTTGGTGCTGTCGGAGTTCCAGTACAGCAGGTCGAACGCCGCCGGCTGCCCGCCGAGAAGATAGTTGTTCACCACGTAGGGCCAGACGAGGTCGTTGGCGCGCAGGCTCGAGAACACGAACGCGAGGTCGCTGCCCGGCAGCAATCCGCCGCGGCCGATCGTCGCCTCGCGCGCCTGCACCGAGGCCTCGTCGACAAAGAGGCCGATCTGCCCGGGCTCGCGAAAGTCGATCATCGCGGCGAGGAAGGTGGCGCTCGCCACGAACTGCTCGTTTTTCTGCTCAAGGACCGCCAGCGCCGCGCCGAGCAGCGTGCCGCCAACGCAGAAGCCGAGCGCGTTGACTTCCTCGCTCTTGGTGATCTTGCGCGCGACGCGCAACGCGGTGAACACGCCGAGCTCGAGGTAATCGTCCCAGGTGAGGTGGCCCTGCTCCGGCCCCACGTTGCGCCAGGACACCATGAACACGGTGTGGCCCTTCTCGACCGCGTAGCCGACGAAGGAATTCTCGGGCTGCAGGTCGAGGATGTAGTACTTGTTGATGCACGGCGGGATCATCACCAGCGGCCGCTTCGCCACCTGGTCGGTGCGCGCGTGGTACTGGATGAGCTGGATCAGCTCGTTCTCGAACACCACGTCGCCAGGCGTGGTGGCGACGTTGCGGCCGAGCTCGAACGCGTTTTCGTCGGTCTGGCTGATGCGCCCCTTGCCCGCGTCGGCGAGCAGGTTCGCCATGCCGCGCGCCAGGCTCTCGCCCTTCGAATCGAGCGCGGCGCGCAGCGCGACCGGGTTGGTGGCGGCGAAGTTCGCCGGGCACATCGCGTCGATCCACTGGCGCGCGGCGAAGCGGGCGCGCTCTTTCGCCTCGCCCTCGAGCGGGGCGCTGTCGACCAGCTGCTCGAGGTATTGCGAGGCGAGCAGGTAGGACTGGCGCAGGTAGTCGTAGAAGGGGTTCTCGCGCCATTCGCGCGCGGCGAAGCGCCGGTCGTCCGCGTCGACGAGCGATTCGTGCCGCCCGGCGAGCAGCGCGCTCCACAGCTTGGATTGCTTTTCGAGGTACGACTGCTGCAGCTCGCTGTTCTTCTGCAATTGGGGCTGCGCGGCGAGCAGCCGCATCCAGCCCTGCGTCACCTCATTGCCCGACTGGGCGAGGGCGGCGAGGTACGCGTCTGGCGAAGCGGCTTGCACTAGGTCGGGCTTCGGCGCTGGGCATGGTCCGGAGCCGATTTTGCGACGCACAACCCCGGCCGTCAAACGCCATTTAAGCCTATGATCGGTAGTCCTTTTTACTCAGTGCGCCAGCAGCATCCGCACCCCGGCGATGGTGCCGATCCCCAAGGCGATCAGCAGGGCCTGGGAGGCGGTATCGCGCAGCTCAGGCCGGCGGTGCAGCCCGGGGATGAGATCGGCGACGGCCACGTAGATCATGCTCGACGCGACTACGCCGAGCAGCGCGGCTTCCCATTCGCGGAAGAGTTGCAGGCCGTAGTAGCCGGCCAGGCCGCCGACGACCGTGGCGCCGGAGGACAACAGGTTGAGCGCGAGCGCCCGCGCGCGCGTGTAGCCCGAATGAAGCAGGATCAGGAAGTCGCCCACTTCCTGCGGTATCTCGTGCGCCACGATCGCGACCGCGGCGATGATGCCGAGCTCGGTGCTCTGCAGGAAGGCGGCGGCGATCAGCACGCCGTCGACGAAGTTGTGCACCGTATCGCCGACCACGATCAGCGCGCCGCTGCGCCCGTGGTCGTGCAGGTGCGGGTCGTGAACCTCGCAGTTCTCGGTGTGGCAGTGGCGCCAGAGCAGCAGCTTCTCCAGCACGAAGAAGCCGAAGATGCCGGCGAGGATCGCGCCCGCCGCCTGGTGCGCCGGGCCGACCTCGAAGGCGTGCGGGATGATCTCGAGGAACGCCGCGCCGAGCAGCGCGCCGATCGCGTACGACACGAGCATCGGCACCCAGCTCGCGCGCAGCGCGAGCGATACCGCGGCCAGGCTCGCGGAAAGCATGCCGCCGATGAAGCTCGCGGCAAGGATCCAGCCAAGGGTCATGGGGCCCGGGATTCTACGTGAGCCACAGTGCCGCAACCATGCGCTGCATCGTGCGATCGCGGCGGTACGAGAAAAAGCGCTCGCTCTCGCTGTAGGTGCAGAAGCCGCCGCCGTGCACGCGCTTCACGCCTCGTTTCTCCAATCGCTCGCGCGCCGCGGCATAGAGGTCGAGCAGCCAATGGCCCGGGCGGGACGGCTTGAGCGCATGCTCCGGGAAGACCGCTTTCACGTCCTCGCCGACCTCGTACACGCGCGGGCCGATGGCGGGGCCGAGCCAGGCAACGACGTTGCGCGGATCGACGCTCATCGCGTCGAGCGTGGCTTCGATCACGCCGCTCGACAGGCCGCGCCAGCCGGCGTGGGCGATGCCGGCGACGCTGGCGTCCTCGGCGGCGAGCAGTACCGGCATGCAGTCGGCGATCTTCACGATGCAGACGGTGGCGCGCGTGCGCGTCACGGCGGCGTCGGCCTCGGCGAGGCCGCTCGCGCGGTCGGCGTCGATCACCGCGCGGCCGTGCACCTGCTTCATCCAGATCGGCGGACCGGGCAGCAGCGCGCGCAGCCCGGCGCCGCCCATGTCGCCCATCGCGCGCGTCGTGACGAGGCCGGCGACGCGCCGAACGCCCCAGTCGGGACGAACGACGTCCATCACACCTCGCAGGCGCGCAGGCTCGCCACCAGCCGCTGGAAGTCGCGCGGCAAGGCGGATTTCCAGGTCACGGTCTCTTTGGAAACCGGATGAACCAGGCTGAGCTCAGTCGCGTGCAGCGCCTGGCGCGGAAACTCGAGGCCGTGGCGAGTGCCGCGGCGGTACACCGTGTCGCCTACGAGCGGATGGCGGATGTGCTGGAAGTGTACGCGGATCTGGTGCGTTCGGCCGGTGTCGAGCCGGCACTCGACCAGCGCGGCGCGGCCGAAGCGCTCGAGCACGCGGTAGCGGGTGCGCGCCGGCTTGCCGCGATGCGTGACCGCCATGCGCGTGCGGGCGCGCGCATCGCGGCCCACCGGCGCGTCGATGGTGCCGCTCGCCGGCGGATCGCCCTGCACCAGGGCGAGGTAGGTGCGCTGCATGCTGCGCTCGGCGAGCTGCCGGACGAGGTCGGTCTGCGCCTCGACGGTCTTCGCCACGACCAGCAGGCCGCTGGTGTCTTTATCCAGACGGTGGACGATGCCCGCGCGCGGCACGCCGGCGAGCGCCGGCGCGTGCGCGAGCAGCGCGTTGAGGAGCGTGCGGTCGGGCTGGCCGGCGCCGGGATGCACCACCAGGCCCGGCGGCTTGTCGATCACGATCAGCGCCGCGTCCTCGTGCACGATCTTCAGCGCCATGCGCTGCGCGCGCGGCGTCGCGTCGGGCAGGCGCGGCGGGGTGAGCGCGACCGTCTCGCCGCCGGTCACCGGGGCTCGCGCCTCGAGCCGCCGGCCGTCGACCAGGATGTGGCCCGAGCGCAGCCAGTCCTGCAGGCGGCTGCGCGAGTACTGGTGGAACAGGCGCGCCAGCGCCTGGTCGAGGCGCAGGCCGCCCATCTGCGCGGGCACGACGGCCGTCATCGGCGCGCTGAGGGCGACATCCCAATCGCTATAATCCTTGCGACTCATGCTGAGAAGTGTAATTGCAGTTGCAACGCTCCTCCTCGCGCTCGCCGGATGCGGCGGCAAGGACCTCGCGGACGAGACCGCGGGCTGGTCCGCGCAGCGGCTCTACGGCGAGGCGAAGGACGCGATGGCGGCCAAGGAGTACGGCAAGGCCGTCAAGTACTTCGAGAAGCTCGAGGCGCGCTATCCCTACGGCCGCTACGCCCAGCAGGCGCAGCTCGAGGTCGGCTACGCGCTGTGGAAGGACCAGGAGCGCGCCTCCGCCATCGCCGCGGTCGACCGCTTCATCAAGCTGTACCCGAACCACGTCAACGTCGACTACGCCTGGTACCTGAAGGGGCTGGTCAACTTCAACGAGCTGACCGGCGTGCTGACGTGGCTCACCACCCCGGACATGAGCGACCGCGACCCCAAGGCGACGCGCGAGGCCTTCCTCGCCTTCAAGGAGGTGGTGACGCGCTTCCCCGATTCGCGCTACGCCCCCGACGCGCACGCGCGCATGCGCTACCTCGTCAACGCGCTCGCCTCGAACGAGATCCACGTCGCCAAGTACTACATCAAGCGCGGCGCCTACCTCGCCGCGGCCAACCGCTGCCAATACGTGATCCAGCACTACCCGCAGGCGCCGGCGCTCGAGGAGGCGATGTACGTCCTGATCACCGCCTACGACAAGCTCGGCATGACCGAGCTGCGCGATTCGGCCGACCGCGTCATGCAGCAGAACTTCCCCGCCAGCCCCTACCGCAAGGCCGGCGGCAAGAAGAAGGACGTGCCGTTCTGGCGCATCTGGGATCCCGATTGGTAGGACCGGTTCTCGTCACCGGCGCGGCGGGCATGATCGGCCGCAAGCTCACCGAGCGCCTGCGCAAGGACGGCGCGCGCGAGCTGGTGCTGCACGACGTCGTGCCCTCCGGCCCGGGAAGCGTCGTTTCCGACCTGTCGACTCCCGGCGAGGCCGAGAAGCTCGTCGCTTCGCGGCCCGGAACGATCTTCCATCTCGCCGCGATCGTCTCGGGCGAAGCCGAGGCGGACTTCGAGAAGGGCTACCGCGTCAACCTCGACGGCACCCGGCTGCTGTTCGAAGCCATCAGAAAAATGGGCGATGGTTACCGCCCCAAGGTGGTATTCGCCTCCTCCATCGCGGTATTCGGCGCGCCCTTCCCCGAGGCGATCGGCGACGAGTTCCTCAACGCGCCGCTCACCAGCTACGGCACGCAGAAGGCGATCGACGAGCTGCTGCTCGCCGATTACAGCCGGCGCGGCTTCATGGACGGCATCGGCCTGCGCCTGCCGACCATCTGCGTGCGCCCGGGCAAGCCCAACCGCGCGGCTTCAGGCTTCTTCTCCGGCATCATCCGCGAGCCGCTGTCGGGCGAGGAAGCGGTGCTGCCGGTTCCGCGCAGCGTGCGGCATTGGTTTGCCTCGCCGCGGGCCGCGATCTCGTTCTTGATTCACGCCTCGCAGATCGACACGGAAAAGCTGGGCGCGCGCCGCAGCCTCAGCATGCCCGGCGTCTCGGCGACGGTCGGCGAGCAGATCGAGGCGCTGCGCCGCGTCGCGGGCGACGCTACGGTGCGCCTGATCCGCGAGCAGCCCGACCCGGCCATCATGCGCATCGTCGAGGGCTGGCCGCGCAACTTCGACGCGCGCCGCGCGCACGCGCTGGGCTTCCGCGCCGACGCGAGCTTCGACGAGATCATCCGTATCCATATCGAGGACGAGCTGGGCGGAAGAACGCCTCGACCTCAGCCAGCTCGCGCGTGAGCCTCATCGGCGGCAGCGCCGCCAGCATCCGCCGGCCGTAGGCGCGCGCCGCGAGGCGCGGGTCGCAAAGCATCAGCACGCCGCGGTCGGCTTCGTCGCGGATCAGGCGTCCGGCGCCCTGCTTGAGCTGCAGCGCCGCCTGCGGCAGCTGCAGCTCGTTGAACGGATTGCCGCCCGCCGCGCGCGCCGCTTCGATGCGCGCCGCGAGCACCGGGTCGTCGGGCGGCGCGAAAGGCAGCTTGTCGATCACCACCAGCGACAGCGCCTCGCCGCGCACGTCGACGCCCTCCCAGAACGATGCCGCTCCGAGCAGCACCGCGTTGCCCAGCGAACGAAAGCGCGCGAGCAGCTCGCTCCTCGAGCCCGTGCCCTGCACGAGCAGCGGGAAGTCGATGCGCCCGCGCAAGAGCTCGTGCGCGCGGCGCAGCGCGCGCAGCGTGGTGAAGAGCAGGAACGCCCGTCCGCCGCTCGCGCGCAGCACCGGGGCCGCGGCTTCGATGACGGCGTCGGTGAAGCCGGCGTCGTTCGGATCCGGCGGCAGGCCTTTGGGCAGGTAGAGCAGCGCCTGCGAGCGGAAGTCGAACGGGCTTTCCCAGCGCAGCGTGCGCGCGCCTTCCACGCCGAGCTCGCGCGTGAAGTGCCCGAAATCCTCCCCCACGGCGAGCGTCGCCGAAGTGAAGATCCACGCGCGCGGGTGGTCTTCCATCTGGCGGCGGAAGAGCTCCGCGCAGGAAAGCGGCGTGACGTGCAGCTGCACCGACTGCCCCACCGCTTCGGCCCAGCGCACGTCCTCGGCCGCTTCGGTCTCCACCAGTCGAGTCAGGGTCGACGAGGCCATGCGGGCACGCCGGGCGGCCGCCGCCAGTCCTTCCGAGCGCTCGGCTTGCGCATTGAGGGCGGAATCGACGGCCTTCAACGCGCCCCTGATTTTTTGCAATGCTTCGGCAAAGCCGGGCACGCGCAGCGCCTGCGTCCAGGCGAGGCGCGTGCCGGAGTCGCCCAGCGCAAGGCGCAGGTCGCGCGCCGCCTTGTCGAGGCGGTTGGCGAGCGCCTCGACCTCGGGCGAGGCGCCGCCCGCCGCGCGCAGCTCGATGCGAGCGTCGCGCGAGAGCTCGATCAATTGGCCGCTCGAGACGCGCTCGCCGAAGAACAGCCGAGCGGTCTCCGGCAGCTGGTGCGCCTCGTCGAAGATCACGGTATTGCAGGCCGGCAGGAGCTCGGTGACGCCTTCGTCGCGCAGCAGCACGTCGGCGAAGAAGAGGTGATGGTTGATCACCACCACGTCGGCGGCGAGCGCGTTGCGCCGCGCGCGCATGACGAAGCAGTCGGAGTAGTCCGGGCACGACTGGCCGAGGCAGTTGTCGCGCGTCGAGGTGGCATGCGCCCATGCGGGCGCCTCCTCGGGCACGTCGGCGCACTCGGCGCGGTCGCCGGTCACGCTTGCCTGCGCGAAAAACTGGATGCGATGCAGCTGCATCGCCTCTTCTTTGGAAGAAACCCCGGACTGGGCGTTCCTTCGGAGGCGGTAGAGGCACACGTAGTTGGCGCGGCCCTTGAGGAGCGCGGCGCTCGCGCCGGCGCCGAGCGCCTTGCGCAGGGCGGGCAGGTCGCGGTCGAAAAGCTGGTCCTGCAGCGTCTTGGTGCCGGTGGAGATGATCACCTTGCCGCCGCCCAGCAGGGCGGGCGCCAGGTAGGCGAAGGTCTTGCCGGTGCCGGTGCCCGCCTCCGCTACGAGAATGCCGTTGGCGGCAATCGTGTCGCCGATCGCCGCCGCCATCTCGAGCTGCGCTTGTCGCGGCCGGTAATCGGGAATCGCCGCCGCCAGCGCGCCGCCGGCGGCGAACAGCTTCTCAAGGGAGCTCATCGACCCGGATCCACACCCGGCGCGTCTCGCTCGAGGTGGAGCGGCTTGCCGAGGCGATGCCGCGCTCGTCGCGCGCCGCGCTCGCCGCGACCGCGCCGAGCTCGAACCACTGTCCCAGCGGGCCGGAAACGGTGGTCGAAGCGCGCTGCACGTTGTCGCCGCTCCAGCGTTGCGGCGCGATCTCGACCTGCACCATGTTTCCTGCGAGGCGCGGGATCACCTCGAACCCGCTCGAGCGGTCCTCGTACACCGTGACCTGCTGCGAGATCACCCCTGCCGGGGTGTGGATCAGCTGCTGGCGGGTGATGGGGCGCGCCTGGCCGGTGGTGATCATAGCGCGCGCGCCTTCGAGCACCTGCAGGCGCTGGTCGGCGCGCTCATCGCTGGTCGCGCGCGAATCCTGCGCGCGGATCTCGACGTTGGAGCCGCGCGTGCTGACGCGGCCGCCCGCCTCGACGCCGCGCGCGGCGGCGTCGGTCAGGTCGTCGAAGCGCACCAGCACCTGGAGGCGGCGCAGCGGCCGGTCGATGGCCTCCAGCGCGCGGCGCAGCTCGGCCAGGTTGGCGGGGCTGGTGCGCACGAAGAGCTGGCTGGACTGCCCGGAGAGGGTGCCGCCGGGCTCGAGCAGCGGCTGCAGCGCGGGCAGTACCTGCTCCGCCGTGCGATGGCGCAGCGAGATGATTTCCAAGGAGTTTTGCGCCGCCGCGGGGGCCGCGACGGCGAGCGCCAAAACCACCCGGATCAATGTGCCGCGATTCATCTTTCTTCCTGAACGCGCGAGGCTCTGCCCCGTCTACGAGGGCCATTATGGGACAGCGGCTTCTGATCGCGTGCGCCTTTCTGCTCGCCAGCCTGCCCTGCGCCGCGGCGAGCGTGCCGGAGGTCGCGTTCGGCACGCTCGGCACGCGCTACCACTTCGGCGGCGCCTCGCCCGAGACCGGCTTTGACTGCAGCGGGCTGGTGACGCACGTCTTCGAGCGCGCCTGGGGCGTGGAGCTGCCGCGCAATACGCAGGAGCAGCGCCACGTCGGGCGGCCGGTGAAGTTCTCGGAGCTGAAGCCCGGCGACCTGGTCTTCTACGACACGCGCCACCGGCCCTTCTCGCATGTCGGCATCTACGTCGGCCAGGGCAACTTCGTGCACGCGCCGCGTCCCGGCGCCACGGTCCGCATCGAGAGCATCAACACGCGCTATTGGCGCGCGCGGTTCAGCGGCGCGCGCCGGCTGCAGCCGCCGCAGCCGTAGCCGGCGCTAGTCTTTCAGGGCGTAGACCACGACCAGCGGCTCGAGCGCGAGCTGCCGCCCGCGCAGGGACGGCGGCACCGGCACGTCGCGCAGCGCGCGGCGGAAAGTGTCGAGCGCCTGCTGGTCGAGCACTTCGTGCCCCGAGCCCCGGCGCAGGGCAAGCTCGGCGCGGCCGTCGGCGTGGATCACCACCTCGAGCACGACGTTGCCGTTCCAGTTGTTCTCGCGCGCGAGCGCCGGATAGGCCTGCGCATGGCGGCGCGCGGCGCCGATCAGCTGCAGGCGGTATTGCGCGGCCGTGGTGGCGTCGAGGGCATCGCGATCCGGCTGAACCGAGGTCACGGGTGCCTGGACGCTCGCCGTGGGTGCCGAGGCGGGCGGGGCGGCCGCTGCCGGGGGCTCCGCCACTTCCTCCGCCGGTTTCGCGCGCTGCGTTGGCGTGGCAATCGGGATGCTCTTCTTCGGGTGTGGCTTGGGGTGCTCCTTGGGCGACTCCTGCACCTCGGCCGGCGGGGCGTCGGGAATCTGCACCTCGGCGAGCCGCGCGATCACCGGTGCCGAAGGGGTCGCCAGGGGCAGCCTTTCTTGCCGCGGCGTCCACCCGGAGAAGAGGACCAGCGCGTGCAGCGCCACCGACGCGGCCAGCGCCCAGGCGAATCCGCGGCGCTCAGCGCGAGCGCGCATTCAGCGCCTGCCAGATCTTCTCGCGGGTGAGCGGCATCTCGAGGTGTGGGAGGTCGAGCGCGTCGAGCACCGCGGCCACGACCGCGGGCGCCGCGCCGATGGTGCCGAGCTCGCCGCACCCCTTGACGCCCAGGAGGTTGGTCTTGCAGGGCACGCTCTCGTCGAACGCGGCGGAGAGCGGCGGCAGGTCGGCGGCACGCGGCACGCAATAGTCCATCAGCGAGCCGGTGAGCAGCTGCCCGCTCGCCGGGTCGTAGATCGCCTGCTCCCAGAGCGCCTGTCCGGCGCCTTGGGCAACGCCGCCGTGGATCTGCCCCTCGACGATCATGGGGTTGATGATGCGGCCGATGTCGTCGCAGCTCGCCACGCTGGCGATGCTCGCCTCGCCGGTCTCGCGGTCGATCTCGACCTCGCAGGCCTGCGCGCCGTTGGGCCAGGACGGCGTCGACGGCGTCTCGGTCGCCGAGACCCGGATCACCCGCCTCGCCTGGCGAGCGGCCAGCTCGCCGAGCGTGATCGCGCGGTCGGTGCCGGCGATGTAGAAGCGGCCGTCGCGGTACTCGATGTCGGCCGCCGCCGCCTCGAGCGCCTCGCCGGCGAGGGTCTTGCCCTCGGCAATGAACTTTCTTCCCGCCGCCACCACCGCCGAGCCGCCGACGAACGCCGAGCGCGAGCCGACGCTGCCCACGCCATTGGCGCGGTCGGTATCGCCCTGGACGATCGTGATCTTCGTCACCTGCGTGCCCAGCACTTGGGTGACAAGCTGCGTGTAGGTCGTCTCGAGCCCCTGTCCCATCGCCTGCGTACCCGAGAAAACGGTCACCTCGCCGTCCGCGTTGACCTCGAAGTCGACCGTCTCGGTGGGCAGCGCGCCCGTCCACTCGAGGTAGACCGAGAGGCCGCGGCCGCGCAAGCGGCCTCGTTCTTCAGACTTTTTCTTCCTGGCTGCAAAACCGTTCCAATCCGCGTGCTTCAGAAGCCGGTCCAGCACCGCGGCGAAGTCGCCGTCGTCGTAGGTGTCGCCCAGATGGGTGCGATACGGGAACTGGGCGCGACGGATGAAATTGCGCCGGCGCAGCTCCGCCGGGTCGAGCCTCAGCTCGCGCGCCGCCTTCGCCATCAGGCGCTCGATGAGGAAGTTCGCCTCCGGACGGCCCGCGCCGCGATAAGCGCCGGTCGCCATGGTGTGCGTAAGCACCGCCTGCACGCGGTAGTGCACCAGCGGCACGTGGTAGACCGTGGTCTGCACCTTGGGCGTGAGCTGCAGCGGGATGATCGCCGAGGAGCCGACCGGAACCGCGCCGATATTGGCCACGCTCTTCACTTCCAGGGCGAGGATACGGCCTTCCCCGTCGAACGCGATGCGCGCGTGGTTGTACTGATCGCGCCCCATGTGCGCGGCGAGGAAGTCCTCGCTCCGGTCGGCTCGCCAGCGCACCGGCCGCGCAAGCTTGCGCGCCGCGTGGCAGACGAGCGCGTCCTCGGGCGTGAGGCCGGTCTTCATGCCGAAGCCGCCGCCGATGTCGCCGACGACGATGCGGAACGTGTCGGGCTTCGCCTTGAACACTGCGCCGAGCAGCTCGCGCGCGCCGCTCGGCGTCTGGTTCTGCGTATGGAGCGTGGTGCGTCCGTTCTCGTACACCGCGGCGCACGCACGCGGCTCGAGCGCCATCGCGATCACTCGCTGGTTGTGCAGCTCAAGCTCGGTGATGTGATGCGCTTTTGCAAATGCAGTCTGTACCGCCGCGGCATCGCCATACTGCGTTTCCGCGGCAACGTTCCCGCTCGCCTGCGGCCAGACCTGCGGCGCGCCGGGCTTCAGGGCCTCGCGCGCGTCGACCACGCAAGGCAGATCCTGGTATTCGATCTCGGCGAGCTCGGCCGCGTCCTGCGCTTGGACGCGCGTTGCCGCCACGACGGCGACGACCGGCTGCCCGACGTAGAAGACCTCGCCCTCGGCGAGCAGCGTGCGCGGCGGCGCCGCCATCGGCGAGCCGTCGGCCCGCTGGAAGAGCGGCGGAAAGGGAATGTGACCCACGCCGTCGGCGCGCAGCTCGGCCAGGGTCCACGCGGCGAGGACGCCTGCCGCGGCCTTCACGGCGCTCAGATCAATCGAGGCAATGCGGGCGTGAGCGTGGGGAGAACGGACGAGCACCAGCCACGCGGCGTTCGGGAACTCGAGGTCGTCGCTATAGCGGCCCTTGCCGATGAGCAGCCGCTCATCCTCAAGGCGCTTCTGCGCGCGCGACTCGCCGAAGCGCGCGGCCGACGGATCGAACTGCACCTGCAGGGGCTGGGCGCTCATTCAGGAAGGAAAGGAGATGGCGGAGAGAGAGGGATTCGAACCCCCGGTACCCGATGGGTACAACAGATTTCGAGTCTGCCGCATTAGACCACTCTGCCATCTCTCCGCGGCGGGGATGATTTTATCAGGCGGGAGTTATGCGCTCCTGACCGCCGAGGTAGCTCCTTAGAGCCTGCGGGATCACGACCGACCCGTCGGCCTGCTGGAAGTTCTCGAGGATCGCAACCAGCGTGCGGCCGACCGCCAGGCCTGAGCCGTTCAGCGTGTGCACGAGCTCGGCCTTGCCTTTTTCGTTGCGGAAGCGCGCCTGCATGCGCCGCGCCTGGAAGGCCTCGAAGTTCGAGCACGACGAGATCTCGCGATAGGCGTCCTGCCCCGGCAGCCAGACCTCGAGGTCGTAGGTCTTCGCCGAGGCGAAGCCCATGTCGCCGGTGCTGAGCGTGATCACCCGGTAGGGCAGCTCGAGCTTGCGCAATATGCTTTCTGCGTGCGCAGTCAATTCTTCGTGCGCCGCGTAGGACCTCTCGGGGTGCACGATCTGCACCAGCTCGACCTTGTCGAACTGGTGGTTGCGGATCATGCCGCGCGTGTCCTTGCCGGCCGAGCCCGCCTCGGAGCGGAAGCAGGGCGAATGGCAGACGAATTTCAGCGGCAGGCGCTCGAGCGGCAGGATCTCGTCGCGCACGTAGTTGGTCACCGGGTACTCGGCGGTCGGGATGAGGTACAGCTCGCGCCCCTCGACCTTGAAGAGATCGCCCTCGAACTTGGCGAGGCTCGAGACGCCGTTGGCGCACGCCGCCGTCACCATGTAGGGCGCGTAGGTCTCGGTGTAGCCGTGCTCGCGGGTGTGCACGTCGAGCATGAACTGCGCGATGGCGCGGTGCAGGCGCGCCACCGCGCCGCGCATGACGACGAAGCGGCTGCCGGCGACCTTGGCGCCGGTGGCGAAGTCCAGGCCGCCGAGCGCCTCGCCAATGTCGACATGATCCTTGGGCTTGAACGAGAACTTGGGCGGCTGGCCCCAGCGCCGCTCCTCGCGGTTGGCCTCGGCGGAATCGCCCACCGGCACCGACTCGTGCGGCAGGTTCGGCAGGCGCGCGAGGAAGTCCTGGAAGGCCTCGAGCAGCTTCTCGAGCTGCACCTCGGACTGCGCGAGGAGACCCTTCAGCTTCTCGCCCTGCGCGACCAGCTCGGCCACTTCCTGGCCCTGCGACTTGGCGGTGCCGATGTCCTTGGCGATGCGGTTGCGCAGCGCCTGCGCCTGCTCGACCGCCCGCTGCAAGTCCTTGCGCGCCTGCTCGAAGCGCTGGAACTGGTCGAGGTCGAAGACGTCGGGCCCGCGCGTGGCGAGGCGCTTCGCCACGGCCTCCGCGTCCTTGCGCAGGAGCTGGATGTCGATCATTTCTTCGCCGCCTGGTCGAGCCGGCGCAGCTCGGCCATACGCTCGCGGATCTTCGCTTCCAGCCCGCGCTCGGTGGGCCGGTACCACTCGACCGCCGGCATGCCCTCGGGGAAGTAGTTCTCGCCCGCCGCATACGCGCCCTGCTCGTCGTGCGCATAGCGGTAGCCCTTGCCGTAGCCGAGGTCCTTCATGAGCCGCGTCGGTGCGTTCCGGATGTGCAGCGGCACCGGGCGGGTGCCGTCCCTGGCGATGAAATCGCGCGCGGCATTATAGGCCTCGTATACCGCGTTCGACTTGGGCGCGATCGCGAGGTAGATCACCGCCTCGGCGAGCGCGAGCTCGCCCTCGGGGGTGCCGAGCCGCTCGTAAGTCTCGCACGCGTCGAGGCAGATGCGCAGCGCGCGGGGGTCGGCAAGGCCGATGTCCTCGACCGCCATGCGCACCACGCGCCGGCCGACGTAGAGCGGATCGGCGCCGCCGTCGAGCATGCGCACCATCCAGTACAGCGACGCGTCGGCATCGGAGCCGCGCACGGCTTTATGCAGCGCGGAGATCTGGTCGTAGAACTGCTCGCCGCCCTTGTCGAAGCGCCGCAGGTTCTTCGCCAGCGTCTGCTCGACGAATTCGCCGCTGATTTCCTTCTGACCCGTATTGGCCAGTATCTCGACCGCGTTCAGCAGCCGGCGCGCATCGCCATCGGCGAAGCCGATCAGCCGGGCGCGCGCGGACTCGTCGAGCTTCAGGCCGGTGCGCGAGAGCAGGACCGACAGGTCCGCGTCGCTGAGAGGTTCCAATACATAGACCGCGGCGCGCGAAAGCAGCGCGCTGTTCACCTCGAAGGACGGGTTTTCGGTCGTGGCGCCGACGAAGGTGATCAGCCCCTGCTCGACAAAAGGCAGGAACGCGTCCTGCTGCGCCTTGTTGAAGCGGTGCACCTCGTCGACGAAGAGGATCGTGCGCCGGCCCGACTGCTCGAGGCGCGCCTGCGCCGCCTGCACCGCCTCGCGGATGTCCTTGACGCCGGAGAACACCGCCGAAAGGGCGACGAACTCGGCGTCAAAGGCCTGCGCCATCAGGCGGGCGATCGTGGTCTTGCCCGAGCCGGGCGGGCCCCAGAGGATCATCGAGTGCGGCTTGCCCGACTCGAAGGCGAGGCGCAGCGGCTTGCCGGGCCCGATGAGGTGCTGCTGGCCGACCACTTCGTCGAGCGACTTCGGTCGCAGCGCGTCGGCGAGCGGGGCGACGGGCTGCGCCCGGCCGAACAGATCGTTCACTTATCCCCTAAGACATCGGCGCCCTTGGGCGGGGAAAAACGGAAGTCCGACGGGTTGACCTCGGGATTGCGCACCAGGTTGGAAAAGCGCAGCCGCGTGGTCTGGCCGAAATTGTCGGTGAGCTCCATCGCCTGCAGGCCGTTGGGCCCGAATCCCATGCGCACCAGCTCGAAGCCGGTCTCGCGCTCGCGCGGCTTGGCCTCCATCCATTCCAGGCCGTCGCGCGTGCCGCCGTCGCTGAGCGCGAACGCGGACTCGATGCCGCGCCCGCCGGCGAGCAGCGCCGCAGGGGTCGAGCCGAGCGCGGCGGTGAGCTTGCGCACCGTCACCTGGTTCAGCTGCCGGTCGTAGATCCAGACGCGCGCGCCGTCGCCGACGATCACCTGGTCGGCCGGCGCGTCGTAGATCCAGCGGAAGCGCCCCGGCCGCTGGAACACGAAGCTGCCGCGCGTCTCCTGCACCAGCTTGCCCGAGCGGTCGTAGACCTTCTGCTCGAAGGCGGCGCGCGCCGTCTCGGTGCTGTCGATGAACAGCTTGTAGCGCTCAAGGCTCGCCGCTTCCAGAAAAAACGGGAACAGCAACGCGGCCGCTAGAAGAATTCGCATGGGAGAAGCCTACTCCGCCTTGGCGGGGACCAATACCTCGCGGTTGCCGTTGGACTGCATCGCCGAGACCATGCCGGCGCGCTCCATGTCCTCGATCAGGCGCGCGGCGCGGTTGTAGCCGATGCGCAGGTGGCGCTGCACGAGCGAGATCGACGGCCGGCGGGTGCGCAGCACGATCTCGACCGCCTGGTCGTAGAGCGGGTCCTTCTCGCCGGCGGGCACGCCGTCGACCATGCCGCCCGCCTCTTCGGCCGGGGCGGGCTCGAGCACCTCGCCCAGGTACTCGGGCTTGGCGAGCGTCTTCAGGTGCTCGACCACCTTGTGCACCTCGTGGTCGGCGACGAAGGCGCCGTGCACGCGCTGCGGCAGGCCGCTGCCGGGCGGCAGGTAGAGCATGTCGCCCGCGCCGAGCAGCGCTTCCGCGCCCGACTGGTCGAGGATGGTGCGCGAGTCGACCTTGGAGGAGACCTGGAAGGCGATGCGCGTCGGGATGTTCGCCTTGATCAGCCCGGTGATCACGTCAACCGACGGTCGCTGCGTGGCGAGGATCAGGTGGATGCCCGAGGCACGCGCCTTGCCGGCGAGGCGGGCGATGAGCTCCTCGACCTTCTTGCCGACGACCATCATCAGGTCGGCGAGCTCGTCGATCACCACCACCACCTGCGGCAGCGGCGTGAGCATCTCGGCCTTGCCGGCGTCGAGCGCGAACGGATCCTGCAGCTTCTGCTCGGAGACCTTGTGGTTGTAGCCCGAGAGATTGCGCGCGCCGATCCAGTTCATCAGCTTGTAGCGCCGGTCCATCTCGGCGACGCACCAGCCGAGCGCGTTGACCGCGTGCTTCATGTCGGTGACCACCGGCGCAAGCAGGTGCGGGATGTCCTGGTACACGGAGAGCTCGAGCATCTTCGGGTCGATCAGGATCAGGCGGATCGCGCGCGGCTCGGCCTTGTAGAGCAGCGCGAGGATCATCGCGTTCAGCGCCACCGACTTGCCCGAGCCGGTGGTGCCGGCGACCAGCAGGTGCGGCATCCTGGCGAGGTCGGCGACCACGGGATTGCCCGCGATGTCCTTGCCGAGCGCGATGGCGAGCGGCGAGTGCAGTGCGTGGTAGGCCTCGGAGCCGAGGATCTCCGAGAGGCGAACGATCTGGCGGTGAGGGTTGGGGATCTCGAGTCCCATGCACGACTTGCCCGGGATGGTCTCCACCACGCGGATCGAGACCACCGACAGCGCCCGCGCCAGGTCCTTCACCAGGTTGACGATCTGGCTGCCCTTGACGCCGACCGCGGGCTCGATCTCGTAGCGCGTGATAACGGGGCCCGGATAGGCGGCGAGCACCTTCACCGCCACCCCGAAGTCGGAGAGCTTCTTCTCGATCAGGCGCGAGGTGAATTCCAGGGTCTCGGCCGTGACCTGCTCGCCCTCGCCCCTGGCCTCATCGAGCAGCTTCAAGGGCGGCAGCGGCGTGTCGGGCAGGTCCTCGAAAAGCTTCGCCTGCTTTTCCTTCTGCACGCGCTCGGACTTCTTGATCTCGACTACAGGGGGCTCGATGCGCAGCGGCGCGTGGCTCTCCTCGCGCTTCTTCTCGGTCTCGACCACGAAGTCGCGCTCCTCGCGCGCGATCTCGCCCAGGCGCCGGTCCTGGCGCTGCTCCCAGGCGCGCTGCGCCCACGCAAGGCCCGACTCGATCAGCAGGCCGAGCAGCTCCGAGACCCGCAGCCACGAGATGCCGGTGAAGAGGCTCAGGCCGACGGCGAGCGCGGCGACGAGGAGCAGGGTCGCCCCGGTGAAGCCGAGCGCGCTGCCGGCAAGGCCGCCGAGCAGGTCGCCCGCCACGCCGCCCGGCGCGAGCGGCAGCTCGGCCTTGAGGCTGTGCAGGCGCAGCCGCTCGAGCGAAGCGCTGGAAAGAATGAGCAGGGCGAAGCCGCCCAGCGCGACGCCGATCGAGCCGGCGCCCAGGTGCCGGTAGCCCCAGATGCCGATCGCGACGAGGAGCGCGATCCACCAATACGCGGACAGGCCGAAGAGATAGAGCGAGAGGTCGGCGATCCAGGCGCCGACCGCGCCGCCGGCGTTGCGCGCGGCCTCGCCGGTGCCGCTGTGCGACCAGCCGGGGTCGCCGCGGTGATAGGTGGCGAATACGAGGAGCAGGTACACCGCCAGCGCCGCGAGGGCGAGCCAGCGGGCTTCGCGCATCAGGGCGGCTAGGCGCGCCGGCAGCTGGGCGCCGGCTTTGGTTTTCTCGGCCGCGGGGCTACTCCGGGAGCATGATGGTGTCGCGCAGCACGATGTTCGAGCCGCGCATCTCGATGTAGCCGCCGGTCTGCAGGTCCTTCATCACCCGGCTCACCATCTCGCGCGAGGCGCCGATCATCTTGGCGATGTCCTGCTTCGGCAGCCGCTTGGTGACGATCTTCTCGCCGTTGACGTTCTCCGCCATGTCGAGCAGCAGGCGCGCCACGCGCCCGTAGACGTCGAGCAGCGCGAGGCTGCCGATCTTGCGGTCGGCCTCGCGCAGGCGGCGCACCAGACCGCGCATCACGGCCATGGCCATGTCGTTGTTCTCGACCAGGCATTTCTTGAAGTCGCGCTTGGAGATGGCGAGCAGCTCGCAGGGCTCGATGGTCACCACGCTCGCCGAGCGCGGCTCGTCGTCGATCAGGCCCATCTCGCCGAAGAACTCGCCCGGGCCGAGGATGGAGAGGATCACTTCCTTGCCGTCGGAGTCGCTCATCATCACCTTCAGACGCCCCGACAGCACGATGTAGAGCGAATCCGTGGCGTCTCCGCCCGCCATGATGGTCGTGGAGCGCGGCGCGCTCCGGCGCGACACGAGCGTGGTCAGCGCGCGCAGCTGGTCCTCGGGGAAGCTCACGAACAGCGGCACCGCCTTCAGCACCGCCGTCGAGACCGTCGTCGCCATAGCGGAAAAGCCCCTCTCCTTTTTGCAAATCTATGTTAGCAGAACCGCGGCTTATAATTTTTGCGCGCCCATGGTCCCGCGTCCCTCGCGTCATCACCGCCTGCTGATCCTCGGCTCGGGTCCCGCCGGCTATACCGCCGCGGTGTACGCCGCGCGTGCGAACCTCAAGCCGGTGCTGCTCGCCGGCATCGCGCAGGGCGGACAGCTGATGACCACCACCGACGTCGACAACTGGCCCGCCGACGCCGATGGCGTGCAGGGGCCCGACCTGATGGAGCGCTTCCGCCGCCACGCCGAGCGCTTCGACACCGAGGTGCTCGCCGACCACATCCAGCGCGTGGATTTATCGCGCCGGCCGATCCAGCTCGAGGGCGACATGGCGAGCTACACCTGCGAGGCGCTGATCATCGCCACCGGCGCCTCGGCAAAATACCTCGGCCTGCCCTCGGAGCAGAAGTTCATGGGGCGCGGCGTCTCGGCCTGCGCCACCTGCGACGGCTTCTTCTACAAGGGCCAGGACGTGGTGGTGGTCGGCGGCGGCAACACCGCCGTCGAGGAGGCGCTCTATCTCGCCAACATCGCGAACCACGTGGAATTGGTGCACAGGCGCGACAGGTTCCGCGCCGAGAAGATCATGCAGGACAAGCTGATGAAGCGCGTCGCCGACGGCAAGATCGGCCTGGTGCTCGACTCCGTGGTCGACGAGGTGGTCGGCGACCAGAGCGGCGTCACCGGGGTGCTCACCAAGCATGTGCGCAACGGCGGTCAGAAGAAGCTCGAGGCCAAGGGCCTGTTTGTCGCGATCGGCCACACGCCCAACACGCAGATCTTCGAGGGCCAGCTCGAGATGCGCAACGGCTATATCGTGACGCGCGGCGGCGCCGAGGGGATGGCCACCGCGACCAGCGTCGCGGGCGTATTCGCCGCCGGCGACGTGCAGGACCACGTCTACCGCCAGGCGGTCACCAGCGCGGGCTCGGGCTGCATGGCGGCGCTCGACGCGGAGAAATATCTCGATGGCCTCGGCTCCTGAAGATGACGAGTTCCGCCGCGCCGTCGCCGACGCCCAGCCGCTGAAGCACAAGAAGCGCGCGGCGCGCGGACCCGGCCCGGGTCCCGTTCCCCGTCAGCGCCTGCGGGACGAGCGCGCGGCGCTCGCCGAATCGCTCGGACCGATATCGCTAGACGACGCGCTCGATTCCGGCGAGGAGCTCACCTTCCTGCGCGAAGGCCATCCGCGCGACACGCTGCGCAAACTGCGCCGCGGCCACTGGGTAGTTCAGGCCGAGGCCGACCTCCACGGCCTCGATCGCTACCGGGCCAAGGATGCGGTCGACGAGTTCTTGCGTCACTCGGTGAAGCGAGAGCACAGATGCGTGCGCATCGTGCACGGCAAGGGGCTGGGGTCGCCGCGGCGCGAGCCGGTGCTGAAGGGGCTGCTGAGAAAGTGGCTGCTGCCGCGCGCCGAAGTGCTGGCCTTCTGCCAGGCGCCCGCGGGGCAAGGCGGCAGCGGCGCGCTGCTCGTGCTTCTGAGGAGCTCCAGACGCGCCGGGAACTGAGCCGCCGCGGGCTGCTGGGACCGGAGGACGGCTGGTCGCTCGCGCCGGTCGCGGCCTGGCTGATGATCGAAGGGCGCCACATCACCGAGCCGCGCGCGCTCCTCACCTCGCTCGCTGCGCGGCTCGATGCCGCCGGCGCCCGTATCGAGCGGATGGGGTTCACGATCCGCACCATCCATCCGCAGGTCGTCGCCTGGGGCTGCTACTGGTCCCGGAAGGGAGGCTCCGGCATCTTCGAAGGCCGCCACGGCGTGCAGAACAGCGATGCGTTCGCCGCCAGCCCCGTGCAATACGTCTACGAGCACCGGCAGCCGTACCGGCGCCGCCTCGCGACGCTCGATGAGCAGCGCGATCCGCCGCTCATGTTCGAGCTGCGCGCCGAGGGCATGACCGACTACTACGCCCTGCCGATGCGGCTCGGCTCGGGCGAAGTGAACTTCATGACCGCGGCAACCGCCGCCGCGGAAGGGTTCAGCGACGAGGACCTCGAGCGCATCGAGGCGCTCGCCAACGTGCTCGCGCCGCTGCTCGAGGTGATCCACGCCCGGCGCATGACCCTCGGCCTGCTCGACGCGTTCGTCGGGCCGCGCATCAGCGGGCGCATCCTGCACGGGCAGGTCAAACGGGGCGACGGCGACCGCATCGAGGCCGCGTTCTGGTACTCCGACCTGCGCGGCTTCACCGCGCTCTCCGAGTCGCTCCCGGCCGCGCAGCTTCTCGGCCTGCTGAACGACTATTTCGAGAACTGCGCCGCCGCCGCGGCGGCGCGCGGCGGCGAGATCCTGCAGTTCATCGGTGACGCGATCCTCATCGTCTTCGAGATCCGCCGCCCGGAGGACGAGCCGGGCGTGTGCAACGACGCGCTCGACGCCGCAATCGACGCGCTGAACGCGATCGCGGTCGTCAACCACCGGCGCCGGCGCGCCGGCCTCGCGCAGATAGAGTTCGGCCTGGGCCTGCACCTCGGCACGGTGACGCACGCCAATGTCGGCTCGCCCGGGCGCCTCGCCTTCAACGTGGTCGGACCCGCGGTGAACAAGACCGCGCGCATCCAGGCGCTGACCAAGGAGGCGGGCGTGCCCCTGCTCCTGTCGCGGGAGTTCGCCACGCACATCCGCCGGCCGTTACGCGCGCTCGGCCGCTTCGGCCTGCGCGGCGTCGCCGGCGACCACGAGGTGTTTACGCTGGAGAAAAGCTAGACGGCGGCCTCGTTCGTCTCGCCGGTGCGGATGCGCACCACGTGCTCGACCGCGGTGACGAAGATCTTGCCGTCGCCGATCTTGCCGGTGCGCGCCGACTTGACGATGGCGTCGATGGCGCGCTCGACCTGGTCGTTGGACACCACCACTTCGATCTTCACCTTAGGCAGGAAGTCGACCACGTACTCGGCGCCGCGGTAGAGCTCGGTATGGCCTTTCTGGCGGCCGAAGCCCTTGACCTCGGTCACGGTCAGGCCGGTGACGCCGACCTCGGAGAGCGCCTCGCGCACTTCGTCGAGCTTGAACGGTTTGACGATCGCCTCGATTTTCTTCATGGCCTGTCTCCCTCGGATGGCGCCATTGTATCGTAGCGACTTGGAAAGCGTCCGCATCGTCGAGTCGCTCGCCGCGATCGAGCGCGAGGAATGGAACGCGCTCGCCGGCCCGCAGCCGTTCGTGCGCCACGAGTTCCTGAGCGCGCTCATCGACACCGGCTGCGCCGCGGCGCGCAGCGGCTGGCGGCCGCAGTTCGTCCTGCTCTACCGCTCGGGCGCGCTCGCCGGCGCGATGCCGCTCTTCGCCAAGAGCCACTCCTACGGCGAGTACGTCTTCGACTGGGCGTGGGCCGAGGCGCACGAGCGCCACGGCATCGACTACTACCCGAAGCTGGTGGGCGCGATCCCGTTCACGCCGGTGAAGGGCGCACGGCTGCTTGCCGCGTCGCCGGAGGCCAAGGCGACGTTGCTCGGCGCCGCACTCGAGCTGGCGCGGGACGCGTCGTCGCTGCACGTCCTGTTCGCGCGAGACGAGGACGCCCGGCTGCTTGCCGACCGGGGCATGCTGATGCGCCGCACGGTGCAGTTCCACTGGAGGAACGAGGGCTACGCCGACTTCGACGACTTCCTCGGCCGCCTCTCGCATGCGCGGCGCAAGAACATCCGCCAGGAGCGGCGCCGCGTTGCCGCAGCCGGCGTGCGGCTGCGCCGCCTCGAAGGCGCCGCGATCGAGCGGCGCCACTGGGAATTCTTCAACCGCTGCTACCGCGGCACCTACGCCGCGCACCGCTCGACGCCGTACCTCAGCCTCGAGTTCTTCCTGCGCATCGGCGCCTCGATGCCGGACAACGTGGTGATGGTGATCGCGGAAAGAGAAAACCGGGCTATCGCCGCATCGCTCCTGTTGCGCGACGCCGAATCGCTCTATGGGCGCTACTGGGGCGCGGTCGAGCATGTCCCCCTGCTGCACTTCGAGTGCTGCTATTACCAGGCGATCGAATACGCGATCGAGAAAAAGCTGACCGCCTTCGAAGGCGGCGCGCAGGGCGAGCACAAGCTGTTCCGCGGCCTGCTGCCGGTCGAGGCGCTGTCGGCGCACTGGCTCGCGCATCCGAAGTTCGCGCGCGCGGTGGAGAGTTTCCTCGAGCGCGAAGGCGCGGGCATCGCACGGTACGTCAATGAGCTGGTGGAGCACAGTCCGTTCAAGGAGGAGGCGAGATGAGGCTGAAGGACAGGGTGGCGATCGTGACCGGCGCGGCGTCCGGGTTCGGCGCCGGCATCGCGCGGCGCTTCGCGCAGGAAGGCGCACGCGTCGTGGTCGCCGATTTGAATCCTTCCGGGGAGGCCGTCGCCAACGAGATCGGCGGCCGGTTCGTCCAAGCCGACGTGACCCGGAGCGCCGACTGGCAGCGCCTGGTGCGCGAGGCGGGCCCGCTCGACATCGTGGTCAACAACGCCGGCTGGACCCACCGCAACAAGCCCTACCTCGAGGTGAGCGAGGCGGAGTTCGACAAGGTCTACGCGGTCAACGTGAAGAGCATTTATCTGTCCGCCCTGCACGCGGTGCCGGCGCTGCGCAAGCGCGGCGGCGGCTGCCTGGTCAACGTCGCCTCGACCGCGGGCGTGCGCCCGCGCCCGGGCCTCACCGTCTACAACAGCTCCAAGGGCGCCGTGATCATCATGTCCAAGTCGATGGCCGCCGAGTTCGGTCCCGACAAGATCCGGGTCAACTGCGTGAATCCGGTGTTCAGCCCGGAGACCGGGCTCTCGGCGGAATTCGCCGGCGGCTCGGTGTCGGAAGACATGAAGCGCAAGTTCATGGCCACCATCCCGCTCGGGCGCTTCTCCACGCCGCTGGACGTGGCGAACGCGTGCCTGTATCTCGCGTCCGACGAGGCCGCGATGGTGAGCGGCGTCTGCATCGAGGTGGACGGCGCTCGCTGCGTCTAGGTTTTCTTGCCGCCGAGCAGCGCGGCGACCTGGGGCTGGCGGCGCTTGGGCTGTTGCGGCGCTTCGGCTTTCGCGGGCGCGGGCGGTGCCGTGCCCGGCTCGTAGGGCTTCGAAAAAATCGGATCCGCCGGCTTGGCGGGAGGCCGGTCCCGCCTGACGGAGGGCGGGCTGCGGCGAGAGGGCTGGCCGCCCATCAGCGTCGCGACGGTCGCGCCGCTGGGCTGGAAGCCCGGCACCAGCACGCGCTCGATGCGCTTCTTCATCAGCCGCTCGATCGCGGCGAGCGCTTCCATGTCCTCGGGGGCGACGAGCGAGATCGCCTCGCCGGTGAGGCCGGCGCGCCCGGTGCGGCCGATGCGGTGCACGTAGTCCTCGGGCGAGTGCGGCACGTCGAAGTTGATCACCTGCGGCAGCCCCTCTATGTCGAGGCCGCGCGAGGCGACGTCGGTCGCCACCAGCACCGCGGTCTTGCCGGCCTTGAAGTCGGCGAGCGCGGCCTCGCGCTCGGCCTGCGTCTTGTCGCCGTGGATCGCGTCGGCCTGGATGCGGTCGCGGCGCAGCTGGTGCGCGAGGCGGTTGGCGCCGATGCGCGTGCCGCAGAACACCAGCACCTGCTTCAGGCCGCGCGTCTGGATGAGGTAGGCGAGGAGCTCGCGCTTCTTCTCGCGCGCCACCGGGTGCAGCACGTGGCTGACCAACTCGGCGGCGGCGTTGCGCGCCGCCACCTGCACCTCGGCGGGATTGCGCAGCAGCGCCTTAGCGAGACTGCGGATCTCGTCGGGGAAGGTGGCGGAGAAGAGCAGGTTCTGCCGCTCCTTGGGCAGGAGCGCGATGATGCGCTTGATGTCGGGCAGGAAGCCCATGTCGAGCATGCGGTCGGCCTCGTCCAGCACCAGCGTCGAGACCTGGTTGAACATCACCGTCTTGTTCTGCACGTGGTCGAGGAGGCGTCCCGGCGTCGCCACCAGCACCTCGACGCCGCGGCGCAGCTCGTTGATCTGCGCGTTCATGTCGACGCCGCCGTAGACCACGGTGCTGCGCAACGGCATGTGCTTTCCGTAGTCGCGGAAGCTTTCGTAAACCTGCACCGCGAGCTCGCGCGTCGGCGTCAGCACCAGCGCGCGCACCGGGTGGCGCGCCGGCGAGGTCGAGGTGCTGGCGAGCGGCGCCATGCGCTGCAGGATCGGCAGCGCGAACGCCGCAGTCTTGCCGGTGCCGGTTTGCGCGCCGGCCATCAGGTCGCGGCCGGCCATCACCAGCGGGATGGCCTGCTCCTGCACCGGCGTGGGCGTGCGGTAGCCGAGATCGGTGATCGCCCGCGCGAGCGGCTCGATCAGGCCAAGCGAGTCGAAGGAACTCAATTCAAGGTGCGCGCCGGCCGCTCGCTGCCTTCCGGCGCCTCGGTGCCCGGCAGCTTCAGCTCCATGTCCCAGTCGCTCTTCTTCACCGCCGCCTGCAGCAGGCGGCAGACCGAATGCAGCAGCACCGAGTCGAAGGAGAGCGTCACGCCCTGGCCTTCGGCCGGGTGCAGCGCGACCACCGGCTGGCCGTTTCGGTCGTGGCCGGTCTGGATGCGCGCGAGGAGCAGCGGCGCGTCGCCGAGCGGGCGCGCGCTGCCCCCGGCGTCGTAGGGCTTGGTGAAGTCCGCCTTGGACACGGCGTGCTCATGCTCCAGGCCGAGCAGCGCCTTGCGCGCCTCGGGATTCGCCTGTGTCCTTATCCTCGGGCTCGCGTCCTCGGCCAGCTTGACCAGCAGCGGCCAGAGCAGCTTGACGAAGCGTCGCGTCAGCGCGAGGCGCAGCTCGACCGCCTCGCTGGTCGCGACCAGCATCAGCAGGCGGTCCTGCTCGGCGTCGTACTCGACCTTGAGCTGGTTCAGCTTCATGGACCCTCAGGGTTCAGATGGTACCCCTGATGCGTTCCACCAATGCCGTCGTCGAGCGCTCGTGCTCGAACGGGATCGACAGCACGCGCCCGCCGCGCGCGAGCACCCCGGGCGCGCCGGCGATTCGCTCGACCGGCCAGTCGCCGCCCTTCGCCAGCACCTCGGGGCGGCAGGCGGCGATCAGCCGCTCGGGCGTGTCCTCGTCAAACCAGGTCACGGCGCTCACGGAGGCGAGCGCGGCGACCACGGCGAGCCGGTCGGCGAGCGCGTTGAGCGGCCGCCCCGCGCCTTTGCCCAGGCGGCGCGCCGAGGCGTCGCCGTTCAGCGCCACCAGCAGGCTCGCGCCCTCGGCGCGCGCGCGCGCGAGGTAGGTGACGTGGCCGCGGTGCAGAACGTCGAACACGCCGTTGGTGAACACCAGCGGCCGCGGCAGCTCCGGCAACCAGCGCTCGAGCCGCGCCGGGTCGCGGATCCTGGCCTCGAAGTCCGGCGTCGCGCTCAGGATCTCTGGCGCGCCGGCGGCGGCGGCTCGCGCGTCCTGCAGACGTTGTCGTCGGGCTTGCAGTACTCGAAAACCTTGACCACCTTGCGCACGCCGCCGGTGGTGCGCGCGGCCTCGACCGCCTCGTTCGCCTCGGCCTCGGTGACGATGCCGAGCAGGTAGACCACGCCCGCCTCGGTGACCACCTTGATGTGCAGCGGGCTCACGCGGTTCGAGTCGAGCAGGCGCGCCTTGACCTTGGAGGTCAGGTAGGAGTCGTTGGTGCGCGCGCCCAGCGACGACGCGCCGGCGACCTGCAGGTCGTTGGTGACGCCGCGCACCGTGGGCACCGCGCGCACGATCTTCTCGACCTCGTCGCGCGCGCTTTCGTCGGGTACCTCGCCCGTGACGAGCGCCGTGCGGTTGAAGGCGGTGACGTTGACGTGCACGCGGTCGCCGAAGCGGTCGGCGATGCGGTTGGCCGAGCGCACCTCGATCGACTCGTCGTCGATCTGCGTGCCGGCGGTGCGCCGGTCCTCGAGCGCGGTGTAGGCGGCGGCGCCGCCGGCGCCGATCAGGGCGGGGATGCAGCCCGCGAGCAGTGCGCTCGCCGCGGCGAGGAGAGCCAGCGCGCGGAGCCTCATCGGCGCACCCCGAACAGGCGATAGTCGATCACGTCGCAAAGGCAGTGCAGGACCAGCAAATGAACCTCCTGGATGCGCATGGTGCGCCGGTGCGGCACGCAGATGTGCACGTCGTCGGCGCCGAGCTCGGCCGCCATTTTGCCCCCGCCGTTGCCGGTGAGCGCGATCACGCGCACGCCGAGCTCGCGCGCGGCCTTCGTCGCCTCGACCACGCTCGCCGAGTTGCCCGAGGTGGAGATGGCGAGCAGCACGTCGCCGCGGCGGCCGAGCGCGCGGAGCTGCTTGGAGAACACCTGCTGGTATTCGTAGTCGTTGGCGATCGAGGTCAGCGCGGAGGTGTCGGTGGTGAGCGCCACCGCGGCGAGCGGCGGGCGCTCGGACTCGAAGCGGTTCACCAGCTCGGCGGCGAAATGCTGCGCGTCGGCGGCCGAGCCGCCGTTGCCGCAAGCGAGCACCTTGCCGCCGCTCTTCAGCGTCTGCGCGAGCAGCTCGCCGCCGCGCGCGATCGGCGCGCCGAGCGCGTCGGCCGCCTGGCGCTTCGCCTCGAGGCTTTCGGAAAAATGCGCCGCGATGCGAGTGATCAGCGACGCATCTGCTTGTTGCATCGCGCGATCTTATCACCGCGCATAGACCTCGAACTCGATGCGCCGCGCCGGATTCGGGTGGCGCGAGAGGCGGCTGATGCGCGCAGCGAGGGGCTCGCCGCGATCGAGCCCCCACGCGAGCGCGGCGTTGTCGCGCCTGGGCACGTAGCCGAGCTTGCGCCCGCGCCAGGACACCGTCACCGCGTTGGCGTCGTAGGGATTGTCGACCTCGCGCGCGAGCTCGAGCGCGTCGCCAACGCGCAGCTCGTCCCAGACCTCGCCTGCGGCGTGGTAGCGGAAGCCCGCAAGCGGCGAGCTCTGCACGAGCAGCCGGATGTCCTCGTCGGCATGGGCCAAGACCGGGCCCATGAGGGCGATGCTCACGAGCAGCCCTCTACTCGCCGAACGCATTGCGTATCCAGTGCACGTGGCGCGGCGGGCCCTCGACCAGGAACACGTCGAAGCGGCATGCCGCCTCGGGGCGTCGCGTGAGGTAAAGCCGCGCCGCAGCGATCAGTCGCGCGCGCTTGGCAGCGGTGACGCTCTCGGCGGCGCCGCCGAAGAGGCCGGGGGCGCGCATGCGCACCTCGGCGAACACCAGCGTGCCGCCCTCCTCGGCGATCAGGTCGATCTCGCCGTGGCGGCAGCGCCAGTTGCGCTCGACCAGGCGCAGCCCGGCCGCGCGCATCAGATCGGCGCAAAGCGCCTCGGCTCGCGCGCCTTCGCGGTTCATGGCAGTCTTAACGGACGCGGAGAACCCACGGTTGACCGGAACGCTGTTCGTCGTCGCGACGCCCATCGGCAACCTCGCCGATGCCAGCCCGCGTGCCATCGATACCCTGCGCGGCGTCGACCTGGTCGCCTGCGAGGACACGCGCACCACGCGCACGCTGCTCGCGCGTCACGGCATCGAGGCGCGCACCGTCTCCCTGCACGAGCACAACGAGCGCGTCGCAGCAAATTCCCTCATCCAGCTGTTGAAAAACGGCAGGACCGTAGCGCTGGTGAGCGACGCCGGCACGCCGGGGCTGTCCGACCCGGGCGCCTGGCTGGTCGCGCAGGCGCACGCGGCCGGCATCCCGGTGAGCCCGGTTCCAGGGCCAAACGCGGCCGCGGCCGCGTTCTCGGCGGCAGGCTTCGAGGCCGACGGCTTCCTTTTCGCCGGTTTTCTGCCGACTTCGGGCAGCGCGCGCCGCAAGGCGCTGGACGCGCTGCACGTCCCGTGGCCGGTGGTGCTCTACGAGGCGCCGCACCGGATCGGCAAGACGCTGGCTGAGCTCGCGCAGCGGCTTGGGCCGGACAGGGAAGCCGTCATCTGCCGCGAGCTGACGAAAAAGTTCGAGGAGGTGGCGCGCCTCAGGCTCGGCGAGGCGCACGCCTGGCTCGAGGCGCGCCCCGGGCGCGCGCAGGGCGAGTTCGTGCTCGTCATCGCCGCCGGCGCGGCGAAGCCGGCCGCCGCGCTGGACGCCGAGCGCGTCCTCGAGGTGCTGCGCGGCGCGCTGCCGCCAAGCGAGGCGGCGAAGCTCGCGGCGCGCATCACCGGGCTGCCGAAGAGCCTCCTCTACCGCAAGGCGCTAAAAGGGTAAGAAGCGGGGCCAAGTAAAATCTCGCGCGCGATGGACCGCATCACGATCAGGCGGCCGGACGACGGGCACGTGCACCTGCGCGACGGGGCGGCGATGGCGGCGGTGCTCGCCGACACTGCGCGGCGCTTCGCGCGCGCCATCGTCATGCCGAACCTGAAGAGCCCCGTGCGCACCACCGCGCAGGCGCTCGACTACCGCGAGCGCATCCTCGGTGAGGTGCCCGACGGCATGGAGTTCGAGCCCCTGATGACGCTCTACCTCACCGACGACACGCCGCCCGAGGAGATCGCGCGCGCGAAGCTCTCGGGCCGTGTCCACGGCGTGAAGCTCTATCCGGCGGGCGCGACCACGCATTCCGCCGCGGGCGTAACGCGCATCTCGCGCTGCTTCCACACCCTCGAGAAGATGGAGGAGCTCGGCATTCCCCTCCTCGTGCACGGCGAGTCGACCGATCCGGCAATCGACGTCTTCGACCGCGAAAAGGCCTTCATCGAGGAAACGCTCGGCCCCGCGCTCGAGCGCTTCTCGCAGCTCAAGGTGGTGCTCGAGCACATCACCACGCGCGACGCGGCCGAGTACGTCGAGGTCACCGGCGCCAACGTCGCGGCGACCATTACCGCGCATCACCTGCTCATGAACCGAAATGCGCTTTTCATGGGCGGTATCCGCCCGCACCATTACTGCCTGCCGGTGCTCAAGCGCGAGGAGCACCGCGAGGCGCTGGTCGAGGCCGCCACCTCGGGTAACCCGAAGTTCTTTCTCGGCACCGACAGCGCACCGCACGCCAGGGACGCGAAGGAGGCGGCCTGCGGCTGCGCCGGCATATATACCGCGCATGCGGCGCTCGAGCTCTACGCCATCGCCTTCGAGGAAGCGCATGCCCTCGACAAGCTGGAGGCCTTCGCCTCCGAGCACGGCGCGGCCTTCTACGGATTGCCGCAGAACCGCGGCAGCGTCACGCTCGTGAGAAGCGATTGGACGGTGCCGGAGACGCTGCCCTTCGGCGGCGAGCCCCTCGTGCCGCTGCGCGCCGGCGAAACGATTCCCTGGAAGCTCGCTTAGCGCATCCGGTGTTCGACGCGGTGCGGCCCCGGCTCGGCGCCGGGCGCAGCCTCGACGGGCTGAACCGCGCCGCCGAGGCGGCGGATATCCGGACCGAGAGCGGGCATGCGCTGCGCTTCATTCCGCCTTCCGGCCATTCCGGTCCATACGAAATCAAGGTTTTTGAAACCGGCAAGGTCGAGACGCGGCCCGACAACCTGCACGACTGGTTCAACGCGCTCGCCTGGCTTGCCTTCCCGCGCACCAAGGCGCGCATCAACGCGCTGCACGCGGCCGAGATCCCGCGCGAGCAAGGCAGGCGCGGCCGCCTGCGCGACCTGCTGACGATCTTCGACGAGGGCGGCGCGCTCGTCGTGTCCGACGATCACGAGCTGAACCAGCTCATCCTGGGCGGGAATTGGCGGGAGCTTTTCTGGACGCGGCGCGAGCGGGTGCGGCGCACGATGCGCTTCCTCGTGCTCGGCCACGCGGTGCTGGAGCAGGCCTTGCAGCCCTGGCCGGGCATCACGTGCAAGGCGCTGTTCGTCGCGCCGGGCGCGGATGCCGACGCGCAGGCGGCGCAGTGGCTCACGGGGCTACGACCGGGCGCGAGCCCGAAGGACCTCGCGGCACTGCCGATCTTCGGTTATCCGGGCTGGGCGCCCGAGAGCGAGCAGGCGACGTTCTACGATGACGCGCGCTGGTTCCGCCCTCAGGGGAAAGCCGGGTAACGCGTCTCCTGGCCGGAGGCCACCGCTTCCGGATGGCGCGAAGTGACGATGTCGCGGATCTCCTCCACGCGCGCGAAGGGCACGTCGACCAGGAGCAGCACCTTGCCGCGCGCAATTGCGTCCTGGAAAGGCTTGAGGCGCGAGTTAGGCACGGCGACTGCCGCCATGCTGCCCATCCATACGCCCAGCCCGGCGCCCGCGACGGTGGCGATGACCGCGGCGAGCGGCCCCGGATGGGTGCCCTCGGGCGGATAGTTGACGATGATCGAGCCGAGCACCACCCCGCCGAGCACGCCGAGAAAAAGGCCGATCCCCACGCCGCGCATCAGGTCGGTCTTGATGGCGAAGCTCGCCTCGTGCAGCTCGCCCAGGTCGGTGCCGCGCCGGCCGAGGAAGTGCATGTGGCCGTCCTCGATGCGGGCGAGCAGCAGGTCGTTCGCGGTGCGCGTCGCGCTCGCGACGTCGGGAAGGAGAAAGTAGAGCCGTCTGCGCATGGTCCACCTCCGGTTTCATAGGCTCTGCCTCGCAGCGTAAAATTGCAACCGGGAGTCGGCCAGGCAGCCGCTGTTCGCAGGAGTAGATGCGGCAGAGGAAAGTCCGGGCTCCGTAGAGCGGGATGCAGGGTAACCCCCTGGCACGGCGACGTGACGAAGAGGGCCACAGAGACGAGTCCTCGGGGTAACAGCCGAGGGGTGAAACGCGGCAACCTCCATCCGGAGCAACACCAAATAGGCAGGCGCAGTTGGGACGCAAGTCCGAACGACAGGCCGGCTCGGCCTGAGGTCTGCGGGTAGGTGGCTAGAGCGCGGGGGTAACCCCGCGCCCAGAGGAATGGCTGCCGGCCCCCCGGGTTCGCCCGGAGGGGCCACAGAACCCGGCTTACCGGCCGTCTCCCACTGTTTCCCCCGGGGCTGGAAATTTACCCTTGCCCTCCCCCCCGGGCCGGCGGAATAATCGCCCGCACGGGAGGGGAGGCGGCGCGACGCCGCCGTACAGATGCAGGACCGGCTCAGCCAGAACGACGTCACCAACCGCGTCAATGTGGAGCGGGCGGAGGAGGTGCGCGATGCCGTGCTGCGCCTCTTCACTGCGCGCTATCCCGGCGCCGACCTCGCAGCGCTGAAGCACGCCTTCAACGACGTGCAAGCCCTGTTCGAGGGTGCCTACGCCGGCTACCTGCCCTGCGACACGCTCTACCACGACATCCGGCACACGCTGGACATGACGCTGGCCATGGCGCGGCTGATCGACGGCCACGAGCGCAACTGCGCGCCGGCCGAGCGCCTCGGCGCGCGCCGCGCGGTGATGGGCGTGCTGATTGCGCTGCTGCACGACTCGGGCTATGTCAAGCGCACCTCCGAGGCGAGCGTGGAAAACGGCGCCATCTTCACCAAGGTGCACGTCAGCCGCAGCGCCGACTTCATCTCCACCTACTTCCCCAAGGTCGGCTACGCCGCCGAAGGGCCGGTCGCCTCGCGCCTGGTGCACTTCACCGGCTACGAGATGGAGATCGAGGACATCCGCGTCGAGGACGCGCGCGACCGCATGATCGGCTGCATGGTCGGCACCGCCGACCTGATCGGCCAGATGTCGGACCGCATGTACCTTGAGAAGGTGCGCCAGTTCCTCTACGAGGAGTTCGTCTGGGCGAAGATCGCGCGCGAGCAGCTGCCCGACGGGCGCGAGATCGTGCGCTACAGCTCGGCCGACGACCTGATCTTCAAGACGCCCGGCTTCTACCAATACGTGGCGCGCACGCGCATCGACCGCAAGCTCGACGGCGCCGACCGCTACGCCGAGGCGCATTTCGACGGTCCGAATCTCTACCAGACCGAGATCGACCGCAACATGGGCTTCCTGCGCGACGCGATCGCCACCGCCGACCTGTCGCGCCTGCGCCGCTACTGCTACTCGCTTTCCGCCCGGCCGCGGCACGCCGCGGCTTGATGTGGCATCTGTCACGCCCGAGGGCCCGAACCCCGGCGTCGCCGGAAATCGACACTTGTTGCCGCCGCCGAATCATGGCAAAAGCGGTGCCATGAGCGCGCTCAGCAAGCCCTCGCGTCCGGACACCGCGCCCGCGCTTTTCCGCCTCCTCGCCGACAGCGCGATGTCGCGCGCGGCGCTCGGCGCGTGCGGCTTCCCGGTGGCGATCCTCGACGCGATGGCGCCCTCGCGCGCGGTGACCTACGTCAACCCGGCCTTCGAGGGCTTCTTCGGCTACGCGCCGGGCGAGGCGCTCGGCCGGCCGCTCGCGGCGCTGGTGTTCCGCGGCGACGAGGCGCTGCTGCATCGCCTCCTCGCCGAGCCGGCCTCGCGCTGGCAGATCAAGGCCTGGACGCACGACGGCACGCAGCGCCACGTCGAGCTCACCCTTGGCGCCGTGCGCAGCGCCGAGGGCCGCGTCACGCACTGGGTGGCGGCGTTCTCCGACCGCGGCGAGCTCGAGCGGCTGCGCGCCGAGCTCGAAGCGCTCCGCACCCTCGCTTCGGCGCCCTAGTCTTCCTTCGAGCGCAGCGACTCCCAGAGGTCGAGGAGCATCATGCCGATGCCCAGGATCGCGACCGCGAAGAGCGGGATTTCCCTCAGCCTGAGCACGACCGGCGAGACATAGACGAGCAGCAGCACGACGCCGGCGATCCCGGCAATGATCTTCACGGCCATCGCAGCTCCCTTCGTTTCATGACTGGGCCAGCCGGTTGACGAGCCAGCGGGCCGTGCGCAGCAGCCGGGCATCGCTTTGGCGAGGCCCGACCAGCTGCACGCCGAGCGGCAGGCCGTTTTCGCCCTGCATCAGCGGCAGGTTGACCGCCGGCATGCCGCAGAACGTCCACAGCGTGCAGAACGACGGATCGCCGGTCGATTCCAGCCCGCGCGGCGCGGTCCCGGCCGCGGACGGGGTGACGAAAGCGTCGCAGCGCTCGAATATTTCGTCGAACGCGGCGTTAAGCAGGCCGATCCGCGCCACGGCGCGCTGGTAGTCGAGCGCGCGAATCTCGCGGCCGCGCGCGAGCTGCGAGCGCAGCGACTCGGACAGCCGCTCTCGCCCCTGCTCGTACTCGCGGTCGAGATTCGCCGCCATCTCGGCCTCCATGATGGTGCGGTGCCAGTCGAGCATCCCGGCGGTCGAGGCCGGCAGCTCGATCTCGACGATGCTCTCGGACATCTGCGCCGCGAGCTCGCGGAATGCTTCCTTGGTCTCGGGCGCGGCCCGATCCCACACCGGGGGCTTGACGAAGCCGAGCAGCGGCGGCAGCGGCGGCTCCTGCGCGGCGAGCTCGCGGAACGGGATCGCGGCGCGAGGCCGGGTGTCGGGATCGTCCACGTCCGAGCCGACCAGCGTCTCGGCGACGAGCGCGACATCGTCGATGCTGCGGGCGAACACGCCAACGTGGTCGAGCGTGCGCGACAGCTTCAGGATCCCGGTGCGCGGGATGAGGCCATGCGTGGGCTTGAAGCCGTACACGCCGCAGAAGGACGCAGGCCGGATCACCGACCCGTTCGTCTGGCTCCCGAGCGCGAGCGGCACCATGCCTGCGGCGACCGCGGCCGCCGATCCGGACGACGAGCCGCCGGGCGTATGCGCCGCGTTGTGCGGGTTGCGTGTCTTGCCCGGCGAGTAGGTGGCGCACTCGGTGGTGACCGTCTTGCCCATGATCACGGCGCCGGCAGCGCGCAAGGCCGCGACCACGGCCGCATCGCGCGTCGGCATGCGTCCCGCATGGAGCACGGTGCCGTCCTCGGTCGGCATGTCGCAGGTGTCGATGATGTCCTTGATGCCTACCGGCACGCCATGCAGCGGCCCCGTCGGATGGCCTTCGCTGCGATCGAGGTCTCGCGCGCGCGCCTGCGCGAGCGCGTGCTCCTCATCGAGATGCTGCCAGGCCTGCACCTGCGGCTCCGCCTCGCGCACGCGCGCGAGGCACGCCTGCACCAGCTGCTCGGAAGTCACCGCGCCGTCACGGATCGCGCGCGCCGCGTCGGTCGCGGAGAGCCAGTTGAGCTGCGAGGCTTCCATCACCGGCTTAGCGTGCCGTGTACAGCAGGTCCGGCAGCCAGGTAGCGATGCCGGGGAAGATGTAGATCAGGGTCATGCAGAGAATGACGATGTACATGAACGGCATGCACCCGCCGAAGATCTGCGACAGCAACACATGCTTCGGCGCCACGCCTTTCAGGTAGAACGCGGCCATGGCCATCGGCGGCGAGAGGAACGCGGTCTGCAGGTTGATCGCCACCAGGATGCCGAAGGTGATCGGGTCGATGTGGAAGTGCGGCAGCAGCGGCAGGAAGATCGGCACGAAGATGATGATGATCTCGGTCCACTCGAGCGGCCAGCCGAGGATGAAGATGATGACCTGCGCCAGGATCATGAACACGACCGGCGACAGGTTCAGCCCGAGCACGAAGTCCTTGATGATCGCCTCGCCGCCGAGATAGGCGAAGATCGAGGCGAAGGTCGACGAGCCGACGAACAGCCAGCACACCATCGCCGAGGTGCGCGCGGTCAGGTAAACCGCCTCCTTGAAGCGGCCCCAGGTCAGCCCGCGGTAGGCGGCGGCGAGGACCACCGCGCCGAATGCGCCGACCGCCGACGCCTCGGTCGGCGTCGCCAGGCCGAACATGATGGTGCCGAGCACCGCCAGGATCAGGATCGCGAGCGGGAAGAACGAGGTGAAGAGCAACCTCATCGTCTGCCAGAAGGGCACGTTCGCCTGGTCTTTCGGCAGCGGCGGCGCGAGCTTTGGATCGATGACCGCGCGGGCGACCACGTACAGGATGTAAAGGCCGGCCAGCATGAAGCCGGGGATGATCGCCGCCGAGTAGAGCTTCACGGTCGAGACGCCGGCCTGCGCGCCGTAGACGATGAGCAGGATCGACGGCGGGATGAGGATGCCGAGGCAGCCGCCGGCGCAGGTCACCCCCGATGCGAGGCGCACGTCGTAACCCGCCTTCATCATCTGCGGGAAGGCCAGCAGCCCCATCAGGGTCACCACGGCGCCGACGATGCCGGTGGCGGTGGCGAACAGCGCGCAGGTGAGCAGCGTGGCCACCGCCAGCGCGCCCGGGATGAAGCGCAGCGCCACCTGCAGGCTGAAGAACAGCCGGTCGAGGATGTTGGCGCGCTCGACCATGTAGCCCATCATGAGGAACAGCGGAATCGACACCAGCGCGTCGTTGGTGAGCACGCCGTAGGTGTTCTGGGTCAGGAGCGAGAACACCCGGTTGTCGAAGAAGTCGACGCCCGGCTGGTAGTAGGCGTAGTAGCCGAAGCTGACGCCCAAGGCCATCAGCGTGAACGCGACCGGGAACCCGATCATGATGGTGATGACCAGGATGCCCAGCATGATCAGGGCGAAGATGCCCGGGTTCATCGCACCACCGCCTTGGCGGCTTCGGCGCCGCCGGTCGCCGCCGCCTCGAGAATCTGCTTCTCCAGCTCTTCGACGTCGTGCAAGCGCGGCGCGAACTCGCCCTCGCGCAGGCAGACGATGCAGCGCAGCACCTCGGCGAAGCCCTGCAGCGCGATCAGCGCGCCGCCGACAGGAATGAGCATCTTGATCTGCCAGATCGGGATGCCGATCGGGCTGTTGATGCTCATCTCGCGGATGCGCATCGAGTCGGTGCCGTAGCCCCAGCCCGAGTAGATGAGCGAGATGACGCCGGGGAAAAAGAACACGATGTAGAGGAACAGCTCCACTCCCGCCTGCACGCGGATGGGCCAGTTGCGCGAGAACATGTCGGCGCGCACGTGGCCGCCGCGCGAGAGCGTGTAGGCGCCGGCCATGTAGAACAGCGCGCCGTACATGATGTAGCTCCAGTCGAACGCCCAGCTGGTCGGGTCGTCGAGCACATAGCGCACGAATACCTCCCAGGTGGTGCCGAGCATCAGCATCACGATGCACCAGGCGAAGATGTGGCCGACCGTCTTGCTGAACTGGTCGATCGTGTAGATGACTCGGTTCATTGTGCGCTTCCCGCCGTCAGGATAAAAACAGGGGCGGCACCGTCAGGCGCCGCCCCTGAATCGTCGCGTCCCGTATTCAGGCCTGCAGCTTGGTCTTGAACACGTGCTCGTAGCCGAGCTTGTAGTCGGCCTCGTTCAGGAACATGTAGTAGGCCACGCGCTTGGCCCATGCCATCTGCGACTCGACCACCTTCTTGAAGTAGGGGTCCTCGTCCTGCAGCTTCTTGCTCACCACGTCCCAGGCCTTGAGCTGGTCCTCGAACACGCTCTTCGGCGTGCGCACCACGTTGACCTTGTGCTTGGTGATCAGCTCCTGCAGGTCGCGCGAGTAGTTGTCCATCGCCATCCAGAAGTTGGAGGCCGAGGCCGCCTCGACGCCGTACTGCAGGATCGCCTGCAGGTCCTTCGGGATCGACTCCCACTTCTTCTTGTTGAAGATGATCTCGAAGAACTCCATCGCCTGGTGGTAGCTGCCCATCATGTAGGTCTTGGCGACGTCCTGCGCGCCGAAGCGCATGTCGGAGGTCGGGTTGTTGTACTCGAAGGCCTCGATCACGCCCTTCTCCATCGCCGGGATGATCTCGCCGCCGGGAAGCTGGGTGACGCGCGCGCCCATCTGCTGCATCAGGTCGGCCGCGAGTCCGACGGTGCGGTATTTAAGTCCCTTCATGTCCGCCCCGCTCTTGACCGGCTTCTTGAACCAGCCGAGCGGCTGGGTGGGCATCGGGAAGGCGAAGAAGCCGACCGCGTTGAGGCCCAGCTTATCGAGCAGGTCGCGGTAGAGCTGCAGGCCACCGCCGTTGTAGATCCAGGCGAGCGTCTGCTGCGCGTCGCAGCCGGTGATCGGGCCCGAGCCGAACAGCGAAGCCACCTTGGACTTGCCGTACCAGTACACCGGAACCGTGTGGCCGCCGTCGAGCACGCCGCGGGAGACGGCGTCCATCACCTCGAAGGGCTTCACCACCGCGCCGGCGAGCAGGTAGTCGATGCGCAAGCGCCCGCCCGACATGTCGTTGACGCGCTTGACGTAGGCCTGCGCCATGTCGTTGAAGATGTCGGCCGCGCCCCACGAGCCCTGCATCTTGATCACGATCGGCGACTGGGACTTGACGATCATCGGGAAGCCGAGGGTCGCCGCCCCGGTCGCCGCGACCGCGGCGCCGGTCAGGAACTTGCGGCGCGACGGCTTGCTGTTGGATTGCTGATCGCTCATGAATCGGTCTCCTCTTTCGCTTTGGATTTTATAGGCGGGCTCCTCGACCCGCCTGGGAACTGCGCGAAGCGCAGCGATTCTACTCTCGGCCTTCTCCGAGCGGCAAGGCGATCTCACGATGCGGAATACAGGACTGCAGACGGTGTATGCCCCGCGGGCACGGCGGGCGAGCAAGATAGAATCGCCGCGCCTTGGAACCCAGCGCCGCGATCGAGACCGCCAAACACGTGCTGCTCGCGTTCGGCGTCATCCTGGGCGCGGGCATGCTGGCGGGCCTCCTCGCCCGGCGGCTTGGCATCCCCGACGTGGTGGTGTATCTGCTCGTCGGCATCCTGCTCGGCCCCGAGGTCGCGGGCGCGGTCGACATCAGGGCCGACTCGGCGCTCAACCAGATCATTCTGATCTTCGGCGCCTGCTACATCCTGTTCGACGGCGGCGCGTCGCTGCGTCTCGCGGTGCTGAAGGAAGTGTGGATCACGATCGTGGTGATCGCCACGCTCGGCGTGGTGATCACCGGTGCCATCACCGCGGCGGCGGCGTACTGGATCCTGGGCGTTCCCATGATGGTGGCATTGCTCCTCGGAGCGGCCATCGCCTCGACCGACCCGGCGACCCTCGTGCCCGTGTTCCGCCAGGTGCGTATCCGCGAGCGCGTGGCGCAGACCGTGATGAGCGAATCGGCGCTCAACGACGCCACCGGCGCGATCCTCACTTTCGCGGTACTGGCGGTCGCCACCGGGAGCGAGTTTTCGATTGCCAGCTCTCTTTTTGACCTGGGCAAGCAGGCGCTGCTCGGCCTGGTGGTCGGCGGCGTCCTCGGCTATCTCGCGGCGCTCTTCATCGCGCACCAGCGCCTGGCGTTCCTCGTCGAGTACGCGCCGCTGGTCACGCTGATGGCGGTGATCGGCGCATATCTCGGCGCCGACAACCTGCAGGCGAGCGGCTTCATGGCCGTGTTCACCTTCGGCATCGTGCTCGGCAACAAGGATGCCTTCGGCTTCGCGATGCAGCCGCGCGAGCAGGAGCGGCTCGAGGAATTCGTCGCCACCACCGCGCTGATCATGCGCATGTTTATCTTCATCCTGCTCGGCGCGCAGGTCGACTTCGCGCTGATGAGCCGCTTCCTGCTCGGCGGCGCGATCGTGATCGCGGCTTTCATGCTGGTCGCGCGGCCGGTGACGGTCTTCCTCTGCGCCGCGCCCGACCGGCGCGCGCGCTGGAGCTTGAGCGAGCTGCTGTTCATGTGCTGGACGCGCGAGACCGGCGTGATCCCGGCAGCGCTCGCCGGGCTGCTCGTGGGCATGAAAGCGCCGGGCGCCGACGTCATCGCCGCGGTCACCTTCATCGCGGTGCTGATGACCATCCTGATCCAGGCGACCACTACGCGCTGGCTGGCGCGGAAGCTCGGCTTGCTGCTGCCCTGAGGAATTCGTCCAGCAGCGGCCCGCCGTCGAGGAATCCCTGGCGGCCGGCGTGGAACTCCGGATGCCACTGTACCGCGCAGAGATAGCCCGGGCCCGTGCCGCGGATCGCTTCCACCACGCCGTCGTCGGCGCGCGCCTCCACCTTCAGCCCCGGCGCGAGGCGCTTGATCGCCTGGTGGTGGATCGAGACGACGCGCCGCGGGCCGAGCTCCCCGTAGAGCTTCGCCAGGCCCGAGCCGGGCTCGAGGCGCACTTCGTGCGTATGCTGGTCGTAGCCCTCTGCGCGATGCGCCGGTATGTCCTGGTGCAGCGAGCCGCCTAGAGCGACATTCACCAGCTGCGCCCCGCGGCAGATGCCCAGCACCGGCTTGCCCGCCGCCGCAAATGCCTTGACGAGAGAAATCTCAAACTGGTCGCGCAGCCGATCGCCGGCCCACTCCGGCCTGAGCGGCTCCTCGCCGTACGCCAGCGGGCTGATATCCGCGCCGCCCTGGAGCACGAGTCCATCGAGGGCCTGTGCATATTCGCTGGAGCGTTCGCTGAGCGGCAGGACGAACAGCAGCGCATCGCGCGACTGCAGCCACTGCGCGATCGCGTCCTCCACATAATGCAGCATCTTGGTGAACACGCCGCGCGCCTCCGGCTGCGGGTGCAGCAGGCGCGGAGAGACGCCGATCTTGATCACGCCTTCAACGCGACCAGCACCTCGTCCAGCATCTTCTTCGCGTCGCCGAACAGCATGCGGGTGTTGTCCTTGTAGAAGAGCGGGTTGTCGACGCCGGCGTAGCCCGAGGCCATGCTGCGCTTCATCACCACCACCGTGCGCGCCTGCCACACCTCCAGCACCGGCATGCCGGCGATCGGGCTGGAAGGGTCTTCCTGCGCGGCCGGGTTGACGATGTCGTTCGCGCCGATCACCATCGCCACGTCGGTCTCGGGGAAGTCGGCGTTGATCTCGTCCATCTCCATCACGATGTCGTAGGGTACTTTCGCTTCCGCGAGGAGCACGTTCATGTGGCCGGGCATGCGCCCGGCGACCGGGTGGATGCCGAAGCGCACGTTGACGCCCTTCTCGCGCAGGTACCGGGTGATCTCGAACACGGTGTGCTGCGCCTGCGCCACCGCCATGCCGTAGCCCGGCACGACGATCACGTGCTTCGCGTTGCGCAGCAGCTCGGCGGTCTCGACGGCGCTGATCGGCGTCACTTCACCCGCCGGTGCCGCGCCCGCCGCGGCGGGCTTGCCACCCTCGGTGCCGAACCCGCCGGCGATGACGCTCACGAAGTTGCGGTTCATGGCACGGCACATGATGTAGGAGAGGATCGCGCCGCTCGAGCCGACCAGCGCGCCGGTGACGATCAGCAGATCGTTGGAAAGCATGAAGCCGGTGGCCGCCGCCGCCCAGCCCGAGTAGCTGTTCAGCATGGATACCACCACCGGCATGTCGGCGCCGCCGATCGCCATCACCATGTGGATGCCGAAGAGGAGGGCGATCACCGTCATGATCGCGAGCGGCTTCATGCCCTCGTCGATGCCGTGGGCGCGGATGAACCAGGCGCCGCACCAGATCACCCCCAGGAGCCCCGCGAGGTTGATCCAGTGGCGTGCGGGCAGCAGCACCGGCTTGCCGCTGATCCGCGCCGAGAGCTTGCCGAAGGCGATGATCGAGCCCGAGAAGGTCACCGCGCCGATCAGCACGCCGATGTAGATCTCGAGCTCGTGGATCGTCTTCTCCGCGCCCTGGAAGCCCGCCGCCGCGGCCGGATCGATGTAGTTCGCGAAGCCGACCAGCACCGCGGCGAGGCCCACCAGGCTGTGCATCAGCGCCACCAGCTCGGGCATCTGCGTCATCTTCACGACGCGCGCCGCGTAGAGGCCGATGGCCGCGCCGACCACCATGGCGGCCACGATCCAGGGGTAGCCCGCGCTCGTGACGTGCGGGCCGAACACCGTCGCCAGCACGGCGATGGTCATGCCGACCATGCCGTAGAGGTTGCCGCGGCGCGAGCTCTCAGGGCTCGACAGCCCGCCCAGGCTCAGGATGAAGAGGATCGTCGCGCCGACGTAGGCGACGGTGGCGAGGGTGGGAGCGATCACTTGCGGAACATCTGCAGCATGCGCTGCGTGACCGCGAAGCCGCCGAACATGTTGATCGCGACGAGCGCGATGCTGAGGACCGCGAGGCCGATGATCCACCCGCCGGGACGCTCGAGGGAACTGTCCATGGGGGGAGCGACCTGGACCAGCGCCCCGATCGCGATGATGCTCGAGATGGCGTTGGTGACGCTCATGAGCGGCGTATGCAGCGCCGGCGTCACGTTCCAGATCACCATGTAGCCGACGAAGCAGGCGAGCACGAACACCGTGAAGTGGCCGATGAACGCCGCCGGCGCATGCGCGCCGATGAACCAGAAAAGGATCGCCCCCGCCAGGAAGGTGATCACCGTCGCGCGCGCCGAGGCGGGCGCGCTCGCCGCGCCATGGCCCTTCGGCGCCGGCACGGCCGGCCTGGCCGCGGGCTTCGCCGGCGGCGCGGCCGAGAGCTTGGGCGCCGGCGGCGGCCACGTGATCTGGCCGTCCTTGATCACGGTGGTGCCGCGGATCACCTCGTCGTCCATGTTGACGTGGATCCGGCCGTCCTTCGCCTTGCAGAGCTCTTCGGTAAGGCGCAGCAGGTTGGTGGCGTAGAGCGTGCTCGACTGCCGGGCGAGCCGGCTCGGCAGGTCGGTGTAGCCGATGATCGTCACGCCGTGCTTGACCACCACCTGACCCGGCTCGGTGAGCTCGCAGTTGCCGCCCTGCTCGGCGGCGAGATCGACGATCACGCTGCCGGGCTTCATCGAGCGCACCATCTCCGCGGTGATCAGCTTGGGCGCGGGCTTGCCGGGGATGAGCGCGGTGGTGATGATCACGTCGACGTCTTTCGCCTGTTTCGCGAATGCGTCGCGCTGGGCTTTCTGAAAGCCCTCGCTCATCACCTTGGCGTAGCCGCCGGTGCCGGTGCCTTCTTCCTGGTAGTCGACGCCGACGAACTCGCCGCCGAGCGACTTGATCTGGTCGGCGACCTCCGGTCGCGTGTCGTTGGCCCGCACGATGGCGCCGAGTCCGGCCGCCGCGCCGATGGCGGCCAGGCCGGCCACGCCTGCGCCGATGATGAACACCTTGGCCGGCGGCACCTTGCCCGCGGCGGTGATCTGGCCGGTGAAGAAGCGGCCGAAATGGTGCGCCGCCTCGATCACCGCGCGGTAGCCGGCGATGTTGGCCATAGAGGAGAGCGCGTCGAGCTTCTGCGCGCGCGAGATGCGCGGCACGCTGTCCATTGCGAGCACCGTGGCCTTCTTGGCGGCGAGTGCCTCCATCAGCTGCGGGTTCTGCGCCGGCCAGATGAAGCTCACCAGTGTCTGCCCGGCGCGCATCAGGCCGAGCTCGGCCATGCTCGGCGCGCGCACCTTGAAGATCACGTCGGCGGAAGCCCAGAGCCGGGCGGCGTCGTCGACGATCTCGGCGCCGGCGGCGCGGTAAGCGTCGTCGGCGAAGTTCGCGCCTTCGCCGACGCCGGACTGCACCGCGACGCGCAAGCCCAGCTTGACCAGCTTCTCGACGACCTCGGGAACGGTGGCAACGCGCTTCTCGCCCGCGGCGGTCTCGCGCGGCACCCCAATCAACTGCGGCATAAGGGCCGAAATTCTACAGTGGCGCCGCGCTCAATCGGTCGCCTTGATTCCGGCCTGCCTTATGACGCGCGCCCATTGCGGGATCTCGCGCTCGATCGCCGCGGTGAACTCTGCCGGCGTGCCGCCGAGGATGTCGAGGCCAAGATCGGAGAGCCGCTTGCGCACGTCGGGCATCGCCAGCACGCGCAGCGTGTCGCGATTGAGACGCTCGATGATCGCGGCCGGCGTTCCCGCCGGCGCCATCAGGCCGAACCAGGGCACTGCCTCGAAGCCGGGAAAGCCCGCCTCGATCATCGTCGGCAGCTCGGGGGCGATGCCCGAGCGCCTGACCGAGGTGACGGCGAAGGCGCGCAGCTTGCCTTCGCGCGCAAGCGGCAGCACGTTGACGATGTTCGCGAACGCCAGGTCGACGCGCCCGGCGACGAGGTCGGGCATCAGCGCGGTGCTGCCGCGGTAGGCCACCGGCCGGATGTCGAGCTTGAGCGTCGACTTGAAGAGCTCGGCCGCGAGGTGCTGCGAAGTGCCGGCGCCGGCATGCGCGTAGGTGAGCTTGCCCGGCTGCGCCCGCGCAAGCGCCACCAGCTCCTCGATGCTCTTTACCGGCAGCGCGGCCGGCACCACCAGCAGGTTCGCCGCGACGAAGATGCGCGTGATCGGCGCGAAGTCCTTCAGCGGATCGAACGCGAGCCTGTCGTACATGCTCGGGCTGAAGACCAGCGAGCCGTTGCCGATCATGCCGAGCGTGTAGCCGTTGGGCGCGGCCTTGGCGAGGCGATCCGTGGCGATGTTGCCGCCGGCGCCGGTCACGTTCTCCACCACCACCGGCTTCCCCCACGCTTCGGCGAAACGCTCTGCGAAGATGCGCGCGGTGACGTCGGGCGCGACCCCGGCCGTGAAGCCGACCAGGATGCGCACGGGCTGCTCCGGGTAAGCGCCCTGCGAAAACGCGGGCCCGGCGGGCAGCAGGAGAAGCGCGACGAGCGCAGCAAATCTCTTCATGGCTTGTGGATTCTAAAGCGCCGCTCGCCGAGCTCGAAGGCGCCCTGGACGATAAGCGCCAGAGCAGCGGCGGGCACGGCGCCCGCGAGCAGCGTCACGTTGTCGTTGAGCGCGAGGCCGGCGGCGATGCGCTCGCCGTAGCCACCGGCGCCGATGAAGGCGGCGATGGTGGCGGTGCCGACGTTGATCACGGCGGAGGTCTTGATGCCGGCGAGGACCGAGGGCAGCGCGAGCGGCAGCTCGATGCGAACCAGGATGTCGCGCGCCTCGAGGCCGAGCGCCATGGCCGCCTGCACCGGCCCCCGCCCCGCGTGCACCAGGCCGGTGTGCGTGCCGCGCACGATCGGCAGCAGCGCATAAAGGAAGAGCGCGATCAGCGCCGGAGCGACGCCGATCGTGCCGACCAGCGCGATGAGGAAAGCGAACAGCGCTAGCGAGGGAATGGTCTGGATCACGCCCACCAGGCCGAGGATCGGCTGCGCCGCGCCCGGCAGCCTGGCCGCCGCGATGCCGAGCGGTACGCCGGCGGCGATGCTTGCCGCGAGCGACGCGATCACAAGCAGCAAGTGCTCGCGCGTCAGGCGCCAGAAATCCGCGCCGAACAGCGTCGACAGGAATCTGCGCTCGCCGCGCGCTTCATCGCCGAAGAAGAGCGCCGCGGCCTGCGCGAAGCTCTTGCCCTCCAGCTCGGCGGCGGCGTTCATGCGGATCATCAGCCGCTCGTCGATGCGGCCTTCGAGCTTCTTCAGCGCCTCGAACTGGCGCGGGAGCCGCTGCGGCAGGTCGGCCCGATAGAGCAGCACCGCGTCGTAGCGCGGGAAGAAGCGCCGGTCGTCCTCCAGCACGCGCAGCCTGTAGCGCTCGATCTTGGCGTCGGTTGAATAGACGTCCATCACGTCGATGCGCCCGGCCCCGATCGCCTCGTAGGCAAGCCCATGATCGAGGCCCGACGGCGTCGGCTGTGGCAAGCCGTAGGCGCGCTTGAGCCCCGGCCAGCCGTCGGCACGGCCTATGAACTCCTGCGACAGGCCGAATTTCAGCCCCGGGTAGCGCTGCAGGTCCGAAATGCGCCTGACCGGTAGCTCCGGGCGCACGGCGAGCCCGTAGGTGTCGTTGAAGCCGAGGGGAATGCCCGCGGCGAGGCCCTGCCGCGCGAGCGCGGCGTTGAGCTCGTCGAGGCCGGGATTGCCCGCTCGCCGCACGATCTCGGCCGCGATCGTTCCCGTGTACTCGGGGTAGACGTCGATCGCGCCGGCCTTCAGCGCGGCGAGCACTATTCCGGTGTTACCGAGGCCGGGCCGGTGCTCGCCACCCGCGGCGCGCGCCAGGATCTCGCCCAGGATGTAGGACTCGGTGAAGCGCTTCGAGCCGACGCGCAGCGGATCCTCCGCGTGCGCCGCGCACGCGAAGAGAAGGAGCAGCAGGAACCTCATGCGCCGTAGAAGCGGTACTGGCGGCGCCCCAATTGGCGCGCACGGGTGCGCGCGGCGTCGGCGTTCCGGGCGAGCGCTTCGGCGTCGCCGGCATCGGCCGGGTAAAGGGAGATGCCGATGCTCGCGTCGCGGCCGAGCGAGGCGAGCGCGCGCTCGGCGACGAGGCGGCAATCGGCCTCGCCCTCGACGTCGGTGAGGAGCAGCGCGAACTCCGCCGCGCCCCAGCGCGCCACGGTGTCGGCCTTGCGCACGCAGCCGGCTAGGCACTGCGCGAGCGTGCGCAGCGCCTCGTCGTCGATCCTGCCGAACCCCGAAAGGTCGACGAGCAGCAGCGCCACGCCGCAATCGCGCCGCCGCGCGAGGTGCAGCGCCTGGCCGAGCCGGTCGTCGAGCAGCCTGCGGTTCGGCAGGCCAGTCAGGGCGTCGTGGTAGTCGCTAGGCAGCGGCTGAGCTGACACGCTCAACCTGCACGCGGCAGTCGTAGAACGTCGCGCCGCCGCCGAGGGCGGTGGTGCGCTGCGAGGTGACGTTGTTCGCGTTGCGGCCGTCGGGCGAATACTTCTTCCACCACACCGAGGGCGCGACCACCACGCCCGCCCGCGGCTTGCCGTTCACCCGCGCGCGCAGCTGATAGCTGCCGCGCTCGTTGAACACTCTCACCAGATCGCCGTCGGCGATGCCGCGCGCGGCGGCGTCGCTCGGGTGCATGTCGAGGTGCGGCTCGCGCTCGAACTCGCGGAAACGCGCGATGTTGGCGAAGCTCGAGTTGAGGAAGTGACGCGCCGGTGGCGAGAGGAACGAAAGCGGGTAGCGGCGCTCGAGCTCGCGGTCGGCGAGCTCGGCGGGCGGGTCGTAGAAAGGCACCGGGTCCACGCCCTGGTCGGCGAGCCATTGGCTCGCGAGCTCGCACTTGCCCGAGGGCGTCGGAAAGCCGCCCTCGGCGAACGGGGCGAAACGCCCGGGTACGCCGAGGCGTTGCCAGCCGCGCTGCTTCAGGTCCTGCCAGTCGAACTTCGACTTGAGCGCAGTGCGGCAGATGTCTTCGTCGGAGTCGCGAAAGCAGGGCTCGTCGAAGCCCATGCGCGCGGCGAGGCGCCGGAATACTTCCGAGTTGGGCAGCGACTCACCGATCGGCGCGATCGCCGCGTTGTTGGCGAGCACGTAGAGGTGGCCGTAGGACTTGTGCACGTCGGTGTGCTCGAGCTGTGTGGTGGCCGGCAGCACGATGTCGGCATAGTCCGCGGTGTCGGTCTGGAAGTGGTCCATCACCACGGTGAAAAGGTCTTCGCGCGAGAAGCCCGCGATCACCTTCTCCGAATCCGGGCATACCGCGACCGGGTTGTTGTTGTAGACGACGATCGCCCGGACCGGGGGTCGCGCCGAGGTGAGCGCATCGCCGAGCTTGGACTGGTTGATGACGCGCGGCCGCCGGCCGGCGAGCAGGTCGGGACGCTCGAGCGCGGCATGGTCGAAGCCGTAGAAGTCCGCCGTGGTCAGGACGATGCCGCCCGCCGCGTCGCGCCAGGCGCCGACCAGCGCCGGCAGGCAGGCGATGGTGCGCGCCGCGATGCCGCCGCCGGCGTGACGCTGCATGCCGTAGTTGAGGCGGATCGCGGCCGGCTTGATCGTGCCGTAGTCGCGCGCGAGCTGCACTACTTCCTCGGTGCGCAGGCCGCAAATCTCGGCGACGCGCGCCGGTGCGTAGTCGTTCAGGACCCTCTGGCGCAGCGCGTCGTAGCCCACGGTGTGGCGCGCGATGTAATCGCTGTCCAGCAAATTCTCCGAGATGAGCACGTGCATCATGCCGAGCGCGAGCGCGCCGTCGGTGCCAGGCAGGAGCGCGACGTGCTGCGTGCACTTCTCCGCCGACAGGCTGCGGTAGGGATCGATCGCAATCACTTTCGCGCCGCGGCGCTTGGCCGCCTGCACGCGTCCCCAAAGGTGCAGGTTCGACACGATCGGGTTCGCGCCCCACAGGATGATCAGGCGCGCCTCGTCGAAGCGCTCCGGGTCCATGCCGACCGAGCCGCCGAGCGTCGCCTTTAGGCCGTACTTGCCCGCGGTCGAGCAGAGCGTGCGCTCGAGGAGCGAGGCGCCGAGCTTGTGGAAGAAGCGGCGGTCCATCGAGCTGTACTGCACCATGCCCATCGTGCCGGCGTAGCTGCAGGGCAGGATGGTCTGCGGGTCCTCGGCGGCAAGCGCCTTCAGGCGCGCGGCGATCTCGTCCAGCGCCTCGTCCCAGCTTATCTGCCTGAATTCGCCCTTACCTTTCTTGCCAACCCGCTTCAGCGGATGGCGAAGGCGATCGGCCGAATACGTACGCTCCAGGTAGTGGCTGACCTTGGTGCAGATCGTGCCGTCGGTGAACGGCGCCTCGGGGTCGCCCTGGATTTTCTTCGCCACGCCGTCCTCGACGGTCACCAGCATGGCGCAGGTGTCCGGGCAGTCGTGCGGACAGGCAACGCGAACCGTCTCGCTCATGCCCTCATTCTACGTCCAGCAGCTCGATCCAGTGTCGTACCGGCACCTGCGCCGCACCCTGCAGATGGCTCAGGCAACCGATGTTCGCCGTGGCGATGACGTCCGGCCGGCCGGCTTCGAGCGCGGTGAGCTTGCGCCGGCGCAGCTCGCCCGAGATCGCCGGCTGCGTCAGCGAGTAGGTCCCCGCAGAGCCGCAGCACAGGTGCGCGTCGTCGACCGGCGTGAGCGCGTAGCCCGCCGCCGCGAGCAGCGCCTCGACGCGCCCGCGGATCTGCTGCCCGTGCTGAAGCGTGCAGGGCGACTGGAACGCGACTTTTCCTTTTTTCCGCGAGGAGACCCGGTCCGGCGCAATGACTTCGGACAGATCGCGCGTCAGCGCGGAAATGCGCGCCGCCTTGTCGCGGTAGCGCGCATCGCCCGCCAGCAGGTGGCTGTATTCCCTGACCGTCACGCCGCAGCCGCTCGCGGTCATCACGATCGCCTCGACCTCGCCACGCTCGACCGTCGGCCACCAGGCGTCAATCAGCTTGCGCATGTCGTCTCGCCCGTCGTCCTGGTAGTTCAGATGGAAGCGGATGCCGCCGCAGCAGCCTGCGCCGGGCGCCTCGACGAGCGAAATGCCGATGCGGTCGAGCACGCGCGCCGCGGCCGCGTTGATCGACGGCGCGAGCGCCGGCTGCACGCAGCCCGCGAGCACGAGCATCTTGCGCGCGTGACGCGGCGCCGGCCACGACCCTGGCGGGGCTATCTTTTCCGGCACTTTGGCTTTCATCGCAGCGGGAAGCAAAGGCCTGGCAACCTTTCCCAGGGCCAGTGCCGCAGCGAACAGGCGCGTGCGCGGCAAGCCGAAGGCGAGCGCGGCGCGGCTCGCGCGCTCAAGCGGCCCGCGGCGCGTCTGCGACTCGACCACGCCGCGGCCGATGTCGACCAGGCGCCCGTAGCGCACCCCGGAGGGACAAGTGGTCTCGCACGCGCGGCAGGTGAGGCAGCGATCGAGGTGCAGCCGCGTGCGCTCGGTGACCGGCGCGCCCTCGAGCGCGCGCTTCATCAGGTAGATGCGCCCGCGCGGGCTGTCGAGGTCGTCGCCCAGCACCTGGTAGGTCGGGCAGGTCGCAGTGCAGAAGCCGCAATGCACGCACTTGCGCAGGATTGCCTCGGCTTCTCGGCCTTCGGCAGTGTCACGGATGAAGTCGGCGAGCTCGGTCTGCACGGCTGGCTATACTTTTCGCATGAAAATGCTGGCCTGGGTCATCGTCATCGGCGCGCTCGCCGGCATCGTGTACAGCTTCGCGCGGTGGCGGGCGCGCTGGACCGAGCGGCGCAAGGAAGGCGCTGCGCGCTTCGAGAGCTTCATCGCGCAAGCGCGTCCGCTCGTGCCGCCGCCCGTGACGCAGCAAGCTCCGCTGCCGGCGCCGGACGAGCAGCTATTGCTGGACGCCGCGGGCAAGGCCGGCCAGGCCGGAGAACCGGCGCTCGCCCTGCAGCTCTACGCGCGCCTGCTCGCGCGCTATCCCCACAGCCGCCTTGCGCCCCAAGCGCATGCGGGCGTCGCCGAGCAGCAGAAGAAGCTCGCACCGGGCTAGAACTCCGCGTACATCCGGCCGGGGTTCATGATCCCGGCGGGGTCGAAGGCGTCCTTCAGCGCGCGGTGCAGGCGAAGCTGCACCGGCTCGAGCGGCGGGAAGGCGCCCGCGCTCTTCTCCTCGGCGCGAAACAGGGTGGCATGGCCGCCGGCCTGTCGCGCGGCCGCGCGAACCGAGGTTGCCGATGCAGTGCACTTCAGCCAGCGCAGCGCGCCATTCCATTCTACGAGCTGCTCGCCCGCGAGCTCGAGCGGCGCCGCGGTCGAGGGCAGCGCGATGCGCCAGAGCGGGCCGCGCGGCGCGAAAAACGGGTGCGTGTGCTCGCGCAGCTGCGCCCACAGCGAGCCCTCCGCGCTCTCGCCGCCGATGCGCGGCAGCGCTGCGCGCACCGCGGCTTCCGATCCGGAGAGACGCGCATGCAGGACGCCGCCGTGCCAGGCCGTGGCGGAGAGCGGCAGCGGCTCGCCCGCCCAGCGGTTCATCGCCTCGAGCGCCTGCGGCAGCGCGAGCTCGAGCCTGCGCGTTTGCTCGTATCGCGGCCTGGGCAGCACCTTGAGCGACGCCTCGGCGATCAGCCCCAGGGTGCCGAGCGAGCCCGCGACGAGGCGCGAGACGTCGTAGCCGGCGACGTTCTTCATCACGCGGCCGCCGAAATCGAGCGCGCGGCCGCGCCCGTCGACGAGCTTCACGCCCAGCACGAAGTCGCGCAGCGCGCCGGCGGCCGCGCGTCGCGGCCCGGAGAGCCCGGCGGCAACGCAGCCACCGAAGGTCGCGGCGCCGAAGTGCGGCGGCTCGAACGGCAGGCACTGGCCGCTGCCATCCAATAGCCGCTCGATTTCGGAGAGCGGCGTTCCGCATCTCGCGGTGAGCACCAGCTCGCTCGGCTCGTATTCGACGATGCCGACGTAGTCGCGCGTGTCGAGCACTTCGCCGCGCGAAGCGTTGCCGTAGAAATCCTTGCTGCCGCCGCCGCGCAGTCTTAACGGCGATTTGCGGGCGGCAGCGTCGCGGATCCGGTCCTGGAATTGCGAAAGGCTCAAAACCGCGGCAGCTCTGGGTGCGGCAGCCTGCCGCCGTGCACGCGCGTGCGGCCGTACTCGGCGCATCGCGCGAGCGTCGGCACCGCCTTGCCGGGGTTGAGCAGGCCGCGCGGGTCGAAGGCGCGCTTCACCGCCTCGAACAGCTCGAGCTCCTGCGGCCCGAACTGCACGCACATCTGGTTGATCTTCTCGACACCGACGCCGTGCTCGCCGGTGATGGTGCCGCCGACCGCGACGCACTTCTCCAGCACCTCGCCGGCGAAAAGCTCGGTGCGATGCAGCTGGTCGGCGTCGTTTGCATCGAACAGGATCAGCGGGTGCAGGTTGCCGTCGCCGGCATGGAACACGTTCGGGCAGCGCAGGCCGTACTTCTTCTCCATCTCGGCAATGAAGGTGAGCACCTCGCCCAGGCGCTTGCGTGGAATGGTGCCATCCATGCAGTAGTAGTCCGGCGAGATGCGGCCGACCGCGGGGAACGCCGCCTTCCGCCCCGACCAGAAGCGCAGCCGCTCGGCCTCGTCGCGCGACACCGCCATGCGGACGGCGCCGGCCGCGGCCAGCACCGCCTGCATGCGCGCGATCTCGTCTTCCACCTCTTCGCTTGTGCCATCGGCTTCGCACAGCAGGATCGCCGCCGCCTCGAGGTCGTAGCCCGCGGCCACGAACTGCTCGACCGCGGCCGTGGCGGGCCGGTCCATCATCTCGAGGCCCGCGGGGATGATGCCGGCGGCGATCACCGCGGCCACCGCCTGCCCGGCTTTCTCGACGTCGTCGAACGAAGCCATGATGACGCGCGCGCATTGCGGCATGGGCAGCAGCTTCACGGTCACCTCGGTGATCACCGCGAGCATCCCTTCCGAGCCGACCGCGAGCGCGAGCAGGTCATAGCCCGGCGCATCGGCCGCTTCGCTTCCCAGCTCGAGGGGCTCCCCGTCAATGGTGAAGCCGCGCACGCGCATCACGTTGTGCACCGTCAGGCCGTATTTCAGGCAATGCACGCCGCCCGAGTTCTCGGCCACGTTGCCGCCGATGGTGCAGGCGATCTGGCTCGAAGGGTCGGG
>Ga0075425_100000193_pt1 | contig 54532 bp, 52 predicted proteins | sample SoiMethybrSBSTD4_FD_75300 | JGI IMG/M metagenome (GOLD analysis project Ga0075425, IMG submission 75300) | Bulk soil microbial communities from a Populus tree surrounding site in Tennessee, USA - Soil MetaG P. TD hybrid SBSTD4 | ecosystem: Environmental > Terrestrial > Soil > Tree plantation... | reverse complement strand
GAGGGCGCTGCCGGAGGACCTCATCTTCCGGGTCAACTACCTCGGAGGCGAAACGCCGACGATGGCGATCAACTTCTCGCGCCCTGGCGCTCACGTCGTCGCGCAGTACTACTCGTTCCTGCGGCTCGGCAAGGTGGGCTACTACGAGGTGCAGAAAGCGTGCCGGGATACCGCGCGGTGGATGGCGGAAGGCGTCGCGGCGCTCGGGCCCTTCGAGTTGATCAGTGACGGAAGCCAGCTGCCGGTGTTCACGTTCCGGCTCAAGGACGACGTCGAGAACTACACGGTCTACGACATCGCCGACCGCCTACGCCAGCACGGCTGGCTCGTGCCCTCGTATTCCTTCCCGGAGAACCTCCAGGACATGGACGTGATCCGGATCGTGATCCGGAACGGGTTCAGCCGCGACATGGGGCGGTTTCTGCTCCGAGACATCCAGCAGACGATCGACGCGCTTGCGAAGCTCGAGCGGCCGCTGCAGCGCGTGGAGGACACGAGCACCTTCCACCACTAGGAGATCTCGAACGCCTCCCCGAGCCGTGGCACGATGACCTCGACCTGCGGAGCGAGATCGGCCGCGGCGCCTGCGAACGCCTCGACGGGCCGGCGATCGCTGGCCTGGGCGCGCCAGGGCGTGAAGGTTCCCCAGTGGATCGGCACGGCGACCCGTGGGCGCACGAGCCTGAGCGCTTCCGCCGCACGGCGCGGGTCGAGGTGGCCGGCCGGCAGCCGCGGGCCCCAGCCCCAGACGGGGAGAAGCGCGACGTCGACGGGCGCGAGGTCGGCCATGCCGGCGAACAAGTCGGTGTCGCCGGCGAAATAGACACGGCGCGAGCCCGCGATCAGGTACCCGAGTGCCTTCGATCTCGACGCAAAGAGGCGGCGAGCGTCTCCATGCCGCGCAGGCGTGGCTCGGACCGATAGCTCACCGATCGGAACGAGCTCGCCTTCGTCCACCTCGACCACGTCAGGCCAGCCTCGCCGCCGGAGCACGCCGCCGAGCCCTCTCGGGACGACGGCCCGGGCGGACCGCCCCAGAAGCGAGAGCGAGCCGACGTCGAAGTGGTCCCAGTGCCCGTGGGAGACGACCACCGCGTCGACGCGGCCCAGCTCCTCGGGATCAACCGCCGCGCGCCGCCGGAGGTGGAGGACCCGCTGCCGAAGGACCGGGTCGGTCAGCATGCGGACGCCGTCGAGCTCGACGAGCACTGTGCTGTGGCCGAACCAGGTCAGGCGCACGCGGGACGTGAATGCGAGCCGCTAACGGCCCCGCCGCTTTGCGGCCCTCTCTTGCTCGCGCTCCGCATGCTTCTGCTCCCTCGTCACGGCTCGCTCCGCCTTCTTGTCCGCTCGCTTCTGCTTGCGCTCCTCCTTCATCTCGCTGGTCCTCTCCTTGGCGTCGGCGTAGGAAGCGCCGACCAGCTGCTTGCCTCCAGACCAGCCGAAGACCCAGCAGACGAGCACGATGGCGACGATCTGGTTCCAGGCGGTCGTGACCAGTTGCTGTGCGGTCGAGTAGTCGACCGCGTCGCCGTGGGAGACGCCGCAGCACGTCTTGAGCGCTAACGCGTTGGTCGCCTGCGTCACTCCGACGGAACCGGGCGTGAAAGAGACGGTGTTCGCGAGCGACCCCGAGCCGACCACCCACATGATCGACTCGAACGTGACCGGGATGGCGAACGCGGCCAGGAAGATCCCGATCACCGTCAGCTTGCACAGCCAGGAGGCGAGCGAGGGCAGGAAGGCCCGGGTGAAGTAGCGCGTCGGCTGGGAGAGGATGACACCGCCCTCCTTGGCCTGTGCCCAGAGCTTCTTGACCTGACGCCAGAAGATCCGGCCCAGGATTACCAGCAGCACGATGATCCCGGCGACGATGAGCAGAGTGGCCACCGGATGCGAGGTTTCCCGGCCGAAGCTGATGTCGAAGGAGCCCGGAACGCTCAGGAACATGTAGAGGTAGACGAACGTGCCGGCGAGCGTGAAGAAGATCTTCTGGACGATGTAGGCCGCGACCGCCCCGCCGATTGTGCAGCTCGGGATGATCGCCACGAACATGAACAGCGTCACGAACGTACCGATGTTCGCCGGCAGGAAACCGTTCATCGCGACGCCGACGGCGTACGACGCGACAATCGGCCAGAACTTGACCTCAGCGCCGTAGGCCGCGCGCAAGATGCCGTAGTAGGAGAGCCCGGCGAAGACGGTCTGCCCGCTCTGGAATATGAGCGCGCCGACCGTGTACTCCGCGGGCATCGTCTTGAGCTCGTCCCAGAACTGGTCCAGCCAATCCTTCACGCTGACTCCGAGGAGCTGGAGGACGAGCCAGAAGAGCGCCAGCCCGACCAGCCAGAGGACGATCTTCCGGATCCGCTTCCACTTCGGCGGCCGGACCTCTACCAGGGGCTCGGCGACCGCCGAGGTCAAGTCTTCGCCACCTGCGTTGCGGGGGAAGGCTCGGCTGGGGCATCTGCGCGCTCGTCCGCGCCCTGGAGCTGCCGGCGCCACCCGGCGAGAAGCCGATGCGTCGTCTCGGCCCCGACGACAGGCGTCTCTGGGAACGGCAGGCCGACGGGGTGCAGGACGAACGCCCGTGTCTGCGGGCCGCCCATGCCGCCGTGGAACGAGATCAGCTCCTCGAACGCGCAGCCCTCGTCCACCTCCGGGTCGTAGAAGCTGTTGACCATCAGGTCGGCGACGTGGCCGAAGCCGTCCGTGCGAAGCAGGTGATGCCGGGCGGTGGGAGAGAACGGGGCCAGCGGATCGTCACCCTCGACGCAGCCCTCCGTGAGGTAGTGGGTGCCGCGCGCCCCCAGTGCGACGGGGCCGTGCTCTGCGGAGCGGACGAGCACGAAGCCGACGTGGGGATGCCCGCGGAGCGCAGGGATCAGGCGCGGGTGGCGCTCCTCGAGCTCCTCGAGCGTCAGGCGCCGCTGCTCCTCCATCAGGTAGACGAGACCGAGGTTGCCGGAACCGAGGACGACGGCCTCCTGGTCGGAGACGTCGTTCTTTCGCCGCTTCTCCCTCTTCTGCGTGGTCCCGGTCGCCTCGCCCACCGCATGACCGACCATCGCGTCCTGCTCGTCGCCGCCACCGAATGCGGCCACGGTCCCGCCCTCGAGCGAGCGCTCCACGAGCTCCTGCAGGCTGTAGCCATTCCGCTGCTTGAACGTCGCGCCCTGCGTCTGGCCGTGGTCGGATAGGACGACGATCTCGTACGGCCGCGCCGCGTAGCGTCGGGCGGCGGCGATGCGTCCGAACTGCTGGTCGAGCTTCCGCAAGGCCTCGAGCGTGTCCGCGCGCTCGAGCCCCGAGTGGTGGGCCACCTCGTCGTAGCTCGAGAACGTCGCGTAGACGGCGGGCCGGCCCTTCATCATGTCCGTCAGGACGCCGTAGACGATCAGGTCTCGCACGACGACGCACATGGCCGCGCGCATGAGCGGGTAGATGCCGCCGCGGTGGCCCCGTGGCCGGACGTCGCGGCGTGCGGCCCGCATCGCCGCCGTGACCTCGAGGATCACCTCCCAGCCGAACAATACGAGCACCCTCGCGACGTTGAAGCCGTTCGAGAAGAAGGCGCGGTAGCCGGGGTTTGCCCCCTTCTCGGCGCTGACCCGGCTCACGGTCAGGATCAGGTGGTCGGCCTCGCCCGACAGGAGATTGCCGCGGCTCGCTCCGCCGCCGATGAGGAGGCCCTGGCCGGACGAGCGCCGGCGCTCGATCTCCTCACAGTCGTCCGGCGCCGAGCAGGTCATCAGCCTGCCGGTCTCCTTCTCCACCCAGCGGAAGGCCGGGATGTCCTCGTTCGATCCGAGCAAAATGCCTGCCTGGCTGGCACCGGTTTGCGACGAGAAGTCGGTCTCCCACTCCCGCAGGTGGTGCGTTCCGTCGGCGATCCAGCTCGCCATCTCGGGGGCGTTCCCGTCGCGGAGCGCTCGCCTCAGCACCGGCAGGGCCAGGCCGTCGATCTCGAGGAAGACGACCCCGGGGACGTCGGTTGGCACCTGCTCGCCCGACCGGCGCGCGATCCGCTGGATCACGCGGATCGTGTATGCGTCGTCGTCGTTCGTGCCCAGCACGACGTCGAGGACGACCGTCACCGTGGCGATGACCAGCGCGGCCACGATCGCCCAGCCGAAGGAGTCGACCGTGATCGCCCTCGGGACGAGGTCCGAGGTCCACTTGAGCATCGCGGCATCGAGCAGAAGGATGAGGACGAAGCCGAGCAGCGCCATGAACGGGATCTTGAGCGCCGACAGGATCGGGGGCAGCAAGGCGTTCAGAACCGCGATGACAGCCGCCGCGACGACGGCACCCGCGAAGCCGTTGACGTGGACGCCCGGAACCAGCTGCGCAGCGACCAGCACCGCAGCGGCAGCGACGAGCCACGACGCCACGAGCCGGACAGGCCGGATCCGCGGCCGCTCGGGGTGCCACGTGGGGTGTTCGCCGTAGGACGGGCGGCTGCCGTCGGTCACGGCTTGATTCTGGCGGATCGCGGACTGGAGGGAGATCGGAGATGCTCTCCCGTAGTCTCGTCGTACTGATGTGGCGGCAGTCAAACTGAAGGAAGATGATGTGAACGTTCGACAGAGAGGAGACGACGATGTTCGTTCGTAGACGGCCGCTGATGAGAGCGGCGATGGTTGGCGGCGGCGCCTACTACGCGGGGAAGAAAGCACAGGAGCGGGGCGAGCGCGAATCCGATCAGGAATACCGGCTGCAGCAACTCGAGGCGCAGCAGGCCCCCCCAGCGGCGGCGCCGGCTCCGGCCGCCGCTCCTGCCAGCGGAATGACAGGCGACACCATCGAACAGCTCAAGCAGCTCGGCCAGCTTCGGGACTCCGGCGTCCTGACGGACGAGGAGTTCGAGGCGCAGAAGAAGAAGCTGCTGGGCGGCTAGGGAGGAGGACCGATGACGATTGGCCCCGTACAGATGCTCGTGGTGAGCTTCCCGGAGCCGAAGTTCAAGGGAGAGATCCTCCCCGAGCTTCATAGGCTCAAGGAGGCCGACATCATCCGGCTCGTCGACCTGCTGGTCGTGGCGAAGGACGACGAGGGCAACCTCGCAGTCGTCCAGGAGAGCGACCTGAGCCAGGACGAGGCGATGGAGTTCGGCGCTATCGCAGGCGCGCTGGTCGGGCTCGGCATGGGCGGCGAAGACGAGATGTCCGCAGGCGCCGCCCTCGGAGCCGCCGCGCTCGAGGATGGCCATGTCTTCGACGACGCGGAAGTGTGGTACGTCGCGGACGCGATTCCGAACGGCAGCACCGCGGCGATCGCCCTGATCGAGCACCGCTGGGCGATCCCGCTCCGCGACAAGATCAGGGACGCCGGCGGCATCGCCGTCGCGGACGAGTGGATCCATCCGCAGGACCTCGTCGCCGTCGGCCTGAAGGCGGCCGAGGAAGCGGAAGCGGAGACGCAACCGGCTTAGCGGACGGCGGGCCGCTCTCGGGCGGCCCGCCGGTCCACCTCTCGTGACCAGCGCGACTCCCTCGCCGTCAGGCCAACCGGTAGCCGCCGCCGACCCGGCGCAGCTGCTCCGGAGCAGGAATTACGTCGTGCTGCTCCTCCTTGGTGCCGTTGTCGGCGCACCGATTGCGTTCGCCGCGTACTGGTTTCTCAAGGGGATCAACAAATCCCAGACGTATCTGTACTCCACGCTCCCGGGCGACGTGGGGCTCAGCCACGAGCCGCTCTGGTGGCCGATCCCGATTCTCCTGCTGAGCGGCCTCCTCGTCGGCCTGACCATCCGTTACCTCCCTGGCACGGGCGGACACAAGCCCGCCGAGGGGTTCAAGCCGGCCGGCGCAACTCGCCCAATCGACCTGCCGGGGATTGCGATCGCGGCGTTCGCGACGCTGAGCCTGGGCGCCGTGCTGGGGCCGGAGGCGCCGCTAATCGCCATCGGAAGCGGTCTCGGCGTCGTGGCGATGTACCTGCTGAAGCGTGATGCACCGGCCCAAGCCACCATGCTCGTCGCCACGGCCGGCAGCTTCGCTGCCGTCAGCACGCTGCTCGGCTCGCCGCTCACGGCCGCGTTCCTGCTGATGGAGATAGCCGGCCTCGGCGGCGCGATGCTGGAAGTCGTGCTCGTGCCCGGCCTGCTGGCAGCCGGCGTCGGCGCGCTCATCTTCGTCGGCCTCGACAACTGGACCGGATACGGGACGCAGTCACTCGCCATTCCGAACATCCCGCCTTTCAACACGCCCACCTGGGCCGAGTTTCTCTGGGCGATCGGGATCGGCGTGGGCGCCGCCGTGGTCGGGACAGTAATCCGGCGCGTCTCCCTCCTTGCTCAGCCGCTCGTCGAGCGTCAGATGGTGCTACTCACGCCAGTACTCGGCCTGTTGGTCGCGCTAACGGCAATCGTCTTCGCCGAGACGACCGACAAGAGCTCGACCGAGGTGCTCTTCTCCGGACAGAGTGCACTGCCCGGCCTGATCGAGGGCGCCGCCACGTGGACGGCCGGCGCGCTCGTCCTGCTCGCTGTTTGCAAGGGGTTGGCGTACACCGTCTCACTGAGCGGCTTCCGGGGCGGGCCGGTCTTCCCCAGCATGTTCGTGGGAGCAACGGCAGGGATCGCGCTCTCCCACCTGCCCGGCCTGCCGATGATCGCCGGCGCAGCCATGGGAATCGGCGCCATGACGGCGGTGATGCTCCGTCTGCCGCTGACCGCCGTCCTCCTGACGGTGATCTTCCTTCAGGCCGACGGACTCGCATTGACACCGCTGGTGATCATCGCAGTGGTCGTCGGATACGTCGTCGCGGCCCGCCTCGAGCCGGCACCGGCGACCGCCGAAGACGAGGCAGCCGGTCGGCAGGAGTCTCGAAGCGACGCCGAGGAGCCGGTCGGCACCGATGCGCGTCCCGCCGAGTCGACTTGACGAAAGGAGCCCAGCAATGACCGAGGTCGAGGAGGTCAAACGGCCGCGACGCACGACCCGCCCGAAGCCGGTTCCACACCTCACGCCGGAGGAGCGGGCAGCGCGCGGCAAGGCGGCACGAGCCCTGTCGCCACGGTCGGCCCACGGCGAGTGGGAGTCGGCACGCGACCGCCGCGACCCGGTCGAGCTGCTCGAGGAGCAAGCGCGGACTCGAGTCTCGGAGCTCGTGCCGATCCGGTACGGGCGGATGCTCGTGTCCCCGTTCACGTTCTTCCGCGGCGCCGCGTACCTGATGGCGGGGGATCTGGCGGACAGCCCGAGAACCGGGCTCGAGGTGCAGCTCTGCGGTGATGCGCACCTGTCGAACTTCGGCGCGTTCGCCTCGCCGGACCGCCGCCTCGTCTTCAGCGTCAACGACTTCGACGAGACGCTCCCCGGCCCGTTCGAGTGGGACGTTAAACGTCTGGTCGCCAGCTTCGCCGTCGCCGGCCGCGACCGCGGTTTCGCTGCGCGGCAGCGACATGTCGTCAACACGATGGTGGCGCGGTCCTACCGGGAGGCGATACGCGACTTCGCAGGCATGCGAAACCTCGATCTCTGGTACGCGCGTATCGACGTCGACGACCTCGTCGCCCGCTTCGCACAGGCGGCTACCGGCAAGCAGATGAAGCGGTTGGAGCAGAATCTCGCGAAGACGCGTGCCAAGGACAGTCTGAAGGCGTTCGCGAAGCTCACGCACATGGTGGACGGCGAGCCGCGGATCGTCAGCGACCCGCCGCTGATCGTGCCGATCGAGGAGGCCGTTCCAGCGTCGGAGCTCGATCGACTCGACGAGTTCGTCCGAAACGTGATCCGGTCCTACCGCCAGACGCTCCCGGACGACCGGCGGCGTCTGCTCGAGCGTTTCCGCTACGTGCATTCGGCTCGAAAGGTCGTGGGCGTGGGCAGCGTCGGCACGCGGGCCTGGATCGTGCTCCTCCTAGGGAGAGACGCCGGCGACCCGCTCTTCCTGCAGATGAAGGAGGCAGAGGCATCGGTGCTGGAGCCGTTTCTCGGCAGGAGCCGGTTCGCGAATCACGGGCAGCGAGTTGTCGAGGGGCAGCGCCTCATGCAGGCGGCGAGCGACATCATGCTCGGTTGGATACGGCTCGACGAGCTCGGAACCCGTCGCGACTTCTACCTCCGCCAGCTCTGGGACGAGAAGGGCTCTGTCGCGGTCGAGACGATGGACCCGCGGACCATGGGGATCTACGCGCAGATCTGCGGCTGGACGCTGGCCAGGGCCCACGCCCGCTCGGGGGACGTGATCGCCCTCGCGAGCTATCTCGGTGCGGGCGACGTCTTCGATCGCGCCATGACCTGTTTCGCGGAGCTCTACGCGGATCAGAACGAGCGCGACTACGCCGCGCTTCGCGAGGCCGTCGATTCCGAGGGGATCGCGGCGGCCACCGGCCTCTGAGCCGAGCCGCGAGCGCGGATGAGCACGTCGGCGGCCACGCTGGGGGAGGCGCGTCCGAGCCTTCTCCGGCGGTACGTCCCGATCGTCGCCTGGCTCCCGCGGTACGACCGCGGATGGCTGGTCGCCGACGCTCTCGCGGGGCTCTCGGTGTGGGCGTTGCTCGTGCCCCAGAGCCTCGCGTACGCCACGCTCGTCGGCGTCCCGGTCCAGTACGGGCTCTACGCGGCGTTTGCGGGATTGCTCGTCTACCCGTTCTTCGGCACCTCGAGGCAGATGGTCGTCGGGCCGAGCGCGACCGTCGGAGCGGTCTCGTTCGCCGTCGTCGCCCCGATCGTGGGGACGTCGAAGATGGGGACGGGCGCGGCCGTGGGCTATAGCGCCGCGCTGGCGCTTGCAGCAGGCGCGTTCTACGTCGCGCTCGGGTTGCTGCGGATGGGGTGGGTGTCGAACTTCCTGTCGAAGGCCGTCATGTCCGGCTTCATCCTCGGCTTCGCGATTGGAATCATCATCGACCAGTCGCACAAGCTCCTCGGCGTCGACTCCGTCTCGGGCTCGTATGCGCAGGAACTCTGGGGAACGCTGAAGGAGCTCCCCGACACGAGCGGCTTCACGCTGCTGGTAGGCGCAAGCTCACTCGGTCTACTGCTGGCGATGCGCCATCGCCTCCCGAGGTGGCCTCGCGCCCTCCTGGTGATGGCCATCGCGATCATCGCCGTGAAGGCATCCGATCTCACGAGCCACGGCGTGGAGGTGACCGGGCACGTGCCCACCGGCTTCTTCTCGGTCGGGCTCCCGGGCGTCGGGTGGAGCCAGGTCACTGCGCTGGCCGTCGGCGCCGTCTCGGTGGCCTTCGTCGGGTTTTCCGAGTCGCTGGCGTCCGCGCGAACGATGGCGCAGAAGCACGGCTACGAGATCGATCCGAACCAGGAGCTGATCGCCCAGGGTGCGTGCTGCGGAGCCTCGGGCTTCGTTGGTGGCTTCGTGGTCGACGGGAGCCTGTCGAAGACGTCGGTCGCCGACGCGGCCGGGCAGCGCACGCAGATGGCCTCGGTCATCAACGCCGGCTTCATCTTGCTGACCATGCTCATCCTGGCGAGCCTGTTCGAGGATCTCCCGAGCGCGACGCTCGGTGCCGTGGTCATCGACGCCATGCTGGGGCTGGTCTCCTTTGAACCGTTGCGGCGCTATTACCGAGTCAACCGGTCCGACTGGGTGTTCTTCATGGCCGCAGGACTCGGCATTCTCTTCTTCGGGATCATGGAGGGGATCCTGACCGGCGTCGTGCTGTCCCTCCTGCTGCTGATCGCCCGTTCGTCGCAGACCTCGATCCGCAGGCTCGCCCGGGACCCGAAATCAGGCGCCTTCCACTACGTCGGTCGACACGAAGGGCTGGAGCCGATCCCGGGCGTCTTGATCGCCCGAATCGACGGGCCACTGTTCTTCGCCGATGCCGACCGGTTCAGGACGACCCTCGAGAGCATGGTCGCCGAGAGTGGCCCATCCTCCGTGATCGTCGACGCCGAAGCCGTCCACCTGACCGATACCGACGGCGCTGACATCCTCATCCAGGTGGCGGGCGAGCTGCGGGGCAGGGGCATCCGGTTGGTTCTCGCAAGCGTGCACCCGCCCGTCCTCGACCTCTGGCGCCGCGCCGGGCTTCTCGGCGTGATCGGCGCGGAGGCCGTGTTCACGAACGTGCTCGAGGCCGTTCGGTTCCTCGACGCCGAAGCCTTCCCGACGCCCGCGGTAGGCTGAGCGTATGGGAGAGTCGTCGGTCGATCCGGATTCCGTCGAGTCTCCCCAGGAGGGCCTACCCCCGATCGGTCGGGAGCTTCGCGCCCGTGACGTTGCGCTCGGCGCGACGATGGCCGGTACCAGGGTTGCCATTGCCGCCGGCCGGCTCACGCTCTTTCCGCTGAAGCTGGCCGGCCGGACGCCGGTCGTGGGGTTGGCGCTGCGGCGTGCCGGCGCAGGCCTGGCCGCCAGCGGTCAGGACGCGCAGCTCGAGGCGCGTCGCAGGGCTGAGGCGGCCGCCGGCGAGGTACTGGCGGCACCGGAAGTGGGGCGGACGGTCGATCGCGCGCTTGCGGGCCCGCTGCCGGACACCGTTGGGCGATCACTGGCGGACAACCGTGTGGTCGATCGCGTCGCTCCACAGGTCCTCGCGTCGGCCGACTTCCGGGAGGCGTTCGCCGCCGCACTCGAGAACCAGAGCACGGAGGAGGCAGTCGAGCAGGCGCTCGCCAGCCCCCGGGTGGAGCAGCTCGTCTCCGACCTTCTCGAGAGCAAGCAGCTCGAGCGGACCGTTGGTCACATCGCCGCGAGCCCCGAGCTGCGCTCCGCGCTCGGGCAGCAGACGCGGTCGCTCGCCGGCGAGTTGGCGGCAACGATACGGCGGCGCACCGACGCGGCCGACGACGCTGTCGAGCGCACGGTGCGGCGCTGGTTCCGGCGGCCCCCGCGCGCCGCCAAGGACGGAGTGCCGTTCGGCGGGCTCATGGCGCGGGCGGTCGCGTTCGCAATCGACCTCGGGGTAGCGGGCGTCATTGCGCTTGCCGTGACGGGCTTCCTGTCACTGGTGACCTCGCTGGTCGGCGACCTCCGGCCTGCCTGGCTCTTCGGAACGCTGATCGGCGGCGGCTGGGGTCTCCTCGTCGGTGGCTACCTCGTGCTCTTCTGGACGGTCGTCGGCGAGACGCCCGGGATGCGCGCCATGGCGCTTCGCCTCACCACGGCCGCAGGCGACCCGCCCGGGTTCGCGCGCTCGCTCGTGCGGCTCGTCGGGGTTGTCCTCGCGATCATCCCGATGTTCGCCGGCTTCGTCCCGGCCCTCGTCGACGATCGGCGACGCGCGCTGCCGGACTTCATGGCCGGGACTGCGGTCGTGAAGAGCGGCCTACCGGTGCCCGCCGACTCCGCGGCTGGATCCGAGTCCGCTGCTGAGGCCCGGGTCGCCCTGCGGTAGCGTCGATCCTGTCGGCAATCGCCGGCGTAGCCGCGGCGGCGCGCGCTTCCTTCAGCGGCTAGGTCGTCTCGGGTAAGGCAGATCCCGGCTGCCTGGTCGGGATCAGCTGCGCGAGAAAGAGGGCGACGATCGCCAGGACGGCGAGGATCCCGAGCGAGGCCTTTAGGCCGGTGATCCGTGCGTCCCCGTAGGCGTCGAGCGCCGCCTTCGAGGCCTTCGTGTCGAGGTTCGCCTTGTCGAGTGAGTCCTGAAGCTGTGCATCCGAGATGAAGGGCACGCCTCCCGCCAGCTGGACCTGCGCCTGCGATTTCACCTGTGACGGGATCGCCGGGTTGTTCTCGATGTTCGTCGCGAAGGCCGTCGTCAGAGAGGAGATCAGGATCGCGCCTGCGAGCGCCGTCCCCAGCGAGGCGCCGAGATTCGTCATCGTGTTCTGGACGCCTCCGACCTCCGGTGCCTCGTCGTCGGGCACGGCCGAAACGGTAACCGCACCGAGCTGTGACGCCAGCGCCCCGACGCCGAGCCCGACCAGAAGCAGCGGCACGGTGACGATGTCGGCGCTCGCATTGCGGTCGAGTGCGGCGATCAGGGCGACCATGCCCACGAGCAGCGACAGCATGCCCGCGCGGACGACGAGACGCGGCGACACGTTCGGAAACAGCTTCGGAATCCCGAGCGCCGCGGCGAGAAGCGTGATCGAGAGCGGCAGGAGCCGGGCTCCGGTCGCCAGGGCAGACAGCCCGAGGCAAACGGAAAGGAACAGCGGCACGACGAAGAACAGCCCGGCCTGGAGGAGGTACTGGAAGAAGAACATCGTCACGCCGCCGGTCAGCTGCCGGTTCCGGAACATCGCGGGCCGGACGAGTGGCTCCTCGCCGCGGCCGATCCGTCGCGTCTCCCAACGGAGGAAGATCCACAGGACGAGGAGCCCGCCGAGGATGAGCCAGAACGTCGGCGACAGGCCGGCCCAGATCGGCCCGCCCGACTTCGGCTTGATCCAGCCCCACTCACCTGACCGGAGTACGCCGAAGACGAGGAGCGCGAGCCCGGCGGCGGAGAGGACGGCTCCGACGACGTCGAGACGAGGCCGCTCCTCGGCGGGTGCGTCCGCGATCCGGCGGGTAAACAGGAGGATGACCGCAACGATCACGACCTCTCCGGCGAAGACCCAGCGCCATGAGAAGTAGGTCGTCGCGACGCCGCCGATCAGCGGGCCGAGCGCGACTGCGATTCCGCCCGCCGCTGCCACGGTGCCGTAGGCGGCGGCGCGGCGCACAACGGGGAAGTTCCCGGCCACGAGCGCGACGATGGCGGGCAAGATCAGCGTGGCGCCGACCCCCTCGAGGAACGACCAGCCGAACAGGAGCACGGGCAGGTTCGGCGCGATCGAGGTCGTGAACGAGCCGCACGCGTAGATCACGCAACCGATCGCGAACGCGCGCTTCCGACCGATGATCGCGCCGATCTTGGCGCCGGTGATCATCAGGGCCGCCATCACGAGCGTGTACGCGGTGATCGCGCCCTGAATCCCGGTCACGGTTGTCCCGACGTCGTTCGCCACCGTGGCGATCGAGACGTTCATCACCGACGTGTCGAGCGTCATCAGGAACTGGCCTGCCGCCAGGGTCAGCAGGACGAGCTGCGTGCCCGAGACCGCCTTCTCCGTCGCCACGCCCGCGCCGGTGCTCACGCTTGATCCTTCGGATGCAAGCGGCCGAAGGCACGCTGGCCGACGGCCACGCCGAAGCCTGGGAGCAGCGGCGCCCAGCTGACCCGGGCAAAGCCGGCGTCGCCGAGCAACGAGCGGAACTCGTCCGGGGTCTTCCAGCCGATCCAGCCCGGGTCCGCGAGCCGGCCGAGCGGCGCGCTCAATGCGTTGAACCACGCCGGACCGGGATCGATCACGCAGTAGACCCCTCCGGGCCTGAGACAGCGCAGGACCTCCGCAGCCGCTGCCTGCGGATCCGGGTAGTGGTGATGGGCCAGGCAGCTGTATACGAGGTCGAACCTGCCCCGGAACCGGCGTGGGAGCCCCGCGACATCGGCCTGGAAGAACGCGCAGTTGTCGAGGCCTTGCTTCTCGGCGGCTGCGTGTGCGACCTTGACCATCCCGCCGGCGAGGTCGATGCCGACCGCCTCGCCGTCCGGCACGAGCGCCGCCACTCGGCGCAGCTCACGGCCCGGGCCGCAGCCCGCGTCCAGCACGCGCGAGTCCGGGGACAGGTACCCGCGGAGGACCTCGAGCGCCTCGTCGAAGATAGGCGTCGAGAACGGCGCCACGAGCGGCTCGTAGAGCTCGGCGAGCCGGTCGAACTCCTCCACGAGGTGCTGACGCGGATTCGTTTCCGCCAGCAGGACCGGCCCGGACGGGCGGACGAACGACGAACGCCCCAGCCCCGGGCGCGGAAGCCCTTCGGGGGCATCGCCGACCGGCGGCCCGACGACCCCGACGCCGCTCCGCCTCAAAGCCTGCGCCGGATAGAGGACGGTCGCCGCGTAGCACCAGAGCGCCCCGACGAGTGCGGCCTCGGCGAGCTGCTGGCGCCCCGGGACCCCGATGTGGGCGCCGAGATCGATGACCCGGTCCAGCGACGTGCCGGCTCGATCGATGACGCTCGGCGGCGATAGGTGGTGCTCGACTGCGTTCAGCTAGCCCCGTCCGACGGGAGCCCTTCGCGTCGAGGCCTCGCGCTGGCCGACGACCACGAACCAGTAGAAGCCGACGAAGCCACCGAGTGCCGCCATGCCGAAGACGAAGACGTAGACCACGATCGTCCAGAACAGCTCCATGCGCGGAGTATGACGTGTCGCCCGCGTCTGATCTGTGGAGCGAAGCCGGCTCGGCGGAGTCTTGCGTGTCGCCCTTTGCGGGAGGAAACAGTCCCCCGAGCCGATCAGCCCGAAGACCACGAGTGAGGCCACGCGAGGCCTAGGCTCGGTTTCCCGGCGCGACGACCGAGACGAGAATCGTGCTGGCGATCGCCGTGCCGATGCTCGACCACGCGCGGATGAGCGGGCGCAAGCCTCATGTTCGACCCGGCGAAGCTGCAGATGAACTGCGCCAGCGCGAGCGGCAGCAGGAGTCTCCCCGGGGACATGGCCGGCTGATCTCGGCTGACCGCTTCGCTCAGCGCCATTGGTCGCTCAACTTACTCGGCCGCCGCAGGTAAGGCGCGGGCAGGTGCCGGTTGCGTAGGCTGGGGGCCCGCCGCGGTTCCCGTTACACGTCACGGCGGGCGTTGTGGAGAATCGGCGTCGGATTTCCTAGCCAGGAGAACAGCGTGACTACCACCAGTGAAACGACGCGCCCGCGCGTGATCGTTCTCGGCGGCGGCTTCGGCGGCATCGGCGCCGCCCGGGCGCTCAAGGACGCCGACGCGGACGTCGTGGTCGTCGACAAGAACGACTACCACACCTTCCAGCCGCTTCTGTACCAGCTCGCCACCGATCTGCTCGAGATGTCGGCGGTCGGGCACCCACTCCGCGACCTCTTCCACGAGCATCCGAATGTCGCCGTCCACCAGGCGTCCGTGACCGGCATCGACGTCGACAAGCGCGAGGTCAGCTTCAGAGAGATGAAACCGCTCGCCTACGACTACCTCGTCGTTGCGCTCGGAGCCGAGGTGAACTTCTTCGGCGTCGACGGCTGCCAGCAGCATGCGTTCCCGATGTACACGTTGAAAGACGCGCTCCGCATCCGCGAGCACGTGCTTCGAAAGTGGGAGGCTGCAGACCGCGATCCGGACCTCGTCGAGGACGGCGCGCTGAACGTGGTGATCGTGGGCGGTGGGCCCACCGGCGTCGAGAGCGCGGGCGCGCTTGCGGAGCTGTATCGCAAGACCTTCTCTGCCGACTTTCCCAACCTGCCGCAGGAGAAGGCACGGTTGATCCTCGTCGAGGCCTCGCCGGAGCTGTTCGCCATGTTCAAGTCGGACCTTCGGAAGTACACGAAGAAGGCGCTCGAGCAGCGCAGCGTCGAGGTGGTCGTCGGCGACTCGGTCGAGTCGGTCACGCCGACCCGTGTCAAGCTGAAGTCCGGCATCGAGATCCCGGCCCACACGCTCGTCTGGGGCGCGGGCCTGCAGGCCAATCCAATTGGGCAATCGCTCGGCGTCGAGCTCCAGCGCGGCAAAAGGGTTCCAGTGCAGCCCGATCTCAGCATCGCCGGCCATCCGGAGGTGTTCGCCGTCGGCGACATCGCCTGGATCACCGATACCAAGACCAATGAGGTGCTGCCGCAGCTCGGCTCGGTCGCGCTCCAGGCCGGCGAGGATGCAGGTGAGAACATCAGGCGTCGGCTCGACGCGAAGGACACGAAGCCGTTCGAGTACAAGGACAAGGGCACGATGGCGACCATCGGCCGTGGCGCCGCGGTCGTGCAGTTCCGGCGCGGGCGAACGATGAAGGGGAGGCCGGCGTTCCTCGCGTGGGGCGCAGTCCATCTCGCACTACTGTCGACCGGTGAGGATCGGGCGAAGGCGCTGATCGACTGGACCTGGGCCGGGTTCGCGCACGAGCGCTCGGGTCGGATCTCGGTCAGAACGGAGGAGGAATGACGCAGGCAACCGAGCCGAAGGCCGACGTCTTCGTCGTCTTCGGAATCACCGGCGATCTCGCCAAGGTGATGACGTTCCGCTCGCTCTATCGACTGGAGTGGCGCGGGCTGCTCACGTGTCCCATCGTCGGCGTCGCGGTCGACGACTGGACGGTCGAACAGCTGATCCAACGCGCCCGCGAGTCGATCATTGGAACCGGGGAGAAGCTCGACGAGGACGTGTTCAAGCGCTTCGCGGCGCGGCTGTCGTACGTCCAGGGCGACTTCGGCGACGACAAGACGTACCAGCGGGTCGGCAAGGCGATCAAAGGCGCCGAGATGCCTGTCTTCTACCTCGAGATCCCCCCGTTTCTCTTCGGCCGCGTCATCCAGGGCCTGTCCGAGGCCGGCCTCACGAAGACCGCGCGCATTGTCGTGGAGAAGCCGTTCGGCCACGACCTGCAGTCGGCGCGCGACCTCGCGGCCGACCTCCACCGGTACATCGACGAGTCGCAGCTCCTGCGCATCGACCATTTCCTCGGGAAGATGGGGCTCGAGGAGATCCTCTTCCTCCGCTTCGCGAACGCAATTCTCGAGCCGGTCTGGAACCGTAACTACGTCCAGTGCGTCGAGATCACTATGGCCGAGCGCTTCGGCGTCGAGGACCGCGGCCACTTTTACGACCCGGTCGGCGCGCTCCGGGACGTCGTCGTCAACCACATGATGCAAGTGGTCGCGGCGGCGGCGATGGAGCCGCCCGCGGGCGGCGATCCCGAGACGCTCAAGGACGGACTCGTCACGCTCTTCAAGGCCATCCACAACGCCGACTCCGCGCACTACGTGCGCGGCCAGTACGACGGCTACCGGGAAATCGACGGCGTCGCGCCCGACTCCACGACCGAGACCTACGCGGCGCTCCGACTCGACATCGACAACTGGCGCTGGTCGGGAGTTCCGTTCTTCCTGCGGACCGGGAAGTGCCTGGCGGCAACTGAGACAGAGCTCCGCCTCGTGTTCAGACGCCCGCCACGCCTCGGCTTCGCCCGTCTAGTCGGCGAGATCGAGCCGGATCAGATCGTGATCAAGCTCGATCCTTCGCCCGGCGCGCAGATGATCCTCGACGCGTACAGGGCCGACACGATGAGGGTGTCGCCGATCACACTCGACATGGAGTTCGCCGACGAGGGCGGCGAGGGAGCGACGCCGTACGAGGTGCTGCTCAACGCCGCGATGGTCGGCGAGACGACCCGCTTCACGCGTCAGGACAGCGTCGAGCAGACTTGGCGGATCATGCAACCGCTCCTCGACACGCCGACGCCGGTGAATCCGTACGAAAAGGGGTCCTGGGGGCCCGGAGCTGCCGACGAGCTTCTCGCCGGCATCGGTCGATGGCACGGCCCCTGGGTGGTGGCGTCATGAGCCCGAAGGCGAGAGCGAAGCCGAAGCCGGCGGCCGAGCGGCCGCCCCAGAGCGCAGCTGCGCCGTCGCCGTTCACCCCGATCGCCGAGTACGCCTTCCTCTCCAACTGCCACACCGGCGCTCTGGTCGCGCCTGACGGCTCGATCGACTGGCTCTGCGTCCCGCGTTTCGACTCGCCGAGCGTGTTCGGGATGCTGCTCGACCGACAGGCGGGCTCGTTCAGGTTCGCGCCGTTCGGGATCAACCATCCGATCGCGCGCACCTACGACCCGGGGACGAATGTGCTTGTGACGACCTGGAAGACGCCGACCGGCTGGGCCCGGGTGACGGACGCACTGACGATGGGGCCGACTCGTGGCGAGGACGAGATTACGCCGCATACTCGGCCTCCGGCCGACGCCGACGGCGAGCACCTCCTCGTCCGGACGGTCGAGTGCGTGGAAGGCGAGGTCGACATCGAGCTCGTCTGCGAACCCATCTTCGACTACGGCCGCGCCCCTGCGGAGTGGCGGCTCCTTGACGACGGCCGCCAGATGGCGGACGCGAGCGGCGCGGGTCAGACGATCAGGCTGAGGACCGATATGGCGCTCGGGATCGAGGGGGAGCGAGTCCGTGCCAGGCACACCCTCCAGGAAGGCCAGAAGCTCTACTGCTCGCTCTCGTGGGCCGAGGACCTGGCCTCGCCCGAGGACTACGGCGACGCCGCCGGGCGGCTCGAGGCGACGTCCAGGTTCTGGCGCGACTGGCTGGCTCACGCTCGCCCCGTAGACCACCGCTGGCGTGAGCCGCTCCAGCGTTCCGCCCTGGCGATCAAGGGGCTGACCTTCATGCCGACGGGTGCCACGGTCGCCGCGCTCACAACATCGCTTCCGGAGACTCCGGGCGGCGAGCGGAACTGGGACTACCGCTTCACGTGGATCCGTGACTCCACATTCACGCTTCAGGCCCTGCACTACCTCAACCTCGACTGGGAGGCGGACGAGTTCATGCAGTTCGTTGCCGACCTCGAGCCGAATGAGGACGGTGCGCTCCAGATCATGTACGGGATCGACGGCCGCCGCGACCTGGCGGAGTGGACGGTCGACGAGCTCTCCGGCTATTCGGGCGCCCACCCGGTGCGGGTCGGCAACGGTGCCTTCAACCAGCGGCAAAACGACGTCTTCGGTGCCGCACTGGACTCGATCCTGCTGCACACGCAACGCAGCCAGCGCATGCCGCGGCGGCTCTGGCCGATCGTCCGGTCACAGGCTCAGTGCGCGATCCAGGTCTGGAAGAAGCCCGACCAGGGGATCTGGGAGGCGCGCGGCAAGCCGCAGCACTACGTCTCCTCGAAGCTCATGTGCTGGGTCGCACTCGACCGCGCCGCAAAGCTGGCCGGGATCGCCGGCGAGAACGATCTGCAGGTCGAGGCCCAGCGAATCGCAGACGAGATCAAGGAGGACATCCTCCAGCATGGGGTGAAGGGTGGCGTCCTCCGTCAGCACTACGACACCGATGCGCTCGATGCCTCGACACTGCTCGCGGCGCTGTTCGGATTCCTGCCCGGAACGGACGACGTTCTGCGCAAGAGCGTCCTCGCGATCGCGGACGACTTGACCGAACACGGCTACGTCCTGCGCTACAGGACCGACGAGACGGACGACGGGCTGTCCGGGAAGGAGGGGACGTTCCTCATCTGCTCGTTCTGGCTCGTGTCCGCGCTGGCCATCATCGGCGAGCAGGGGCGAGCCCGCGACCTGATGGAGCGCCTGCTTCGGCAGGCCTCGCCGCTCGGCCTCTACGCGGAGGAGTTGGACGCCGAGACCGGCTATCACCTCGGCAACTTCCCACAGGCGTTCTCCCACCTGGCGCTGATCGAGGCGGCGGGCCGGATCATCGTTGCAGAGCGACTGAGTCAGGAGTTCGGCTAATGGACACGTACGACATCGTCATCATCGGCACGGGCGCGGGCGGCGGGACGCTCGCGCGGCACCTCGCGCCGTCCGGCAAGCGCATCCTGCTCCTCGAGCGCGGCGACTGGCTGCCTCGCGAACACGAGAACTGGCTCGTGGAGGAGGTATTCGTCAAGAACCGCTACATCTCGCCCGATACGTGGTACGACGGAAACGGCAAGCCGTTCCAGCCACAGGTGCACTACAACGTCGGCGGGGCGACGAAGTTCTACGGCGCCGCGCTCTACCGGCTTCGCGCCGAGGACTTCGGCGAGCTTCGCCACCACGCCGGAGCCTCGCCAGCGTGGCCGATCTCGTACGACGAGCTGGAGCCCTACTACACGCAGGCCGAGCAGCTCTACCAGGTGCACGGCGCGCGGGGAGAGGATCCGACGGAACCGCCGGCCAGCGCGCCATACCCCTTTCCGCCCGTGTCGCACGAGCCACGGATCCAGCAGCTCGCGGACGACCTTGCCGCCACCGGCTACCACCCGTTCCACGCGCCGTGCGGGGTCATGCTCGACGAGTCGAACCCGCCGTACAGCGCCTGTGTGCGCTGCGCGAACTGCGACGGCTTTCCTTGCCTCGTCCATGCGAAGTCCGACGCCGAGGTGCTCGGCGTCCGCCCGGCGCTCGAGCATCCGAACGTCACGCTGCTGACCAACTCCGAGGTCGTCCGGCTGGAGACGAACGACTCCGGCAACACGGTCACGAGCGTCGTCGTCCAGCGCAACGGCTCGACAGAGAGCTACGCCGGCGACGTCGTCGTCGTCTCGTGCGGCGCCGCGAACTCGGCCAAGCTTCTGCTCGGATCGGCGAACGGCAGCCACCCGAACGGCCTGGCCAACGGCTCGGATCAGGTGGGGCGGAACTACATGTACCACGACAGCCAGGCGATTCTGGCGCTGTCCCGCGAGCCGAACCCGACTGCGTTCCAGAAGACGCTGGGACTCAACGACTTCTATTTCTCGAGCCCCGAGCACGACTATCCGCTCGGGAACATCCAGATGATCGGCAAGTCGCAGGCGCCGATGTTCCGCGGCGAGAAGCCGCGCGAGACGATGTTGGCGCCGTCGTGGACGCTCGAGAAGCTCGCCAGCCACGCCGTCGACTTCTGGCTCTCCACCGAGGACCTGCCTCGGCCGGAGAACCGCGTCACGCTGGGGGCCGACGGGAACATCAAGCTGGACTACGCGCCCACGAACGAGGTGCCGAAGCAGGAGCTCTACAAGAAGCTCAAGTCGATGCTCAAGGGAGCCGGCATGGAGAACGACCGTCTCTTTTCGCGCTTCGCCTACTTGAAGACCGCCATCCCGATCGCGGGGTGCGCGCATCAGGCGGGCACAACGCGGTTCGGCGACGACCCCGCAACGTCCGTCCTCGACCGGAACTGCCGCGCGCACGAGGTCGACAACCTCTACGTGGTGGACACGAGCTTCTTCCCGAGCATCGGCGCCGTCAACCCGGCGCTGACGGCGATGGCCAACGCGCTCCGCGTCGGCGATCACCTGCAGGAGCGACTCGGTTAGTAAATGCGGGGGTAGCTCGCGACCCAGTAGAGCCCGATCGCCAGCAGCACGAGCGCGACGCCGAACAGGCCGAGGCGAACGCCGAACAACTTGAAGCGCTGGGTCAGCGCGATCAGGAAGAGCACCGTGGCCAGAAGCACCGTGGCCCGGATGTACTTGTCGCCGGTTTCGCGGGCCGCGGTGCCCTCCTCGAACTTGCCCGTCGCGCGCGCCTGCAGCTTGGCGGACAGGGAGAGCAGGCGGTTGTGGTACTGCGGCATCGTGATCACGCCCGCCGGTGCGTGCGGGTTGTGGATCGGATCCATCTTGATCCATAAGTCGAAGACCGGCCTGACCTCGGGGCGAACGCGCCTTGCGTAGATGTCGGCAAGCCTCTCGTTCCCGGTTGCCTTCGCCTGCAGCCAGGAACTTGCCGTCGACGAGTCGTACAGCTGTTGCTGGCCGCCGCGAGTGAGCAATCCTTCGGCGGTCAGGCGAATCCTCGAGGACGTCCCGTAGAGCTCAGCCTCACTGCCGTCCCACTTCGCCGCCTGGTAGCCGCTCCAGGCCGTCGCGACGGCGACGAGCGCGAGCACGACGCCCTCGACGATCTCGAGCGTTCGATCGCGCATCACTCCATGCGCTGCCCCGCTGTGACCATGCTCGTCGAGATGTTGCGCGATCTCGATGTTCGCTCCCTCGGGCACGGTCCGCGACGACCCTACCGGCTCAGTGCGCCAGGGCGACCTTGAGGCCGACAACCGCGAGCCCCAACGCCAGATTGATGCTCATCGCCAGCAGGGTCCCCCCGAGCCCGGCCCGCTCGAGACGTCCGTAGCGAAGGCCTTCGGCAGCGAGGATACCGAGGCCGATCCCGAAGGCGAGCCAGACCGCAGCGGTGTCGCCGAGGAGGCCGACCGCGCCGAGGATGAGTGCCGCAACGGGGCCCGCCGCGGCGAGCAAGATGCCGAGCTCGCGCCGGGCGACGGCCCTCACGTCGGTCCGCGTCAGTTTCCGTCCCTCCGTGATGCTCTCGGACAGGCCGTGGGCATGGAGATGCGCCAGCCACAGCACGAGCGCCGTGCTCGCGACGATCACGGCGAGCTTCCATGGATGCTTCTCGCTCGCGTATGCCGCGGTCAGGGTGGCCATGGCGACGACGGTTCCGTAGACCGTGCCCGCGATCGCGCCGCCTGCACCGAAGACGAGATTCGCAAAGGCGCGCGACCGACCCGCTCCGCTCTCGTGTTCGACGGTCACGCCGCGAGCATTTCATCAGCCGAAGGCGACGACAAACGGCTGTCCGACGTGCGATGCTCTCCGCCGGGGTCAGATCTCGATCGCTAGGGGGTTTCCGATGGCGACGCTCATAGCGATCGCGTATCCGGACGAGACGACTGCGGAGCAGGCCAGGCAGACTGTGCAGGGCCCGGAACGCGAGCTGATCGTCCAGGCGGACCAGGTCGCGGCGATCTCCCGGGACCAGCAGGGGAAGTACCACGTCACGACGACGCACGGCGGCGCGTCGACCGCCGGCGGGGCGGTTTCTGGGGACTGCTGTTCGGCCTGCGCTTCTTCCTCCCGGTCGTGGGGCTGGCCTTGGGCGCCGGACTCGGCGCCCTCTTCGGCCACCTCGCGGAGAACGCCATCGACAAGGAGTTCCAGGAGCAGGTTCGCGACGAGGTGAAGCCCGGGACGTCCGCGCTGTTCATGATCGTCGGAGCAGGTGACGCCCGACAAGGCGACCGCCGAGCCAGTACGGCGGCAAGGTGATCAAGACGTCGCTGTCCGACGAGGACACGAAGAAGCTGCAGGACGCGCTTACGCCGCAGGAGCCGGCAGCCGCCGGTTCCTAGGACTGACCGTAGGGTGACCGGTCCGCCCTCCGCCGGGCCGGTCGCCGGCGGGCTTTCGAAGCGCCGCAGAAAGATGATCTGATACCGGCGCCGTGCGAACGGGGAATCTCCGGGAGCTGCTGCGTGCGATCTGGTCTGACGACCGGGGGCGCCGCTGGCTGCTGCTCTCGCAGGCAGCGCTGGTCGGCATGGTCGTCTTCGATCTCCTGATCCCGCAGGCGATCCGGTCGATCGTGAACAAGGGGATCCTCGCGGACAACTTCGACGCGGTCGTGAAGGGGTCGCTGTACATGGCTGTCTTCGCGGTCGCGAGCATGCTGTTCGCGACCGCGAACGCCTGGTACGCGGCCCGCGTCGGCGAGGAGGTCGGCCATCGCGCGCGGGTCCGCCTCTACCGGCGGGTGACCGAGCTGTCGTGGGGCAACGTCGACCGGCTGGAGACGAGCGACCTGCTCGTGCGCCTCACGGCCGACGTCAACCAGATCCGCGTTGTCACGACGAGCAGCGTGACGACGCTCCTGCGTGCGCCGCTGATGATCGTCGGAGCAATTCTGATCCTGCTCGCGATCGATGTGCGCCTCGCGCTCGTCATGGTCGTCTTCCTGCCGATCGTGATCGCGGTGCTCGGCTTCTACCAGCGGACCGGCGCGCCGCTGTACCGGGCCGTCCTTGCCCGGTTCGACGGGTTGAACCAGGTGTTGCAGGAGAACATGGCCGGCGTGCGGGTCGTGCAGGCGTTCGTCCGTCGGGACTACGAGAACGCCCGCTTTGATCGGGAGAACACCGAGCTTCAGCGGGCGGCGACCGCGGCGCAGCGGTCGGCGGCCTTGCTCAACCCCGCGCTGCTGCTCGTCGTGAACCTCGGGCTTGCGGGAGCACTCTGGGTCGGCGGCGACCTCGTGATCGACAACAAGATCGAGCTCGGCTCCGTGTTCGTCCTCCTCAACTACCTGGTCGCGGTGATGATCCCGCTCGTCCTCCTGTCCGTGCTGCTGCCGCAGATTGCATCCGCCGACTCCTCCGTCGGCCGCATCGTCGAGGTGCTCGACACCGAGCCCGACGTGCAGGACAAACCGGGGGCGCCGACGCTTACCGCGGCGATCGGCGGCCCCGTCCGCGGACGGGTCGCGTTCGAGAAGGTCACCTTCTCCTACGTCGGAGATGACGGGCGACCGAACCCCAGCCCGGTGCTGAGCGACATCGAGCTCGTGGCCGAGCCTGGACAGGTCGTGGCGATCCTCGGCGCGACCGGCTCGGGGAAGTCGACGCTGGTCAACCTGATCGGCCGGTACTACGACGTGACCGCCGGACGCGTCACGATCGATGGCGTCGACGTGCGTGACGTCACACGCGACTCGCTGTTGCAAGCAGTCACGCCGGCGCTCCAGCAACCGAGCCTCTTCAGCGGGACGATCGAGGAGAACCTCCGCTTCGGCGCCGACTTCGACAGCAACGGCAAAATCGACGTCGTCACCGCGTCCCGGGCGGCCGCGGCCTCCTTCGTCGAGGACCGTCCCGACGGCTACGGCGGTGAGGTCAAGCGGCGCGGCGCCAACTTCTCGGGCGGCCAACGGCAGCGACTCTCGATCGCCCGGGCGCTCGTCCGCGCTCCGCGGATCCTGGTCCTCGACGACACGACGAGCGCGCTCGACGTCGCCACCGAGGGCCGCGTCCAGGATGCGATCCGCGAGCTCATGGCCGACACCACGGTGTTTCTCGTGGCGCAGCGGATCAGCGCCGTCCTTACGGCAGACGTGATCGTCGTCCTCGAGGAGGGGCGCATCGTCGCGAAGGGCGGGCATCAGGAGCTCCTCGCCTCCAGCGATGAGTATCGATCCATCTACGAGTCCCAGCTCGGGGCGGTACCTGCCGATGCCTGACGAGACGTTGAGCCCGATCGAAGAGGCCGGGGCGGCGAAGCCACTGCGCAGGCTGTTCGGCTACCTCTGGCAGTCCCCCGGTCGGATCGCCGCGGTGCTCCTCCTCAGCTTCATTGGCACGACGCTCGCGCTCATCCCTGCTGTGCTCGTCGGACGCATCATCAACGGACCGATCACCGACGGCGACAAGAGCGCGCTCGCCTGGCAATTGCTCGTCCTGCTCGCCTTCGCCGCCGGCGGCTTTCTCGGGATGTGGTTCGGCGGCCGCGTGCTCGCGGTTGCCGCTCAGGACGCGATGTACCGCCTCCGCCGGGAGGTCTTCGGGCACACGCAGACGCTGTCGCTCCGGTTCTTCGACCGCCAGCCGATCGGCGACCTGATGAGCCGGATCACGAACGACCTCGACTCGGTCGGCCAGCTGTTCGACAAGGGGCTGTCCCCGGCGGTCAACTCGGCGTTCACGCTCGTGATCACGACCGTCCTGATGCTGGTCGTCAGCTGGCAGCTGACGATCGCAGTCGTGTTGATCGCGCCGCTGGTCATCCTGCTCATGAACCTGACCTCGCGGTATTCGGGCCCGGCGTTCGTCGTGCTGCAGGAGCGGACGGGCTCGCTCAACGGCGCCGCCGAGGAGCTGATCTCGGGCGACCGCACAGTCAAGGCCTACGGGGTGGAGGCGCTCTCGGTTCGCAAGCTCGAGCACCTGAGCGAGGAGGCGCGCGAAGCCGGCACCCGCGCGAACTTCGTTGCGCTCACGGCGATGCCGCTCTCGGCACTGCTGTCGAACCTCGACGTCGCGCTCGTCGCGCTCGCCGGCGGCTGGCTGGCGGAGCGCGGCACGGTCGACGTTGGCACCGTCGCGTCGTTCTTCATCTTCGCGCGGATGTTCGCGCGCCCGCTCAACCAGTTCGCCCAGATCCTGAACATGGCGCTGCAGGCGAGCGCGGGGGCGACGCGCGTCTTCGAGATTCTCGACGAGCAGCCCGAGATCGTCGACCGCCCGGGCGCGCACGACGTTACCGAGGTCAAGGGACGCGTCGAGATGGATCACGTCGATTTCTCCTACGTCCCCGGCGTCCCCATCCTGCAGGATGTCTCGCTCTCGGCGAAGCCGGGTCAGAAGATCGGGCTCGTCGGGCCGACCGGGGCGGGCAAGAGCACGATCATCAACGTGATCACGCGCTACTACGACGTCCAGGCCGGCGACATCCGGCTCGACGATTCGAGCATCTACGACGTCACGCAGCGGACCCTCCGCGAGCGCGTCGGCATGGTCCTGCAGGAGCCGTACCTCTTCTCCGACACCGTCATGGCGAACATCCGCTACGCGCGCCTGGACGCCACGGACGAGGAATGCATCGAGGCGGCGAAGGCGGCGAGCGCCCACGGGTTCATCACCCGCCTCCCGGACGGCTACGAGACCGTGCTCGCGGGAGGCGGATCGAACCTCAGCCAGGGACAGCGGCAGCTGATCACGATCGCCCGCATCATCCTCGCCGACAGGCCCGTCCTGATCCTGGACGAGGCGACGTCGAGCGTCGACACGCGCACGGAGAAGAAGCTCCAGGAGGCGCTGACGTTGATGATGCGCGGCCGGACCAGCTTCGTCATCGCCCACCGGCTCTCGACGATCCGCGACTCGGACGTGATCGTCGCTATTGCCGACGGCCGCGTCGTCGACGTCGGCAGCCACGACCAGCTCATGGCGGCGCAGGGCTTCTACTACAACCTCTACATGAGCCAGTTCCGCGGCGACGCGGTGCCGGCCGCGGTGAGCTGAAGAGGCCGCTCGTCAAACGCCTCCTGCTGGCGGCGATCGGGCTCGCGGTCGTCGTCGCGACGTTCGTCTACTTCCTGCCGACGATCGCGAACTACGGCGAGGTCTGGGGAGTTGTCAAGCAGCTCTCGTGGCCGTGGATCGTCGGGCTGCTCGGCGCGACGGCTATCAACATCGTCACCTTCGCGCCGCCCTGGCAGGTTGCCCTCCCGGGATTGACGTTTCGTCAGGCGCTGACGGTGACACAGGCGTCGACTGCGATCTCGATCGTCCTGCCGGCCGGGGCCGCGGCAGGCATAGCCGGCTCGGTCGGCGTTCTCCACGGCTGGGGCTTCCCGGCTCGTGACGTCGGCCGCGCGGTGACGCTAACGAGCCTCTGGAACCAGTTCCTCAACCTGTTCTATCCAATCCTCGCCGTCTTTCTGCTCGCCGTCACCGGGGGAGAGACGGCCGCGTTGGCCACGGCGGCGTTCATCGGCGTCGCCATCCTGGGCGTCGTCGTCGCCGGCTTCGTACTCGTGCTCGTGAGCGACAGTCTCGCGAAGGACATCGGCGACGTCGCGGCGCGCTTTGCCAACTGGGCGCTGAAGAAGGTTCGGCGCGGACCGGTTTCGTGGAACGGCGACGGCTTCGAGCGCTTCCGCGCGTACGCCGGCGAGTTCGTCGAGCGGCGCTGGCCGTCGCTCACCGTGACCTCGCTGGCCGGAAGTCTGAGCGTGTTCGCCGTCCTCGCCGTGTCCCTGAGGGCGATGGACGTCCCGGCGTCGCAGGTGACGCTGATCGAAGCGTTCGCCGCCTGGGCGCTCATCCGCCTCATCGCCTCGATCCCGATCACGCCGGGCGGGTTCGGCGTCGTCGAGCTCGGCCTCACCGGGACACTCGTCGGCTTCGGCGGCGCCAACGCCCGAGTCGTCGCCGCCGTGCTCGTCTACCGCTTCCTGACGACGGTGCCGACGCTCGTTCTCGGGCTGGCAGCCGGACTCACCTGGCGGCGCCAGCGGCGGTCGCAGGCCCTCCGAGACCCGACGACAAGTGGGTCCTAGCGGCGTTTCGCCGCCGACCGACTCGTGGTCTGTCGGGCCGGCTGGGCAAATCGGCCGCGGCCGAAGGCGTCCACGTGGCCCCAGCGGCCGGGAATGTCGAGGAGCTCAAGCCGGCCGATTCGGACGGGCAGCGCGGGATCGACGACGAGGTTGTCTCCGACCGGCTCGAGGCCGAGCATCGTGCGGAGCAAGAGGAGCGGAGCGCCCGTCGACCACGCCTGCGGGCTGCACGCAGTCGGGTACTGAACGGGATACTTCGTGACCATGCGCTCGTAGCCGCCGAACGCCTCGGGGAGGCGACCCGAGAAGAGCTCGGCCGCCTCGAGGATGCCCACCGCGACGCGTGCCGCCTCCTCCTTGAAGCCGTACCGGCGGAGGCCCCAGGCGATGAGGGAGTTGTCGAACGGCCAGACGGTTCCGACGTGGTACCCGATCGGGTTGTACCGGCTCTCACCCTCCGCGAGCGTCCGGACGCCCCAGCCGGAGAACAGCCGCCGGCCGAGCAGATGCCGCGCAACGGCCTTGGCCTTGGCCCGATCGACGATGCCGCTCCAGAGCAGATGGCCGTTGTTCGAGCTCAGTGCGTCGACCTGGTTGCCCTCCGGGTCGAGCGCGAGCGCGAAGTACTCGCCGTCGGCAACCCAGAAGTCGCGGTTGAACCGCCGCTTGAGGTCGGCGGCCTCGCGCTCGAGCCGGTCCGCAAACGCGCCGTCCCTCCAGACGAGGCGAGCCAGCCTCGCGCCGCGGATCTTCGCGTCGTACGCGTATCCCTGGAGCTCGCACGTCGCCCGCGGGAACCCGGGCAGCCCGCCGTCGCGGTAGGAGATCGAGTCCCAGGAGTCCTTCCAGCACTGGTTCTCGAGCCCCGTCTCCTCGTTGCGGCGCTGGTAGGAGATGTAGCCGTTGCTCTGGAGATCCGCGTACTCGTCGATCCAGTTCAAGGCGGAGCGCGCCTCCAGCTCGAGCCGGCGCACCAGGCGCCGGTCCCCGGTCCAGCGTTCGTACTCGTCGAGGAGGACGACGAACAGCGGGGTCGCGTCAGCCGAGCCGAAGTAAGGTGAGTGCGGTCGTTCCTCGAACGCCGTCATCTCGCCGTAGCGCATCTCGTGCAGGATCCGGCCCGGGTCCTCGTCGCGGAAGTCGTCGATGCGTGTGCCCTGGCGAATTCCGAGCTCGAGCAGCGTCGTCGCGGCGAGCTGCGGCGTGAACGGAAGGGCCTGCAGGCTCGTGAAAATGCTGTCCCGGCCGAACATCGTCATGAACCACGGCAGGCCCGCCGCGGGCAGGCTTCGCCCTCCCGCGCTGAGCGGCGAGAAGCGCAGGGCGGCGAGATCGACGAGGCTGCGGCGGTACGTATCGTTCAGTGCTTCCCAGTCGCTCTCGAGCCTTGGCGCGCTGCTGATCCAGCGCCGCAGGTCGGCCTCCATGCCCGACCGCGCACGCCGCAGGGCACGTTCGCTGCCCGGCGTGCGGCGGACCTGCCCGGAGACGACGAGCCTCGTCACGACAGCCAGCTGGGCGGTCCAGCTGTCGTGGGGATCCACGCGAATCCGGAAGGTGAGCCCGCTCGGGTCGATGTCCGCAGCGGGACTCGACTCGATCGCCGTCGCGCGCTCGAACGTCTCGCGCCGGTAGGTGAGGACGAGCCGGCCCTTCTCGACGTCCTGCCTGTACTCGCCCTTCTTGTCGAGCGCGTCCTTGACCTCGAACAGGTCCGCGAAGTCGCTTCCCGCTTCGATCCGAAGCGTCAGGTCGATCGGCTTCTCGTCATGGTTGAGCACCGTGAGCGTCTCGTGGAACCCCTCCGAGACGGCCCGTTCACGAATGACGGAGAGCTTCGAGTCGACATACACCGTGCCGGTGCCGGGCACGAGGAAGAAACGCGCTCGGAAGTAGCTGAGATCGTCGGTCGAGAGCGCGTTGAGGCGCTCTCCGTTCACCGTCAGCACCCAGGTGGAGAGGAAACGCGTGTCGAAGGAGAACAAGCCGGCCGTGTCGGTCGGAGTGGCCTCGACGTCCCCGCGCTCGTCGCTGACGACGAACGTGTTGCCGTCGAGGATGTTCACGACGTCGGGACTCATCGCTGGGCTTCCGATTTCGCCGGCGGTCCCGGAAGGATCCGCTGGAAGAGGACGAGCAGCTGGGGATCGCCCTCGACCTCGATCGCTCCGCGAAGAACGGCCGCCGTGGCATTGACCTCGCCGCGTGCCATGCCCTCGAACAGCCGCCTGTCCGCACGGATGACGCAGTCTGCCTTGCGTCGCGCGCGCGACACGGTGATCTCGCCCCTGTCGACGGAGACGAGCCACCGGTGCGTCTCGCCGCCGTCCGACAGCTCGAATCGGAGCGTTCCACTGGCGTGCGCGAGCAAGGGTTGGCGCCCGGCGCCACTCAAGGCCTCGAAGAACGAGCTCGTTGTCTCTCCCATGCTCCGCAGCCTGCCATGCGCCGCACGAGTACCGCCGGGTGAACCGTGCGCCGGGCAGGGGTTCGCTCCGAGCCCCCGGTTACGCTCGAGCGGTGATCGGCGTCGAGGTCTTCGGCAACTCGGAGACGATGGCCCGGGTCGCCGCGGTCCTCGACCACGTCGACGGCGTCGGTCACGTCCGGCTCGTGGAGGCGATGCGGGCGGAGCACTCGATCGTCTCCGCCACGGTCCGGCCGAGGTCGGTCGACGGGATGCTCGAGGTGTTGCGGTCACACGACTTGCCGGACGATGCCGTGACGCTCATGCGGCTCGACGTCGTCGGGCGCGCCGCCACCGGGCGCGTCGAGGCCAGCCTGGTCTGGGAGGACGTGCTGGGGATGGCGTGGCTCTATTCGCGCCCGATCGCCCGCTACGTGGCCTTCATGGTCGTCGCCGGGGTGATCGCGAGCTACGGAGTCATCGACGACAGCAGCATCCTCATCGTCGGCGCGATGGCAGTCAGTCCCGACCTGCTGCCGATCGTCGCGGCCGCGGTCGGAGTTGTTGGACTGCGTGCCGGGCTTGCCGCTCGGGCGGTCGTGACGGTCGTGTTCGGACTCGCTGTCGCCAGCGCGGCGGCCGCCGGCAGCGCCTTCCTCCAGGATCGGTTCAACCGGCTCCCGTCGGGGTTCACCGTCCACGCCACCGGAGCGCTCGCGGGCCTCACATCCATCAGCAACGAGACGCTCGTCGTCGCGCTGGTCGCAGGAATCGCCGGAATGCTCGCCCTGGAGACGCGGGCGAGCGCGGGGGTCGGCGTCGCGATCTCCGTGACCACGATCCCAGCCGCCGCCTACCTCGGCGTCGCCGTCGGGACGGGGGAGCTGTCGAAGGCGAACGGCGCCCTCGGCGTGCTCGGCTGCAACGTGGCGATGCTGATCGTGGGCGCGACCGCGACGCTCGCGCTCCAGCGTGCGCTGCTGCGACGCGCCGTTACCCGCCGCGCTCGGAACCCGGCGTGAGCTCGCCGACGGCTCGCTCGAGGCGCTCGAGGCGGACGACGAGGTCGTCGAACCGGGCGTGGATCGACTCGGTGTCGACGCCGGCCTCCTCAGCAACCTCGCCAAGTCGCTCTCGCTGCGCGCGAGCGACGAATGTCGACGTGATCGCGGCGGTGACGATCGTCAGGAAGGCAATGCCCTGCAGCATGACGACGGCGGCGACGATTCGTCCGGGCACGTCCTTCGGGACAGCGTCGCCGTAGCCGACGGTGGTCACGGTCTGGACTGCCCACCACAGGCCGAGCCAGACGTTCGGAAAGTTCCCGTGGTCGAGGACCCACATGAGCACGCCCGCGCCGACCGTGACCAGGAGCGTCGCGACGACGATGATGTTGACGGCGTTGCGGACCGACGCCGGCTCCTGCAGGAACTTGGACATGCGCCGCTCGATCACCTTCGGCCACGCCACACGCCGACCGTACTGCCCATGGCGGACGGTCACTTCACCCGGGGCGGGTAATGCACGACATCCGTCGCTAGATGGATCCTTTCGCGCAGGGGAGTCCGCCGTGAGCGCGATCGAGTTAAGGTCTGCCGACATGGCCGCTGGGGGAGAGCCGTGAACCTGGTCGCCTCGACGACCGTCGACCTCGCGCGGTTCCAGTTCGCGACCACCTCGATCTATCACTTCCTGTTCGTGCCGCTGACGCTGGGTCTCGGCCCGATCGTCGCCGTCTTCCAGACCCTGTGGTACCGAACTCGCGACGAGAAGTGGCTTCGCCTGACGCGCTTCTTCGGGACGCTGTTCCTGATCAACTTTGCGATCGGGGTTGCGACCGGGCTCGTGCAGGAGTTCGAGTTCGGCATGAACTGGTCGGTCTACGCGAAGTTCGTGGGCAACGTCTTCGGCGCGCCGCTTGCCATCGAGGGCCTCGCAGCGTTCATGCTCGAGGCGACGTTCCTCGGCATCTGGATCTTCGGTTGGAACCGTCTGTCGCCGAGGCTGCATCTGGCGACGCTGTGGATCGCCGTGGTCGGAACCTGGCTTTCGGGCTACTTCATCCTCGTCGCGAACTCGTGGATGCAGCACCCGGTCGGATACAAGATCGTCAACGGCGAGGCGCAACTGACGAGCGTCTGGGCGCTCCTCTCCAACGGCTTCGCGCTGCGCGCCTACGTTCACACCATGCTCGCCGGTCTGATCTTCGGGTCGACGGTCGTGCTCGGCGTCTCCTGCTGGCACTTGCTGCGCAGAAACGAGGTCGACGTGTTCCGCCTGGCGGCGAAGGTGGCGCTGATCGTCGCGGTGCCGGCAACGGCGCTGCAGCTCTTCGTCGGCAATCGCTTCGGAGAGGCCGTCACGAGCGCGCAGAGCATGAAGATCGCCGCCTCCGAAGCGCAATGGAACACGTGCGAGCCGTGCGGCTTCTCCCTGTTCCAGATCGGTGGCTTCTCCGAGAGCGATCCGACGCCGCGCTTCTCGATCACGATCCCGCGGCTTCTCTCGTACATGGCCACCGGCTCCTTCAGTGGGCAGGTGCAGGGCCTCAACGAGCTCCAGGCACAGGAGCAAGCCAAGTACGGCTCCGGCAACTATGAGCCGAGGGTCGAAGTGATGTACTGGGCCATGCGCGTCATGGCCTTCCTGGGCGTGTTGCTGTTCCTCATCGCCGCCCTCGGGGCCTGGCTCTACCGGAAGCGGAGGCTGGAGAAGACCCGCTGGTTCCTGTGGACGGCGATCGCGGCCATTGCGCTTCCGTACATCGCCGCGACGTCGGGCTGGATCCTGACCGAGATGGGACGCCAACCATGGATCGTCCAGAACCTGCTGCTGACCCGTAATGCGAACTCGCCGAGCGTCAGCACCACCTGGCTCGGCATCAGCCTCGGCTTCTTCATCACCCTCTATGTCGCCCTCGGCGTCCTCGACTTCGTGCTCATGCGCCGGTACGCGCGTCCTGAACAGCCACCGCGAGAGGAACTGCCCGAGCCCGTGGTGACCTACTGATGGGCTTCGAGATCTTCTGGTTCGTGCTGATCGCGATCCTCTGGAGCGGCTACTTCCTGCTCGAGGGGTTCGACTTCGGCGTCGGCATGCTGCTGCCCTTCCTGCCGAGAGGCGAGGAGGAACGAGGCGCGATGTTCGAGTCGATCGGCCCGGTCTGGGACGGCAACGAGGTCTGGCTCGTCGTCGCCGGCGGGGCGACGTTCGCCGCCTTCCCCAGCTGGTACGCGACGATGTTCTCGGGCTTCTACATCGCCTTGCTGCTCGTCCTCTTCTTCCTGATCATCCGCGTCCTCTCGTTCGAATGGCGTTCGAAGAGCCGGAGCCCACGCTGGCGGCGGGTCTGGCTTCTCGCGAACGCCGTTGGCAGCGCCGGTGCAACGTTGATCTGGGGCATTGCCCTCGCGAACCTCCTCCAAGGCGTCCCGATCAATTCCAGCGGTGACTTCTCGGGCACCTTCTGGGATCTCTTCAGTGCCTATACCGTGTTTGCGGGCGTTGCCTTTGTCATCCTGTTCGCCTTCCACGGCTCGACGTACCTGACGCTACGGACGACCGGCGACCTCTACGAGCGAGCCGCCTCGACATCGCGCAGGCTCTCGATTCCGGCAGCGGCGGTCGCCGCGGCGTTCCTGATCTGGACAGTCGTCGTGGCCACCGACAAGAACGACAAGGGCGTCTTCCCGCCGGTGCTGCCGGCGATCATCGGCATCGCGGCGCTTGTGCTCGCGGTCGCCCTCGTGGCCGCCGGGCGCCGCGGCCTGGCGTTCGCCATGACCGCAGCCGGCGCCGTGGCGGCCGTCGCGACGCTCTTCACCAGCCTCTACCCGCGAGTGATGGTGTCGAGTACCGACTTCGCGAACAGCCTCACGCTCAGCAACGCGTCGTCCGCCGATTACACGCTCAAGGTGATGACGGTCGTGGCGGTGATCGTCCTGCCGATCGTCCTCCTCTACCAGGGCTGGACGTACTACGTCTTCCGCGCGCGCGTGGGGGGCGGAAAGGTCGAGTCGCCGACTGAGCTCGCCGCCCGGAAGACGGGCGGCGCACCGGCCGGTTAGTCGCCTGTTGACCGGGCGGGAGCTTCTCACGACCCCGGAGGGGTGGACGGTCGAGCGCACCGAGCGCTGGGGTCCGTTTCCGACGCGGGTCAGCTGGCGACGGCCGGACGGGTCGACCGCCACCTGGTCGTCCCGTGTCGCGCGGAAGCGTGGCGCGACCCATATCCGCCAGGGCCGATGGGAGGGCCTCGGGCCCCAGAGGAGCCGAGGAGATGGCGAGGCGGCTTCGGGCCCTCAACTGGATCGCAGCCGTGGCCTTCACGATCGGCGGATCGCTGTTCGCCGCCGGAGCGGCGGTCGCCCAGCTCGGCTCCGGTGCCGACCTCACGCCCGCCTGCATCTACTTCGCCGGCGGGGTCTTCTTCAACACCGGCGGCTACACGGCGTTGCTGCAGGCGATCAACTCACCGCGCGGCCTCGCTGGGGACGGATCTCCGGTCTACGAGCGCTGGCGCTGGTGGTCATACGAGCCCGAGCGGATCGAGTGGGTCAGCGCTCTCACACTGTTCGCCGGCACGATCGGGCGCTGGTGGACAACTTCCGCCGGTCCGACCACTCGGGGGGGAGCGAAAGCGCTCTGGACGATCTTCATCATCATCCTGCCGGCATCGGCGTGCTCTCCTACCTGATTGCCCGGCCGAGCACCGCCGAAGAGGATCATGGGCTGACGCCCGCTCGCGCGCTCTTCAGCGAAGGTCAGCGTAGGCGCGCTCATCGGCCAGCCTACGTCAGGTGAGGCTGTACCGCGAACTTGCTAGGCCGGACGGCCTCTTGAATTTGGCGGCTGGCCGAACGAGGATTCGGTTCGACTGCGGCTGACTGCCACGTCGTCCGGAGCCGAAGCGAGTGTGGCTTCGGGAGAGCGACTTCGCTCGGCGCCACCGGCTCCGCATCGGTTGCAACAGCGAAGGAGGGAGGAAGGATGAGCCAGCCGATCCGCGCGATCCTCGTCGTGCTCGCGCCGGCAGTGGTGGCGCTCGTGGTCGTCGCACCGGGCGCGGCGGATACGAGCGGAAGCGAGACATTCAACGGCGTCATCGTGACATCGGGGACATCCGGCGACCGCGTTGTCATCAGCAGCGTGGTGCGCGCGAAAGGGGTATTCACAGGCGTCGGCCGCATCGTCGAGGTCCCAAACTTGCCGGGCGATCCCGACAACGTGAGCCGTGACGACCTCGTCTTCCCGCAGGGCACGATGCACCTCGTCAGCACAACCGTCGATTTCTCGCTCTCCCTGAATCAGCGCAGCTGCAAGGCCAACGTGACGGTGGAGCAGACCGGGGAGATCGTCGGTGGAACGGGCCAGTTCGCCAATGCGAGCGGCACCTCCAGCGCGACGGTCGCCGGGCAGGGAATCTTGGCCAGGAACCACGACGGGAGCTGCTCGTTCGACCAGGCGTCGCTTCACGAGGTCGACACGATCGCGTCGAGCGGGACGCTGTCGTACTAGTCGAGGTGGGAGGCGGTGAGCTCTCACGGCTCGCCGCAGCCCCTCGGGAGCCGCCTGCGCAAAAGGGTAAGACTGCCGTGTGCAGAACGTTCTGGCGATGGGCGCTGACGCCGCCGGATTGGCCCTGCTCGCCGACTGGGTTACGTCGGTCGAGCGGTTCCTCACCGTCTTCGTCTACGTCTACGTCCTCATCATCTTCGCGTACATCATCACGTCGTGGATCCGGATGCCGTATTCGGTCTGGCTCAACCGGATCCAGCGGTTCCTCTACGACGTATGCGAGCCGTACCTCAAGATCTTCCGGCGGATCATCCCGCCGCTCGGCCCGCTGGACCTGTCGCCGATCATCGCGATCTTCGCGCTGTACCTGATCCTCCGCCTCGTAATCGCGCTGCTCGACCGGCTGCACTAGCCGGGGGGGAAACCGGGCGCCGCCGGCGAACACGCAACCATGGCCCTGACACCGGTCGAGATCCGGCACGTTCAGTTGAAGAAGACCCGGCTCGGTGGTTACGGACGCGGGAGCGTGGACCAGCTGCTCGACGAGGTGATCGCGAGCTTCGAGGACGTGTGGCGCGAGCGCGCCGATCTCGCCGACCGCGTGGAGCAGCTCGAGGGCGAGCTCGAGCGTTACCGGGAGCTCGAGGGTCTGCTCAGGGCAACGCTCGTCAGCGCCGAACGGGCCGCGGCGGAGCTTCGCGAGGGAGCGCAACGGGAGGCGGACCTGATCGTCGGCGAGGCGCGAACCGCGGCGCGGACGATCACACGCGATGCCGGAAGCGAGCGCGATCGCCTGCTCGCCGAGACGCGACGCGTCCGCGCGATCCTCAGCGCGGCGCTCGCGGCGGTCGAGGAGATCGATCGCGCACAGGCGGCGTAGCCAGGCTGTTCGGATCGAGGGCTCGACTATCCTTGTCGCGTGGACGCGACGGGAACACGGCTCCGCCTGCGCGTGACACCACGGGCGCGACGCCGTGAGATCGTCGGCCGTCACGGGGACGGATGGAAGGTTCGCGTCGTCGCTCCGCCATCGAACGGGCGTGCGAACGAGGAGACGCTCGAGCTCGTTGCAAGCGCGCTAGCGGTGGAGCGGGAAAGTGTCGCGCTCGTCGCGGGCGGATCGTCCCGCGAGAAGGTGGTCGAGGTAAGCGGGCTGACGGCGGACGACGCCGAGCGACGATTGATCCGAGCGGCAGCGGGTACCGAGCACCGATGACGACCCTCGACGTCGACCGCTTTCGCAGCGTGCTGCTCGACGAGCGCGATCGTGTCCGCGCCGCCATCGAGTACCTCCACGAGGAGAACCCCGGCTCATTGCTAGAGGAGACCGGCGAGCACGTCTCGCCGAGCGCCGAGAACCACATGGGGGATACCGCGAGCGCCACGTTCGACCGCGAGCTCGACTACACGCTCGAGGACAACTCCGAGCACGTCCTCGGCGAGATCGATGCGGCGTTGAAACGGATCGACGACGGGACGTTCGGACGTTGCGGGCGTTGCGGGGAGCCGATCGACGAGGCCCGGCTCGAGGCGCTGCCGTGGGCGACGATGTGCATCGAGTGCCGGCGGCGCGAAGAGCGGGCCTGAGCGGGCAGGCTCCTTCGGCGATGGACGTGCGTGTCGGCTCCTCGACCAACGGCCTGTCACCGGTCTCGTCGGCGTCGCGCTCGCTCGCCGCCGGGCCAGGGCAGTGGCTCGCGCTCGTCGCCGTTTCGCTCTCGGCAATCGCCGCGGATCAGGCGACGAAGCACGTGGTGGTGAGCCAGCTCGCGCTCGGCGAACGCGCGCATGTGATCGGCCCGTTCTCCATTCATCACCTGCAGAACTCCGGGATCGCGTTCGGGCTGTTCGCAAGCGCGACCGCGGTCGTCATCGTCCTGACGGCGATCGCGGTGGGGTGGATGCTCGTCTTCTTCGCGCGCTCCGGCGCGCGCCACCCGATCCTCCCGGCGGCACTGGGGCTCGTGATCGGCGGCAGCGTGTCGAACCTCGCCGACCGCGTCCGGCTCGGGCACGTCACGGATTTCCTCGACTTCCGGTACTGGCCGGCGTTCAACCTGGCCGACAGCTTCATCGTCATCGGCGTGGCGATCCTGCTCGCGGCGCTTCTCTTCAGCGACCAGCGCTCACGCTAGGCATCGACGCTGACGCGGGTTAGAAGCCCGTTAGCGGCGGCTGGAACGCTCGGCGTGTTCAGCCCTTGCGGCGGGTCGGCCCCCTCTCGTGTGCAAGATGCACGTCGTCTGTCTACCGAGACACCAGCGGTGCGCATTGTCGTCCCGGACACGGCGGCAGGGGAGCGGCTCGACCGCTTTCTCGCGCAGTTGCCCGAGGTCGGCTCGCGCGCGGCGGCGGAGCGCATCGTCGCGGCACGCGCCGTCCGGATCGACGGGACCGCTCGGCCGAAGAGCCACCGCCTCGAGGGCGGAGAGACGATCGAGCTCGAGCCGCCCGCGCCGGAGGCGCTCGAGCGCGAAGAGGTGCCGCTTCGGATCGCCTACGAGGACGACCACCTGCTGGTGGTCGACAAGCCGGCCGGCGTCGTCGTCCACCCGACGCCGGGCCGCCGCCACGGCACGCTCGTCCACGGGCTGATCGGCCGGCTGGCAGGCGGTGACGACCAGGAGCGGCCGGGAATCGTCCACCGTCTCGATCGGGACACGTCGGGGCTGATGGTCGTCGCGCTGACGCCCGAGGCGCACCGTCGGCTGCAGAATCTTGTCCGGCGCCACGGCCTCGAGCGGCACTATCTCGCGCTCGTGCGCGGCCGCCCGCGGTCGTGGCGCGGGCGCATCGAGGCACCGATGGGGCGAGACCGCGTCGACCGGACGCGCCACTCGCTCGATACCGCCTCACCCCGCGACGCGATTACCCACTTCGAGGTGCGGGAGCTCCTACGGGAGCACGCGCTGCTCGACGTCCGGCTCGAGACCGGCCGCACCCACCAGATCCGCGTACACCTCGAGGCGATCGGTCTACCTGTGTCGGGCGATCCGACCTACGGCGTTGCCGGCGACCTGGGGCTCGACCGCCAGTTCCTCCACGCTGCGAGCCTCACGTTCGAGCACCCCTTCACCGGTCGAGAAATCGCCGTCGAGTCGGCGCTTCCCGACGACCTCGCGCGGGCACTCGAGCGGGCGCGCGGCCAGTAGCCTCGGTACCATGGAACGCGTCCAGCCGCGCCGCGGCGCGGAGAACCTACCCCGGTGGGGAACCCCGGTGGTGGTGCCGGCCTTTGGCGCCGGTTCCATCGGGATCCGCCGGCACGCAGTACCGATAACCGAAGGGGGTAGCACATGTCAGCCGTCTCGATGCGAGACCTGCTCGAGGCCGGAGTCCATTTCGGCCACCAGACCCGCCGCTGGAACCCGAAGATGCGCCGGTACATCTTCACCGAGCGCGGGGGCATCTACATCATCGACCTCCAGCAGACGCAGGAGCTGCTCGACGAGGCGTGCGCGTTCGCCAAGGACCTCGGCGCGCGGGGCGGATCGCTGCTCTTCGTCGGTACGAAGAAGCAGGCCCAGGACGCGGTCGAGCAGAACGCGAAGCGCGTCGACATGCCGTACGTGAACCAGCGCTGGCTCGGCGGTCTGCTCACGAACTGGCGCACGATCTCCGACCGCATCGAGCGCCTGCACGAGCTTCGCCGGCGGCAGGAGGAGGGCCAACTGGACCTCCTGCCGCCCAAGGAGCGGATCGCGATGACGGGCGAGCTCGAGAAGCTCGAGCTGAACCTGGGCGGCGTCGCGGACATGCGGACCCTTCCGGACGCCGTCTACCTGATCGACCTGCGAAAGGAGCAGATCGCCGTCCGCGAGGCGCGACGCCTCGGCCTCCCGATCGTCGCGCTCGTCGACACGAACTGCGACCCGGACGAGGCCGATTACGTCGTTCCGGGCAACGATGACGCGATCCGCGCCTGCAATCTGATCACCGGGGCGATCGCGGAAGCGCTCGAGGAGGGACGCCAGCAGGCAGCCGCACGCGAGTTTGCGCCGCCGCCGCCCGTGGAGGAGCCGGCAGCGGCCAAGCCCGAGGCGCCGACCGAGCCCGAGATCGCCCAGCCCGGAGTCGCCGTCGACGCCCCGCCCGAGCTCGAGCAGACGGCGCCGGGAGAGACGGTGGAGCCGGAGGCCGAGCCGGAGCCGGAGCCGGTCCGCGCGGCTGGGGAGGAGGGGGGTGCCCAGTGAGCGTGCCGGCCACACTCGTCAAGGAGCTCCGAGACCAGACCGGCGCCGGGATGATGGACGCAAAGCGTGCGCTCGAGGAGGCAGGCGGCGACCTCGACGCCGCGAAGCGCCTGCTGCGCGAGCGCGGGATGGCGCGTGCTGCCAGCCGCGCCGGCCGCCAGACCACGCAGGGCACGATCCTGACCGCGGTTTCGGGCCAGGTCGGCACGATGGTCGCCGTCGGCTGTGAGACCGAGCCGGTCTCGAACAACGACGAGTTCGTCGGCTTCGCGGAGCGCGTCCTCGAGAACGTGATCGAGCGCGGTCCGGACGCGACCGCCGAGCTCGAGACCGAGCGAAACGAGCTGATCGCCCGGCTCGGCGAGAACGTCGAGATCCGGGGGGCGGTCAGACTCAAGGCGCAGGACGGCGAGGAGATCGGCGAGTACGTCCACCCATCCGTCACGAACAAGATCGGCGTGCTGGTCCGCGTGCGCGGTGACAACCCGGCGGACGCCCGCCGGCTCGCGATGCACATCTCGTTCGCCGCGCCTCGGTTTGTCACGCGCGATGATGTCTCGGAGGAGGCGCTCGCGGAGGAGCGGGAGATCTACACAGCCCAGCCGGATGTCCAGTCCAAGCCGGAGCAGGTCCGTGAGAAGATCGTCGACGGCATGTTGCAGAAGCGGTTCTACGCCGAGGCCGTGCTCGCCGACCAGGCCTGGATCCACGAGCCCTCGCTGACCGTCGGGAAGGCCCTCGAACAGGCCGGACTCGAGGTCGTGGAGTTCCGACGGTTCGCCCTGGCGGGATGAGCGTCAGCCCCCGCGCGACGTTCGCCGCGGCGGATGCCGCGCCGCTCGCGTTCCGGCGGGTCCTGCTCAAGCTCTCCGGCGAAGCGCTGATGGGCGATCGCGACTACGGCCTCGACCGGGATCGAATCGATGAGATCGCCGCCGAGATCGTCGAGATCCACGCCGAGGGCGTCGAGCTGGCGATCGTGTCCGGCGCCGGAAACATCTACCGCGGCGTGGCACAGGCCGCCGACGGGATGGATCGCGCCACGTCCGATTACGCGGGCATGGTCGCGACGGTCCTCAACTCGCTGATCATCCAGGACGGCCTCGAGCGGCGCGGCGCCCAGACGCGCGTCCTCTCGGCGCTCGCCATGCAGCAGGTCGCCGAGCCGTACATTCGCCGCCGTGCGATCCGGCACCTCGAGAAGGGGCGGATCGTCATCTTCGCCGCCGGGACCGGGAACCCGTTCTTCACGACCGATACCGCGGCCGCGCTCCGTGCCCTCGAGATCGGGGCGGAGTCGATCCTGATGGCGAAAAACGCGGTGGAGGGCGTGTACGGGGCCGACCCGCGGACACATCCGGACGCCGAGTTCATCCCTGCGCTCACGCACAAGGAGGCGATCGACCGCGGCCTCCGCGTGATGGACACGACCGCACTGTCGCTCTGCATGGACAACGACCTGCCGATCCACGTCTTCGAGCTTGCCCCGGGGAACATCGGCAGGGTCGTGCACGGCGAGTCGGTTGGGACGATTATTTCCAGCACCGCCAACCGGGAAGAGGAGCGACCGTGACCATCGACGAGCTGATCCAGGACTCCCAGCGCCGCATGGACAAGTCCATCGAGGCAACGCGAGCCGAGCTGAACGGCGTGCGCACAGGACGCGCGTCGGCGACGCTGCTCGATCGAGTCAACGTCGACTACTACGGCCAGCGAACCCCGCTGCGCCAGCTCGCGACGATCAACGTGCCGGAGCCGCGCATGCTGACCATCCAGCCGTTCGATCCGAACTCGGTGAAGACGATCGAACGGGCGATCCAGGAGTCCGACCTCGGCCTGACGCCGTCGAACGACGGCAAGCTGATCCGCCTTCCGATCCCGCAGCTGACGGAGGAACGCCGCAAGGAGCTCGTCCGCTACGTCCGGCAGCTCGCCGAGGAGGGACGCGTGGCGGTACGCAACGTCCGCCGGGATGTCATCCACCACCTCAAGGAGCTCGTCGACAACGGCGACGTGGGCGCCGACGAGGAGCACCGAGCCGAGCACCGCGTCCAGGAGCTGACGGACGAGCATACGAAGTCGATCGACGAGCTCCTGAAGCACAAGGAAGCCGAGATCCTGGAAGTGTGAGCGGCGCGGGACGAAGCGTTCCGCGGTCCGTGGCGATCATCATGGACGGGAACGGGCGCTGGGCCCAGCAGCGTGGCGTGTCCGTGGCCGAGGGCCACCGCGCGGGCACCAGGGCGCTCCGCCGCGTCGTGGAGACCGCGATCGACCTCGGGATCGAGGCCCTGACCGTGTACGCCTTCTCCACCGAGAACTGGGCGCGTCCGCCCGAGGAGGTCGAGGCGCTGATGGAAATCTTCGACGAGACCATCGAGCGCGAGCTCCCCGATCTGGCGAGCCAGGGCGTTCGCACCCGTTTCATCGGACGTCGTGATCGCGCGCCCGAGTGGCTGCAGGAGCGGATGGCCGAGATGGAACACGAGACCGCCGACAACACCCGGATCGGGCTCTGGATCGGGTTCGACTACGGCGGTCGAGCCGAGCTGGTGGCGGCCGCGCAGCGGATCGTCGCCGACGGCGTCCCGGTCGACGCGATCGACGACGAGGCGATCGCGTCGCGCCTGTCCGCGCCCGACCTGCCCGATCCGGACCTGCTCATCCGCACGTCGGGCGAGTCGCGGATCTCCAACTTCCTGCTCTGGCAGCTGGCGTACTCGGAGCTCGTCTTCCTCGACACGCTGTGGCCCGACTTCGGGCCTGACGAGCTTCGCGCGGCGGTCGACGAGTACACGCGCCGGCGCCGGCGCTTCGGCGGCCGATGACGTCCGGCATCTCACGGATCGTCGTCGCGGTCGCCGGGCTGCCGGTCGTGCTCGGCATCGTCTGGCTGGGCGGCTGGTGGCTGTTCGTGCTCGCTGCCGTCGCCGCTGGGGTGGCGCTTCACGAGCTCTTCCACGTCACGCGCTCGCTTGGCCCGCTCGTGCTCGCCGGCTTCGTCGGAGCGTTCCTCGCACTGCTCGGCGCCGAGCTCGGCGGCCCGCCGTGGATGATCGGCGGTTTCCTCACGACCGTGCTCGTCGCGTTCGTGCTGAAGGGCTTCGCCGGGTCGCACGCGTCGACCACGGTTGCCGTGGCGGTCACCGTTCTCGCCGTTGCGTGGATCGGGCTCGGCCTCGCGCACATGATCCTGATCCGCGACATCCCGGTGCACGCGCAGCTCATGAGCTTCACCGTGCTTCTGGCGGTCTTCGCGGGCGATACGGTCGCGTACTTCACCGGGCGCCTGTTCGGACGGCACAAGCTGGCACCGGCGACCTCCCCGAGCAAGACGTGGGAGGGCTTCGTCGGCGGGACTATCGCGACGATCCTCGTCGTTTTCTTTGCGCTTTACGACAACCGCGACACATTCCTGTCGGTCTGGCAGGCGCTCGTGCTGGGCGCCGTCATTGCGGTCGTGGCCCCGCTCGGCGACCTGTTCGCGTCCGCGGTGAAGCGCGATGCTGGCGTCAAGGACTTCAGCGGCCTGCTCGCAGGCCATGGGGGGATGCTCGACCGCATCGACGCGCTGCTCTTCGCCGCCGTCGCGTCCTACTACACGTTGCTCGGATTCGGAGTGGTCGCGTAAGACGCGGCGAGCGCCTCCGGTCCGGGTCGCCGCCGCCGGCCGTCTACACTTAGCGCGTGAAACACCCCTTCGCTGCGGCCCGTCGAGGGGGTCTACATCTAGAGAGCGCATCGTGAAGCGAGTGGCTGTCCTTGGTGCGACCGGCTCGATCGGCCGGCAGGCGCTCGACGTGATCGCGGCGAACTCATCCCTCGAGGTGTGCGCCCTGGCTTCCGGCTCGACGCCGCTCGACGACGTCGCCCCCGTCCTCGACGTCGACCACGTACAGGTTGGCGGCGACCTGCCGTCGCTCCTCGATGCGTGCTCGCCGGATCTCGTGCTCAACGCTGTGGTCGGCTTCGCAGGGTTGGAGGCAACGCTGTGGGCGCTCGAGCGGGGGGTCGATCTCGCGCTCGCGAACAAGGAGAGCCTCGTCGTCGCGGGTGAGCTCGCGCTGGCAGCGCAGGAGCGGGGTGGTGGTCGCCTGCTGCCGGTCGACAGCGAGCACTCGGCCGCGTTCCAGTGCCTCGAAGGGCGCGCCGGCGAGACCGTCGATTCGCTCGTTCTGACGGCGTCCGGCGGTCCATTCCGCGGCCGGTCCAGCGACGAGCTTGGGGACGTGACACCGGAGGAGGCGCTCGCTCATCCGACGTGGAACATGGGGCCCAAGATCACGATCGACTCCGCGACACTGGCCAACAAGGGGCTCGAGCTGATCGAGGCGCACTTCCTCTTCGACCTTCCCTACGAGCGGATCGAGGTCGTCATCCACCCGACGTCGATCGTGCACGCGCTCGTCCGCTTGCGCGACGGCGCGGTGCTCGCGCACCTCGGCTACCCGGACATGCGCGTGCCGATCTCCTATGCACTCACCTACCCCGAGCGGGCGACGACGACGATTCCGGCGCTCGATCTCGCCGGCGGACTCACACTCGAGTTCGGGGCTCCCGACCTGGAGACGTTCCCGATGCTGCGCCTGGCGCGCGAGGCCGGCGAGTCGGGCGGCACCTACCCGTGCGCGTACAACGCCGCCAACGAGGTCGCGGTCGCCGCGTTTCTGGACGGGGAGCTGCCGTTCCTGGCGATTCCGGAGGTCGTGGAGGAGACGCTCGCCGCGGTCGGTGGCACGCCGGCGCGCGACGTCGGCGACCTCGTCGAGGCCGATGCCGAGGCGAGAGGGCTCGCTCGGCGGGAGCTCGTGGCTTGACGTTCCTCATCGCCATCCTCGGGCTCGCGCTGCTCGTCTTCATCCACGAGCTCGGCCACTTCGGCGCGGCGCGCCTGGTGAAGATGCGGCCGCGCCGCTTCTACATCGGCTTCCCGCCGGCGCTCGTGAAGGTTCGCCGCAAGGGCATCGAGTACGGGATCGGCGCGATCCCGCTCGGCGGCTACGTAAAGATTCCGGGGATGCACCGTCCGGCGCCGTCGGACGTCGACGTGCACCTCGGACGGGCGGTCGAGGAAGCGCCGGAGCTCGTCTCACCGGTCGAGCGGGTCAAGCACCTGCTCGAGCAGGGCAAGATCGTCGCGGCAAGAAACGCGCTGCCCCCGTTGCGCGATGCGGTCCAGCGAGCCGAGCTGACGCCGGTGGCCCGCCGGGGAGCTGCCCGAGGCCTGGAGGAACTCGATGACGGCCTCGGCAACGACGCCTACTGGCGCGCTCCTGCCTGGAAGCGCATCTTCGTCATCTTCGCCGGCCCCGCGATGAACCTGCTCTTCGCCATTGTTCTGTTCGCGGCGCTGTTCGTGGTCAGCGGCGGCGACGCAACGCGGACCGTCGACACGGTCGTCCCGAATCACCCTGCCGCGCAAGTCGGCATCAAGCCGGGCGACGAGATCGTCGCGATCGACGGCATCTTCGTCACCGCGCCGGAGATTCCGACGGTCATCAACGCGTCGCACGGACGCAAGGTGCGGGTGATCGTCTACCGGGACGGGAAGCTCGTCAGCCTGCGTCCGATCCACGCCGTGAAAGAGCAGGGCAGCTACCGGCTGGGGTTCATTCTGTCGGGTCGGAGCCTGAGCGCTCCCCAGGCGATATGGCGGTCGCTTCGGCTCACGGGAGACGTGACCGCCGAGATCGGGAAGTCGATGTCGCGGCTGGTCACCGGCTCCGGGAGGAAGCAGCTCTCGAGCCCGGTCGGCATCGTGCGCGGCTCTTCGACGGCGCTGCAGGAGGGCGTCGTGCGCTACCTCTGGGTTCTCGGGCTGATCAGCCTGTCGCTGGCGCTCCTGAACCTGCTGCCGCTGCTGCCGCTCGACGGCGGACACATCGCGTTCTCGATCGTCGAGGCGATCCGGGGCCGGAGCGTCGGCCGCGAGATCTACGAACGCGTCTCGGCAGTCGGCATCGCCGTCGTGCTCCTCCTCTTCTTCGTCGGGCTCTCCAATGACCTTGGAGGCGGCCGTTAGCACGGGGGAAACCAGGTTTCCCCCGTGAGCCCCCTTCTTAAGAAGTAGACGCGCTTCCCGCCCTGTAGCTCCGGCGAGTCAAGCTCGCCTCCGCCGTAAAGCCCTGCTTCGGCCAGGTCACGTCCCGGCGGTAACGAGCGGCGCCTCCGCCGATTCGGCTCTCTCTTCTTGGCGTAGCTCGAGGTCGCAGTACAGGTACGTCGAGGCGATCGCCACGTAGGGGAGCGCGAGTGTGTCGACCAGCGCCGAGAACATGTTGACAAAGTCGAACGACGCGCTCGTGACGAAGAGGAGGAGCGCACCGGCCAGCGGGCCGAGCAGGTAGGCGAGCACGGTCACGAACAGCGTCAGCGCGGCGACGCGGAACCAGTTGCCGCGGACGAGATGGGCGCTCCGGCGCAAGGCGTCGCGGGCGCCTCGGCCCTCGAGCATGACCGCCTGTGCCGTAACCGACCAGCGTACGAAGAGCCAGAGGGCGACCAGCACGCCGACCGTCGTGAGCGAAAGCACCGCGACCACGACCGCGGCCAGCCCGATCGCGCCGAAGAGCGGCCGCCAGTGGTCGAACACGGCTCGGTAGGCAGCGAGCGCGCCCAGCGGTTGCTCGTCCCCGAACGAGGCCATCGCGGCGGCCGTGGCGGCCTGGATGACGGCCAGCCCGACGGCCGTGACGAGCACGCCGATGAAGAGCGCCAACCCGCCCACGAACGCGTTCGACGGGCCGGCCGAATCGGCGAGCGTATTCAAGCCCGTGACCCGAAAGGCGACGAACTGGATGACCGCCATCACGAAGCCGAGCGGGATGAAGAGGAGCCCGATGCCGAGAAAGAGACGCAGGTGGCTCGCGTAGAGACGCGCGGCCGACCCGACGATTGACCCGGCTGGACGCCGCCGGCGCACCGGCAAGGGATCGACCGGCTGCCACTCCGTTCGCGAGATGAGCCAGAGCACGAAGCCGGCGACGACGACCAGGGCAAACAGCACCGGCGACGGGTTGCCCGTCACCGCCGTGAGCAGGTTGGAGCCGCGGGCGACGACACCGCAGAAGAACCCGGTCGCGGTCGAGCCGAAGGCGCCGACGGCCGGAATGGCGAAGGCATGGTCTCGCCAGGTGGTATCCGCCCAGGTGATCGGCTGCGCCCACTGCAACTTCGTGTTCGGGCCGGTCGGGCCATCGTAGAAGCCGGAGTGCTCCTCACCCCAGTGCCCCTGGTAGCCGAGCCACGGGAGCGCGCGCACGTAGGCTTGGCGGGCGGTCGGAACGACCACAACCACGGGTCGAAGCTGCTTCGACGGACCCAGGGTCTTGTCGCAGCCGACCCCCTGTGCAGCACTACGCCCGAGGAAGAGGTAGGAGCCGAAGTAGTTGGCGTGCGAACCGAGCGCCGGGTAGACGACCGGGTGCGTCCCGCCGACGAGCTCGAGCTTCTTGTCGCCCCAGAGAGCGCGCTCGGCGCCTTCGTGCTGGCTATAGCCGACTTCGTAAGGCCGAACGCGCAGCGCCTGCGCGGCGTTTCCCGCGCGGAAGTTGAGCTGGATCATCTCCCAGTCGCCCTCGTGCTTGTCGTTGAAGTTGTTGAAGATGTAGAAGAACCAGTACTGGAGCGCGAGCTGGCGCGGATGCCGCCGTTCGGTGACCACCCGCGCGTACGTCGTCGGCTGACTTCCCTTCGTGATCTGGCGCTCCCACGTGTCGTACGTGCAGCCGGGCGAGAGCGCATTGCCCGGGTAATCGAGATGCGATTCGAACAGACCCGGGGCGAGATCGCGGGCCGTCGGCGCGACCTTGACGATGTTCGAGCCGCTCCACGGCCCGTGCAGGGCAACGTCGGGGTTACCGAGCACGGCGTTCACGTTGATCGGCTCGACGTGCTCGCCGTGACCGCACGGCTGGGTCGGCTTGACCAGCCGCACGACCGGTGCGTAGCGGAGCGCCAGCTCCTTCTCAGCCGTGATCGCCCGCGCCGCCGGCGCCCCGAGCCCCGCAACGACCGCCGCTCCGAAAAGCAGGGCGATCCCGGCGCCGGCCCGAGCCATCGGCCCGATCATAGGGCTCGCCCTAACCGGATTTCGCGAGTACGGCGGTGTAGTTCGAGCCGCCGGCCGACTCGAGAATCGCGCTCGGGTACCACCCCGTCCCGTCGAGGAGCGTGGAGAGCTCGTCCTGGGAGACGTTCAGGAGCTCGAACCACGGCGTCGCAGAATCCTTGTAGCGCAGCCGGACCCGTATGTACCCGGGCGGCAGCCCGCGCTCTCGGTTTCGCTGCTGGTAGGCGAGGTGATCCGGGTTTGCGGTGTGGATGGGATCGCTCGAGTCGACGACCAGACGCGCCTGCGGCGTCGTCATCTCCACGAGCAGCCTGAGCAGCCGCCGCGCGCGGCGCTCCGTGCCGAAGAGGCCGAAGTTCCCGCAGAGCATCAGCACCGTGTCGAACGTGCCGAGCCGTGGGGTGATCTGCGCCAGTGACAGCAGCTCGACGGCCTGGGCGCCGCGGCGCCGACACACCTCGAGTGCCCCGGGGGAGACGTCGATACCTAGGACGTCGTGGCGCCGCCGCTGGAGGTACAACAGATGGCGCCCGGCGCCGCAGCCGACGTCGAGAACGCGGCCGCTGACGAATCGCATCGCCTCGCGTTCCTCGGCCGGCCAGTCGTCGAACGACGTGAAGAACGTCGAGGCGGGAAGCGAGGCCTCGGTGTAGCCGTCATCCCGCTCCAGGACGCCGGTTGCGGGCTCGCCCGCGAGCTGGTCGAGCAGCATTCGCCCGAAGGGATCATGGCGGTCGGTACCGGCGGGCCGTGTGCTCATACGGCAACGCTACAACGCCGGCGGCCACGGTTACACTGGCGCGCGGATGGCGAGCGAGCGCCAGATCAGGGTGGGGGACGTCGCGGTCGGCGGTGGCGCCCCCGTCGCCGTGCAGTCGATGACCCTGACGAAGACGCACGACGTCGAGGCGACGACCGCCCAGATCGCGGCGCTTGCCTCCGCTGGTTGCGAGATCGTTCGCGTCGCCGTCCCCAAAAACGAAGACGCCGACGCGCTGTCCGCGATCGTCCGTTTCTCGCCGCTGCCGGTCATCGCCGACATCCACTTCAACGCCTCGCTGGCGCTGAAGGCGATCGACGCCGGCGTCCAGGCCGTGCGAATCAACCCGGGCAACATCGGTGGGCCCGAGAAGGTGGCACAAGTCGTCGAGGCCGCCCGGCGCGCGCGCATTCCGATGCGGATCGGCGCGAACTCCGGGTCGCTGCCGAAACACCTCGGCGAGCTCGCGCAGCAAGATCAGGCCGAGGCGCTCGTCGAGGCCGCCCTCGAGGAGGTGCGGCTGCTCGAGCAGCTCGACTACCGGGACTTCAAGATCTCCGTGAAGTCGAGCCACGTCCCGACGATGATCCGGGCCTACCGGATGCTCTCGGCCAAGGTGCCGTACCCGCTGCACCTGGGCGTTACGGAGGCTGGCACCCCGTTCAGCGGCGGCATCAAGAGCGCAGTCGGCATGGGAGCGCTGCTCGTGGACGGCATCGGCGACACGATGCGAGTCTCCTTGACGGCCGACCCCGTGAAGGAGGTCGAGGTCGCCTGGGAGATCCTCAAGGCGCTCGGGCTCCGCGAGCGAGGGCCGATCCTGATCGCCTGCCCCTCCTGCGGCCGCGACAACGTCGGCGTGGAGAAGCTGGCGGAAGCCGTGGAGCGGCGTCTCATGGGCTACCCGCAGCACTTCGAGGTCGCGGTGCTCGGCTGCGCGGTCAACGGCCCCGGCGAGGCAGGCGACGCGGACTTCGGCATTGCCGGCGGACGGGACGTTGGCTTCGTGTATGCGCACGGTCGCGTGCTGAAGAAGGTCTCGTCCGACATCCTCATCGACGAGCTCTTCCACGAGGTCGATCGCTGGATCGCGGACGGCATGCATCGCCCGAAACGGCTGAAGATGGCGAAGCCGGCGGCCCTCGCCATGGCCGAGGCCTCCCTTATCCCGCTCGAGTAGCCTGCCCGGGCAACGATGATCGCCCGGGCCTCACAGCTCTTCCTCCCGACCCTGCGCGACGCCCCGGCCGATGCGGAGGCGGTGAGCCACAAGCTGCTCGTCCGCGGCGGTTTCATCCGGCAGCTGTCGGCGGGGCTGTGGACATTCATGCCGCTCGGTTGGCGAGTCCACCGCAAGATCGAGCAGATCATCCGCGAGGAGATGAACGCGATCGGCGCGCAGGAGATGCTGACGCCCGTGCTAACGCCGGTCGAGCTCTGGGAGGCGACGGGCCGTGCGGGGATTCCGGAGCTCTTCCACCTCGAGGACCGCACCGGCCGGCGATACATCCTCCCGTTGACGCACGAGGAGACGTTCACGTTCCATGCGCGCGAGATCCGCTCGTACCGGGAGCTGCCCCAGCTCTGGTACCACTTTCAGACGAAGGATCGCGACGAGCCGAGGCCGCGCGGCGCGTTGCTCCGGCTGCGCGAGTTCGTGATGAAGGACGCGTACTCGTTCGATCGCGACGAGGAGGGCGTCCGCAGGAGCTTCGAGGCGAACCGCGAGGCGTACAAGCGGATCTTCGAGCGCTGCGGGATCGAGGCGGTCGACGTCGAGGCCGAGAGCGGGATCATGGGCGGGAAGTTCAGCATCGATTTCCTCGCGCCGTCCGGCTCCGGCGAGAACACGCTCGTCACCTGCGAGAACGGCGATTACGCGGCCGACCTCGAAATTGCACACGCGGTGCCGTCGCCGGCTCGCCTCCTATCTCCACTCGACGCACCGGAGGAGGTCGAGACTCCGGGCGCCACGACGATAGAAGAGCTCGCCGACTTCCTCTCGATCGACGAGAGCGCCACTTCGAAGGCGCTCCCGCTGGTTCGCGAGGACGGATCGATCGTGCTCGCGCTCGTTCGCGGCGACGACCGGCTGAGCGAGTCGAAGATCCTCAGCGTCCTCGCGGGCAACTCGCGCCCCGCGACCGATGAGGAGATCCGCCAGGCCTTCGGCGCGGGCGGCGGCTCGGTCGGCCCCCTCGGCTTCGAGGGCGAGATCGTCGCCGACGAGGCGCTGCGCGAGGGGCAGTACGTCGCCGGCGCGAACCGAGACGGATTTCACTTGCGCGGCGTCCAGGCAGGCCGCGACTACGAGCCGCGGTTCGCCGACCTGCGCGAGCCTCGCGAGGGGGACACCTGTCCCGACTGCGGCGGCGGGTTGCGCTTCCAGACGGCGATCGAGGTCGGCCACATCTTCAACTTCGGCGGCAAGTACTCCACAGCCCTGGACGCGATGTTCCTCGACGAGGACGGGACGGAGAAGCCGCTCCTCGGCGGCAGCTACGGCATCGGCCCGGCTCGCGTGATGGCGACGGCGGTCGAGCAGCACCACGACGACGGTGGCATCGTGTGGCCACCCTCCCTCGCCCCGTACGATGTACACGTGGTGGCACTGCCAGGGGTCGAACAGCAGGCCGTCGAGGCCGCCGGTGCGATCGACGCCGCGGGGGCCGAGGTGCTCCTCGACGACCGCGACCTGCGCGCCGGCGAGAAGTTCGCCGACGCCGACCTGATCGGCTGCCCGACGCGCGTGACGGTCGGCAAGAAGACCCTCGACGACGGAGCCGTCGACGTCCGCGACCGCGCGACCGGCGCGGAGCGACGCGTTGCAATCGCCGACCTGGGGGGTCGGGGCTGATGCCCCGCCGCCGGAAGTACAGCGAGCAGCCGTTCGGTCCGACGCTCGAGCGGCTCATGGACGAGACGGGAACGACCTACCGGGGGCTCGCCGACGGCACCGAGCTCTCGGCCGGCTACCTGAACCATCTCGTGCACGGCAACCGGCCGGTGCCGTCGAACGCCGTCATCGAACGGCTTGCGGAGGCGCTCGGCGTCGAGCCCGAGCACTTCCTCGAGTACCGCGTCCGCGTGATCACCGAACGGCTCGAGCAGCTGCCCGACCTCGTCGACCGGCTCTATCGCCGCCTGAGCTAGCGGCGTCCCGCATCTGAGCCACGTTGCAGCAGGTTTGGATGCCTGCTTGACAATCCTTGCATAGCTATTCTAAGTTTTAGCTGTCTGTAAGTAGCTCAAGCGGTGGACACACACGCAGGAGGGGCTGGTGCCAAACCGGATGAGAGCGATTGTCGGAGTGGCCGCGCTTGCCGCGGCGCTGCTCGTCGCGAGCCAGGCGTCCGCCGGGGCCGTCTTCGGGGTCGCCGACAACCACCCGCTTCACGACCCGGACGGTGGAGCCGCCTTCTTCGCGAAGCTCCAGGATCTCGGGATGCGGGAGGACCGCGTCAGCATCCTCTGGGACAACCAGCACCCTCGAGCGATTCCGGACCGCTCGGATATCGCGCGGATGCTGCCGCAGGCCGCTGTACACCACGTCGACATCGTGCTCGCGCTGTATCCGGCGAGCGCGCGCGCCTTCTCCAATCCGGCAGCGTTCCAGGAGTTCGCGTCCTGGGCGGCCGGTCTCGCGCGAGCCTTTCCCCAGGTACGCCGTTTCATCGTCGGCAACGAGCCGAACCAGCCGAAGTTCCTCCAGCCGCAGTTTCGCGCCGACTGCACTCCTGCATCCGGTGCGACGTACATGCAACTGCTGGCGAACACCTATGACGCCGTCAAGGCCGTCGACGCCGGCGTCCGCATCGTCACCTCGATCTCACCTCGCGGAAACGACAACTGCAAGGCGCCGAGCAACATTTCCACGTCGCCGTACCGGTTCATCCACGACATGGGCGTCGAGTTTCGCGCGCTCGGCCGCCAGCAGCCGGCCTGGGACGAGTGGGGGATCCACGCATATCCGAATGAGCCCACGGACCCGCTCACGAAGGGCTTCCCGTGGCCGAACATCGGTTACGCGAACCTCGATCGGCTCAAGCAGGCGCTGTGGGATGCGTTCAACTCCACGCCGCAGCCGACCTTCGGGTCGACCGCTCGCTTCGGACAGAGCCTCGCCGCGCTGCAGCCGCTCAGCATCATGATCGGCGAGACGGGATGGCAGACCGCCATCCCGGCGTCGGCGAAGCACGCCTACTACGGCAAGGAGAACGTCAAGGTGACGAGCGAGGCCACGCAAGCGCAGATCTACAGCCAGCTCGTCCGCACTGCGGGCTGCGATCCGACCCTGCGCTCGGTGCTCATCTTCGGGCTCGAGGACGAGCCCAACCTCGACCGCTTCCAGTCGGGCGTCATCCGCGCCGACGAAACGCACAAGCCGTCTTACGACGCGGTCAAGACGGCGATTGCACAGACGCACGGGCAGTGTGCGTCCGGGCAGGTGCACACCTGGCAGCCGACGACGACGGTCGTCGGCGCCCACGCGGACTTCAAGGTGAAGACGCAGTGGTGGAAGCAGACGTGGTGGGGCTTTACGGCGGGCGCGACGGAGGACGTGACGATCACGGGGGGCGTGTTCCGGCTCGGCGGGAAGACGCTGACCCCCGCGCGCCGCGACACCATCGTCCGCGGCCTGAGCGGAACCGGCAAGTCGAAGGCACCCGTCCTGCAGCGGTCGATCTTCGCGAAGGCGTACTGGTCGCAGCTGCTTCGCTTCCCGTCGAAGCGCCTGCAGCCCGGGTACTACGTCTACGCCACGCGGCTGGCGGCGACGATGAATCCGAGCCGGATTGCCGTGTTCACGAGCCCGGCCTTCAGGGTGATGCCGAAGCCGGTGCGGAAGCGCCCGCACCACCGGCGCCACCACTGAGCTGCCGTTTCCGCGCGGCGTCACCCGGGCTTGAACACCATTAGGACGACGATCGCGACGATGATCAGGGCGGGCAGGTAGTTCAGCGCGCGCGAGGGCCGGTTGTCGAGCAGCGCCCGCAGGTCGCGTGACTGTGCCGCCCCGTTACGACTGAGGCGTTCCGCGAGCAGGCGCGCCTGCTTCGGCCGCTGGCCGGCGATCGCGCCCGCAAGGAAGGCGAGCACGAAGAGTGCAAGGCCGGCGTAGAAGAACAAGCAGCGCACACCGCGGCGACAAACGCGACACCCACACGGGACAGCCCAAGCAAGAGCGCGATCTCGTCCGGCCGGCGTCGCCGGCGCGCGGCCTCGAACGCGGCACCGGCCACGATCGCGCCCGCGAAGAGCAGAAACGCACCGAGCAGGTGGAAGAAAAGGGCCCAGCTCTCGGTGTCGGCGATCACGTCGGGTCGGTATTCCGGCGCGTCTGTGGTTCGGGGCGCGCGCTTGCAGGTGCGGTGTCATAGTCGACGGATACCGAATCCAGGAGGTTGGAATGGCTGGTGTTGAAAAGCGCGACTTCGACTCACCCGACGAGAGTCGGACTCCTGACAAGACCCAGGTGAACGTCGTACATCTGGGCGGCACGACTGCCGCTCGCTTCACCATGGCGCCCGGCTGGAGATGGTCCGAATGCGTGAAGCCGGTCGCAGGAACCGACAGTTGCATGCACCGGCACATCGGCGTCGTGCAGGCGGGACGGATGCGCGTGACGCACGACGACGGGACTGTGTTGGAGATTGGGCCCGGCGACGCGTATGTGATCGAGCCCGGCCACGATGCGGAGATCCTCGGCGAGGAACAGTTCGTCGGCTTCGAGTTCGAGCCGCGGGCAGCTGAGGAGTACGCGCGCGGCTGACGATTCTCGAACGCGCGCGGGCGGGGAGGAGGCGGCCGATTCGGTATGGTGAGCGCGAACGGGGCGTGGCGCAGCCTGGTTAGCGCGCTAGTCTGGGGGACTAGAGGTCCCGAGTTCAAATCTCGGCGCCCCGATGGCTTGGATAGAGGGATTCCGGCGCATCTCTGGCCGGCTCCCTCGGCTGCCGCGTCGACTTTGGGGCCGGTTGCTGCGAGAACGCGGTCGAGAAGGTGATGTTGCCGTGGTCGCTGAGGAGCCACGTGCGGTAGTGCCGCTCGGTCGTCGCGGTGGAGCTGTGGCCCATCTGCTTTGGCGATCCAGTCGATGCTCGCGCCCGATGCGAGCTCCTCGGGATCGTGAACGCCTTGCGGGTGTCGGTTGGGTTTCTTCACCGTCAACCTAGGTTGACGGTAGCAACCGCGTCGGCTTTCGTCTCGCGGAAAGTTCCGGCGGAGGAGGGAGGTGTGCCGCGGTCTTGAAGAGGGAGCGGGCCGGTAGTTGAATGACCGCGGGAGCACCCAGGACGACTCCGGGAGGAGCCGGATGGGAAGA
>Ga0075425_100000192_pt1 | contig 54562 bp, 46 predicted proteins | sample SoiMethybrSBSTD4_FD_75300 | JGI IMG/M metagenome (GOLD analysis project Ga0075425, IMG submission 75300) | Bulk soil microbial communities from a Populus tree surrounding site in Tennessee, USA - Soil MetaG P. TD hybrid SBSTD4 | ecosystem: Environmental > Terrestrial > Soil > Tree plantation... | reverse complement strand
GCTATCCAACGAGCGTTCGTGTCTCCCATTGACCCTCGCCGAGCAAGGTGAGCTCGTTGCTGTGGAGATTCTCCAGACTGCTCCGATGGCCGACACTGACAATCGTGCAATCAGGCATCCGCTCGCGTACGAGCTCATAGATGGCGTGCTCCATGCCCTCGTCGAGCGCGGAGGTGGTCTCGTCGAGAAATGCCACGGCCGGGCGCGCGAGCAGAATGCGGCCGAAGGCAAGGCGCTGCTGCTCGCCAGGTGAGAGTGTCCTGGACCAGTCTGTCTCTACGTCTAGCCGGTCGGCCAAGTGCCCCAGCTGGACGCCGCGCAGTATCTCGACAGCCACGTCGTCGCTCAGCGTTTCCGCGGGAGATGGATAGGCCAGCGCGGTGCGCAACGTGCCGAGCGGCAGGTAGGGCTGCTGCCCACAGAACATCGCGTGGCCATCCATCGGCCGGTCGATCGTTCCGTCGACGTACGGCCACAGGCCGGCCAGGCTACGCAGCAGGGTCGTCTTGCCACTGCCGGACGGGCCTTTGACCAACAGCGACTCCCCGCTTCGCAGCTCGAGATCCAGGTCAGTCAGAATCGGCCGTCCGTCGGGCAGGCGTACGTCGAGGTCGCGCACGCCAAACCCAGATGATCGCTCCTCAGTAACCGGCACCGGCAAGGCGCGCGCCTCGTCGTTGGCATCGAGCAGCTGGGTGAGCCGGTTCAGCGAGGCCCGATAGCTGGCGAAGTCGTCGTAGGCCAGACGGAAGAAGGACAGCGAGCCTTCAACCTGTCCAAACGCTTGGGCCGTCTGAGTGACATCGCCGAGGGTGATCTGCTGGCTGAAGAATCGCGGAGCCTGGATGATCACTGGGAAGATCACCGCGATCTGGCTGATCACCAGGTTGAATCCTTGGAACTTCAGGCTCCGGTACACGATTGCCCAGGTGTTCGCGATAACGGCTGCGAAGCGCCCCATCAACCCGGTGTTCTCCACCTGCTCGCCTCGATAGAACGCAATGTTCTCGGAGTTGTCACGGATCCGCACCAGGTTGTAGCGGTACGAGGCCGTCAGGAGCTCGTTGAGGAAGTTCAATCTGATCAGCGGCCTGCCGATACGGAAGGCGAACACCGTTGCGATGATCACGTAGATGTATGCAAGAAAGACCATCGCTCGTGGGATTTGCAGACCGAAGAGGGTGAGCGGACCTGACAGCGTCCACAAGATGATGGTGAAGGAGACCAGCGACACCGAAGAGGACACCGCACCCAAGGCCAAGGACTGCGAGTCCGAGGCATAGGACGTGATGTCTTGCTGAATGCGCTGATCAGGATTGTCCACTGGAGCGCTGACAAACCGCATCCGGTGATATGCCGTGTCGCCCAGCCAGTCACCAACCATCCGCTGGTTCAACCACAGTCGCCAGTGAATGATCTGTGCCTGGCCGATGTAGAAGCTGATGAGGACGAGTATGACGTTGACCGTTGCCAGGACTCCGAATATCCCGATGTACTTCCAGAAGGCCGGTGCGTTGAGATCCTGCAATGCCGTATATAGGCCGTTGCTCTGGAAGGTGAGGAGGACATCCAGTCGGACCGACATCACCGTCAACAGCAGCAACAAAGCAACGGTCAGGATGGGGCGCCAGGCAAGCCACCCGCGGCGACGCGGGATGAAGTACATACCGGACAACCGCCAGAACTGCCGCCCCCAGCGCGTACGCCGCATCAGCAGCCATCCGACCAACACGAAGCCGATAACGACGAACAGGAAAACCCTTCCGACCCACAGCAGGCTCGTCAACCATTCCGTTGACCACTTGATCTCCATGCATCCTCCACGATCTGGCCCTACCGAAAGGTGGCGCTTACCTTACGCTCCCAGCGCCTCTCTCGAGGTATTCGGTGACCTCAGGTGCAGGCCTCGCGCGCTGGGCCTGTTGATGGGCCATCCGACTCCCTCACCGCGCATAATCAGGCGCCCTGAGCATCTCGTAACCGGCGCCGCTCGCTCCGCCGCTCGACGAGTGAATAGAGCACGGGTACGAGAAGCAGCGTAAGCACCGTGGAGGAAATCAGCCCGCCGATCACGACGATCGCCAACGGCCCCGAGATGAACGCGCCACCGCCGGTAAACCCAAGCGCCATAGGCATCAAGGCGAAGATCGTCGCGCAGGCCGTCATGATGATCGGTCGCAATCGCAGTCGAGCCCCATCAACAATCGCGGTGCGCAGATCCTCACCACGGCCGCGATACTGATTGATCAAATCGATCAGCACGATCGCATTGGTCACCACAATTCCGATCAACATCAGTAAGCCCACCAAGGCGGGCACTCCCAGAGGTGTGTCCGTGATCAACAGTCCGGCAATCGCTCCGGTTGCCGCGAACGGAATCGAGACCATCAAGATCAGCGGTTGGATCAGGCTTCGGAATGTGCCGACCATGATCATGAAAACCAGCGCGATCGCCACCAGCATGGCCAGACCGAGCTGGTTGAACGCCTCCCGCTGATTCTCAGCGGAGCCGCCAAGTGTTGCCGTGACGCCTGGCGGCAGGTCGGTCATCGAGTCCAGCTTGCTTTGAATTGTGGCTGTCAACGCACCGAGGTCGCTGGCAGCTGGCGTAGCCGTGATCGTGACCGATGGCGTGCCTTCTATCTGAGTCACCGTCGTGGGAGCCATGACCTCTCGGACCTTGGCGACGTCTTTGACCTTGACCGACTTTGCGCGGACATCGGGCAGTGCCTCCTGCTCGTCCTGCAGCTTCTTTTGCTTCGCCCGCTGATCAGCTGTCTGCTTGGACTGTTGGTCAGCCGCGTCCATCTGCTTGTCGAGTTGCTTGATGCTTTCGTCGGTCTGGTCGATGCTCGCGTCGATCTGTTCGATGCCCTTCTCGGTTTGAGTCACCGCCGCGGTCAACTGAGCGACCTGCTGCGACCACTGCTGAAGCCGCAGTTGCTGCGCGAGCTGGTCGCTCGTCACCGGGACGGGTGTAGCCGACGGGTTGGGCGCAGGCGGTCGCGGTGGGTTCGCCTTGAGCCTTGCGAGCTCGGTCTGAGTCACCTCCAGCTGGCGCCTCGTCTTGCTGAGCTGATCCAGGCTGTCAGAGCGGCTTTGCACAAGCTTGGATTGCTGCTTGAGCAGCTCGTCGTTCTGATCACTGGAAGCGTCGTCGGCCAGTCGTTGTTGCTCGTCGGTAAGGGCCTTTTGCTTGTCGGCCAGCTTGTCGGACGCTTTTTTCTGTGCGTTCTGTTGCTGCAGCTGGCTTACGGGAAGCTCGAGATTTTCGATATCGGACGGACTCGGCTCGTCCGCCTCCTGACTCCGAACGAAGATGTCCCGCTGTTCGCCGGCGAGCGTCACGGAGCCCACCCGGGTGCCGCGCAAGGCGTTTGAAATCGCCTGGCCCACGTCTCCCTGCGTGAAACCGAGCGAAGCGGCCTTCTTCTTGTCGAGAATCACCTTGAGCACCTTGCGCTGCTCCTCAAGGTTGCTCCGGATGTTGGTGAGGCCGGCAGTAGTTTGCAATTCCTGCTGGATACGCTTGGCGCCGGTTTGCAGGCTCGCGGTGTTCTCGCTCGAGACCGTGACCGTCAGGTCGTTGGTACTCGATTCGTTGTTGGTACTCGTGACGGTGACCTCACCGGCGGATTCGTCGAGCTCTGCCATCTGCTGCTCGAGCTGCGGCCGTAGGGTGTCGGCCTTCGCCCCTTCGACAAGCAACACTGTGAATTCCGCGGTATTGGTGCTCGGCGTTGCGCCGGGAACGAGGCTGCCGCCGATCGTCACCAAGTAGTTCTTCACTTGCGGGTCCGCGTGCAAAATGTTCTCGACCTGCCCGGCCGCCGCGCTGGTGGTTGACAACCTGGTGCCTGGCGGCAGTTTTTGGTGAATGGCGAGCGTGGTCTGGTCGGTGACCGAGCCCAGGAAATCGGTCTTCAGTAGCGTTGCTGCGCCCAGCGTTGCGACGAAGACAAGCAAGGCGATACCCAGTGTGATCAATGGCTGCCGCAGGCCGAACCCCAGGATCGGCAAGTATCCGCGCTGCAGCCTGGTCACTTGGGTTTCCTCGGGAGTATGCGCCTCCACGGCTGTCGCCGCCGCGGCCTCGTCTCCGGCAGATTGGGCTGCGCGCTCCTGTTTGCTGCGCATTCCGCCCCGCAGGAACCAGTACGCCAGCACTGGGACGATGGTCATCGACACCAGCAGTGAGGCACCCAATGCCACCGCGACCGTGATCGCAAATGGCCGGAAGAGCTCACCGACTACTCCGGAAACAATGGCGACCGGAGCAAACACCGTGACAGTGGTCAAAGTCGAAGCGGTGACCGCGCCGGCGACCTCCTTGACCGAGGCAAGGACGTCGCCGGTCGTCAGAGTCCGATGCCCGGTGGCGCGACGCTTGATGTTCTCAACCACAACGATCGAATCGTCAACCACTCGGCCGACCGCCACTGTGAGCGCCGCCAGACTAAAGATGTTGAGTGAGTAATCGCCGAGCTGCAAACCGATCATCGCGATCAGCAGCGACAGTGGAATTGAGATCGCTGTGATCAACGTCGCACGAAGCGAGAACAAGAAGAGCAAGATCACGAGCACAGCGAAGACCAAGCCAAGCAGGCCCTCCACTGCGAGGTCGTGGATCGACTGCTCGATCAGCGGTGCCTGGTCGAAGATCGTGGTGATACTGGTGTTGTTACCCAGCTTCTGCTCGAGGCTCGGGATCTGCGCGCGTACCGCGTGCGAGATCTCTACGGCGTCGGCATCGGTGTCCTTGAGAACGGCAAGGCTCAGGGCCGGACGACCGTCGGCTCGTGCGATCGATGTGGACTCGATCGAGTCCACCTTGACATCGGCGACCGCCGAAAGGCGCACTGGGCCGTCCGGGGTCGGCACCTGTAAGGCTTGAAACTGCTTCACCGTGTCAGCCGAGGTGCCGACCTCGACGGCGAGCTCGAGGTTCTTGTCAAAGCTGCTGCCAGCGGGAGTGACGGTCGCCTGGCCCTGCACAACCTGAGTGACCGCCTGGGCCGTGACGTCGTGCTTACGAAGGTCGGCTGGCCGCAGCGTCACCAGAAGCTGCGTGGTGTTCTGTCCGGTTACGGTGACACTGCGCACGCCGTCGATACCCGACAGGTCCGGCACCGCTATGTTCTCAACCCGGCGGGAAGCTTCGTCCAGAGGAGCGTCAGATGCAACGGCCAGCAGCAACACCGGAATGTCATCGGTCCGGCCGGTAATCACGTCAGTCTCGACCTGATCCGGGAGCGTCGGTTTGATCCCGTCGACAGCGTTGCGGATGTCAGCCACGACTTTGTCCGGGTCGAGGCCGTACTCCCATTCGACAGTGATCGTGGCGATCCCGTTGGAAGAGGTCGATTGGACCTTCGTGACCCCCGATACACCGGCGAGTGCTCGCTCCAAGGGTTTCGACACGTCGTCAGCGATGATTTGCGGTGACACGCCCGGATAGCTCGCCGTAACGATTGCGGTTGGCACCTGGATGGACGGCAGCAGCTCCTGCTTGAGATTTAGGGTCGCCAGTACGCCGAAAACGAGGATCGCCAGCGTCGCGAGGCCGACGATCATACGATTGGCCAGACTAAGCCGCGTCAGGGAAGTCATGAACAGGCTCCCTTCCCCATGCCGTCCAACCCGAACCGCCGCTCGTCGCCCAACGAGGCATCCGACACAATCCTTCGTGTTGAGCTTACAGTTAGCGCGACCCCGATAATCAAGCCATTACGATCAACTCTCAAATAACATGTCGATGACCCTGACGACAGGCGACTTATGACCGGGACCGCTCATGATGAAGCAGCATCAGTAGGCAATGTGACGCCTCCCGGCGAACGTGACGAGCTGATCAGCTGTCTCGAACGCGTACAGGACAGCTTCGAACGGCGGGCGCTGTCCTCCATGGCCGAGCCACTCATCGCGACGCCTCTCACGATGCAGCAGCTCAGAGTCCTTACCATGATTGCGATCGATCCGGACACAGCAACCGGTCATGAGCTGGCCGCCCAGCTGAAGGTGTCGGTGGCGACCATGTCGGGCCTCGTCGATCGACTCGTTGAGCACGGAATGGTGACTCGCGCTGAGGATCCAACTGACCGCCGCGTACGCCGACTCAGTGTTACCCCCGAGGGCAGCGCAACGATCCGAGGCCTGCTGAGCTCGGCAGGCACTATGCCGACACCGGTCTTGCGAAGGCTTCCGATAGAAGATCTGCGCGCGCTCGTCCAGGGAGTTCTCGCTCTCGAGCGTGCGATGGGCGAGCTGGCGGAGGACCACACCGTGACAACCTGATCATGGCGTGCTGGCTCGGCCCCCCTGCATGACATCAAAAATCCGACCAATGCGGAGTCTTGGAGCCTCAACCTCGACTCGGCGGTCGAAAGGCCGCCACCGGTCGGGAATTTGACATCGCGACCGCCGGGGTGCGCTCAAGTCGTACCTAGCGCCGCACGTAGGCGAATACATCCGGGTTCGGTCCGGTTCGCCCCTCCTCGCCCTGATCAAGGGCACTGATCGCGGCGATGTCCTCTGGCTCCAGCTCGAAGTCGAAGATCTCGAAGTTCTCCTTGATCCGTGCCGGTGTCGTTGACTTGGGGAATACGACATCCCCGCGCTGTATGTGCCAGCGCAGTACCACTTGCGCCGGAGTTCGGCCAGTACGGCTGGCGATCGCACCAACTGTCGGATCGTTGAGAACCCTGTTCTTTGCCAGCGGCGACCATGCCTCCGTTACGATCCCGTGCTTGGCGTTCGCGGCCCGAACCTTCTCATTGCACAGGTACGGATGTACCTCGATCTGGTTGACCGCAGGCACCACGTCGCATTCCTCGACGAGCCGCTGCACGTGCGCGACTTGAAAGTTCGAGACTCCGATGGAGCGTGCCCGGCCGTCGCGATAGAACCCCTCGAGCGTGCGCCATGTCGAAACGAAGTCGCCGCCGTACAAGGTCGGCAACGGCCAGTGGATCAAGAACAGATCAACGTAGTCCGAACCAAGTGCCTCAAGAGTGCCGTCGAAGGCTCTTCGTGCATCATCGGGCTCGTGAAACCCGTTGTTGAGCTTGCTCGTGATGTACACCTCACCGCGATCTAGCCGCGAAGTCCGGACCGCCTCACCGACTTCTTTCTCGTTGCCATACATCTCTGCTGTATCGACGTGCCGATAGCCGACATTCAGGGCCTCGCTGACCGCCTCGGCAGTATCCGCTGGGTCGATCTTGAAAACGCCGAAGCCAAGCTGCGGAATGGTCTGGCCGCTGTTCAGAGTGAGATTGGGTACCGCCACCTGAATCCGCCGATCTCAGCTTTCGGGCGCCGACTTCGACGGAGACGCCTCGCTGGCTTCGGCGGTTTCTTCTCCGTACGCTGCGGTGAGCTCGTCGACGCTATCGGTCGCGACTCTGTCTGGGTGACTGTTGCCTGCGCTAGCGCCGCTCACACCTGAGGCTGTCGTGGCTGAGGAGTCAATCGGCGTGGATTCCTTCTCCTGAACCTCCTTAAGGGCCTCCTCGGTGGACTCGAGCCGAGCCATGAGCGTGCGGGCAACAATCTGTTGCCTCGTCGTCGTCCGCTGCGAGCGGCCCCGGAAGATGAAGCTGACGGCCCAGTGCAGCATCGTGGTCAGCCTGTTCTTGAAGCCGATCAGATACATGACGTGGACGGCGAGCCACATCAACCAGGCGAAGAAGCCGGCAAGGTGGACTCTCTCGCCGACGCTGGCAACGGCGTGGAATCGCGAGATCGTCGCCATGCTGCCCTTGTCGAAGTACTTGAACGGTTCTCCTGGTGGCTCCCCGCGCAGCCGACGTGTGATCTGGCCGGCCACGTACTTGCCTCCCTGCATGGCGACCTGGGCCACTCCGGGCAGGTTGTTGAGCGCCATCATGTCGCCGACCACGAAGACCTCAGGATGCCCTGGCAAGGTGAGGTCCGGATTCACTTTGACCCGACCAGCTCGATCGACCTCCCCGCCACTTTGTTCGGCGAGCTGCCTGCCAAGCGGGGATGCGCTCACGCCGGCCGCCCACACCTTGCACCGGCTGCGAATCCGCCGCTCCTTGCCATCCGCGTCAATGATGTCAACGCCCGTGTTGTCGACACCGACGACCTTGGCGTTGAGCTCTACGTCGACCCCGATGCGGTCAAGCTGTTTTCGGGCGGCAGCGGAGAGCTTGTCACCGAAGGCGCCGAGCACGGCCGGGGCGGCGTCGAGAAGGATGATCTTCGCTTTTGTGGTGTCGATGCGACGGAAGTCCCGACGCAGCGTACGGTGTGCCAGCTCGCTGATCTGACCGGCCATCTCGACTCCGGTCGGTCCCGCACCGACGACCACGAACGTCAGCCACTCTTCCTGCTCCGCCGGGTCCTCACACAGCTCAGCAAGCTCGAAGGACCCGAAGATTCGGCCACGCAGCTCCAGAGCATCGTCGATGCTCTTCATGCCGGGAGCCCACTCAGAGAAATGATCATTGCCGAAGTAGGACTGACCGGCCCCGGCAGCAACGATCAAGGTGTCATACGGGGTAACTGTCATGCCCATTGGGCTGAGCGAGGTCACAGTCTTGGCGTTGAGATCGATATCAGTAACTCGACCGAGCAACACCATCGCGTTCCGCTGCTTCTTCAGCACCTCACGGGTCGCCGGTGCGACCTCGCCCTCCGACAGCACGCCTGTCGCAACCTGGTAAAGCAGGGGCTGAAACAGATGGTGAGAGGTACCGCTGATCATGACGATGTCGACCGGAGCCTTGGCCAGGCCTTGCGTGGCCCAGAGTCCCCCGAAGCCCGAGCCGATGATCACGACTTGGTGCCGCCCCGATCCTCGATCGACAGGTGACGGGGTTGCAGGACTCGGTGCGGGGGTCTCTACCGTCATGACTTACTCCTCGCTATCGCTGGTGCGGCCCGGCTGGGACCGCTGCCGACCAGAGTGCGGGAGAGACCCGGGCAACCGGTTTCATCATCCCGCCCTTGCTCAGCCATCGTTCCAGTGACAGCCCGAATTGGCCACCTTTCCCAATCCCTTACCCAGTCGCGTCGGACTCGATCTCGCTCTGACCGAAACCTGCCTGCACGTAGCTTCGTTACGGTCTCCAGGGGTTGCCACCTATGCAGACCGCAGGCAACCAACGTGAACGTGGGGTGCCGACCTGGGGCGAGTCGTTCAGGCTTGGCGCTGGGGCCGCATCGGCCCTTTGGCGGCTGATGCGGTGGCTCGAAGCGCCCGGGACTTGGATGCCTCGCGCTCTGCCTCCGGCACGACGATGGTCGACAAGACCATCATCGAGTGCGCTTCGACCCGGTGGGTCGACGTTGCCCGCCACGGCCGGACACCTGGTGGATCGACCTGTCCGGTGGCGGTATCGAGCCGCACTAGCCAGTTCTGGCCGAACTCGGCCGCCGGCGTGGTGAATCTGATCGGTTCTGAGTGGGCATTGAAGAGCAGCAAGAAATGGTCGTCGGCGATCGGCCGTCCGACGGCGTCAAGCTCCGGAATCGCATCCCCGTTGAGAAAGACCATGACGCTGCGCGCAAACCCTGAATTCCAATCAGCCTCATCCATGGGTGAGGCGTCGGGCTTGAACCACTCGATATCGCCGAGCTCGCTACGCCCACCGTGTGCGGCATCCCCGGCAAAGAACCGCCGCCGTCGCAGGATCGGATGGGCTTTCCGCAGGTTGATCGCCGCAGAGGTGAAGGCCAGCAGATCCTTCTGGTCGGCGTTGAGATCCCAGTCGACCCAGGAGATCTCGTTGTCCTGGGCGTACACGTTGTTGTTTCCTTGCTGAGTTCGCCCCAGCTCATCTCCGTGCGCCAACATCGGGACCCCCTGGCTCACCATCAGGGTCGTGATGAAGTTGCGTTGTTGCCGCAACCGCAGCGCGTTGATCGCGGGATCGTCGGTCTCGCCTTCTACGCCACAGTTCCATGATCGATTGTGGCTTTCACCGTCCGCGCCGTTTTCACCGTTCGCCTCGTTGTGCTTCTCGTTATAGGACACCAGATCGCGCAATGTGAAGCCGTCATGGGCAATGACGAAGTTGATCGACGCCGTTGGACGCCGGTCGGAATGCGCATACAGGTCGCTGGAACCGGTGATGCGAGATGCGAACTCGGCCAGCGACGCCGGCTCGCCCCGCCAAAAATCACGTACTGTGTCGCGATACTTCCCGTTCCACTCTGTCCACAACGGCGGGAAGTTACCGACCTGGTAGCCGCCGTCGCCGAGATCCCACGGTTCGGCAATCAGCTTCACCTGAGAGATCACCGGGTCCTGCTGGATGATGTCGAAGAACGCCGAGAGCTTGTCCACCTCGTGGAACTGCCGGGCGAGCGTCGCGGCAAGATCAAATCGGAAACCGTCGACGTGCATGTCCAGGACCCAGTAGCGCAACGAGTCCATGATCAGCTGCAGTACGTGTGGGTTGCGCATCAGCAGGCTATTGCCGGTCCCGGTGGTGTCGTAATAGTGCTGCTTGGCACCGTCGACCAGCCGGTAGTAAGCCGCGTTGTCGATGCCGCGGAACGCAATCGTCGGTCCCATCTCGTTGCCTTCGGCGGTGTGATTGTAGACCACGTCCAAGATCACTTCGATGTCCGCCTCGTGCAACGCCCTGACCATCGCCTTGAACTCGACGGGCTGCTGACCAAGATCGACAGCGCTCTTGTATCCATTGTGTGGCGCGAGGAAACCTATGGTGTTGTAACCCCAGTAGTTGGACAACCCGCGATCGACCAGATGAGTGTCATTGACGAATTGATGCACCGGCAGCAGTTCAACCGCTGTGACCCCAAGCGAGGTGAGGTGTTCGATGATCACCGGATGGCCGATGGCAGCGTAGCTTCCGCGCATGTCATCCGGGATGCCCGGATGAGTCATCGTGAGACCCTTCACGTGCATCTCATAGATGACGGTTTCGTGGTACTGGTGCTGGGGTGGTCGATCATGGCCCCAGTCGAAATACGGCGTGGTGACCACGGACAGCATGTTGTGGCCGAGCGAATCAAGATCGTTCAACTCGGTTGGGTCGGCGAAACGGTAGGAGAACAGGGATTCGTCGCCGTCGACCTGACCACTGATGGCTTTCGCGTACGGATCCAACAGGAACTTGGACGGGTTGCACCTATGCCCCCTTCCCGGCTCGTACGGCCCATAGACCCGGTAGCCGTAGAGCTGCCCCGGCTGGATTCTTGGGATGTAGACGTGCCAGACGTTGCCATCCACCTCGATCAGATCGATGCGCGTCTCGGCCCCGTCATCGTCGACCAGGCAAAGCTCGACTTTCGACGCCACTTCGGAGAAGAGCGCGAAGTTCACGCCGGTGCCATCGAACGTCGCGCCTAACGGGTATGGCCTTCCCGGCCACCTTTCCATGTTCTGTTTCTGCACACCGTTTGATTCCGGCATGACATTCTCTCCTGATCGATACTCCCGCGACCCCTGGTGTACCAACGCTACGAGATGGCCGCGATCAACGCGAGGCAGGTCGGCAAGCGCACAATGAGACCCGTGCGACGCGAGCCCTCGGTGCTCCATCTCGATCTTGATGCCTTCTTCGCATCGGTCGAGCAGCGCGACAAGCCTTCATTACGCGGCAAGCCCGTCGTCGTCGGCGGTCTTGGCCAGCGTGGGGTCGTCGCCACCGCCTCGTACGAGGCACGCGTCTTCGGCGTACGGTCGGCTATGCCGATGCATGAAGCACGGCGCCGATGTCCGCACGCGGCATTCCTGGTCGGTAGGTTCGGTGCGTACCGCGCAGCAAGTCATCAGGTGATGGAGGTGTTGCGCAGCCTCTCGCCTCTGGTGGAGCCGCTATCCCTGGACGAGGCATTCGTCGACCTGCGTGCAGCCCCCACGGCGGTTGACTTTAGCCGCGAAACCCTCGCGCGGCTGATCACGAAGCTCAAGGATGATGTACGCGCAACCACTGACGGGTTGACCGCCTCAGTGGGTGTCGGCACCTCGAAGTTCGTCGCCAAGGTGGCTACCGAGCAGGCAAAGCCGGACGGCTGGTCGATCGTCGAGGCAGGCCAGGAGCTAGCGCTCTTGCGACCGATGAAGGTGGGTGTCATTCCGGGAGTCGGTCCGGTGACCCAGGAGAAGCTGCATCGCATTGGGATCCAGACCGTTGCTGATCTTCAGCAATGCGCCCCCGATGAGCTAGCCCAGGTGATCGGTAGGACTCACGCACAGGCGCTGGTGGACCTGGCGTACGCACGAGACGATCGGCCGGTCGAGCCCGATCGAGAGACGAAGTCGATCTCCGTCGAGGACACCTTTGAAACTGATCTTGTCTCTCGCGACGAGCTGGCCACGATCTTGTTACGTGACGCGCGACAGGTGGCGGTCCGGTTGCACTCGGCCGGCCTCTTTGCACATACGGTGTCGATCAAGGTCCGGCTGCATGACTTCTCCACGTTCACCCGATCGCGCACCTTGCTCAACGCCACGGATCGTGGCGATGTCATCGGCTCCGTCGCTACGTCGCTGTTGTCGGCGGTCGACACCACCGGTGGGGTGCGGCTCCTCGGCGTCGGAGTCGCCGGCCTGACCGATGTGCTGCAAGAAGATCTGTTTGCAGATGACGCCTCACTGGTACAGGCAACCGAGGATGTGATGGAAGACCACCCAGCACCTGACGATGAGCCCAGAGGTCTGGATTGGCTGCCAGGAGTGGACGTCGAGCATGATCAGCACGGCCGCGGCTGGGTCTGGGGCTCGGGACTCGGTCGGGTGACCGTGCGCTTCGAGACCGAACAGACATTGCCTGGTCCCGTCCGGACCTTCGCATCCGACGATCCGGCGCTCCATCGGGTGAACCCGTTCCGCTCGAACGTTTGATCCGCGCCCGCGATGTTCGCGCCGCCGATCTGCAGGAGCAGCCGACGAAACGCCTCGAGAGCAGACTTGGTTATCCGAGGCAGTCGTTTCGTCGGATGCGACGAAGACGGCGGCTTCCCAGCGAACATCGCAGCGAGCGCAGCGAGCCATCAGACACGGCGAGCGCTAGCGAGCGGAGCAATCAAACACGGATCACGCCACCGCTGTGCTGAGGAGGAGCGAGCGGACATGCTTTATCGTCTGCGAGCGACGACGAAGTAGGCGGGCTCGAAGGCGTGATCCGCGCCCGCGATGTTCGCGCCGCCGATCTGCAGGAGGAGCAGACGAAACGCATCGAGAGCAGACTTGGTTGTCCGAGGGGGTCGTTTCGTCGGATGCGACGAAGACGGCGGCTTCCCAGCGAACATCGCAGCGAGCGCAGCGAGCCATCAGACACGGCGAGCGAACGCGAGCCGAGCAATCAAACACGGATCACGCCACCGCTGTGCTGAGGAGGAACGAGCGGACATGCTTTATCGTCTGCGAGCGACGACGAAGTAGGCGGGCTCGAAGGCGTGATCCGCGCGAAGCGAGCGAACGCGAGCGGAGCAATCAAACACGGATCACGCCCCCGCCCGTGCGTCGACCCCCGAGGCAGCTTCGATAAGCCCCAGAAAAAGTCCGTAGTCGTCGCCGCTTTCGGGATGCCACTGAACGCCCAGCCAAAACGGACGTTCCGGATCTTCGATTGCCTCAATGGTGCCGTCGGCCGCGCGAGCCGTGGCCTCGAAGCCGGGATGGCTGACCACCGATTGCCGGTGGTGACAGCTCACCTGCACCCGATCACCCACGAATTTCCGTACCCGGGAGCCTTCGCGAGTGGCAATCGACGTCCAGCCGAACGCGTTGCCGCCCGGAGCGTGCTCGTCATGACCCACGACATCGGGTAGGTGCTGCTCCAGCGAACCGCCCGCGCGGACCGCCATGACCTGCATGCCGCGGCAGATGCCGAGCGTTGGGAGACCGATACGATCCGCGGCATCCAGCAGCCCAAATTCCCAGGCATCCCGATCACGACGGACCTTGGTCATGGGGTGGGGCAGCTGGCCATAGCGCTCCGGATCCACGTCGGCCCCGCCAGCGATGATCAAGCCGTCGAGACGGGAGACCACCTCAGCCATGCCCTCGTTCTGCGGTGGCAGCAGCACGACGACACCGCCGGCCGCCTCGACCGATCGGGTGTACATGGACGGTAGAAGGTCGGCCGACATGTTCCATACACTCCACGCGGCCTGTTCGCGATAGGTGGTCAGGCCGATGACAGGTCGGCCTTGTGTCCCCCCCGCCGCTGTCATGGCAACTATTCTCACATTCTTTCGAAACTGCGCCTTAGCTCCCAGTCGGTGACTGCGGCGTCGAAAACCGCAAGCTCGACATCAGCCATCGTTGTGTAGTGATCGACGACGGCATCTCCGAATGATGCTCGCGCAATCTGTGAGGCGCCGAAGGCCTGCCGTGCCTCGCGGAGCGTACAGGGGATCCTGGAGAAATCCGACGGATGAGCGTTGCCGGTCAGCCCTGGACCCAGCTCCAGCTCATGATCGATCCCGTAGAGACCACCAGCGATCATCGCGGCCAGGGCGAGATAGAGGTTGACGTCTCCGCCTGGCACGCGGTTTTCCACCCTCGCTGACGGATCGCTGCCCACCAGCCGCAATGCAGCTGCCTGGTTGTCCAGCCCCCAGGCGATCGTCGCCGGTGCGGACGATCCACCGACGAAACGCTTGTAGGAGTTGATGTTCGGCGCGTACAACAGGGTGAAGTCGTAGAGGGTGACGAGGAGTCCCGCGACAAAGGATTCATACAGCGCCGTACGTCCCCTATCATTCCAGAACGCCGTGGCGCCGTCCGCGCCACGCAGTGATAGCCGAACGCGGCAGGAGTTGCCCTGGTGCTCGTCGTATTTGGCCATGAAGGTGATCGACTTGCCGTGCTCGGCCGCGATCTCCTTCGCCATGGTCTTGAAGACAGCATGGTTGTCCGCTGTCGTCATGGCATCCTGATGGCTGAAGCCAATCTCATGTTGCCCGACGTTGCGCCTTGCCTTGATCGACTCGACATCGATCCCGGCGGCGTACGCCGTGCTGCGGATCGCGCGCAGCAGAGGTTCAATGCGGCTGCCGCCCATGATCGAATAATCGACGTTGTACTGACTGACGGCGGCAAGATCACGATACCGAGCATTCCAAGCGTCCTCATAGCTGGTGTGAAATGCCATGAACTCCAACGCGGTGCTCGCCAGGACTGTGTATCCCCGGGTGTCGGCAGCCGCCAGCTGCTGCTTCAAGATCGCTCGCGGTGACACGACGACCGGCGTCTGATCCGGCCACGCCACATCGCACTGCACAATCACCGCGCCAGGCTGGTGTTTGAGCAAACGGATCGTTTGCATGTCGAGGACGAGCTGCATCTCGCCGTAACCCAGGTCCTCCGTGGACAGGTCGTAGCGGTCAGCGATGTTCATATCGACGTCGACCGCCAAGAGGTAGGCGGGTCCCCCGGTCCCCTGATCGAGAACGTGTTCGGCGAAATGCATTGCCTGCAAGCGTTTGCCCTGCAGCCGCCCTTGCATATCGGTGAAGGTGACGACGACGGTGTCCACATCCCCCTCGTTGATTCGGCGACGAAGATCATGGACGCTGAGATGACGGGCATTGCGCAGCTCGGTCATGTCGTTCCTCACTCCCTTGTCGAGTGCGCGGTCACAACACGTAAACAGTTGCCATCGACGCTAGCCCACGATCGTCTTTGGGAGGAGGTCGGTCGCTGGTCCTTAGGCTGAGTCCATGGCCATGTGGGTTGGCGCCTTGGAGTTCGACCTGTTGCTAGGAGATGTGCATTCGCTCAAAGAGAAGCGCTCGCTAGTACGTCCGCTGATCGCCGACGTGCGTCGGCGATTCGATCTCAGTGTCGCCGAAGTTGATCATCTCGAGCTGCACCGAAGGGCAGGCATCGGAGTAGCAGCGGTCAGCGCCGACCGAGCGCATCTTGTCGATGTACTTGATGCGGTCGAGCAATTGGTGGCCTACCGCCCGGAGCTCGAGCTGCTATCAGTCCGCCGCACGCTCCGGTCTGGGAATGATGACTAGGAAAAGCCATCCGGCTTGTCAGCTGTTTCGATCGCGCTGGCCAGCGGCGTACGGGTCGCCAAGATCGACATCGATGACCGGCCGACGAGGCTCGAGCAGTGCAGGCTCATGAAAGCAGATCAGCCGCTCGTCGCCCCGCGGTCCTGAGATCGTGTTGCCATCGGCGATCACGTCACCGGAGCGAAAGAGATAGCCAGCTGTGGTGAAGAGCATCACAGCGATCTCGGCGGGCTCGCGGTCCCGAAAGTGGCATTGCACGTCAGGTAGGCCGAAAACATGCAAGCCCAACGTATCCATCACCATCGCCCCGGGATCATTGGAAATGCTGAAATACCGCACGTTGATCAGACCGTCAAGATCACCTTTCACAAACTGCTCGGGGTCGCCGACCCGCTGACTCTGCGGCCAGCTGAGGACAGTCGGCTTTGTTTGTCGTACCAGCTCGGCGACAACGCCACTCATCGCTCCCCACCGCTCTAGCGCCGTCCGGCCGTCGCCGAACATCTCAGTCACCAGCAGGCTGGAGTGGCAGCTCAATACCGCCGCTTCGGCACCTTCCCAGCCCCAGGTTTGGCTGACATCGGGTAAAGCCTTGCCACCCTCACCGAGTCGGCTGCCCCGGGTGATCACGGTCAGCAGTGCCGAGGGTTCATTGCCATGCGGCACGATGATCGACTCCATCTGCACCTGTGTGGACGGCGACAGCGACCGCAACGCGTCAAACAGCCAGGGATCTCCCAGGTCGGGTGCCTCGGCGTACCACAACTCCACGACCAGTGGGCATGCCGCCGGCTCAGCCATGATCGCCTTCCGTTATACGCAGCGCGCGAACCGCCTCGGCTACGACGTCAGGTCGGTCGATCATGATCAGGTGACGTGAGTCCTCGACGACGATGTGTTGTGCGTTGAGCGTGGCGGCCAGGCGGGCTTGATCGGCGATCCACCGAGAGGACTTCCCGGCGGCTGCGGACAGCAAAATCGTGGGAATCTCTGGCCATCGGAGGGTTTTCCGCAGCTGCGCCAGATCCCACGCTTGTTCGGCGTACGCCGCCTGCTCTGCGAGCACACTTGCGATCGTGTCAGGCTCACGAAATGTTCGCCGCGCCAACGGTCTGACTGGATCGAAGAACCGGTGGTGGCTCTGCGCGGAAAACAGCAGGCGCTGGGCGAAAGAGCCAACAGGCCGCAGCGGCCGAACCGCCATGACCCGGCGAACGAGCCTTGCCAGCCAGAGCCAGCCGAGACGAGGCCTGGGCCGCTGTGGTGGCCGCTTAACGCTGCCGTCGGCCAGCACCAGCCCCACAACAAGGTCCGGCCGCCTTCGTACCAGGGCCTCAGCATGGAAGGCGGCCATAGAATGCGCGACGACCACAGCTGGCTCTACCGTCACCAGTAGCGCTTCGAGTGTGGCCACCTCGGCGGCCAGCAGCGGCAACTTGTCTGGCCAAGGGGCCCCCATGAGACCTGGCCGATCGAGGCGGATGAGCGCGAGATCCGACAGCAGCTCGGCAGCCAGATCCCAGTCATAGCTGGGCACTCCACAGCCACCGAGCAGCACGATTGGTGGGCCGGAACCCGGCTGGCTCAGCAGGTGTACGACACGGCCGGCCAAGGTCAGCTGACCGTCGGCGGGCAGCCTGGTCCGCGACTCAACCATTGCGTGCCGGCTGGTTCATCGCTGGCCCCGCGGCCGCACCAGCGGGAAGGCGATCGTCTCCCGGATCGAGGCGCCGGTAAGGAGCATGATCAAACGGTCCATGCCCATTCCGAGCCCGCCGGTCGGCGGCATTCCGTGCTCCAACGCCGTGAGGAAGTCCTCGTCCAACTCCATCGCCTCCGGATCACCGCCGGCAGCCTGGAGCGACTGGGCGGTCAGTCTCGCCCGTTGCTCCACGGGGTCGATCAGCTCCGTGTACGCCGTACCGATCTCGGCGCCGAAGGCCACCAGGTCCCAGCGCTCCGCAAGCCGGTCATCCAGGCGATGTGCTCGCGTCAGTGGCGAAACCTCAGCCGGGAAATCGGTGTAGAAGGTCGGGCGGATGGTCCGGTGCTCGACCAGATGCTCGTAGAGCTCCAGCAGTATTGCCCCACGGGTCCACCGCTCATCGACAGCGATGTGCAGGCTCTGTGCCAATTGCACGAGTTCGTCGCGGGAGGCGTCCGCGGTGACGTCGTGATCAGCGGCTGCCGAGATTGCGTCGTTGACGGTGATCACTGGCCACGGCTCGCCAAGATCAACATCATGACGCCGGCCCTCATGATCGCTGCCCGCGATCACCGAGCTGCCAGTAACCGCCTTTGCGGCATTCGTGACCAGTTGCTGAGCGATCACACGCATGCTGGCATAGTCACCGTATGCCTGATACGCCTCGAGCATGGTGAACTCGGGGTTGTGGCTAGCATCCGCCCCTTCATTGCGGAAGTTTCGACCGATCTCGAACAGCTTGTCGACCCCGCCGACCATCAACCGCTTCAGATAGAGCTCGGGGGCGATCCGGAGGTAGAGCTCCAGATCATAGGCGTTGATGTGGGTGCGGAAGGGCCGAGCATTCGCGCCGCCGTGGATCGTCTGCAAGATCGGCGTTTCCACTTCAAGGAATCCAAGATCATTTAAGGTGTCCCGGACGGCGCGAATCGCCGCAGATCTCCTGCTCAGCTGGCTCCTCGTCGCCGGGTTGACTGCCAAGTCGAGGTAGCGCTGCCGCACCCGGGTCTCGGGATCTGTGATGCCGTGATACTTGTCCGGCAGCGGCCGCAGCGACTTGGAGGTCAGCAGCCACGAGTCGACCTCCAAAGAAAGCTCCCCGCTGCGAGACAGCACCATCAGACCTGAACCACCGACATGATCTCCGAGGTCGATCATGCGTCGTAACGTATCCATGGCCGGTTGCCCAGTCTTCTCGGTGGTCAACATCAGCTGGGCGTCGCCGCTCCAATCCCGAATCTTGACGAAGATCACACCACCAAGATCACGCACGGCCAGGACTCGTCCGGCCACGCTGGCCGTCATACCGAGGCGTAGCTCAGCGTTGGTCCGGCTTGGGCGGAACGACGGCGGATAGGGGTCCGACCCGGCTGCCAACAGGGACTCACGCACCTCCATGCGCTGCCGGATCTGCTCGGGGATGCGATCAACTGGCTTGCCGCTTTCGACGATCAAGCTGTCGGGTGCGGAAAGCGTAGCTACCGGCGGCTCCCCGGTTGCCGGGCTGGCAGATCGGGCATCGACCAGCTGCGGATTCAAGAAGGTCGGAAGATCAATGAATCCCTCCGCGACACCGGAGGCTGCACCGACGAGGGCGATGTCGCGGGTCTCGGCAAAACAGAGAAACCGTGGCTCCCACTCAGGCCGATATTTCATATTGGACCGGAACAATGACTCGATCTGCCACCAGCGCGATGCAACCAGCAGCAGTCTCCGCCACAGCCGGAGGATGGGACCAGCGCCGATCCGAGCGCCCTCCTCGAATGCGGACCGGAATACCGCGAAGTTGAGCGAAATCCGCCGAATGCCGATCTCACGACCAGCTGCCATCACCCCGCACACCATGAGCTCGGTCACGCCATTGTCGGCATTCGGATTGCGACGCATGACGTCCAGCGAGAAGCCATCAACACCCCACGGCACGAAAGACAACACGCCGGCGACCTCGGCAATCCCATTCGCGGAACGGTTTGCGGGAAACAGCGCCTCTACCATCAGGCAGTTTGCATCCGCTGGATCGCCAAGCCGGCCAAGGGCCATCGAGAATCCACGTTCGGTCTCGGTATCGCGCCAGGTGTCGATCTTGTTGATCAACTCGCTCAGTTCGCCGGCAGGAATGTCTGCATGCCGCCGAACTCTGGTGTGGTAACCCATCTTTTCGAGCCGCTGCACGGCCTGGCGTACCGGGCGCATCTCCCTACCATCGAGATGGAACTCCTTGGTTTCCAAGATCGCCTCATCGCCCAGCCGGATCACGCGTAGCCCGGCTCGCGCGTACGCAGTGGCCCCGGCCTCGCTGGCGCCGATAACGGCCGGCGTCCACCCATAGGTGTCGACCAGGCTGCGCCAGGCCGTAATCGCGCCCGGCCAATAGTCGGGAGGTCCGATGGGATCGCTGCTGGCTAGGCAAACCCCGAGAACCACTCGGTAGGTGATGGCGGAGTGCCCGTTTTCGCCGAAGACCACCGACTTGTCGCGTCGCGTGGCGAAGTAGGCCAGAGAGTCTTCCGGCGACTCGGCGACCAGCGCGCGTACCCGTGGCTCATCCTCGGCGGACATGAGGGCCGCGCGACGCTGAGATCGCATCAACGCGATGAGCGATGCCAGCAACGTGGCGCCGAAGAGCAGGCCAACGACCGTGTTGATCCAGCTCGGAGGGCCGACAACCGGCCCAATATCAGTCTCGCTTCCAAAGATTGCCTGCCCGAATCGCTCGAAGATCCAAGCCAACCGCCCACGCGGCCCAACCAGCTCATTGGGGAACACTGTTGTCAGCACGAGACCAACCCCGAACGTGATCACCAAACCCACGAGCAACGTTGCCAATGCCCGGCGGATGCTGCCCGGCGGCCGACGGGCAGTGAACTCTCCGCGGTAGACGATCATGCAGGCAGTCAGAGCACCCAACGCGGCGAGGTTGAATCCAAAGCGGGCAAGCACCGGAAGCGCGGCAGTGTCGGGCTCCTCGACCGCCGTCGCGACGAGCAAGGCGATCACCACAATCAGATCACCAAGCAGCGTCAGGCCAAAGATGATCATTGCAATCACCCACCCGGCCTGCTTGCGGCGAGCTAACGCGGCACCAAGGATTAGCACGAAGATGGCGAAGCCGATCGTGCCGCCATCAATCGGGATGAAGATCGTCGAGTACGCGTCGACCAGCGACGAGATCCAGGCGACGTTCGGGAAGATCGCTTGAAAAATGAGCACCACAGCAGCACCGAAGAACAGCCGCGATACCAGGAAAGGCAGCCGCGGCATGCGGCGCATGACCGCGTTCGGCCGTCCGCGGGCCGCTTGGAGTTGCTGCCGCACCGGCGCCATTCCGCTCAGCGTGCCGCTGGTCACAGCACCACTCTTACCATCGTCTTCCAGAAAATCCCGATACCGACAGTGTTGGGTGGGGTGTCCAGCTCAAGATCATCCCCGCCGCTGGCACCGCGGGCACCAGAACAAGTTGCGACCGGCGAGCACTTCGGTTCGTACCCTTGACCCACAGATGTAGCAGGCCATCCCGGCGCGCCGATAGACATACACCTCACCGCCGTGATCATCTTTCCGCGGTGGTCGGCCCATCGCCTCGGGCGTGTGTTCCGGACGCACCGTGTCGATCCGGTTGTCTGTGACACCTTGCGGCATCAGTCCGACAAGATCGGTCCAGATCCCCAACCAGCTGCGTCGGCTCAGCTTGTCGCCAGAGCGATGCGGATTGATCCGATTGCGGAACAGAACCTCCGCCCGGTACACATTGCCCACCCCGGAGACGATGGTCTGGTCCATCAGGAGGGCGGCAATCGGCCGGGTCGCACGATGGATCCGACGCCATGCACGATCAGGATCGGCGTCGGCTCGGAGCGGATCGGGACCGAGTTCACCCAGCCGCGAGGCGACCTCGGTAGGGGTTCGCACAGCGCACAGCTGTGGACCCCGCAGGTCAGCAGCGACCTGGTCGGTCGCGATCCGTACCCGCACCTCTCCGCGCGGCGGGATGGGCGGGCCGAGCTCGAGGCCGCCGATGAGGCCGAGGTGAATGTGCAGCACCCGATCGCGGTCGAACTCGCAGAACAAGTGCTTGCCGTGTGCGGTCGCCTCAATCATTCGTGTCTGGTCCAGCAGCGCCGCCGATTCCGCGAAGCGGCCTTGCGGGCTGGTGACGGACACCACTCGCCCGCCAAAGGCCTGTGTCATGTCGAGGGCAAGCCGATGCAGCGTGTGGCCTTCCGGCAACATCCCCTCCCTTGGCGCTGGAATCCCAGCGCGATCCTCGCGTAACACTTCCATTGCGATCGTTCCCGCAGTCACCGAATCTGTTTTAGCGTGTCAGGCATGACAGGTGCGGTGCCACCTGGGGGTCGCTCCTCAGGAACGCACGGCGGAGGAACACACTACTCGGGGACCACGCACGACCCTCGCGACCTTTGGCCGCGTGACTTTGGGCGGGACGGTGTCTCGGGGCTGGTCACTCTCGACCGTGCCATGCGAGGGCGGGACGTGTCTCGCCCCGACCTTGACGACGAGCGGGTCGCAGCAGAAGTCATCGACGAGCTACTGGCTCGAGTCGATGGACGCAGACATACCTGATTGCTCTGTTTGATTGCTCCGCTCGCCAGCGCTCGCTGTGTCTGATGGCTCGCTGCGCTCGCTGCGATGTTCGCTGGGAAGCCGCCGTCTTCGTCGCATCCGACGAAACGACTGCCTCGGACAACCAAGGCCGCTCTCGAGGCGTTTCGTCGGCTGCTCCTGCAGATCGGCGGCGCGAACATCGCGGGCGGATCGCCCTTCTGTTGCCGCGATCCGAAGGGACCAATCGTTCGATTCAGGCGCTTGCTCTCGAGCGAGTTTTCTCGTAGTCGGCGAGTAGTTCAATGCGCCGAGCGTGGCGCGGGTCGCCGCTGAAGGGCGTCGCAAGGAAAAGGCGAGCCAGTTCCAAAGCCTCTTCCTCGGTATGCATCCGGGCCCCGATGCCGACGACATTCGCGTCGTTGTGCGCGCGACCGAGCCTGGCTGTATCCGAGTCGTACGCGAGCGCGGCTCGGGCGCCAACTACCTTGTTAGCGGCGATCTGCTCGCCGTTGCCAGATCCGCCGATCACGATGCACAACGAGCCGGGGTCCGCCACCACGGCCTCGGCGGCGGGAATGCAATAGACCGGATAGTCGTCCTCGGCGTCGTAGGTCTGGGGACCGTGGTCGATCACCTCATGCCCGTCCTCGGTCAAAGCAGCGATCAGATAGTTCTTCAGCTCGAATCCGGCGTGGTCGCTGCCGATGTGTACGCGCATGGCAGCACTATCCCAGATCCCTCCGCGACGCGTGTAGCGTCCTCGGCTGACGCGCCGCCTCTCCAAGCTGCTGAATGCCGATGGCGAGACCGCCGGCTATGTCGCCGCCGGCGAAGGACGTCTGCATGGCCGCGGCGGCGAGCCGGCACTCAAGATCATCGAGAACGCGCCGAGCTTCGACGCCGGTAACGATCTGAAGTCTGTGGAACTCCGGATCACACATCACCAGGACCGAATGATCAGGATCTGCGAGCGCTCGATGCAACCGTTCCGCGTACGCGCGGGAATCCTCTTCAGAGACGCCGACGAAGAGCGAGAATGTCAGCCCCGAAATCGTGTCGGCATTCCGGACGGCGCGCTTGAGCCATTCCAGCTCGCTCGGCGTAAACGAGTCACCAGCGGGCACCCGCGCCACCCACGTGTTCGCCGGTATCGTCCCCTTCGACATTGGCCTCACCGGCCGTCACCTCGGCCACCTGATCGCCAGCCTCGACACCTGGGTTCGCGCCCGCCGTCTCCACCTCAGCGGGCTGGTGGGCACCTACCCAAAGGGGATCGTTGGAGTGGACGTCCTCGCCATGGCGAGCGTGGGCGGCCGTCACGATCTTGTTGATGGCGATCACGATGATGAAAACCAGGATGGGAACGCCGAAGAGCAGGCCGAGAAAGAACAAGGGCGACGGATTCTGCACCTGTGGCCACCCAGAGAGCGTTTCCAGAGGCACTAGCATGCTCAGGAGTTCGTTCACGGCCCTACGTTATCGCCCAGAAGCGTTTCCGCGGAGAGTTGCGAGCCGCCCACGAGGAGGATTGTTGTCTGGCACCGGCATGCCGCAAGCCTGGCCCGAGGACGCCAGGCCCGGCGTTGCCGGTTCGGTGACCTCTCGAGTCGTCATGGAAGCCGATCAGATTGCTCGCGCCTGTGCCCGGATGGCTCACCAGATCCTGGAGGCGAACCGGGGTGCCGACGGTCTGGTGTTGCTGGGCATCCCCACCCGAGGCGTCCCGCTTGCGCACCGGCTGGCGAAGGTGATGGATGAGATCGAAGGGGTCCGAGTACCAGTAGGCGCCCTTGACGTGACGATGTACCGAGACGACCTGCGGCGCCAGCCGACGCGTGCGGTAGGTCGCACCGACGTACCGGTGGAGGTGGAGGGCAGCACCGTCGTGCTGGTCGACGACGTGCTCTACTCCGGACGTACGGTGCGCGCCGCTCTGGACGCTCTTGGTGATCTTGGCCGGCCGCGCGTTGTGCGGCTCGCGGTGCTGGTGGATCGCGGCCATCGGGAGTTGCCGATTCGGGCTGATCATGTTGGCCGCGACATTCCGACACGGACGGGCGAACACGTCAGCGTAAGACTGACCGAGCTCGACGGAATAGACCAGGTCAGCATCGAACCGGCCGGCAATCCCGATCATGGGGAGGCGTGATGCGCCATCTGCTGTCCGCCGCTGATCTTGATCAGCCTCAGATCACCGAGATCTTGGATCTCGCCGAAGAGATGTCGCTGGTGCAGGGCCGAGCAGTCAAGAAGCTGCCGGCGCTGCGTGGCCGGACCGTGGTCAACCTGTTTTTCGAAGACTCCACTCGGACCCGGTCCTCTTTCGAGATCGCCGGCAAGTGGCTGTCCGCGGATGTGATCAACATCAGCGCGAAAGGCTCGTCGGTATCGAAGGGTGAATCGCTGCGCGACACGGTACTGACAGTGGCAGCCATGGGTGTAGACGCCCTGGTGATCCGGCATCACGCGTCTGGCGCACCGTGGCAAGCTTCGCGCTGGATCGATGCTCATGTGCTCAACGCGGGCGACGGGACCCATGAGCATCCCACCCAAGCACTGCTGGATGCCTTTACGATCCGCCGCCACTTCCGACATTTCGTGCCCGATCTGTCGAGCTTCGAGGGCAAGACCGTGGCGATTGTCGGAGACATCACCCATTCCCGAGTCGCCCGGAGCAACGTCTTGCTGCTCAACACGCTCGGCGCAGAGGTGATCTTGGTCGCGCCCCCGACCCTGCTGCCCGCTGGAATCGATAGCTGGCCGGTGCTCGTCTGTACCGACTTTGATCAAGTACTCCCCCATGCGGACATCGTGATGATGCTCCGCGTGCAGCGCGAGCGAATGTCCGGCGGATACTTCCCCACACCGCGCGAGTACACCATCGGATACGGCCTGACTCGTCCGAGGCTCGAGTTGATGAAGCCGGGGGCGGCGATCTGCCATCCGGGACCGATGAACCGCGGGTTGGAGATCTCCGCGGATGCTGCCGACGCCGCCAACTCTTTGATCTTGGACCAAGTTGCGGCTGGCGTGTCGGTGCGGATGAGCGTGCTGTACGAGTTGCTGGGAGGGGCAGAGTGAGAGACCTGCTGATTCGCGGTGCCGATCTCGTCGGCCGCGGGCGGTCGGACCTGCTGATCCGCAACGGCCACTTCCTGGACCCTGCCGATGTGGACGGAGACGTGAATGAACTCGATGCTCACGGGCTCGTAGCGTTGCCCGGTCTGGTTGATCTGCACGCCCATCTCCGAGAACCCGGACGGGAGGACGCGGAGACGGTGGAGTCAGGCACGCTGGCCGCGGCCCGAGGCGGCTATACCGCGGTGCTGGCGATGGCCAACACGACGCCTGTGACCGACACTGCTGAAGCGGCTGCGCATGTTGCGGCGCTGGGGGTTCGCGACGGACACGCCCAGGTGGTGCCGATCGGAGCTGTGAGCAAGGGACTGGATGGGGTCGAGCTGGCTGAGCTTGGGCTGATGGCCCGTGCCGGCGTACGGCTGTTTTCCGACGATGGTCATTGCGTCTCGGATGCACGCCTGATGCGACGAGCGCTGGAGTACGTCCGAGCCTTTGATGGTGCGATTGCTCAACATGCCCAAGATCCCCAGCTCGCTGGGGCCGGGGCCTGCTGCCATGAGGGTGAGATCTCGGGGAAGCTCGGACTCCCCGGTTGGCCGTCCGCAGCCGAGGCAAGCATCGTTGCCAGAGATGTACAGATTGCCGAGCTCACTCGATCCCGGCTTCATGTCTGCCACGTCTCCTGCGCCGAGACCGTCGACATCATCCGGTGGGCAAAGCAGCGCGGCATCAACGTGACAGCGGAGGTTGCACCCCATCACCTGATGCTGACCACGAATGAAGTACTCGGCTACGACCCGACGTTCAAGGTGAACCCTCCGCTGCGACCGACCGAGCATGTGGAGGCGGTCCGCGAAGCGCTAGCGGATGGGACCATCGACGCGGTAGCGACCGACCACGCACCGCACGCCCGGCACGACAAGGAGCACGCGTTCGCTGATGCGGCCTTCGGCATGCTCGGTCTCGAAACCGCGCTAGCGGTGGTGCTTGAGACGATGATCAACTCCGACCTGTTGACCTGGGCCGAGGTGGCGAAACGGATGTCGATCATTCCGGCACACATCGCGCGGCTTACCGATCAGGGCCGTCCGTTGGCTCCGGGTGAGCCGGCCAACTTGGTGCTCCTCGATCCTGACGCGCGGGTTGTCGTGGACCGCAACGAGTCAGCATCCTTGGCCCGCAACAACCCATGGCACGGCCGCGAACTGCCTGATCCGGTGGTCGCCACCATCTGGGCCGGCCGCGTCACTTACCAGAAGGAATCGCGAGTCGTTTCCTAGGCGGCCGTGTGGCAATCGCGACCCCCACCAGGGAGAGGGCGCCACCACCAATCGCAAGCAAGGGTGGCACCTCGTCGAGCAGGAGCCAGCCGAGCAAGATCGTAATGGGTGGCACGAGGAACGTCGTGACGCCCAACCTTCCAGCGGTGCTGTGCTTCAGCGCGTACGCCCAGGTGGAGAATGCCACGGCAGTGGGGACAAGTCCGAGATAGATGACTCCGATGATCGGGAGCGCAGGTGCGGCCGTGAGGTCTCGGACCAGTTCACCGGCAAACGGCAGGCACGCGACTGTCCCGATGAGGCACGCAAGCCAGGTGACCTGGAGGGCGGGAACGCGGCGGAGCACCACTTTCTGCGCCACCAGAGCAAGCGAATACACCGTGGCGCTGAGGAGGACCAACAAGACACCGACGAGGTCGGCTCTACCGGTACTGGTGGCAATCCCAATGATCAGAGTGCCCAGGAACGCGACCAAACCTCCGATCACGAGCATCCGCGGAAAACCCTCCCCGAGCAGGATGCCCGCGAGCACGCCGATCAGGATCGGGGCAAATTGAATCAGCATCGCGGCGGTGCCGGCGTCGACGTGCTGCTCGCCAGCATTGAGCGCAACGCTGTAGACCGCGAACCAGGCGACGCCAACCAGAGTGGTGAGCGCCCACTCCCGAGCGTTCATCCGGACGAGCGTGCGTCCAATCATCATCGCGCTTAGTGCGAGGCTCGCGATGAGCAGGCGACCGAGGCTGAGCGCACCGGGACGGATGTCGTGCGCCGCGTAGCGAATCACGACGAAGGCTGAAGCCCAGGCGAGGACGGTCGTGGTCACCGCGAGAACGGAGCGCCAGCTCGACGTCGATGCGTTGATCTCGGTCTGCTGGATCTCTCTCACGGTGCTGGTCACCGCTCAAGCATGGCGTGACGTACTGTTAAGCACAAGCAAAAAGTCATTGGGGATACTCTGTAGGATTCGTGAAATGTTACACCTCGAGCGACTGCAAGCTCTGCATGCAGTCTCAACATTCGGCTCGGTAACCGGCGCCGCCTCAGCACTGCGTCTGACGCCATCGGCGGTGTCTCAGCAGCTCGCCAAATTGCAGCGCGATGTCGGCCAGCGGCTCGTCGAACCGTACGGTCGCGGGGTACGGCTCACGCCAGCTGGGACCCTGCTGGCAAGCCGGGCGCATACGATCCTGTCGGAGGTCGAGAATGCCGAGAGCGAGCTGGATCGGCAGCGCGATCATGTCGTCGGCGACCTCGAGATCGCTGGATTCGCCACCGCGGCGCGAGCAATCCTGCCGCAGACGGTGGCACGGCTACGAAGGGAACATCAGCAACTCAGACTCCGGGTCTCGGAGCGGCAGCCGGACGAGGCAATCCGGCTCGTCGTCGCCGGACATCTTGACATCGCCGTGGTCAATGACTGGATGAATGCACCGCTGGTGCTGCCCGACGGCGTTGAGCGGTTGTTGATCATGCACGATGCTGTTGATCTTGCCGTGCCTGCTGACCATCCACTCGCCGGGCGGACGAGCGTCGAACTGACTGAACTGTGTGCCGAGCCCTGGATCACCTGGCCGCACGGCGCAATCTGTCACGAATGGCTAACCCAGACGCTGCGGCAGCACGGGCTGACACCTGAGGTCACCCATACCGCAGAGGAACATCAGACCCAGCTGGCGATGGTGGCTGCCGGGCTGGGCATCGCCGTGATGCCGAGGCTGGGTCGCGGCTCGACCGATGGAGTCTCCATCATCTCGCTCAAGCCCACGTTCTCGCGCCGGGTCTATGCAACCTGGCGGACCTTGGCATCGGAGCGACCGGCTATCGCGGTCACCGTTGCGACACTCCGCGACGTCGCCGAAAGTCTCATTGACAGCTGACCGGCCATCCTCAGCCAGCTAGGCCACTCTCAGCCGCTGTCAGCCGGTAAGCGTGGGAGACACACCCTAGGCTGAGGCACATGCCGGACTGGTTGCCAGACAATCTCGCCGCGTTGGTGGTCTTCAAGCCGATTCGCATCATCCTTTTGATCATTGCTGCTTTTGTGCTACGCCGCGTACTCCATCGCATGATCAAGCGCTCTGTTCGGAGGGCAGTTGACCGGCCATTGACTTCGCGCTATCAGATGACCCAGAAGTTGATCGACGTCACCACAGCTCCCTCCGAGCGGCGCAAGCAACGCATCGAAGCGCTCGGCTCGCTGGCCTGCAGCACAGTTACATTCGTGATCTTTCTTGTCGCCATCTTGATGATCCTGGCTGAGATGGGCTTCAACATCACCACGATCGTCGCCGGCACCTCGGTCGTCGCGATCACATTGGCATTCGGCCTGCAGAGCATCGTGAAGGATCTCGTATCAGGTGTCTTCATGCTGGTCGAGGACCAGCTCGGGGTGGGCGACCACGTCGACATGGAGAAAGCCACAGGTGTCGTCGAGGGCATTGGCCTCCGCGTGACCGAGCTGCGCGACAAGGACGGCACCGTTTGGTACGTCCGCAACGGGGAGGTTCTTCGGGTCGGCAACTTTAGTCAGGGCGGCCCCGGTGAGCCACCTGAAGAGAAGGCGAACGCGGAACCAGAACCGGCGTAGCTCCTTCGCTCGAAAATCAACTCGCGAGGGTCGCCTCGAGCGTAATCGTCGTGCCGGTGAGTGCCTTGGAAACCGGACAGTTCTGCTTGGCGTCCTGGGCAGCAGCCTCGAACTGTTCGGCAGTGATGCCGGGCACCACCCCGGTCACGGTCAACTTGATTCCGGTGATCCCGGGACCAGGCTGGAATGTCACGTCAGCTCGCGTATCAAGTGAGGTGGGCGGATAGCCGCCGTTGGTGAGGCCGAGGGACAGTGCCATCGAGAAGCAGGTGGAGTGGGCGGCCGCGATCAGTTCTTCCGGACTCGTCCTGCCATTCGGTTGCTCGGCGCGTGATGCCCAGGTGACCTCGAAGCTGCCATTGCCGGACGAGACGAGCTCAACCTCGCCCTGCCCCTCGAATAGAGATCCTTCCCAGTGTGCTTCCGCAGTCCGAACCGTAGCCATTGATGGACTCCTCTCGGTCGATGAGTGGGGCGTACGGTGTCTCATCCTGCCAGCCCTCGCCGCCGTGATGGAGAATGGTCCAGATGTCCGAGCAAGCGCCTCTGCAGACCTTTTACGACGCGGTCGGCGGCGAGGCCACCTTCGTTGCGCTGGTCAAGCGGTTCTATCAAGGGGTTGCGTCCGATCCGCCGCTCCGTGCGCTCTATCCGGAAGCCGATCTTGCTTCGGCCGAGACCAGGTTGCGCATGTTCCTTGAGCAGTACTGGGGCGGCCCGACCACCTACAGCCAGCAGCGCGGGCATCCACGGTTACGGATGCGGCACGCACCCTTCGCGGTGACGCCGGCGATGCGGGATCGATGGCTCAAGCACATGCGGGATGCGATCGAATCGATCGACTTGACCCCGCAGCAGGAGCATGAGCTGTGGACGTACATGGAACGCGCTGCGTATTCGATGGTGAACACCTTCGACGAGCATCCCGGCACCATGCCGGGACTGCAGCCGTAACGTCCTTCTCTTTAGTCCCGCAGACGTTCCCACGGGAACGTGTGCGGCCCCAGTTAGGTACTGACCTCTCCCACAGCCCATTTATTGAGAGCCGCGCGCTGACCAGCGCTCAGCGGAGACTCACCAACCACGACGGTCCGCGCAGTTGCGTAGACCGTCCGCTCCGCTGGATCGCGGATCGCAGCGGCCAGTGTGAACGAGCGGTGACCGATTGCGGCGACTACCGTGCTCACCTCGTACGGCTCGATTCTGAAGTCGATGGGCTTCAGGTACTCCAGGTCTTGTCGCGCGACCATCCAGACTGCCTCCGGCTCCCATCCGACGGTGCTGTTGACCAGGCTGATCCTGGCCTCTTGGACATAGTCGTAGTACTTCACGTTGTTCACGTGGCCATAGGAGTCGAGGTCTGACCACCGCACCGCGAGCAGATAGCGATGACAGTCATCCGGCACAGTCACCTTCGGCAGCGCACGCAGCGGCTCAGCCGGATCAAGGGCTTGGCCAAGCAACCCCCGCTCTTCCGTTGTCAGTCGCCGCAATGCGTTGCTGACTAGGTCAAATGGCACGATTCCCGTGCGAGCCCGAGCCGCCAGGTCTGGCCCGTCATAGACCTCGTACCCGATGGAGAACCGGCTGCCGCCGATCGCGTCCACCCACAGATCGACCGTCAGCGGCCGGTCGCTGAACGTGACGGCTTTGAGGTATTCCACCTGGTGACTCACCACCAGCGTGCCCGAGTCGAGCAGATGATGCAGCACCTGCGAGCCCGAGAGTAGGAAGGCGACCCGAGCCTCCTGCAGGTAGTCCAGGTACGCCGCATTGTTGAGGTGGCCCTGAGCGTCCATGTCCCCCCAACGCATCGGACAGCGGTGGATGTACGGGCTCACGCTCGTCGATCCTGTCAGAAGGACGATGCGATTTGCTCAACATCACATACAGTCTCTTCTCATGAGAGTCGCAATCGTCACGGGTGCCGCGCGCGGGATTGGTGCCACGATCGCTCATCGGCTCGCCGCCGACGGAATGTCGGTCGGTGTTGTTGATCTCGATGAGCAAGGCAGCACGCGCACCGCGAAAGAGATCATCGAGAATGGCGGCCGGGCCGTCCCCATCGGCGCGGATATCGCCGACGAAAGGGCTGCCATTGATGCCGTACAGCAGACCGTTGCCGAATTTGGGCCAGTCACGGTATTGATCAACAGCGCCGGCATCATCCGGGATAACTTGATCTTCAAGATGAGCGTCACCGACTGGGATGCCGTCATGGACGTTCATCTACGAGGCGCTTTCTTGATGACCCGTGCCGCCCAGACCCACATGACGCAAGCGAAGTGGGGTCGGATCATCAACATCTCCTCGACCTCGGCACTCGGCAATCGCGGCCAGGCCAACTATGCCGCAGCCAAAGCCGGCTTGATCGGCTTCACCAAGACGCTGGCGCTGGAGCTGGGCAAGTTCGGCGTGACAGCAAATGCCATCGCCCCCGGATTCGTGGAGACGGAGATGACGATGGCAACAGCCGCGCGCCAAGGGCTGGACTATGACGAGTGGAAATCGGCCATCGCCCGCGACATTCCCCTGGGACGCATCGGACGGCCTGAAGATATCGCTGCCGTCGCGAGCTTCCTGTGTCGTGAGGAAGCCGGCTACGTGTCCGGCCAGGTCATCTACGTCAACGGCGGCGCCAGGACCTAGCCCGGGCCTTCAGACCGCCGACGATCAGGCGGCGAGCAGTATCCGGCGATCGTGGCAGGCTTGGATGGGCCTGGCGGGAGCGAGTTAGTCCGCGTCGTACATGCTATCCAGCAGATCCGCGTACTTCTTTTCCACGGCCCGGCGCTTGACCTTCATGCTCGGAGTGACCTCGCCCTCATCGACGCTGAGATCGGTGGGCAAGATCTCGAACCTCTTGATCGTTTCCCAGCGCTCGAGCGACTGGTTGGCCTGCGCGACGAACCCGTCAATCAGCAGATGGACCTCGCTGGAGCCGGCCAGTTCTTCGAGCGAGGAATAGCTCAGCCCTTGCTCTTTGGCCCAGCCCTCGATGGCCTCCGCATCTATTGTGATCAGGGCCGTGACGTACTTGCGGCCATCGCCGTGCACCAGGACCTGGCTGATGTAGGGACATGCAGCCTTCAGCACGCCCTCAACCTTCTGCGGAGCCACATACTTGCCGCCAGAGGTCTTGATCAAGTCCTTCTTCCGGTCAGTGATCCGCAGATAACCCTGCTCGTCGAGCTCGCCGATGTCCCCGGTGGCGAACCAGCCATCTTTGAGCGCATCTGCGGTTGCCTCCGGTAGGTTGTGGTAGCCGCGCATGACGCCCGGGCCCTTGATCAAGATCTCGCCATCGTCGGCGATCTTGACCTGTGAACCAGGGATTGGCGGGCCAACCGTTCCGAAACGGGTAGCACGAGGATTGTTGACGCAGGTGGCAGCGCTGGTCTCAGTAAGGCCGTAACCCTCCAGCACCAGCAGCCCCGCCGCGTGAAACCATTCCTGTACCTCCCGACTCAGCGGGGCTGAGCCAGACACGAAGAACCTGATCTTGCCACCCATCCTGGCCTTGATCTTGCTGAAGACCAGTCGATCCGCGAGGGCGTACTGCAAGCCGAGCAGGCCAGTCGGCTGTTGTCCTGCCAACCGGATCGGTGACACCTTGCGGCCGACCCCGAACGCCCACTCGAAGATCTTGGCTTTGACCCCGTGCGAGGCAGTCGTCATCACCCTGGCCCGCACCTTCTCGAAGATCCGCGGTGCGCCGCACATGAAGGTGGGCCGGACCTCGGCGAGGTTGTCCACGATCTTGTCGATCCGGCCGTCGACCGCAGTCGTGAAACCGATGTAAAGCTGGATAGCGATCAACGCCTTGCCGAAGACGTGACTGAGCGGCAGCCATAAGTACTGCAGATCGTCGGCGCTGATGATGTCGTACGCCTCCACGGCGGCGCCCTCGGAGGTCCAGCAGTCTTGCACCAGGCGTACGCCTTTGGGCCGGCCTGTCGTACCGGAGGTGTAGATCAGAGTCGCCAGGTCCTCCGGTCCGATGGCTGCGATCACATCCTCGACCGCTGTGGGATTGGCATCGAGACGGTCGCGACCCAACGTTTCTATATCGACCCAACCGATCACCTTGGGATGATCAACTTTACCGTCCAGCTGCACGACCGTGACCAACTGGGGCAGCTCCTCGAGATGATCAAGGACCTTCTTGACCTGAAGATCATCCTCGGCGAAGACCACCTTGGATTTGGAGTCAGCAAGGATGTAACGCACATCCTCATGCTGGGTCGACGGGTAGATCGTCGTGGTGGCGCCCGCCGCGCACATGATCGCCAGGTCCGCCAGGATCCACTCCATCCGGGTACTGGACGCGATGGCCACCCGGTCCTCAGGCTCAATCCCCAATGCAAGCAGCCCGGCGGCCAGCTGGAAAGCTTTGTCCTTGGTCTGCGACCAGCTCAACGAAACCCAGCGGTCATCCTCGATGTAGCGGAATGCCTCCTTCGAGGATGAAGCCTCAACTTGGCGCAACAGCGTGGCACCCACCGAGGCCGGCCGCGCCGCCAGCAATGTTGTCTCCGTCACACCCGAAGACTAGCGAGTCGGCTGGCCGCACCCGAGCGCGAGAGCCCACGAATTCGGTATGTTTGCGGACAGCGAGCTTGGCGAGCGGAGCAATCAAACCCCGGATCGCGCGCCGCCGTTCTGCGGAGGAGCGAGCCGACACGCCTTTCGTCGGCGAGGGACAACAAAGTCGGCGGCTTTTCAGCGCGATCCGCGCGGAGCGAGCTTGGCGAGCGGAGCAATCAAACCCGGATCGCGCGCCGCCGTTCTGCGGAGGAGCGAGCCGACACGCCTTTTCGTCGACGAGCTACAACAAAGTTGGCGGCTTTTCAGCGCGATCCGCGCGGGAGCGAGCTTGGCGAGCGAAGCAATCAAACACGCTCCAGGATGATGGCCATGCCTTGGCCGCCGCCGACGCACATGGTCTCGAGACCGAACTGGACGTCTCGCACACGCATCGCGTTGAGCAGAGTCGTCATGATGCGAGCACCGGTGCAGCCGAACGGGTGACCGAGCGCGATCGCCCCGCCGTGGACGTTGAGGCGTTCCATGTCCAGACCCAGATCACGCGCGGACGCGATCACCTGTACGGCGAAGGCCTCGTTGATCTCCACCAGATCAATGTCCGGGATCGACAGTCCGGCCTTGGACAGGGCTCGGCGGGTGGCCTCCACCGGCCCGAGCCCCATGATCTCTGGGCTGAGGGCACTGACACCTGTCGCGACGATGCGAGCCAGCGGGGTCAGGCCAAGCTCGGCCGCACGCCGATCGCTCATGATCACCACCGCAGCAGCACCATCGTTCAGCGGGCAGCAGTTGCCGGCGGTCACCGTGCCATTCGCTCGGAATGCCGGCTTCAGTGCCGAGACCGCCTCCATGGTTGTGCCCGGTCGCGGCCCGTCGTCAGTGCTCACCACGGTGCCGTTCGGAAGCGTGACGGGGGCAATCTCGGCATCGAAGATCTGGTTCGCGATGGCCTTCTCTGCAAGGTTTTGCGAGCGTACGCCGAACTCGTCCTGCTCGGCGCGAGAGATACCGCGAAGGGTCGCGACGTTCTCCGCCGTCTGGCCCATCGCAACGTAGATATCGGGGAGCAGCCCGTCTTGGCGGGGATCATGCCACGTCTCGTTGCTCGCGGCAGTGGCGAGACTGCGCTCCTCCGCAGACGCAAAGATCGGATTGTGCGTGTCGACCGGGTCCACGCCGGCGGAGCCGAAGCCGCGGTAGTGCGAGACGCACTCCACTCCGGCGGAAACGAACGCATGGCCTTCGCCCGACCTGATCGCGTGGAACGCCATTCTGGCGGTCTGCACACTGGAAGCGCAGAAGCGATTGATGGTAGCGGCCGAGACATTGTCCAGCCCTAGTTGGACCGCGATCCGTCGTGCCACATTCCCGCCCTGCTCGTCACGTGGCTCAGCACAACCCACGTAGATATCGTCCAGGCTGCTGGGATCCAGCGCCTCGACCTTGGCAAGGGCTGCCCTGATCACTCCAGCGGCAAGATCATCAGGGCGGACCTGGATCAGCGACCCCTTCCCAGCTCGCCCGATGGGCGTTCGCGCCGCAGCGACGATCACTGCTTGCGGGCCTTCGAGATTGTCAGGCTTCATGATTACAATCCCAGATCGCGGCCGATGAGCTCTTTCATGATCTCGTTCGAGCCCGCCCAGATCTTGGAGGGCCGCGCGTCGGCCCACGCCCTAGCGACGCGGTACTCGTTCATGTAGCCGTAGCCGCCCCACAGTTGGACACAGGCATCGACGATGTCGTTCTGTGCCTGCGCCGACCACCACTTCGCCTTGGCCGCGTCAACAGGATTGAGCGTGCCGTGCACCGCCTCAATCACACACTGATCGACAAAGGCCTGTGTGACCTCGGCCAACGTCTGCAGCTCGGCGAGGGTGAACTTGTTGGCCTGGAAGGAGCCGATCGGGCTGCCGAACGCCTTCCGTTCCCTCGCATAGACCAAGGTTTCGTCGAGGATCTGCCGGGCGTGAGCGATGTTGTTCACCGCAGAACCGATCCGCTCGGCCACCAGCCGTTGCATCATGTAGACGAAGCCCTGGTCGATCTCACCGATCACATTCGTCGCTGGAACTCTTACGTCGCCGAAGAACAGCTCGGAGATGTCGGACTCTGGCTGACCGACCTTGTCCAACTTCCGCCCACGTTCGAAGCCAGGCATGCCGGCCTCGACCGCGAACAGGCTGATGCCCTTCGCGCCCCTCTCGGGACTGGTTCTCGCTGCAACCAGCACGAAGTCAGCGCTAGCACCATTGGTAATGAAGGTCTTCGAACCATTCAAGATCCAATCCTCACCGTCGCGTACGGCCTTGGTCCTCAACGCGGCAAGATCAGAACCGCCGGAAGCTTCGGTCATGGCCAACGCGGTGATCAATTCGCCACTGCAGAACCCAGGCAACCAGCGCTGCTTCTGTTCCTCTGTGCACAGGTCAACCAGATAGGGCGCGATGCAGTTGGTGTGGATACCGACACATGAGGGGTAGGAGAACGCCAGCTTGCTCAGCTCCTCGGCCAAAATCAGTGAGAACCGCAGATCGTTCGCACCGGCACCGCCGTATTCCTCGGGGACATTGAGTCCCAAGAAGCCCTGTTTGCCCAGCTCGAGCCATACCTCTCGGCCAAACCCGTGGTTAGCCATGTGCTTCTCGTGATGCGGCCGCAGCGTGCGATCGACGAAGGTCCGGCAGCTTTCCCGGAATGCGTCGTGGTCCTCGTTGAAGATGGTTCGCCTCATGGCGCCTCCACTGGAAGGCTGGAAGTTACTCACCGGTAAGTTTACTCGGCAGGCTTAGCCCGCGGCGCGCACTACGATCAAACGCGATCATGTCCAAGACTGTCGCCCTTACCCCCGAAGTTAGCGAGCTGGAGCTGCAGCTCCGCCGCCGCGGCGTCGGACATGTACTCGACACGACCGCGCTCACCCGCGCGCTCTACTCATCCGATGCCTCGTTGTATCGGGTCACACCGCGAGCCGTCGCACAGCCCCGAATCGTCGAGGAAGTGGCAGCAGTCCTAGAGTCGGCGCGCGCTGTCGGCATTCCTGTGACCACCCGCGGCGCCGGGACATCGTGTGCGGGCAATGCCGTCGGCGCCGGGTTGATCTTGGATACCTCCCGCTATCTGAACACCATTCTTGAGGTTGACTCCGATGCGCGCACCGCGCGAGTCGAACCGGGTGTGGTGCAGTCAGCCCTACAGGCCGCGGCGGCGCCGCACGGGTTGCGGTTCGGGCCAGATCCCTCTACTCACAACCGCTGCACGATCGGGGGCATGATCGGAAACAATGCCTGTGGACCCCGCGCCCTGAGCTACGGCAAGACCGCCGACAACGTGCTTGCGCTCGAGGTGATCACCGGCTCGGGCGAACAGATCACTCTTGACGTGGCAGGCGCGAACCGTGATCACTACTCGAGCCTTACTGCCTTGAAGTCCGTTGTCCAAGCGAACCTTGGCACCATCCGCACCGAGTTCGGGCGCTTTGACAGGCAGGTGTCGGGCTACAGCCTGGAGCATTTGCTGCCGGAGAACCGCTTTGACGTGGCTCGTTTCCTCGCCGGAAGCGAGGGCACTCTCGCAGTGATCATCGGCGCGACGGTACGACTCGTAGCCGATGCACCGAGCAAGATCATGATCGCGCTTGGCTACCCGACGATGGCTGACGCGGCGGACGCCGCACCGGTGATCGTTGATCATCGCCCAACCGCCTGCGAAGGCCTGGACCGCCGGATTGTCGACGTGGTACGCCGGACCCGTGGCGATGCGGCGGTGCCGGCGCTACCGCGGGGTGATGGGTGGATGTTCGTCGAACTTGTCGGCGAAAACTCCGGCGATCTGCAGAAGCGTGCCGATGCGCTCGTGGCTGCGGCCGGAGCCGTGGATGCCTTGGTCGTGCCCGATCCGACCCAAGCAACGGCGCTGTGGAAGATCCGGGAGGACGGCGCGGGACTGGCGGGCATCAGTCTGGCCCGACCCGCCTATCCCGGTTGGGAGGACGCAGCGGTACCGAGCAGGCATCTCGGCTCCTACCTGCGGGATTTCGATCAGCTACTCGATGATCATGGATTGGACGGCCTGCCGTACGGACACTTCGGCGACGGATGTGTGCACGTACGTATCGACTTCCCGTTGACTAGGGCGCATGGGGCCGAGGGTTACAAGACTTTCGTCGAGGCGGCGGCACAGCTTGTCGCCTACTACGGCGGCTCGCTATCGGGTGAGCACGGCGACGGCCGGGCGCGATCGGCTCTATTGCCAGCGATGTATTCAGCGGCCGCCATTGAGGTCTTCGGTCAGGTGAAAGCCGCGTTCGACCCGCAGAACATGCTGAACCCAGGTGTATTGGTCGATCCTCGCCCTGTCGACGCCGATCTTCGTGCCGTACGCCTGGTTGGCCATATCGACGCTTTTGCCGAAGCGGTGCACCGCTGCTCCGGCGTAGGTAAGTGCCTAGCCAACACCACAAGTGAGCGCGGAGTGATGTGCCCGTCCTATCAGGCCACTCGGCAGGAGAAGGACTCCACTAGAGGCCGTGCGCGGGTGCTGCAGGAGATGATCAACGGTGGGGTGGTGCGCGACGGCTGGAAGTCGCCTGAGGTGCATGAGGCACTTGATCTTTGTCTGTCCTGCAAGGGATGCGCGCGCGACTGCCCGACGGGCATCGACATGGCCGCGTACAAGTCGCAGGTGCTTGATCACACGTATCGCGGCAAGATCAGGCCACGGAGCCACTACGCGCTCGGTTGGCTGCCTCGTTGGGGCAGGTTGATCACGAGCACACGGTTTCTCGCCGGGCTCGTCAACCTGAGCACGGCCGCTCCTGGGCTGAGCAGGCTCATCCGCTGGGGCGCGGGTGTCGATCAGCGTCGCTCGCTCCCCCGATTCGCGTCCGTGGCCGCGCGTCGGCGGATTGCGGTTTCTGACTCGAGCGGCACACCGGTGGTCGTGTGGGTGGACTCCTTCTCCGACTGCTTCACCGGAGACGCCGTGCGAGCGGCGATTTCGGTGCTCGCCGCGGCCGGTTACGCGCCGCAGGTCCTGAAGCAACCAGCCTGCTGTGGCCTGACCTGGATCAGCACCGGGCAGCTCGACGGTGCCCGGCGGCAGCTGCGGACCGCCTTGGAGATCTTGCATCCGTTCGTCGCGGCCGGTACCCCGGTGATCGGCCTGGAGCCTTCATGCCTTGCGGTCTGGCGGAGCGACGCGGCCGAACTCATGCCGGAGGATAGGCGGGTTTCTGATGTCGCCGGCGGCGTACTGACACTCGCTGAATTACTAGGGCGTACGCCGCACTGGTCGCCCCCAGACCTCACCGGCGTCGAGCTCGTCGTCCAGCCGCACTGCCACCACGCCTCAGTGATCGGATGGCAGGCCGATGCGACCTTGCTGGCGGCGACTGGGGCCACCGTCACGACCGTCGGCGGCTGCTGTGGTTTGGCCGGCAACTTTGGAGTCGAGAAAGGCCACTACGACGTGTCGGTAAAAGTTGCCGAGCATGATCTGCTACCCGCCGTGGCCACACACCCCGACGCCGTCGTGCTGGCCGACGGCTTCTCCTGTCGTACCCAGCTCGCTCAACTTGCCGACCGCAAAGCCATCACGCTCGCCGAACTCCTCGCTCACCACCGAGTTGTCAGCGAGTGAGGCGACGGTGGGTTACCCGATGCGGACGGGCTGCCTCGATCCCGAGCCGGTCGATCTTGTTGGTCTCGTAGTCCGCGAAGTTGCCTTCATACCAGAACCATTTGGCCTGCTCGTCATCATCACCCTCCCACGCCAAGATGTGCGTCGCGATCCGATCGAGGAACCAGCGGTCGTGGGAGACGACAACAGCACACCCGGGAAACTCCAGCAGTGCATCCTCCAACGACTGGAGCGTCTCGACATCAAGATCATTGGTCGGTTCGTCGAGGAGCAGCAGGTTGCCACCCATCTTCAAGGTGAGCGCCAGGTTCAAGCGATTGCGTTCACCCCCAGACAACACCCCGGCCGGCTTTTGCTGGTCAGGACCCTTGAAACCGAACGATGCCACGTAGGCCCGCGAGGGCATCTCGAAGTTGGCGACCTTGATGTGGTCGAGCCCGTCTGACACCAGCTCCCACACGTTCTTTCGAGGGTCGAGGCCGGAACGGGCCTGGTCAACGTAGGAGATGCGCACCGTTTCGCCGAGTTTGAGCTCGCCGGAGTCCGGCTCTTCCTCGCCGACGATCATGCGGAAAAGCGTGGATTTCCCAACACCGTTGGGCCCAACGACGCCAACAATCCCTGCGCGCGGCAATGAGAAGCTCAGCCCGTCAAAGAGCAGCCGGTCGCCGTAACCCTTGACCAGCTGCTTCACGTCGAGCACATTGCTGCCGAGCCGTGGGCCGGGCGGGATGTTGATCTCCTCGAAGTCGAGCTTGCGGTTCCGCTCCGCTTCCGCTCGCAACTCTTCGTACCGGGACAGCCGGGCCCTGTTCTTCGCCTGCCGCGCCTTCGGGTTAGACCTCGCCCACTCCAGCTCCCGCTCAAGGATCTTGGCACGCTTGGCATCCCGCCGGCCCTCAATCTGGAGCCGAGCTTTCTTGGTGTCCAGGTAGGTCGAATAGTTGCCCTCGTATGGGTGGGTTCGGCCCCGGTCCAGCTCCAGGATCCATTGCGCCACGTTGTCGAGGAAATACCGGTCGTGGGTCACCGCCAAGACTGCACCTGGGTATGCCTTCAAGTGGGTTTCCAGCCACTGCACTGACTCGGCATCCAGATGGTTGGTCGGCTCGTCGAGCAGCAACAAGTCCGGCTGCTGCAGGAGAAGCTTGCAGAGCGCAACCCGACGGCGTTCCCCACCGGAGAGCAGATCGACCATCGCATCCGGCGGAGGGCAGCGCAGCGCATCCATCGCTTGCTCGAGCTGAGAGTCGATGTCCCAGGCGTCACGCCGATCGAGCTCGGTTTGCACCTCCCCCATTTCGGCCATCAGCTTGTCGAAGTCCGCGTCCGGCTCTGCCATGGCGACACCGAGCTCATCCATCCGCGCCTGAAGCGCCTTGACGTCAGCTACTCCCTCCTCGACGTTCTCCAGTACGGTCTTGCCCTCGGTCAAAGGCGGTTCCTGGAGGAGGATTCCGACCGTCGCATCTTTAGCGAGCGCTGCGTCGCCGTTGTTGGGTTTCTCAATACCTGCCATCACCTTGAGCAGTGTCGACTTACCTGTGCCGTTGGGTCCAACGACACCGATTTTCGCGCTGGGATAGAACGACAGGGTCACGTTGTCTAGCACAACCTTGTCGCCAAGCTTCTTGCGGACGTTGTGCATCGTGTAGATGAACTCAGGCATTGGAACGGGGAACCTTCACTCGTATGCCAACCTTGCGGGCGCCAACACTAAATGGCATCTTGCGGCGCTCAAGTATGCCAGCCGCACGGAAGGGCGCTTCGACAAAGCTCAACGCCTGGATGAGCGGTGACGCACCACCGGCGGCCACGAGCTTGACCGCGGGCCGCCTGACGTGGTGCGTCACCTGTGGACGCGGATCCGCGCGCTATTGGGCAGCGCTGCAGCGCTTTCCTGGCGGATCGGATCCGGCCCACCGCCTGAGTCCCCTCAGTCCGCCCTGACGCCGGTTCAGCTGAACCGGCGCGGACTGCCTCAGGCGGCTTCTGCGGCGCGCTCCTCCAGGCTCAGGCCCGCCGCATCTACCTCGTCCTCCGGCGGCTCATCTGGCTCCGGCGATTCGGTGGGCGCGAGGCGGGGCGGGCGTCTAAATGCCGACGTGCCTCGGTTCAGGTCGTGACCTACCGTGTCGGCCTCGAGGACGAGCCGCTCGTGAGTCTGGCCGTCCTTCTCCCACACGTTGGTCCGCAACTTGCCGACGACCAGCACCGGATCGCCCTTGCGAACGCTTGCGGCTACGTGCTGGGCCAATGTGCGGAAGCAGGCCACCTCGATCCAGGTCGTGTTGCCGTCGCTCCAGCCACCTTTGGTCCTGATCCGCGGCGTGCAGGCCAACCTGAATGCCGACACGTTCCCGTTGCCCCGTGCCTCAACCTCAGTCCCGGCATAGCCCGTGATGTGTACCTGTGCCTCCATTGGCTCGTCCTTTCCCCGATCTGTCGCCCGTGCTTATCGCCGCTTCTGTCGCCGGCTCTGTCGCCGGTTCTGTCGCCGGTTCTGTCGCGGGCTCTGTCGCCGGTTCTGTCGCCGGTTTTCTTTTTGCCCGTTCTTTCACCCGTTGCAAATCCGTCTTCTGAATTGCTCCTTCGTCATCAGGATGTGGACGCGGCGTCGAATCGTGCGGCTGATACGAAATCTGTGGATCGCGCTCGGATGCGCTGGCTGCCTGTGGACACGGCTGGCAGCGGCGTACCAACCGAAACCCCTACCAGTGCGGAGTTTTTGAACATCGAGCTCGAGATTCAGTACCGAACGCCCGCAACGGTCGGAAATTTGGCATCCCGAGCGCACGCTCCGAGCGCCCGCTCCCAGAGCGATGCGCCCGGCTCGGATACGATGCGGCGCGCTAGCCCCGCGCGCGCTCGAGCGCTGACCGGGCGCTTTCATACCGCGCCTGCTCGGCTTTGACCGGGGCGACCACCAGTTCGCCGGTCACTCGCGCAATCGCTGCCCGGAGCAATTGCCGAGCCTTCGCAGTGCGCCGCCGAGCTCCTACCTCGACACCGATGCGGGCCAATCCGGCCAGCAGCAAACCAGCCAGGACGCCGCCAACAACCAACACCGTCGGTGCAGGCAGCCTCCACCAGGTCACCGTCGGAAGCGGAGGCAGTTGTAAATAGGCAAGCAGGAATGACAACCCCAGCCAACCAAGGCCCACGATCACTGCAGCCACCAGTAGCCATTGCAGTACCCGAATCAGCTGCCACCAGCGCCGATGCTGAGCAAGATCAAGATCGGTCGTCGCAATGGCACGGTCGACGCGATCCGGGAGCTCATCTTGGGCTGAACGGGCCGCCCGCTTGATCTCTTCAGTCCAGCCGCGGCTCAGGCCCTGAGATGCCTGGTCGGCAAGCGCTCGCACTGCCGTGTCGACCCGAGCCTTCTGGACACCGGAGGTCGCCGGCAGCGAGGTACGCCCAACCTGCGATGGATCGATTTCCTTGCGCCGACGGCCAACGCCCAACCGATCCAGATGCAGCCGACGTAACGGGTCAGGTTTGAACTTGGCTATCCAGGCCAAGACCGGCCAACCGGTTGCCAGTCCGCCCCGCAGTCGCCATGCCTTGCCCACGGCCTCGGTGACCACGGGCACGCCTGCCGCGATGGCGACTTGGGTGTTCAACTGGTCGATGCTTGATCGTCCGAGCGGCGTCACCTTGGCCATGCCCGAGCCAGCGCCGAGCCTGGCTGCAGCAACAGAGACGTCAGCCGCCAGCCGACGGGCAGCCACCTGCTTCTCAGCAACCTGCTTTGCCAGCGCCGCGCGGAGTGCCTCAATGCCCTCCCCCGTGACCGCTGAGACGGCCATAACCGGCACCTTGGACAGACCCTCGGAGTCCAGCAGCCGACGCAGATCACTCAAACACTGCTCTCGCTGCACGGCGGTGAGCTCGTCGACGTGATTCAAGATGATCATCATCACATCCGCGTGCTGGGCCAGCGGCCTCAAGTAACGATCATGGATGGCTGCGTCGGCATACTTCTGCGGATCGACGACCCAGATCAACATGTCCACCAGCTGCACCAGCCGATCAACCTCCATCCGATGGTCCAGCTCGGTGGAGTCATGATCAGGAAGATCAAGCAGTACTAGCCCGTCCAGCGCGGGATCCATCCCGGGATCGGCCTCCAGCGCGTGTCGTCGTGGGATCTGGAGCCAGTCCAACAGCTCCTCAGCGGACTCCTCGCCCCAGCTGCATGCCATGGCGTGTGCGGTTGTCGGTCGCCGTACGCCGACGGTCGCCAGCGTTGTGCCGGATAAGGCGTTGAAGGTGGAGGACTTACCTGATCCGGTGGCACCGGCGAGCGCGACGACCGTGGCACCCCCAGATATTGCGAGCCGCCGGTCGGCTTGATCAACCACGCGCCTCGCTTCGCCCAGGGCGTCCGAGTCGACCCGCCCCTCGCACAGCTCGACCGCTTCGCCAAGCGCACGAAGATGATCAACAAGATGGGTACTGAGATCCTTGCGGCTGAGCAACCCGAGACCGCGGCCGGCCACTATCGCAGCTCCTCTCGCGGCTGGTCGACGAGCTCAGCGTCAACGATGTCACTGTCATCGGTTGCTTGCACAGAAGAGACCTGGGTCACGGTCGGTGGATCGATTGCCAGTCGTCGCTCACCGGGCGGCAACGCCGCCTCGTCTATTTCGCTCACCGGCAGGCCGCTCTCGCGCGCGAGTTCCACAGCTGCGGCCGCATCACGCAATCGTTCCGACTGATCCGGCTCTACCGCGAGTGCGTCCAGGACTTTGTGGTAGCGCACCAGCTCGTCCGCGAGCAGCACCTGAACCCGAGCATCGAGATCATCTTTGGCGGTCTTGGCGAGTCGCCGAATGGCCTGATCACCAAAGACGGCCTCCAGTATTCGCTGGGCGAGTACGGCGGTACCGCCGGCCACGCCGATCTCGGCCCCAACCAAACCGCCGGTGTGGGCAAAAACGACGATCATCAGCGCCACACCGATTCCGTTGACGCCCAGGGCGTAGAACCGGGCCTTTGAGCGCTTGCTCATACCTTCATCCGCAACGAGGTCGAGAACACCGCCCTGCCAGTCCCGGATAGCACGCGCAGCCCGCCTGTCGAAGTCGGCCGAGGACCGCGCAAGATCTACATCCGTTTGCTCGATCAAGGCACGGCCGGCTGCATTGGCCTGCCAGGACGCCTCCGCGCGCTCGGCCGCGGCTGCTGATTCCTCCCGAAGCAGCGACTCGAGCCCAGACTCCACCGCGACTTTGAGATTTCCGGCGCCCGGCGGCTCACCTCGCAAGGCGGCGACCAATCGATCCCGCAGCCAACTCACTTTCTGCTCGAGCGCGCGGAAGAACTCCCCAGTGCCGACGAACTCGTGCCATCGGGCGAGCACCTCACCGCGCAGCAGCGTTCCGTCGGCAGTCTGCACCTGGATCGTTCGAACAGCTTCGGCGTATGAGCGGTCTGCATCGGCCCGGAGACGTTCAATCACCTCCAGCTGTTCGTCAACCGAGCGCGCAAGCGCTGGTGCTTTCGCCACCAGCGCGCCGATCGCGCCGTCGAGGGTCTGGTGTACGACCTTGGCACGACTGGCCTGATCCGCCGCGAGCGCGCCCAGCCAGCCCCTGATGGGCTGGATGGCACTCGCCGGCAGCAGACCCTCGGAGTCAATGGTGGTCTCCGGCACAGCAAAGAGCGGCGAATCGGCAAGGCCGCGTTCGCTCATCAGCTGTCCGAGGTGAGCCGGCACCTCGGTCATAGCGCGCGGCGGGACCCGATCAAGAACGACAGCGACTGCCGCGCTCCGGTCCGCGGCATCACGCAGGAAGTCCCAGGGCACGGCGTCGGCGTAGCGCGCGGCCGAGGTCACGAAGAGCCAGAGGTCAGCTGCTGCGAGCAGCTGTGCGGCGAGCTGCCGGTTTTCGACCACGACGGAGTCGATATCGGGTGCGTCCAGCAGGGCCAGTCCTGGGGGAATTGAGTCCTCGACTACCAACTGCAGGGACCGGGAATCCTTGGATGCGCCCGTTGAGCGGGCTAGTCCAGGAAGTATTCGATCATCGGTGAACCAACGGGCATCCCTGCTGTGATGCACCAGGACCGGCGCCCGGGTCGTTGGGCGGATCACACCAGGCGCGCTTACCTGTCGCCCGACCAGCGAGTTGATCAAGGTCGACTTGCCGGCCCCCGTCGAGCCGCCGACAACTGCCAGCAGCGGCGCATCGATCGTCGTCAATCTGGGCATGATGTAGTCGCCGAGCTGACGGATCATGTCCTGGATGGCATGGCGCTGCTGTTCAGCCCCAGGTAATGGCAGCGGGAGGTTCACCTGAGCCACAGCAGCATCTAGCTCGGTGAGCGCAGATTCCAGCGGCGTCGGCTGCCTGCCGGTCATCGGCTCCCTACTCTCCAGGCGGTTTCCAGCTGGGGTCGACCTCTGAGTATTGGGTAGCAGTCTGCCCCAGCGGCACCGAGGCTGCAGCGGACGCGCCTTGCGGGAGGCGGACTGGAGCCGGGAACGCGCTCGGGGCCGGATAGTTGCCTCCCAAACCTGCCGGCCCGGGGTAGCTGGGTGGCGCGTACGCGTCAAGGACGCCGGTGCGGCGATGGCGGAAGGATGGATATGCCGCTCGTCCCTCCGGCAGCACGATCGCCTCTCCGCGGATCGCTCGGATCTTGGCCAAGAGTTCCTTCTCGCGGACTCGGCCCGTTGCGTCAATGAGGCCGCGGGTCAGGGCATCCCGGAGATAGGCCAACTCGGTGACCGCTCGCTGCATCCGAATCGTTGCTAGGAACGTGTTGGGACCCTCGAAGACGGAGTGCCAGAGCGCCCTGAACCGCGTACGCAGCCGAGATAACGCCGGAGGGTCTGTCTCTGGCAGCCAGCCCAACCGGACGTAGTCGGTTAGGCGCTCCCGGATCAGCCGACCTTCCCGGAAGAGCTGGCGGACCACGAAGATGATCATGCCGACGACCAGTGGCAGCGCCACGGCAAGGTAGATGAAGAGGAGGCTGCTGCCCTGCATCAAGCTGGCGGTCGTGTTGAACGCCATATGCAGGAACACTGCTACGCAGTAGCCGGCGAGCGGCGCGATAACGCGAACAATCTTGCTCTTCGAACGCAGCGCGATCGCCAGCCCGATGCCGGTCATGGCAGTGAAAAGCGGGTGGCCGAAGAAAGTAACGAGGCCGCGCATGACGAAAATGTTCTGCAATGCCTCCAACGGCGGTATCTCGCCGAAGGTACGTGCGGCGTACCGATAGACGCGGCCGTAATAGAGGATGTTCTCGGTGAAGGCGAATGCCGCGCCGGACAGTCCGGCCAGGACGACCCCGCTGAGCCGGCTAACCCACTGATAGCGCATCAAGATCGCCAACCAGAACAAGATGGTGGCTTTGGAGGCTTCTTCAACGAACGGCGCGACATAGATCGCGGCTCGAGCGGCGGTCGCTGGATCGCCGTTGCCCACAATGCTGAGGTGCCCGGCCGCCCAGCTATTGATCTGAGCCGAGATGAACGTCGCGACGCAGGCACCCCAACCGAAAGTCATCAGCCAGACCCAGAAGCGTTGCGGTCGAAATCGGTCTGCCCACAGGAACAGCAAAGACAGGGGAATCGCGGTAACCGCGGCGTACTTCACCGCGATGGGAATCGCCTCCGTGCCCAGTCCGGGAAGGGTGCCGCCGGGCACCTCGCGATCAGGCACCACCTGCGCGTAGAGCAGCAACAGCAGGGTGAGGTACACCAAGATCATCACTACGGTGAGCCAGGCCAGCTTGCTCTTCAGCAACCTTTTCGGCAGTGGCTGCTTGAGGTCGGGATCTCGAGGAATGCCATTCCGCCGGAGCGCGTGGGCCAGCGCGTCTCGCGTCTTGCGACGCGACGGCAAGGCAGCGGTGACCGACATGGCACCAAGAATAGGTGGGAATACGGCCCACCTCTTTCGCCGTCGCTCGCGGCTATTTTGCCGAACCGGGGCTTTGCTGCTACTTGGCGAACCAGGCGATGAACGGCTCGACGTGGGTCAGGAACTCGCTCGGCCGCGCCTCGTGGCCATCATGGTTTGCGTTCATCGAGGCGAAGGTTCCGTGTGGGATGCGGCGGCTCAGCTCTTCCAGCCGGTCTTGCCGAAGCGTGCTATTGGCGGCGCCGAGTACGAGCGTGTTGGCTTGAATCTGGGACGCTAGGTCCCACCAGCTAGGTGGTGGGGCGTTGCGCCAGCGATGTACGGCGATGAGCGCCCGCCAGTCGTAATTGGCGCCTGGATCGGGTTGTCGCGGATATGGCCTCGGCGGATTGGCTGGATCGGGTGGTGGCATTTCCTCGAGCACCAGGAGCCGGATGAGATCAGGGCGGCTGACCGCCAGCTCGTACGCCGTGAGAGCGCCCATGGAATGGCCGATAACGATGGCCGCAAGGAAACCCAGTTGCTCCATGAACTTCACGACGTCGTCACACATGAGCTCGAAGGAGTAGTCCCGAGTCCATTCACTGCCACCGTGTCCGCGGGCGTCGGGCGCGATCACCCGGAAGTGCCCGCCCAGCACCGGCGCGACGTTACGCCAGCTGAGGCTCGATGAGGTCACATCATGTAGCAGCAGCACGACCGAGCCGTCTGGTCGCCCCCACTCCCGGTAGTTGACGGTAGGCCCGCCGGGCAGACTCACGGTCGCCATGCCCGAAGGCTATCGGTATCGCTCCGCTGTCACATTCTCTACGCGCACGGTGTCTTCGAGCCTGCGATGGTTGCACCGGAGAACATTGCGTCCCGTCGAACGCAGCCGTGGGGCCTCAAGGAGAAGGGACTCAAACAGCTGCGAGCCGGTGAGGCAGGCTGGCATTCATGAGCGGTAATGTCCGCGACCTAAGCCGTGACACCACGGAGGCGCCGCAGCCCAGCGTCCGCTCGAGAGAGCTCATGTCGGAGGACACATGGCAACTTTCCAGAACACCGTGACGATCCGGAGAGCGGTCGAGGACGTGTTCACCTTCCTCGCCGACTTCGAGAACATCCCGAAGTGGAACTACGCAATTGTCGAGACGAAGAAGACCTCCCCTGGCGCGGTGGGCGTCGGGACGACGTACCGACAGATCCGTTCCATCCCGGACAGACGCGAGGAAGGCTTCGAGGTGACCGCTTTCGAGCCAGCCAGCCGCTTGGAGGTCCATGGGGATATCGGCCCCTTCATCGCCACCATCAGCTACCTGCTGACACGATCGGCGACGGGACACGCCTGACCAACGCCGTGGACCTCAAGCCCTCCTCGGCTGTATTGCGGCTCTTCGCTCCCCTGGCTGTCTCTAGGGTCAAGGCCTCCGTCGCAGCCAACCTGGAGAAGCTCAAGCAGGTCTTGGAAACACGGGATGACCCGGCAATGACAAGCGATGAGAAGGTTACCTAGTGCTGAATCAGCGCCTACGTCTGGTTGCGAAGAGCCGGGGTAGGGGACGTACGTTCGTGGGATGAAGCGTGTCAGCAATATGCAGGCGCAGACCCGAGCTTAAGGAGATCTGATGTCGCAGACCGCAGCCATGCTGGACAGCTACCTGGGCGACCTCGGCGGCATCGATCGGGACGCGCTGGCCACGTGCATCGACGCCTGCTTCGAATGCGCCCAAGTCTGTACCGCCTGCGCCGACGCCTGCCTCAGCGAGGAAATGGTCGCCGAGTTGACCAAGTGCATCCGCATCGATCTCGACTGCGCCGACATCTGCGCAACCACCGGCGCCGTACTGTCTCGGCACACCGGCTACGACGCCAACCTCACCAAGGTTGTCCTGCAGGCATGCCGGACGGCCTGCGCCGGCTGCGCGATCGAGTGCGAGGACCATGCCAGCATGCATGAACACTGCCGTATATGCGCGGAAACGTGCCGCCGCTGCGAACAGGCGTGTGCGGATCTGCTTGCCAGCATCGGCTGACCCAGGCGCAGCTCGGCGCCGCCGCCCGGGTGGGCGATGCCGGCTCCCCTGCGGCCACCGCCGACAAAGGTAGCGAGCCCGAGGCGCTGGGGCTAGAACTCCGAGGCGCGCCTAGCAGGTCGTGGCTCGCCAGTGCGCTGTCAGCGGTCCGGCGTGTCGATTGAGGTGTCGCCCAACAGCCCTCGCTCCGCCAAATCGACTGCTTCGGAAACTCCTGGCGGCGGAGGGTCTGCCGCGGGTGGCACGTCGTCAGGCGCGTAGTCCTCTAGACCTGCCGCCACTCGGTCACGCTCAGCCGCCAACGCGAACTCGTCGTCATCTCGGCGCGGCATCCCGCCGTGCTCGCTACGCCGGCGAGGCAGACCCGGATCGAATTCGGGCTCCAGTGGTTCATCAGACAAGCGTTCAGACACAGGGACTCCTTACAGTTTGTTGTCTCGCACTACCCAAATCAGTAGGCCTGCAACGCCCTCGACGCTACGCCACCGCCGAGTCTGGGCGGCGGGGCGACCGGACGGGCTAATGCGGACTGCTCTAAACGCCATTCTCCGAAAGCTCCTCCGATCCGACAAAGCGGCCCCAGTCCGTAGTGGAGAGCGACAATGCAAAGGGCGGCGGCTTACGCGGCGTTCATCCTGGCGGCGTTGCTTGAGTGCAGGGCGACCACTCCGGCGCTTTTCGTCATGCGCTCTTCAAAATTGCTTTCTGGGTTTGCCTTGGGCATCGCCCTATTTCTGAGCACGGCCGATGGTCACTGACCTCGCTCTATTGCATTGGCTCCGGGATGCCTATCGGTGAATCACTCCTTAACGTCTGGTTTCGACGCTGTTCATCCGTCGGGGCCAGCAGTACTGTGAGCGAATTCGCATGACCAGAAAGGAAGTCGAGACCGAAGCGGCTGTTTCGGAGACGGCTCCGGCTGGCGGGGGACAAGCTCAAGACGGCTCCAGGGTCAGTTTCGTGCAGAATCGACCCATTTCTTGTCGTTGTCCTTCTCGAACCCGCCTCACCGGCAACGGAGGTCGTCATGACTAGCAGAGTCGAAACCCCCACCGAGATTCGCCCCTTCACCGTCGACATTCCGGAAGAGCAGCTCGCTGAGCTGCGACGCCGGATCGAGGCGACGCGCTGGCCGTCTAAAGAGCTTGTTCCAGACCGCTCCCAGGGCGTGCAGCTGGCGACGCTGCAGGAGCTCGCCCGCTACTGGACGACCGACTACGACTGGCGCAAGGCCGAGACGAAGCTCAACGCGGTCCCGCAGTTCACAACCGAGATCGACGGGGTGGACATCCACTTCATCCACGTCAGGTCGCGGCATGAGAACGCGTTGCCGCTGATCATGACGCACGGCTGGCCCGGCTCGGTCATCGAGCTGCTCGAGACTGTCGGCCCGCTGACCGACCCGACCGCTCACGGCGGTGCCGCCAAGGACGCGTTCGACCTGGTGCTGCCGTCACTGCCCGGTTACGGGTTCTCCGGTGAGCCAGCCGAGCTCGGCTGGGACGCCAGCCGGACCGCACGCGCGTGGGCAGAGCTGATGCGCCGCCTCGGCTACACCCGCTACGTCGCCCAGGGCGGCGACGTGGGTGCCCTCGTCACGGACCTGATGGGCCGCCAGGCGGTCGAGGGTTTGGTCGGCTACCACCTGAACCTGCTGACGGCGGTGCTCGCAGTCGGCGATCAACTGCCCAAGGAATCCGAACAGGAACGCGCAGCGGCCGAGGCGCTCGCGATGTTCAGGGCGGACGGCTTCGGCTACTTCCTCGAGATGGCAACGCGGCCACAGACGATCGCCTACGCCCTGCTGGATTCACCCGTCGCGCTGGCGGCCTGGTTGCTCGACCACGACACGGACAGCTACTACAAGATCTCCCGCGCGTTCGTCGACGGCGAGCCCGTGGGCAATCTCACCCGAAACACCATCGTCGACAACATCACGCTGTACTGGCTGACCGGCACCGCAGCGTCGGCGGCCCGGTCGTACTGGGAGGACGGACGAGCGCTGGCCGCAGCGCTTGCGAGCGGCCAGGCTCCTCCGGCGGTTACCGTGCCGGTCGGCTTCACGACTTTCCCCGGTGAGATCTGGGCCTCCCCGCGCAGCTGGGTCGAGGCGGTCTACCCCGACCTCGCCTACTTCAACGAGGTGGACAGGGGCGGCCACTTCGCGGCGTGGGAGGAGCCGCAGCTGTTCGCTGAAGAGATGCGAGCCGTGTTCAGGTCGCTCCGCAACGGGGGGTCGTAATGAGCAGCCAACCCGCCACCGAGATTCGCTCCTTCAACGTCAGCGTTCCGGAAGACGAACTGGCAGACCTTCGTCGACGCATCGCGGCGACGCGCTGGCCCGACCGGGAGACGGATGCCTCGCAAGGCGTACAGCTCGAGACGATCCAGGCACTGGCCGCCTATTGGGCCACGGATTACGACTGGCGCAAGTTCGAAGAGCGCTTCGCCGCCCTGCCGCACTTCATCACCGAGATCGATGGGGTGGACATCCACTTCATCCACGTGCGCTCCGAGCACGAGGATGCGCTGCCGCTCATCGTGACCCACGGGTGGCCGGGCTCGACTATCGAGCAGCTCAAGATCATCGATCCGCTTACCGACCCCACGGCGCACGGAGCGGGCTCGGCGGATGCATTCCATGTGGTGATTCCGTCACTTCCCGGCCATGGGTTCTCAGGCAAGCCGCGCGAGACCGGCTGGGACCCGATCCGCATCGCAAAGGCCTGGGTCGTGCTGATGGATCGCCTCGGGTACACCCACTACGTCGCCCAGGGCGGCGATTGGGGGAATGCCGTCACCGAGCAGTTGGCTCTCCTGAAGCCCGAAGGACTCCTCGGCATTCACACCAACATGCCAGCGACCGTGCCGCCCGACGTTTCGAAGGCGCTCGCCACCGGCGCCCCTAAGCCAGATGGTCTCTCCGGCGACGAGGAGAAGGCATACGAAATCCTGAAGCACTTCTTTGCGACCGGCGTGGGCTACGCCAACGAGATGGCGAATCGCCCGCAGACGCTTTATGCCATAGCGGACTCGCCGGTCGGCCTGGCGGCCTGGATGCTCGATCACGACGAGCGCAGCTATCAGCTCATAGCACGCGCTTTCGCCGGAAATCCGGGAGGCCTCTCCCGCGACGATGTCCTCGACAACGTCACCCACTACTGGCTGACAAACACTGGGGTCTCCTCGGCCCGCCTCTACTGGGAGAGCCATCTGGCGTTCTTCGACGTCAAGGGCGTCGAGATCCCTGTTGGCGTGACGGTCTTCCCAGACGAGCTCTATCCGGCTCCGCAAAGCTGGGCGGAGAAGGCGTATCCGAAGCTCGTTCACTACAACCGGGTCGAGGAAGGCGGGCACTTCGCCGCCTGGGAGCAGCCGCAGATCCTCTCGCAGGAGCTGCGCGACACCTTCAGGTCACTGCGTTGATCTCCGCGCTTTGGCGGCCGGTGGGCACGGAAGACTGGATGCCGTGGCGGCCGTGAGCTCAGCCTCCGAGCATTGGGTCACTCAGATGTCTGTCGACGCCTCTCCGGACTCCGCCGCCGTGCCGAGCAGCAGCTCTTTTAGCCCACTGCGTCAGATCGATGCCGGCGTCCTGAATGTCGGCTACGTCGACACCGGACCTGCCGAGGGCCCGGTGGTCATTCTGCTGCACGGCTGGCCGTACGACATCCACAGTTACATCGACGTATGCCCGGGGTTGGCGAAGGCGGGCTATCGAGTGATCGTCCCGTTTCTGCGCGGTTTCGGGACCACGCGGTTCCTCTCAGATGAGACGTCCCGCAACGGCGAGCAAGCGGTGCTGGCGGTCGATGTCATCGCGCTGATGGACGCGCTGGATATAGAGAACGCGATTGTGGCCGGATTCGATTGGGGTGCGCGGACTGCCAACGCTGTGGCGGCGCTTTGGCCCGAACGCTGCAACGGGCTCGTCCCCGTGAGCGGGTACCTAATTGGCAGCCAGCAAGCCGGCAAGCTGCCACTGCCACCAGAGGCTGAGGTCCAGTGGTGGTACCAGTACTACTTTGCCACCGACCGCGGTCGGACCGGTTACGACAGGTATCGGCGTGACTTTGCCAAGCTGATTTGGCGTACGGCTTCGCCGAAGTGGCGCTTTGACGATGCCACCTTTGATCGCAGCGCGGCGTCGTTTGAGAACCCGGATCATGTCGACATCGTCATCCACAACTACCGGTGGCGTTTGGGGCTGGCCGAGGGCGAAGCCGAGTACGCCGAGCTGGAGAATCGGCTCGCCGAGGCTCCGGCCATCACCGTGCCCGCGATCACCCTCGAGGGCGACGCCAACGGTGCGCCTCATCCGGAGCCGAGCACCTACGCCAACAAATTCACCGGCAGATATTCGCACCGGACGATCGACGGTGGCATCGGACACAACCTTCCTCAGGAAGCTCCGGAAGCTTTTGCCCAAGCCGTCATCGACGTCGACCCCCACTAACGAAGGAGCTCGTATGTCAGAGACGGTCACCGAGAACGCCCCTCTCACCGTCGTTCTCGTCCACGGCGCCTTTGCCGACGCTTCGAGCTGGAACGGTGTCATCGAGCGCCTGCAGGCCGCTGGAATCCAAGTGACGGCGCCCGCGATTCCGCTGCGCGGCATCGCTCACGATTCGGCCTACGTGGCCAGCTTCCTCAATCAGATTCCCGGCCGTGTGCTCGCCGTCGGCCACTCGTACGGAGGTGCGGTGATCTCGAATGCCGCAGCTGACGCTGACAACGTCGTCGGTCTCGTCTTCGTCGCCGCCTTCGCCCCCGAGGAAGGCGAGCGACTCGGCGAAGTGGAAGCCACGTCTAGGGACAGCGTCCTCGGGACGGCACAGGTCGCTCTCCAGTATCCGACAGGAGACGGCGCCGAGACGGCCACTGAATTCGCGATCGATCCCGCGAAATTCCACGATGCGTTCGCCGCCGACCTGCCGCTCGAACAAACCGCCGTAATGGCCGCAACCCAACGCCCGGTCGCGGAGCCAGCCTTCTCGGAGCCCTCGGGCCCGCCCGCCTGGAAGTCATTGCCAACCTGGGCCGTGGTCGCGACCGGCGACAAGGCGGCCGGCGCGGACGTGATCCGCTCCATGGCCCAGCGCGCCGGAGCCACCACTACCGAGGCCGAGGGCTCGCACGTGATCATGGTCTCGCAGCCTCAGGCCGTGACGGATGTGATTCTGGAAGCCGTGGCGACCGTCGGCTCAGTCTCCAAACACTAGGCCGGCTCATATGTCCGACATCGTCATCCACAACTACCGCTGGCGGCTGAGCCTCGCTGA
>Ga0075425_100000191_pt1 | contig 54701 bp, 60 predicted proteins | sample SoiMethybrSBSTD4_FD_75300 | JGI IMG/M metagenome (GOLD analysis project Ga0075425, IMG submission 75300) | Bulk soil microbial communities from a Populus tree surrounding site in Tennessee, USA - Soil MetaG P. TD hybrid SBSTD4 | ecosystem: Environmental > Terrestrial > Soil > Tree plantation... | reverse complement strand
ATGCACAAGGCGCTGCGCGAGGTGCTGGGCGCGCACGTGCAGCAGAAGGGCTCGCTGGTCGACGCCGACAAGACGCGCTTCGATTTCTCGCACAACAAGCCGATGAGCGAGGCGGAGATCAGCCAGGTGGAAGCGCGGGTCAACGCCGAGATCCTGAAGAACACGCCGACGCGCGCGCAGGTGATGCCCATCGAGCAGGCGAAGAAGTCGGGCGCGATGATGCTGTTCGGCGAAAAATACGGAGATGAGGTGCGGGTGCTGGAGATCGGCACGTCCCGAGAATTCTGCGGCGGCACCCACGTGGCGCGCACTGGCGACATCGGCGTGTTCAAGATCACCTCCGAGGGCGGAGTCGCCGCGGGCATCCGGCGCGTCGAAGCCACCACCGGCCTCACCGCGCTGGCGATGATGAACGCGCAGCTGCAGGAATTCCGCGAGGTAGGGCGCCAGCTGCGCGCCCAGCCGGGCCCCGGGATGGCGGAGAAGGCGCTCGCCGGCCTTCTCGAGGAGAAGAAGGCGCTGGAGAAGGAGGTGTCGCGCCTGCGCTCGAGGCTGCTCAGCGGGCAGGGCGGCGATCTCAGCGCGCAGGCGGTCGAGGTCAAGGCGAAGGACGGGCAGGTGATGCGGGTGCTGGCGGTGACGCTCGACGACGCCGATCCGAAGACGATGCGCGAGACCGTCGACCGGCTGAAGGACAAGCTCAAGTCGGCGGCGATCGTGCTCGGCGCGGTCAACGATGGCAAGGTGTCGCTGATCGCCGGCGTGACGCCGGACCTTACCGCAAAGGTGAAGGCGGGCGAGCTGGTGAACTACGTCGCGCAGCAGGTCGGCGGCAAGGGCGGCGGCCGGCCCGACATGGCACAGGCCGGCGGCAACGACCCGGCCGGGCTGCCGCGCGCGCTCGCCTCGGTGAAGAGCTGGGTCGGCGAGCGGCTCTAGCTAGAAGCCGATCTTGCGGCGCGAGCCGCGCGCCTCCTGCACGTCGTCGGGCCGGACCTCGCTGCGCCCGGCGAGCTTGGCGTTGCCGAAAGCCGACTGGATGGCGCGGCGCATCTCGCGCGGCGGCAGGCCGGCGAGCCTGTCGAGCGTGGCTTCGCCGGGCGACTCCGGGAACGCGCGGCCCCAGTCGTGCGCGCCGCGCACCTCGCGATAGATGTTGCCGGCGATGCGGCGCGAGCCGGCCTCGTCGGGCCGGTCGATCTCGTACACGGTGAGGCGGTTGAGCAGCGGCTCGGGGATGCGCGCCGGGTCGTTGGCGGTGGCGAGCCATACGGCGCCCGAGGCGTCGATCGGCAGCTCGACGAACTCGTCGACGAAGCGCTCGGCGGTGTCGCTCTCGAGCAGCTCGTAGAGCGCGCCGAGCGGATCGTACTGGCCGTCGGAGCTCGCCTTGTCCAGCTCGTCGACCACGATCACCGGGTTGGCGTACTCGCCGTTGAGAAAAGTATCGAAGACCTTGCCCGGCTTGGCGTTCTTCCACTGCGAGGAGGCGCCCGAGAGCACCCAGCCCGCGGTGAGGGAGCTCATCGGCACGAAGCCGAAGCCGGTGCCGAGCAGTTGCGCCAGCTTGCGCGCGAAATGTGTCTTGCCGATGCCGGGCTCGCCGAGGAGCAGCATCGGCGGCAGCTCGATCGAGTCGTTGGAGTCGACGCACAGCGCGAGGTGCTTGCGCACTTCGCCGAGCACCACCGCGAAGTTGGGCAGGTCCGCGAACAGGCTCTCCATCTCCGGCAGCGCCGAGGGCTTGACGGTGAAGCGCTGGCCGCCGAGGCGCAGCATCTTCTCGTAGACGGCGCGCAGCGCCTCGCTAGCGGCGGGAGCGAGCTCCTGCAGCGCTTTCTCGACGGCAGGAATGTCGTAGACGTCCTTGAAGCCGGCGATCGGGATGTTCATGGTTGCCATGGGCCACCTCTTTTTCTTTGAGCTTCCCCGAGGGAAAAAATTAGCATGAGGGCCTCTTCGAAGCAAACCCTGCGCCTGGCAAACGCAGCGCCCGAGTGCCAATCCCGGTACATTTGGTCCACCATGACTACAACGCCCGAGTCTTCGCGCGCGATGACCGCCGGTTCCCTTAATCGCTTCGGCACGGGGCACCTGCCGTCCCTGATCGGCCTGACCATCACCTCGGTCTCGCCGCAGGCGGTCGAGAGCCGGCTGGAAGTGCGCCGCGAGCTGATGGCGCCCAACGGCTTCCTGCACGCCGCCTCGGTGATCGCGCTCGCCGACACGAGCTGCGGCTACGGCTGCGTCGCCAACCTGCCCGAGGGGGCGAGCGGCTTCACCACCATCGAGCTGAAGGCCAACTTCCTCGGCACCGCGCGCGACGGCGCGATCCTGTGCCGCGCCACGCCAGTGCACCTCGGGCGCACCACGCACGTCTGGGATGCGCTGGTCACGGCCGAGGCGAGCGGGGCGCGCATCGCCCTTTTCCGCTGTACGCAGATGATCTTGCGAAACCCCAGGTAGCATGCTTCAATGCAGCCCGTGAACCACCGGTACTTCTTTGGCTTCTTCTACTTCCCGCGCCTGCTGGCGGAGGGAACCGGCTAAGCTCACCCTAAGAGACCAACCGAGAACCGCCAGCGCCGAAAGCCCTGGCGGTTTTTGTTTTTGGGAGCCTAAAAATGACCCCGCCCCTCGACAGCTACCTGCCGATCCCGGCCGACAAGACCTCGCTCACCGACGATGAGCGCATCCAGGACATCGTCCCGCTGCCGCCGCCCGAGCACCTGATCCGTTTCTTCCCGATCCAGGGCACGCCGATGGAGAAGCTGATCGGCGACACCCGGCGCAAGGTGCGCGAGATCCTGCACGCGCGCTCGGACCGGCTGATCGTCGTCATCGGTCCTTGCTCGATCCACGACCCGGCGGCGGCGATCGCGTATGCGCAACGGCTGGCGGCCGAAAGGCACAAGCACGCGGCGGACCTGGAGGTGCTGATGCGCGTGTACTTCGAGAAGCCGCGCACCACGGTCGGCTGGAAAGGCCTGATCAACGACCCCTACATGAACGGCAGCTTCCGCATCAACGAGGGGCTGCGCATCGCGAGGGACCTCCTGGTACGCATCAACCAGGCCGGCGTGCCGGCGGGCTGCGAGTTCCTCGACGTGATCTCGCCGCAGTACATCGGCGACCTGGTGTCCTGGGGCGCGATCGGCGCGCGCACCACCGAGAGCCAGGTGCACCGCGAGCTTGCGTCCGGGCTCTCGGCGGCAGTGGGCTTTAAGAACGGCACCGACGGCAACGTGAAGATCGCGGTCGACGCGCTGCTCGCCGCGCGCCAGAAGCACCACTTCCTGTCGGTGCACAAGAGCGGCCAGGTGGCGATCGTCGAGACGCGGGGCAACGACGACTGCCACATCATCCTGCGCGGCGGCAAGACGCCCAACTACGACGCCGCGGCGGTGCAGTCGGCGTGCGCCGAGCTGGCGCGCGCCGGTCTGGCCGAGCGGCTGATGATCGACTGCTCGCACGCCAACGCCGCCAAGCAGTACCGGCGGCAGGTCGACGTCGCGCGCGACATCGCGGCGCAGCTCTCCGGCGGCGAGCGGCGCATCGTCGGGGTGATGGTCGAGTCGAACCTGGTCGAGGGACGCCAGGAGCTGGAGGAGGGCAAGCCCCTCATCTTCGGCCAGAGCGTCACCGACGCCTGCCTCGGCTGGGAGGACTCGAGCGCGCTGCTCGACACCCTCGCCGCGGCGGTGCGCGCGCGGCGCGGCCGGAAAAAATAAGGTTGCGGCATAATGACCCGCGGCCATGCCCCAGCAGCGTCTCGCGCACCTGGAATATCTCGGCGATGCCACCAAGTTCGCGCCGCAGATGCACGCGCTCATCCCCAAGTGCACGCTGCTCGAGAACTTCTCCCCGGCGGAGGTGCGGCTGCTCGCGCACTTCATGGAGGTCTACCGCGCCGAGCCCGCGGTGGAGATCATCCACGAGGGCGACGGTGGCGACTTCATGCTGATGCTGGTCGAGGGGCGCGTCGACGTGGTCAAGCGTGACCGCTGGAACACGCCGCAGCTGCTCGCCTCGGTCGACGCCGGGCGCACGCTGGGCGAGATGTCGATGATCGACGGCGAGGCGCGCTTCGCCACCTGCGTCACCGTCGAGCCGACGCTGATCGCTGTCCTCGACCGCGAGAACCTGGCGCGCATCATCGTCGAGCAGCCGCTGCTCGGCGCCAAGATCCTGATGGAGCTGGTGCTGATGCTCTCGCAGCGGCTGCGCGCCACCAGCCAGCGCCTGCTCGGGCTGCTCGACCAGCAGAGCCAGTCGGGCGGCGCGGCGCCGAACCTCCTCTAGCCATGCACGCCACCCTGCCGCTCCTGCGCCAGCACGGCTTCCCGTCGCTCGTCCGCGGCGGGCTCGAGACGCTGCAGGTGAACCTCGGCTACAAGTGCAACCAGAGCTGCGTGCACTGCCACGTCAGCGCCGGGCCGCAGCGCACCGAGATGATGACGCCGGAGGTGATCGAGGACGTCGTGGCGTTCCTGCCGCGCGTGCGCACGCTCGACATCACCGGCGGCGCGCCCGAGCTGCACCCACAGTTCCGCAGCCTGGTCGCTCGCGCGCGCCGCATGGGCAGGCACGTGATGGACCGCTGCAACCTGACGATCCTCTCGGAGCCGGGCCAGGACGACCTCGCGGCGTTCCTCGCCGCCGAGCGCGTCGAGGTGATCGCGTCGCTTCCCTGCTACACCGAGGAGCTCGTCGACCGCCAGAGGGGCACGGGCGTCTACGAGCGCAGCATCGCCGCCTTGCGGGTCCTGAATTCCCTGGGATACGGAAGAGAGGAAAGCGGACTCGCGCTCAACCTTGTCTACAACCCCCAGGGGCCGAGCCTGCCGCCGGCGCAGGACCGGCTGGAGATCGATTACAAGCGCGAGCTCGCCCGCCGCGGCGTGGTGTTCAACCGCCTCTACACGCTCGCCAACATGCCGATCCAGCGCTTCGGCTCGGCGCTGGTATCGAAAGGCCAGTTCGACAAGTACCTGGCGCTGCTGAAGCGCTCGCACCGCGACGAGAATCTCGGCGCCGTGATGTGCCGCTCGCTGATTTCGGTCGACTGGCAGGGCTACGTCTACGACTGCGACTTCAACCAGATGCTCGGCCTGCCGCTATCCCTGAAGGGTGAAAAACGGGTGCGGCTGGCGCAGCTGACCGAGCGCAATCTGGAAGGCAACCCGATCGCGGTGCGCGACCATTGCTACGGCTGCACCGCCGGGCAGGGCTCGTCGTGCGGAGGGGCGTTGCACTGAGCCGCAGCCGGCTCCTGGTCGCGGCTTTCCTGCTCGTCGCTATCGCCGTCTTCCTCTTGGCCGGCGGGCATCGCTACCTGACGGTGGAGCAGCTCAAGGCGACCCGAGCCGCGGTCGAGGAGTGGCACGCCGAGCTGCCGGCCGCGACCGCGGCGGGCTATTTCCTGCTCTATGTCGCCGTCACCGGGCTGTCGCTGCCCGGAGCGACGATCCTCACGCTGGTCGGCGGGGCAGTGTTCGGCCTCCTGTGGGGCACGCTGCTCGTGTCTTTCGCCTCGTCGCTTGGCGCGACGCTCGCCTTCCTCGCCGCGCGCTTCGTGCTGCGCGACTGGGTCCAGGGCCGTTTCGGCCGGCGCCTCGAGGCGGTCAACACGGGCGTGGAGCGCGAAGGCGGGCTGTACCTGTTCACGCTGCGGCTGCTGCCGGTGGTGCCCTTCTTCCTCATCAACCTGGCGATGGGGCTGACGCCGCTGCGCACGCGCACCTTCTATTGGGTGAGCCAGCTCGGCATGCTCCCGGCGACTGTCGTCTACGTGAACGCGGGCACGCAGCTCGCGGCGCTCGAGGCGGTGCGCGACATCCTCTCGCCGGGCCTGATCGGCGCCTTCGTCCTGCTCGGCCTCTTTCCGCTGGTCGCGAAGAAAGCCGTGGATGCGCTCAAGGCACGGCGGGTGTACGCGCGCTGGAAGCGCCCGGCGCGCTTCGAGCGCAACCTGGTCGTGATCGGCGCCGGCTCGGCGGGCCTGGTCGCCGCCTATATCGCCGCCGCGGTGCGCGCCCGCGTGACCCTGATCGAGAAGCACCGCATGGGCGGCGACTGCCTCAACACCGGCTGCGTCCCCTCGAAGGCGCTCATCAAATCCGCGCGCGTCCTCGCGCAAATGCGCCGCGCGGGTGATTTCGGCCTGAAGGGCGTCGACCCGCAGTTCGAGTTCAGCGAGGTCATGGAGCGCGTGCAGCGGGTCGTGCAGGCGGTCGAGCCTCACGACTCCGCCGAGCGCTACAGCGGTCTGGGCGTCGAGGTCGTGCACGGGGACGCGCGCATCACCTCGCCCTGGACAGTCGAGATCGACGGCCGGCGCACATTGACGACGCGCGCCATCGTCATTGCCGCGGGCGCGCGGCCCATCGTACCGGCGATCCCCGGCATCGAGCGCATCCGCGTTCTGACCTCGGACAACGTCTGGGAGCTGCGCGAGCGGCCGGCGCGCCTTGTGGTGCTGGGCGGCGGCCCGATCGGCTGCGAGCTGGCGCAGGCCTTCGCGCGACTGGGCTCGCGCGTGGTCCAGGTCGAGATGCTCGAGCGCCTCCTGCCCCGCGAGGATCCCGAGGTCTCGGAGATGGTGCGCGCGCGCTTCGCCGCCGAGGGCGTCGAGGTGCGTACCGGCCACCGCGCGCTGCGCATCGACGCGGGCCGGACCTTGATATGCCAGAAGGGAAGTCAGGAAGTGGCCATCGAGTTCGATCAGCTGCTGTGCGCGCTGGGCCGCGTGCCGAACACCGCGGGCTACGGGCTGGAGGAGCTCGGCATCCCGGTGACCCGGGCGCGCACCGTCGAGACCAACGAGTACCTGCAGACCCTCTATCCGAACATCTACGCCTGCGGCGACGTGGCCGGGCCGTATCAGTTCACGCACACCGCTTCGCACCAGGCCTGGTACGCGGCGGTGAACGCGCTGTTCGGGCCGTTCCGGCGATTCCGCGCCGACTACTCGGTGATCCCATGGGCGACCTTCACCGATCCCGAGGTGGCGCGCGTCGGCCTGAGCGAAACCGAGGCAAGGGAGCGCGGCGTGCCCTGCGAGAGCACCGTCTACGGCCTCGACGATCTCGACCGGGCGATCGCCGACGGCACCGCGCACGGCATGGTGAAGGTGCTGACCGCCCCCGGCACCGACCGCATCCTGGGCGCGACGATCGTCGGCGAGCACGCCGGCGACCTGATCATAGAATTCATCACCGCGATGCGCCACGGCATCGGCCTCAACAAGATCCTCGGCACGATCCACATCTACCCGACCCTGGCCGAAGCGAACAAATACGCGGCCGGCGCGTGGAAGAAGGCGCACGCGCCCGAGCGGCTGCTGCGCGGGGTGGAGCGCTTCCACGCATGGCGGCGCGGCTAGCACTCCTCTGCCTCGCGCTCGCGGCGCGCCCGGCGCTCGGCTTCGATCATGCCCATGCGGCCTGGAGCGCCCTGCTGAAGGCGCACGTGGTGCTGCTTGACGGCGGCAAGGCGTCGCGCGTCTCCTACGCGGACATGGCGCGCGATCGCGACGCGCTGAAGCGCTACCTGCAGGCGCTTTCGGACGTGGCCGCGGCGGAGTTCGAGCGCTGGCCGCGCGCCGAGCAGATGGCGTTCCTGATCAACGCCTACAACGCCTTCACGGTGGAAAAGATCCTGACCCGCTACCCCAAGGTGTCGTCGATCTGGGACTTCGGCCGCCTGTTCGGCAATCCGTTCAAGGAGGAGTTCTTCTCGCTCCTCGGCCGCCACGCGAGCCTCGACTGGATCGAGCACGAGATGCTGCGCCCGCGCTACCGCGAGCCGCGCGTGCACTTCGCGCTCAATTGCGCGTCCGTCGGCTGCCCGATGCTGCGCGAGGAGGCCTACGTCGGAGCGCGGCTGGAGGCGCAGCTCGAGGAGCAGGCGGTGCGCTTCCTCTCCGACCGCTCGCGCAACCGCTACCGCAAGGGACGGCTCGAGGTGTCGAAGCTCTTCGACTGGTACGGCGAGGACTTCGAGCCGCGCGCCCGCTATTTCGCGCGCTACGCGGCCGCGCTCAGCGACGATGCCGCGGCCCGTGCGCGCATCGCGGCGGGTGGCGTGGCGCTTGCTTTCCTGGACTACGACTGGACGCTAAACGACTCTCGGTCATCGTCCCCGCGCTGAACGAGGCGGCGACGATCCGCGACGCCCTCGCCGCGCTCGCAGGGCTGCGTGCCGCCGGCCACGAGGTGATCGTCGCCGACGGCGGCAGCGGCGACGGCACGGCCGAGCTCGCCGTGCCGCTCGCCGACAAGGTGTTGCGCCTGTCAAGGGGCAGGGCGGTGCAGATGAATGCCGGCGCGCGCGCGGCTCGCGGCGAGGCGCTCGTCTTTCTGCATGCCGACACGCGGCTGCCCGCTGATGCACCCCAGCTGGTCGGCGAAGCCCTGAAAACCCATGCCTGGGGCCGCTTCGACGTAACCCTCGACGGCCGCCACCCGCTGCTCGGCGTCGTCGCCTGCACCATGAACCTGCGCTCGCGCCTGTCCGGCATCGCCACCGGCGACCAGGCGATCTTCGTGCGCCGCGCGGACTTCCCGGGCTTCCCGGAGATTCCGCTGATGGAAGACATCGCCTTCAGCCGCGCCATGAAGCGCCTCGGCCCGCCGGCGTGCCTGCGGGCGCGGGTGCGCACCTCGGCGCGTCGCTGGGAGGCGGGCGGCGTGCTGCGCACCATCGTTCTCATGTGGCGCCTGCGGCTGCTCTACGCGCTCGGCACGCCGCCCGAGCGCCTCGCGCGGCTTTACGCGGACCATCGCTAACGGCCTGGTCATCGTCTTCGCGCGCGCGCCGCGCGCCGGGCACGCCAAGACGCGCCTCGCGCCGCGCCTCGGCGCGGCCGGCGCGGCGCGCCTGCAGTCGCGCCTCATCCGCGCCGCCCTGCGTACTGCTGAATCGGCAAGATGCGGATCGGTCGAGCTCCATCTCGATGCCGGGCATTCGCTCTTCGATGCAACCCTGCAGAAAGGGAAAGATCTCGGCGAGCGCATGTGCAACGCCCTTCGCGTTGCCCTGCGGTCGCATTCGTTCGCCATCCTGATCGGCTCCGATTGCCCGGAGCTCGGGCGCGCCGACCTGCGGCGCGCCGCGCGCTGGCTGCAGGGCGGCTGCGACGTCGTGCTCGCTCCGGCGGAGGACGGCGGCTACGCGCTCATCGGCGCGCGGCGGCCGCGCGACATTTTCAGCGGCGTCGAGTGGGGCAGCAGCAGCGTGTATGCGAGCACCACGGCGCGGTTGGATAAGGCAGGACTTCGCTGGCGCGCGCTGCGCACCGTCTGGGACGTCGACCGTCCGGCCGACCTGGAGCGGCTCAGATCGCTCCGCTTTTCCTCAGCGTCGCGGCGAGGCGCTCGGCGATGACGCGGTAGCCGCGCGCATTGGGATGGACCGGGTCGGACTTGAGGCTCGCGTCCTTGAGCACCTCGGTGATCACGGCGTCCTCATAGGCGAGGCCGAAGTCCTTGGCGATCGCGCCGTAGAACGCCGGCGGCGAAGGCAGCAGGCCGGGCTCGGGCGTGCCGATCAGGATCACGCCGATGCCGCGGCTCTGCGCGAGCTTGACCATGGCGCGCACGTTGCGCTCGGCCTGCGCGTTGCCGAGGCGACGCAGGAAATCGTTGCCGCCGATGCACAGCAGCAGCAGGCGCGGGTTGTGCTCGTCGAGCGCGCCGGGCAAGCGCTCGAGCGCCTGCGCGGTCACCTCGCCCGGCACGCCGGCGCGCACCACGCGCCGATCGATGAGCTTTTCCAGCTGCGCGGGATAGCTTTCATCCTCATTCGCGCCGGTGCCGTAAGTCAGGCTGTCGCCGAAGGCGAGCACGACCGAGTCGGAAGGCAGGCGCTCCAGAGCGGGACGCTGGCCGCAGCCGGTGAGTGCAGCGAGGACAAGTGCAACGAGGAAGCCCTTGACTGACATGGCGCGCGAGCGGGTCGGCCGCGGGGCGCATGTTACACTTCGCGCGCCTCTGGAGGAGGAGAAATGAAAATCAAAAGTCCCAAGGATTTCTGGTCCGGGCTGATGTTCATCGCCTCGGGCGGCTTCTTTGCCGTCTGGGCGGTGTTCCACTACCAGATGGGCACCGCGGTACGTATGGGGCCCGCGTACTTTCCCACGCTGCTCGGCGGCCTGCTCACCGTGCTGGGCGTCATCATCCTCGTCGGCTCGCTCGCGACCGGCGACGAGGAGAAGCTCAGGCTGCCGTTCAACATCGTCGACATCGCGATCGTGGTGGCGATCTACATCGTGGCCGGCTACCTGGCGAAGTGGATCGGCATCTCCTCCGACTGGGTGATCATCGCCGCGACGCTGGTGATCTGCGCGCTTGCGGTCCTCTATCGTCCCGGCGCGCGCGGGCTGGTGCTGGTGAGCGCGGCGTGCGTGTTCTACGGCTACCTGATGAAGCCGCTCGGCCTGGTGCTCGCCACCGCGGCGCTGGTGTTCGTCAGCGCCTTCGGCGGCCACGAGTTCAAATGGAAGGAAGTGGCCATCCTCTACGTGGTCCTCATCGTCTTCTCGGTGCTCGTCTTCGTGAAGGGCCTGACGCTGCCCTTCCCGATGTGGCCCGAGTTCATGAGCTAGCGCGAGCGCCATGGAGATCTTCCACAACCTGGTGATGGGCTTCGGCGTGGCGTTCACGCCGATCCACCTGCTCTACGCGCTGATCGGCTGCCTGCTCGGCACGCTGATCGGCGTGCTGCCCGGCATCGGGCCGGTGGCGACGATCGCCATGCTCCTGCCGATCACCTTCAACCTGAGCCCGGTGGCGGCGCTGATCATGCTCGCCGGCATCTACTACGGCGCGCAGTACGGCGGCTCGACCACGGCGATCCTGGTCAACATCCCGGGGGAGTCCTCCTCGGTGGTGACCTGCCTCGACGGCTACCAGATGGCGCGCCAGGGCCGCGCCGGCCCGGCGCTCGCCACCGCGGCGATCGGCTCGTTCTTCGCCGGCTGCGTGGCGACGCTGATCATCGCCATCGCCGCGCCGCCGCTCGCCGAGGTGGCGCTCAAATTCGGCCCGGCCGAGTACTTCTCGCTGATGGTGTTCGGCCTGATCGCCGCCACCGTGCTCGCGCACGGCTCGCTCATCAAGGCGATCGCGATGGTGGTGTGGGGGCTGCTCTTCGGCTTGATCGGCACCGACGTGAACTCGGGCGTGCTGCGCTATACCTTCAACATCCCCGAGCTTTCCGACGGCATCGGCTTCGTGATCGTCGCGATGGGCATGTTCGGCACCACGGAAATCATCGCCAACATCGAGATGAAGGACAAGCGAGAGATCTTCACCAGCAAGGTCTCGAACCTCTGGCCGACCAAGCAGGACTTCAAGGACGCCTGGGGCTCGGTGCTGCGCGGCACCGCGCTCGGCTCGTGCCTCGGCATCCTGCCCGGCGGCGGCGCGCTGCTCGCCTCCTTCGGCGCCTACAGCCTGGAGAAGAAGATCTCCAAGAATCCGGAGAAATTCGGCAAAGGCGCGATCGAGGGCGTCGCCGCGCCCGAGTCGGCCAACAACGCCGGCGCGCAGACCTCGTTCATCCCGATGCTGACCCTCGGCATCCCGTCCAACGCGGTGATGGCGCTGATGATCGGCGCGCTGATGATCCAGGGCATCGCCCCCGGGCCGCAGGTGATGAACGAGAAGCCGGAGCTCTTCTGGGGCCTGATCGCCTCGATGTGGCTCGGCAACCTGATGCTGGTGGTGCTCAACCTGCCGCTGATCGGCATGTGGGTGAAGCTGCTCACCGTGCCCTACCGCTACCTCTTCCCGTCGATCCTGGTGTTCATGTCGATCGGCGTGTTCAGCCTGTCGAACAACGCCTTCGACGTGCTGATCATGGCCATCTTCGGCGTGCTGGGCTACCTGTGCGCCAAGCTCGAGTGCGAGCCCGCGCCGATGATCCTCGGCTTCATCCTCGGCCCGCTGATGGAGGAGAACCTGCGCCGGGCGATGCTGCTCTCGCGCGGCGACCCGACGGTGTTCGTCACCAAGCCGATCAGCGCCGCGTTCATGATCGCCTCGGTGATCCTGCTGGTCGTGGTGGCGCTGCCGGCGATCCGCAAGAAGCGCGAAGAGGCGTTCGCCGAGGAGACGAAGTAGCCCGCGCAGCGGCGCTCCTCGCGGCGCTGGCGCTCGCCGCCGGCGCCGCTTCGGCGCAGGACTGGCCTTCGCGGCCGGTTCACCTCGTCGTACCCTACGCCGCAGGCGGGCCGGTCGACCTGTCGGCTCGCCTGATCGCACCCAAGCTGCAGCAGGCGCTCGGCCAGCCGGTGCTGGTCGAGAACAAGCCCGGCGCGGGCGGCAACATCGGCGCCGATGCCGTCGCGAAGAGCCCGCCCGACGGCTACACGCTGGTGATGGGCGCGATCGCCACCCACGCCATCAACCCGGCGCTCTATCCCAGGCTTCCGTACGACCCGGTGCGTGACTTCCGGCACGTGGCGCTGCTCGTGCAGGTGCCCAACGTGCTGGTCGTCAACAACGCAGTTCCGGCTTCCAATGTGCGCGAGCTGATTGCGTATGCGAAAGAAAGGCCCGGCAAGCTGGACTTCGCTTCGGGCTCGACCGGCTCGACCGGGCACCTTGCAGGCGAGCTCTTCAAGCAGATGACCGGCACTTATATGCTGCACATCCCCTACAAGGGCTCGGCGCCGGCGGCGGCCGACCTGCTCGCCGGGCGCGTGCACCTGATGTTCGACAACCTCGCCAGCGCGCTGCCCAACATCAAGGCCGGGAAGGTGAGAGCCCTCGCCGTGACGACGCTGAAGCGCAGCGCATTCCTGCCCGAGCTGCCGACGCTCGACGAGTCCGGCCTGAAGGGCTTCGACATGACCACCTGGTGGGGCCTGATGGCGCCTGCCGGCACGCCGCGAGCGGTGGTCGAGCGCCTAGCCACAGAAGCGGGCAAGGCCCTGCAGGCGCCCGACCTGAAAGAGCGCTGGGCGGCAATGGGCTCGGAAGCGCCCGACGTGCGCACGCCGGCCGAGTTCAGCGCGTTCGTGGAGCGCGAGCGAAAGCTCTACGCCGGACTGGTCAAGCGCTCCGGCGCAACCGCCGACTAGGCCTGGAGGTCAAAGAGCAGCGATGGTCTGCACCTCGATCAGGAACTGCTCCTGGACGAGGCGGTCGATGATCAGCAGCGTATTCGGAGGGTACTTCCCGTCGGGGAACATTTTCGGATAGTTCTGTTCGCGCCAGCGATAGAACGCCGCGATGTCCTGTGAATGCACGAGGTAGGTGGTGAACTGCGCAACGTTGGGCCAGCCCGCGCCGGCCGAGGCGAGCGCCTTCTCGATTTGCGCGTATACGGCGGCGCACTGCTTCTCGAAGCTATCGCCCGGGGCGAGCATGCCGGCGATGTAGAGCGTCTCTCCGCTCTTCACGCGCGCGACGTGCGAATAGGGGCCGACGGGCTTGCCGAGGGATTCGACGTTGTAGATCTTGGCCATCAATTCTCCAGGGACTTGGGCTTGCCGCGCGCCGCGAGCTGCGCCTTGACGGTGGCGATCAGCTCGGCGCGGCGCACCGGCTTGGCGTGGTAGGCGTTGGCGCCCGCCGACAGGCAGCGCTTGGCCGCGTCCGGGTCCGACACGACCGAGACGATGATCACCGGCGTCGCGGCGTTGGGCGTCGAGGCACGGATCTCGTCGAGCACCGCGAAGCCGCCGATGCCCGGCATCAAGAGGTCGAGCAGAATCGCGTCGTAGACGTAGTTGCCGGCGAGCTTGAGCGCCTGCTCGCAGGTGCCGGCGAGCTGCGCCTCGACCTTGAGGTCCTTGGTGAGCAGCCGCGCGAGCAGCAGGCGCGTCGACTCCTCGTCGTCGACGATCAGCACCCGGTGGCGCGGCTTCAGCGCCGGCTGCGCTCGTGACGCCATTGCACGTCGCCGCGCCCGGCGTGGCGGTTGAGCAGACGCGCCGCCACGAACAGGAGGTCGGAGAGGCGGTTCAGATACTGGCGCGCCGGGTCGCGAACGTTCTCCTTCTCGCCGAGGGCGACGAGCGCCCGCTCGGCGCGGCGGCAGACGGTGCGCGCGAGGTGGGCGAGCGCGGCGGCGCGCGCGCCGCCGGGCAGGACGAACTCCTTGAGCGGCGCGAGGCCGGCGTTCCAGGCCGCGACGTGCTCCTCCAGCCGCGCCACGTGCGCGTCGGTGACCAGCGCGTGTCCGGGGATGCTGACCTCGCCGCCGAGATCGAACAGCGCGTGCTGCACGTCGGCCAGCGCCTGCGCCATCTCCGGCGGCAATTCTTCCGCGAGCAGCGCGCCGAGCGCGCTGTTCAGCTCGTCGATCTCGCCCAGCGCCTGCACCCGCGCGCTCGACTTCGACACGCGCGAGCCGTCGCCCAGGCCGGTCTCGCCGCGATCGCCGGTGCGCGTGGTGATCTTCGAGAGGCGGTGCGCCACGGCGCGATTATAGGTCGCGCTTCTTCACTTCGCTCTCGAGCCGGCCGCGCGCGAGCGTGGTGCTGAGCCGCTCGCCTTCGCGCGCGAGTGCCGCGTCGCGCAGCACTTCGCCCGCGGCGTTGCGCGTGATGCTGTAGCCGCGCGCGAGCACCGCGGTCGGGTCGAGGCCGGCGAGCGACGCCTCCAGCCGCGCGAGGTGAGCGTTGCAGCGGTGCACGCGGTGGCCGAGGGCGAAGGCGAGGCGCGCCCGCAGCGCGCCGACGCGCTCCTGCGAGGCGCGCAGGCGCGCCGCCGGGTGCACCAGGCGCCGCGCGCAGCCGTCGAGCGCCTGCGCGGCGTACTGCAGCCGCCTGCGCATCTCCCGTCCGAGCGCTCTCGCGTGCTCGGCGACCTTGGCCAGGACTTCAGCCCTTGAAACGACGGCAAGCTCGGCCGCCGCGGTCGGCGTCGCCGCGCGGCAATCGGCGGCGAAGTCGGCGATGGTGAAGTCGCTTTCATGGCCGACGCCGACCACCACCGGGATGCGGCAGGCGCGGATGGCGCGCGCCACTACCGCCTCGTTGAACTGCCACAGGTCCTCGATCGAGCCGCCGCCGCGCACCAGCAGCAGCACGTCGCATTCGGCGCGCGCCGCGGCGCGCTCGAGCATCGCCGCGATGCGCCGCGCCGCACCCTCGCCCTGCACCGGCACCGGGTACACGACCACCTGCACCGACGGGTCGCGCCGCGCGAGCGTGGTCAGCACGTCGCGGAGCGCCGCCGCGGCAAGCGAGGTCAGCACGCCGACCGTGCGTGGCCGCGCCGGCAGCGGCCGCTTGGCGGCGCGGTCGAACAGGCCCTCGCGCTCGAGGCTCTCCTTGAGGCGCAGGAAGCGCTCGTAAAGCGGGCCCAGGCCGCCGGGGCGCAGCGCCTCGACAGTGAGCTGGAAGCGCCCGCGCGGCTCGTAGAGCGTCGGCGAGGCGCGCGCCTCGACCTGCATGCCTTCGCGCAGCTCGCGGTCGAAGGCGGCGGCGCGGCTGCGGTACATGATGCAGTCGACCTGCGCGCCGCCGTCCTTCAGCGTGAAGTAGCAGTGGCCCGAGGGCGCGCGGTTGAGGTTGGAAAGCTCGCCCCGCACCCAAGCGAGCGGGAAGCGCCGCTCGAGGCTGTCGCGGACGCTGCGCAACAATTCAGAAACGGTGACAACCGGGCGCGGCAAATCATTCTGCATGGCTTGGCGGGGCGCCGGCCGAGACTACACTATCCACACACATGAGCCGGCGCGTAGCGCGGCGCGCGCAGAGGCGCGCGGAGGCCGATTCTTTCCCCTAAGCGCATGTTTTGCCATCGGAAAAGGCTGCTCAAATTTTGATCGCTCCCAACTCGCGCCCCCGCGCAACTACGGTGCGGCGCGCTATTCATACTTAATCCACATACTTGTCCACAGGTTTTTGTGGATATCGCAAAAACAACTACAGGTGCGCGCGCCGGCGACGCTTCGCAAGCCTATTTGCTGCTCTGCGGAAACTTGCCGCCGCGCGCCCGATTGCCTTACAGTCGCCGCCGCGGTCCGGACAATTAGAAGGAAAAAGGGTGTTCGCAATCCTGCAGGCCGCCGGCTGGCCGATCTGGTTCCTCCTCCTCGCTTCCATCATCGCCGTGGCTCTGATCATCGAGCGCGCGGTCTCGCTGCGCTCGGCGAAGATCCTCCCGCCGAAGCTGTTCGACCAGGTGGTCGACCTCTATCGGCGGCAGGGCACCTCGGAAGAGGTGCTGGAGCGCCTCGCCAAGGACTCGCCGCTCGGCGCGGTGCTCGCTGCGGCGCTGCGCAACCACAAGAGCTCGCGCTACGTGATGAAGGAGGCGATCGAGGAGGCCGGGCGCGCCGTGGCGCATGAGCTCGAGCGCTTCCTCACCACGCTGGGCACCATAGCCACCGCGGCGCCGCTGCTCGGACTGTTCGGCACCGTGATCGGCATGATCGAGATCTTCGGCTCGCAGTCGCCCACCGGCACCAACCCGCAGCAGCTCGCCCACGGCATCTCGATCGCGCTCTACAACACCGCCTTCGGCATCGCGATCGCCATCCCGTCGCTCATCTTCTACCGCCACTACAAGAACAAGGTCGACACCTTCGTCGTGGAGATGGAGATCGCCGCCTCGAAGCTGGTCGACATCGTTCACGGCGAGCGCACCGACTATCCGCCGCTGAGGGCCTAGGTTGAACTTCCAGCGCGGACAGGAGAAAGAGCCGCTCGAGATCAACCTCGTGCCGCTGATCGACGTCATGATGGTGATCCTGATCTTCCTCATGATCACCACCACCTACTCGAAGTACACCGAGCTGCAGATCAACCTGCCGAGCGCCGACGTCGAGAAGCAGCAGGAGCGCTCGAACGAGGTCTCGGTGATGGTGAACGCCAGGGGCCAGCTGGTGATCGAGCGGGTGCCGCTCGCCTTCACCACCGTGCAGGCGCTTTCCGACGCGCTGCGCAAGGCTGCCGCGTCCAAGAAGGATCCGGTGGTGATCATCAGCGCCGACGCCAACACCACGCACCAGGCGGTGATCCGCGTCATGGAAGCGGCGCGCCTCGCCGGCCTCACGCAGATCACCTTCACCACCCAAGCGTCAAAGTAGTGAGGCATTGGTACCGCCGCGGCCTGCTCGCCTGGCTGCTGTGGCCGGCGAGCCTCGCATACGGGTTTGTGGCCGCGCTTAGAAGACTGGCGTACCGGATCCACGTCCTGAAAAGCGAGCACCCCGGCATTCCGGTGATCGTGGTCGGCAACATCACCGCCGGGGGCAGCGGCAAGACGCCGCTGGTGCTCTGGCTGGCCGAGTTCCTGCGCGGCAAGGGATGGCATCCGGGGATTGTTTCGCGCGGCTACGGTGCACGCGTGGAGGTGCCGCGCGCAGCGACGATCGCCGACGAGGCCTCCGCGGTCGGTGATGAACCTATCATGCTCTCGCGCCGCTCGGGCTGCCCGGTGTGGGTGGGCGCAAACCGCGTGGCGGTGATCCGGGCGCTGCGCGCGGCGCATCCGGAGGTCGACATCGTAGTGCTCGACGACGGCTTGCAGCATTACCGGCTGCGGCGCGACCTGGAGATCGCGGTGCTCGACGCGCGCGGCTTCGGCAACGGCTTCCTGCTGCCGGCGGGGCCGCTGCGCGAGCCGCGGGCGCGCCTGCGCTCAGTGCACGCAGTGGTGTCGCACGGCGCCCAGGCCCTGGGTTTTGCGATGAGCCTCGAGGGCGCCGAAGTGCACCGCATGACCGATTCCGCCGAGCGCCGATCGCTGTCGGCGTTCTCCGGACAGAAGGTGCACGCCGTGGCCGGCATCGGCGATCCCAACCGTTTCTTCCTCCACCTCGGCCGCCTCGGCCTGAAGGTGGCGCCGCACCCGTTTCCCGACCATCATGCTTTCCGCGCGCAGGAGCTCGACTTCGGCGACGAGGCTCCGGTGCTGATGACCGAGAAGGACGCGGTAAAATTGCGCAGCGCTGCGCGTCCCCATTGGTGGGTGCTGCCGGTGTCGGCGAAGCTCGATGCTGCCTTTGCCGCCTGGCTTTCAGGGAGGCTGGATGAGCTCCGCCGTCGACCCAAAGCTGCTTGAGATCCTGGTGTGCCCGCTCTGCAAGGGCAAGCTCGTGCACCGGCGCGAGGCGCTCGAGCTGGTGTGCAAGGCCGACCGGCTCGCCTACCCGGTCAAGGACGGCATCCCGGTGATGCTCGAGGAGGAAGCGCGCAGGCTGGCGCCGGAAGAAGAAGTAGCTTGACCTTCCACGTCATCATTCCTGCGCGTTACCGCTCGACGCGCTTCCCGGGCAAGCCGCTGGCCGACATCGCCGGCAAGCCCATGGTGGTGCGCGTCTGCGAGCGCGCCGCCCAGAGCGGCGCCGCCGGGGTGCTGGTGGCGACCGATGACGACCGCATCGGCGATGCCGTGCAGAAGCACGGCTTCAAGGTGGTGCCGACCCGCAGCGACCATCCCTCGGGCACCGACCGGCTGGCCGAGGCCGCGGGCCACCTCAAGCTCGCCGATGGCGAAGTGGTGGTCAACGTGCAGGGCGACGAGCCGCTGATCGCGCCCGAGCTGATCGCGCGCGTCGCGCAGTTCCTCGGCGAGCGGCCGCTCGCCTCCATGTCGACCGCGTGCCATGCGCTGCACGATGCCGCCGCCGCGGCGAGCCCCGACGTCGTCAAGGTGGTGCTCGACGCCGAGGGCTACGCGCTCTACTTCTCGCGCGCGCAGATTCCCTTTCCACGCGAACCCGGCGGCCAGGCCTACCGCCACGCCGGCATCTACGGCTACAGCGTCGGCTTCCTGAAGAGATACGCGAAGCTCGCGCCGGCGCCGCACGAGAAGGCCGAGGCGCTGGAGCAGCTGCGCGCGCTCTGGCACGGCTACCGCATCGCGGTGGTGGTGAGCGAGGAGGAAATCCCGCCCGGCGTCGATCGTCCGCAGGACCTCGACGCCGTGCTTAAATCGTTCAAATGAGGCTGATCCTCCTCGGCCCTCCCGGCGCGGGCAAGGGCACGCAGGCGAATTTCATCCGCCAAAAGTTCGGCATCCCGCAAATCTCGACCGGCGACATGCTGCGCGCGGCGGTGAAGGCGGGCACGCCGCTCGGCATCGCGGCGAAGAAGGTGATGGACGCGGGACACCTCGTGTCCGACGACATCATCGTCGGCCTGGTGAAGGACCGGCTCAAGCAGCCCGACTGCGCGCCGGGGTATCTGTTCGACGGCTTCCCGCGCACCATCCCGCAGGCCGAGGCGCTGAAGAAGGAAAGCGTGCCGGTCGACTACGTCCTCGAGATCGACGTGCCGGACGAGGAGATCATCCTGCGCATGGGCGGACGGCGCGTGCATCCGGCTTCGGGCCGCAGCTACCACGTCAAGTTCAATCCGCCAAAGCGCGAAGGGCGCGACGACCTCACCGGCGAGCCGCTGGTGCAGCGCGACGACGACCGCGAGGACACGGTGCGCAGGCGCCTCGAGGTCTACCGCGCGCAGACGCGGCCGCTGGTCGACTACTACCGGCGCGAGCTCGGCGCGAAGTACCGCAGGATTTCCGGCCGCGGCTCGGTCGAGGAAGTCACCGCGCGCGCCCTCGCCGCACTGACCTGATAAAATCCGAGCCCTTTTCGGGGGATAAGACATCATGACCGCGACCGGCGGCCTCAGCTTCGCGCTTGCCTGCGCGCTTCTCGCAATCGTCTACGGCGTGTGGCAGTCCGCCGCGATCCTGCGCCTCTCGGAGGGCAACGAGCGTATGCGCGAGATCTCGGCGGCGGTGCGCGAGGGCGCGATCGCCTACCTGAAGCGCCAGTACACGACGATCGCCATCGTCGGCGTGGTGCTGTTCCTCGTGATCGGCCTCATCCCCGCGCTCGGCTGGTCCACCGCGTTCGGCTTCCTGCTCGGCGCATTGCTCTCCGGCGCCTGCGGGATCATCGGCATGAACATCTCGGTACGCGCCAACGTGCGCACCGCGGAAGCCGCGCGCGTCGGGCTGAACGAGGCCCTGCAGGTCGCCTTCAAGGGCGGCGCGATCACCGGCCTGCTGGTCGTCGGGCTGGGGCTGCTCGGCGTCGCCGGTTATTTCGCGCTGCTCTACGCCAACGCGAACGACAGGAGCAACTTCGCGCATCTGATCCACCCGCTGGTGGGCCTGGGCTTCGGCGGCTCGCTGATCTCGATCTTCGCGCGCCTCGGCGGCGGCATCTTCACCAAGGGCGCCGACGTCGGCGCCGACCTGGTCGGCAAGGTCGAGGCCGGCATTCCCGAGGACGACCCGCGCAACCCGGCGGTGATCGCCGACAACGTCGGCGACAACGTCGGCGACTGCGCCGGCATGGCCGCGGATCTCTTCGAGACCTACGCGGTGACCATCATCGCCACCATGCTGCTCGGCGCGCTGATGGTGAAGACGACCACGCCGGCGGCGCTGATCTACCCCCTGGTGATCGGCGGCTTCGCCATCATTGCCTCGATCGTCGGCACGCTGTTCGTCAAGGCGCGCCCGGGCGACCGCAACGTGATGCCCGCGCTCTACAAGGGGCTGATCTGGGCGGGAGCGATCGCGCTGATCGCGTTCATCCCCATCACCTTCATCGTCATGGGCGACGTAGTGAAGAACGTGCCCTTCGACCTCGGCGCACGCGGCATGCGGCTGATCACCGTCTGGCATCTCTATGGGACGGCGGTGGTGGGCATGGCGCTCACCGGGTTCCTGGTCTGGATCACCGAGTACTACACCGGCACCGACTTCAAGCCGGTGCGCCACGTCGCCGAGGCGAGCGTCACGGGGCACGCCACCAACATCATCGCCGGGCTCGGCGTATCGATGAAGTCGACCGCCTGGCCGGTGCTGGCGGTGTGCGTGGCGATCGGCGCCTCCTACTGGCTGGCCGGCCTCTACGGCATCGCCATCGCCGCGACCTCGATGCTCTCGATGGCGGGAATCATCGTCGCGCTCGACGCGTACGGGCCGATCACCGACAACGCCGGCGGCATCGCCCAGATGGCCGACCTGCCCGAGTCGGTGCGCGACATCACCGACCCACTCGACGCGGTGGGCAACACCACCAAGGCGGTGACGAAGGGATACGCGATCGGCTCCGCGGGCCTCGCCGCGCTAGTGCTGTTTGCCGACTACACGCACGCTCTGGAATCCGCGGGCAAGTCGGTCAGCTTCGACCTCTCGAACCACATGGTGATCATCGGCCTGTTCATCGGCGGCCTGGTGCCCTACCTCTTCGGCGCCATGGCGATGGAAGCGGTCGGTCGCGCCGCCGGCTCAGTGGTGCTCGAGGTGCGCCGGCAGTTCAAGGACATCCCGGGCATCATGCAAGGCACCGCCAAGCCGGAATATGGCACTGCGGTCGACATGCTGACGCGCGCGGCCATCAAGGAAATGATGATCCCGTCGCTTCTGCCCGTGCTGGTACCGATCCTGGTCGGCCTGATCCTCGGCCCGGAGGCGCTCGGCGGCGTGCTGATGGGCACCATCGTCACCGGCCTTTTCGTCGCCATCTCCATGTGCACCGGCGGCGGCGCCTGGGACAACGCCAAGAAATACATCGAGGACGGCCACCACGGCGGCAAGGGCTCGGATGCCCACAAGGCGGCAGTGACCGGCGACACCGTCGGCGACCCCTACAAGGACACCGCCGGCCCCGCGGTCAACCCGCTCATCAAGATCATCAACATCGTCGCGCTGCTGGTCGTGCCGCTCATGGCCTGAAATCGGGGTCAGGCACCATTTAAGGAAGGGCGGCTTCGGCCGCCTTTTCTTTTTCGCCGCAAGCTCGCTGCGCCTCAACGCCTGGACGTTCGAGTTGGTCGACTACAAGGTCCAATAACCGCGCTAGAGTGTGCGCGGGGGAGGGAGTGCTTGCGCACGCTGATCGTCGCAGCCTTGTTCGCGGCCGCAGTACCAGCGCCGTGCCTCGGGCAGGCCGAAGGGGCCATCGCCCGCCCTGAGGTCAAGGTCGGTGATCGCTGGACCTATCGCCGCATGGATTACTGGATGAACCGCGCAACCAGCTCTTATGAGCTGCGCGTGACCTTCGTGAATGACAAGTCGATCCTGGCTGTCGCTAGCGAAGCCGGCGGCCGCGAGAATGACGCGAGCTATACAGCGGATTGGAATGCCACGGTATCAGCGTTTGACCAGGCGGTGATTTCTCCGCACACAGGCTTGCTGCATTTCCCGCTGCCGCCCGGTGCCAGCTACCGGACGACTTACCAGATCGACTCGACTAACCGCGGAGGGGAGACCGGGGCACGCGCGCTCGAGGGCGTATCAAGCTCCAGACTCGAATACAAGGTCAAGGTCGTCGGCTGGGAAGAGGTCGTCGTGCCGGCAGGCCGCTTCCGCGCGCTGCGCATCGAGGCGAGCGGTGATTTGCAGCGGCTGCAGGGTGTGGGTCCGGCGGGGCCGGCGTCGACCGGACACGGTTTCTCGCGAACGATCATCTGGTACGTGCCAGAGGTAAAACGCTGGGTGAAGTATCTCTACGAAGACTCGGTGCTGCAATTCGCGGCTCTCGTCAGCCCCAACGACAAGTTCGGCGAAGAGCTGGTCGAATTCAAGCTCCAATGAAGCGCCTCGCCGCCGCGGCCGCATTCATCGCGCTGCTGCCGCAGCCATGCGGCGCCCAGGGTGATGGGGCCGTGGCGCGTCCCGAAGTTAAGGTCGGCGACCGCTGGACGTACCGGCGCATGGATTACTGGACGAACCGGCCCACCAGCACCTACGAGCTCCGCGTCACGTTCGTCAACGACAGGTCCATCCTCGTCGTGGCCGCCGAACAGGGCGGGGTACAAGCAGATGCGAGCTACACCCCGGAATGGAACGCGATCGTGTCGGCGTTCGATCAGGCGGTGATGTCTCCGGACAGCGGCTTGTTCCGTTTCCCGCTGCGACCCGGCTCGCGTCACGCCTCGACCTTCCAGGTCGACTCGACCAAACGCGGCGGCGATGCCGGAGGGCGCGCGATCCAGGGCGTGTCCACCTCCAGCCTCGACCTGGAGATCAAGGTCGCGAGTTGGGAGGAGGTCGTGGTTCCGGCAGGCCGTTTTCGCGCCTTGCGCATCGAAGCGGAGGGGCGCCTCACAAGGCTGCAGAGCTTCAACCCGAGCGGCGGTCCAATGCCCAGCTCGCGAGGCTTCGCTCGCATCGTCGTCTGGTACGCGCCCGAGGTCCGGCGCTGGGTGAAGTACACCTACGACGATTCGATCCTGCAGTTCGCCGGCCTCCTGAGCCCCAACGACCGGCTCGGCGAAGAGCTGGTCGAGTTCAAGCTGCAATGAGCGAAGAGCCACGCCCGCGCCTCGATCCGCTCGCGCTGACGGTGCTCGGCATCGGCGCCGCCGTGGCCCTCGCCGCCGCGATCTTCGTCGGCTGGGAGCTCACGTCGCAGCCGAAGGTACCGGAGCCCGCGACGCCGGAGCGCAGCGGCCTGCGCGACGCGGTGAGCGAAGTAAGCCGCTGGATCGAGGAGCAGCGCGCGCGGCCGCCCGAGCCGCCGGCACCCAAGCCCGCAGCCAAGCCGGCGCCGCAGCCGAAGCCCGCGCCACCGGTCGTGGCCGCGCCCCCGCCGGCGCAGGCGAAAGGCCTCGAGCTGCAGGACCTGCGGCCGGCGAAGGAGAAGCGCGATTACGACGCGAGCGCGGCCGAGGGCTTCTCGGTCGTGGGCGATGCCGCGTTCGATCCGGACCGCCTGACGGTGCTGCGCGAGCGCCTTGCGGCGAAAGGCGTAGCCGGAACGAACGTCCAGGTGACGAAGCTGATGAGCTTGTCGGTGCGCACTCCGCGCGCACGGGAGGAGCTGTGGCGGATCCCCGGCATGAGCCGGCATCCCCATTGGGCGATCTGCGAGATCGCCATCAGTGTCGACGGCCGTTCGGCGCAAGGCCGCGGCGTGGACGGGTTCAGCGGCGACGCGGCCAACTTCATGACGCACCACCAGCGCGCGCTGCTCAGCGCCATCGACCAGGCGATCGGCGCGCTGCCGGCGCCGAAGGCTTACGCGCCCGTCGCCACCCGACCCGAGCCGGGGCACCTCTGGCGCTACGACGTCGCTGTCGAACCGCCGCTCTGGCGCAACGCAACGCTCACCTACCGCACTGCGATGCAGGGCGATGCGCTCGGCGTTACCACGGAATTCCGCCACGCCGGCGGGCAGATGAACTTCAACCTCGGCACATTCGCGCAAGGCCATCCCTCGCACGCCAACGTGCGCTTCCCGGGATTCTTCTTCCATCCCGCGTATTTCCGGCAGCCGCTGGCGGTGGGCCAGCGCTTCGACTGGGAGTGGCCCTGGCAGCTGCCGGGCGGGCAAGTACGCGCGGGGCGCGTGAAGCGCTACGCGGGCGAACTCAAGGGCTGGGAGGACATGGCGATCGGCGGCGGCACGTATCCCGCCGCGCGCATCGAGACGACGCTCGACTACATCGAGGACGGGCGCGTCCAGGCGTCGGTGCGCGAGACGATCTGGTACATGCCGGCGGTGCGCCAGGTCGCCCGCGTGGTGCGCGAGGGGCGAAGCCCGGACGAGGGCTCGACACGCATCGTCGCTCAACTGGTGGAGTTTCGATGAGCAGCGGGTCGCGCGCCAATCTCCTGGCAGCGGTGTGCTGTGCCTCGTTGCTGGAAGCCTGCGCCTCGACGCAGCTCCAGTCGGTCGAGGGGACTCCGCCCGTCGCGCGGCCGCAGATCAAAATAGGAGATAGCTGGTCCTACCGCCGCATGGATTACTGGAAGAACCGCGAAACCAGCGCCTACGAACTGCGCGTCACATTTGCCAACGACAAGTCGATTCTCGCTGTCGTCACCGAAGCAGGCGGGCGTGATAGCGATGCGAGCTACACCGCAGAATGGAATTCCATCGTGTCGGCCTTTGACCAGGCGGTGATTTCTCCGGACACTGGGATGCTGCGCTTTCCCCTGCGCATTGGTGCCACGCATAGGACGAGCTTCCAGCTCGATTCGACTCGGCGTGACGGCGAGATTGGGTCGAGGATGATCGAAGGAGTTTCGACCTCGAAGTTCGAATACACAGTCAAAGTCGTCGGCTGGGAGGAGGTCGTGGTGCCGGCGGGCCGTTTCAAAGCCTTGAGGGTGGAAGCCGAAGGGTCGATGCTGCGGCAACAAGGTATCGTCTGGGCCGGTTCGGGAGCACAGGTCACGGGGTTCGCGCGCACCGTCATCTGGTATGTCCCCGAGATGAAGCGTTGGGTGAAATATCTTTATGAGGATTTTCTGCGATCTTCGGCTTCGTCGGTTCCGAACCTGTTGACCGCGAACGATCGCCACGGCGAAGAGCTGCTGGAGTTCAAGCTGCAATGAATTCCGGTTCGCGCCCGCGCTTCGTCTTGTTTCTGTTCCTTGCATGTCTTGCCGGCTGGTCGCAGGCGCGCGAAGCCGTCGTCGCGAAGCACTTCATGGTCGCGGCGGCGCACCCCCTGGCAGTCGAGGCGGGCTACGAGATGCTCCAGCGCGGCGGCTCGGCGCTGGACGCCGCGGTCGCGGTGCAGGCGATGCTCGGCCTGGTCGAGCCCGAGTCCTCGGGCATCGGCGGCGGCGCGTTCCTGCTCTACTGGTCGGAGCGCGACAAGAAGCTGCGCAGCTACGACGGGCGGGAGACGGCACCAGCGGCGGCGAAACCGAACCGCTTCCAGCAGCCCGACGGCAAGCCGATGCCCTTCATGCGGGCGGTGGTCGGCGGCCGCTCGGTGGGCGTGCCGGGCGTGCTGCGCATGCTGGAGCTCGCGCACCGCCGCCATGGCCGGCTTGCGTGGGCCGAGCTCTTCGCGCCGGCGATCCGTGTCGCCGAGGCGGGCTTCGAGCCCCCGCCGCGCTTTCGCCGCGCGCTCGCCGACGAGAAATTCCTGCGCGACGACGCGGCGGCGCGCGCGGTGTTCTACGCCGGGGGCGAGCGGATCCGCAATCCCGAGTACGCGGCGACGCTGAAGATCATCGCCGCGCAGGGCGCGCAGGCCTTCTACGAAGGCGCAATCGCCGCCGACATCGTGCGCGCCGCGGCAGCGCGCGGCGGCGACCTGACGGAGAAGGACGTCGCCGCTTATCGCGCGGTCGAGCGCGAGCCGGTGTGCGGGCCCTACCGCGCCTGGCGCGTGTGCTCGATGGCGCCGCCGAGCTCCGGCGGCGTCGCACTGCTGCAGATCCTCGGCATGCTCGAGCGCACGCGCTTCGCCGCCGCGGCGCCTCAGTCGGCCGAGGCGGTGCACTACTTCAGCGAGGCCGGGCGCCTCGCCTACGCCGACCGCGGGCGCTATCTCGGCGATCCGGACTATGTCTCCGTCCCGGTGCAGCGGCTGCTCGACAAGGCATATCTGGACAGGCGGGCGGCGCTGATCGGCGAGCGCTCCATGGGCGGCGCCATCCCCGGCGACATGGAAAGCGGCACCAGCCACGTCTCGATCGTCGCGGCGAACGGCGACGCGGTGTCGATGACCACCACCATCGAGAGCGTGTTCGGCAGCCGCGTGATGGTGCGCGGCTTCCTGCTCAACAACGAGCTCACCGACTTCGACTTCGTGCCGGGCTCGGCCAACGCGCTCGCCGCGGGCAAGCGGCCGCGCTCGAGCATGACGCCGACAATGGTGTTCGCGCGCGGCGAGCTCGAGCTCGTCATCGGCTCGCCCGGCGGCTCGGCGATCATCAACTACGTCGCGAAGGCGCTGGTCGGCGTGCTCGACTGGAAGCTCGACGTGCAGTCGGCGATCGACCTGCCGAACTTCGGCAGCCGCAACGGACCGACGCAGCTCGAGCAGGGCAGCGCGCATGAAACGCTCGCGCCGGCGCTCGCGGCGCGCGGCCACGACGTGGAAATGGTGCCTTTCCTGAGCGGTCTGCACGGCATCGAGCGCGTCCCTGGGGGATGGCGCGGCGGCGCCGACTCCCGCAGGGATGGGATTGCGAAGGGCAATTGAGGGGGCAAGAATAGGCAGGGGGTAGCCCTGAAAGCCAAGAAAGGGTCGCTGGGGAAGACGACTCGCCCGAGCCTCGCCGGCGTCCTGCCGCGCGAGCGCCTGTTCGAGCTTCTCGACCGCGGCCGCGAGGCCTCGGTGGTGTGGGTTTCAGGCCCCCCGGGCTGCGGCAAGACCACGCTCGCCGCGAGCTACCTCGACCGCGCCGAGATTCCCTGCCTCTGGTACCAGCTCGACGAGGGCGACGCCGACGTCGCCACCTTCTTCTACTACCTGCGCCTCGCCGCCGACGAGCTGGAAGGGGCCGGCGAGCCGCTGCCCGTCCTCGGGCCCGAGTACCACGCGGCGCTGCCGCTCTTCGCGCGGCGCTACTTCCAGGCGCTCTACGCACGCCTCAAGCCGCCTTTCGCCGTGGTGTTCGACGGCTACCACGAGGTGCCGGCGTCTTCCGCCCTGCACGAAGTGATGCGCATCGCGCTCGGCGAGCTGCCGCGGGGCGGCTGCGCGCTGATCGTCAGCCGCGGCGACCCGCCGGCCGCGCTCGCGCGCCTGCGCGCCAACCGCACGCTCAGCGCGCTCGGCTGGGAAGAGCTGCGCCTGACGCGCGAGGAGACCGCGCGCATCGCGCGCGAGCGGCGCCCCGCGCTCGAAGCCGGCGCGCTCGACGAGCTCTACGCGCGCACGCAGGGCTGGGCGGCGGGGCTGGTGCTGGTGCTCGAGCAGGCGAAGCACGGCGCGCTCGCCGACGCGCCCGACTCTTCGACCCGCCAGGTGGTGTTCGACTACCTCGCCGGCGAGATTTTCCAGAAGACCGACGCCGCGACGCAGGACTTCCTGCTGCGCACCGCCTGCCTGCCGCAGATGAGCGCCGCCATGGCCGCGGCGCTCACCGGGCAGGAGCGCGCGGGGGAGATCCTCGCCGGGCTGCATCGCGACAACTTCTTCGTCGCGCTGCGGCCGGCGCGGCCCGAGCCGCTCTACCAGTACCACCCGATGCTGCGCGAGTTCCTCCTGGCGCGCGCGCAGGAGTCGCTGCCCAAGGACCTGCGCCGCCAGCTGCAGCGCAGCGCCGCGGGGCTCCTCGAGGCCGCGGGCCGCGTCGACGATGCGCTGCTCCTCTATCGCGACAGCCACGACTGGGACGACATGGCGCGCCTCATCGAGGCGCAGGGCGAGGCGATGCTCGCGCAAGGCCGCGGCGAGACGCTGCGACACTGGGTCGAGGACCTGCCGCCGGAGCTCCTGCACCGCTACCCCTGGGCGGTGTACTGGGCCGCCGCCAGCCAGGCGCAGATCGCGCCGCGCGAGGCGCGCCTGCAGTACGAGCAGGCCTTCGAGCTGTTTCGCGCGCGCGGCGCGGAAGGCGCCGAAGGTGCGATCCTCGCCGCTTCGGGCGCGATGGACGCGATCCTCTACGAGCTCGACGACCTGTCGCTGCTCGACCGCTGGATCGGCGTGCTCGACCAGGCCGCGGCGCAGGGCGCGCGCTTCGCCTCGCCGCGCGCCGAAGCGTATGTTGCCTCGAGCATGGTGTTCGCGCTAACGCTGCGCCAGCCGCAGCGGCACGACATCGAGCAGTGGGTCGGCCGCGCGCTCGGCGCCGCGCGCCACGACGACGACCCGAACCTGCAGATCTACGTCGGATCGCTCTGCGCGCTCACCCTGATGTGGACCGGGCTCTATCCGCGAGCCCAGCAACTCCTCGACGCCGCGCGGCGCCTGGCGGCCTCGCCCGCCGTATCGCCGTTCTCGCGCATCACGCTCAAGAACGTCGAGAGCATGCACGGCATGCTCACCGCGCAGTACGCGCCGGCGCTCGCGGCGATGCGCGAGGGCCTGGAGATCGCGCGCGCCACGGGCGTGCAGACCTGGACCTTCCAGCTCCTGGTGCATGGCTACGGTGCGGCGCTCGGCGCGGGCGACCTCGCCACCGCGGCAAAGCTCGCGAAGGAGCTCGAGGCGCAGGCCGGCGCCGGGCGACTGAGCCTCTGCTTCCTGCATCACTTCCAGGCCTGGGAAGCGATGCTGCGCAAGGACCTGATGCGCGCCCTGCAGATGGAGAAAAGCGCGCTGCGCATGGCGGTCGAGGTCGGCTGCCCCTATTTCGAGACGCTGTGCCGGCTCGCGCTCGCGCAGGTCCTGCTCGAGTGCGGCGACCAGCGCAAGTGCATCGCGCAGCTGCAGCGCATGCGCGCCGTGGCGCGCGAGATCCCCAACCGCCACCTCGAGTACGCCTGCCTGCTCGGCTTTTCCGACATGGCGCTGGCGCACGGCCGGCCGCGCCCCGGCCTCAAGGCGCTGCGCCTGGGCCTCGAGATCGGCCGCCAGTACGGCTACGAGCACTTCCTGTGGTGGTGGCCCGCCGCCGTGGCGCGCGTCTGCGCGCGGGCGCTGGCGGAGGGCATCGAGACCGACTACGTTCGTGCGCTGATCCGCAATCGCGCGCTGGTGCCCGAGGGAGAAGCGGGCGAATCCTGGCCCTGGATGTTCCGCTGCCGCACGCTCGGCACTTTCCGCCTCGAGCGACACGGCGAGCCGCTCGGCGGGAGCGGCAAGGCACAGCGCCGGCCGCTCGAGCTGCTCAAGTTCCTGATCGCGCAGGGCGGCGACAAGGTGAGCGAAGGGCGCGTCACGGACGCGCTCTGGCCGCGCATCGACGGCGACTCGGCGCACCGCTCGTTCACCAGCGCGCTGCACCGCCTGCGCAAGCTGCTCGGCGAGGACAAGGCGATCGTGCTGCACGAGGGCAAGCTGACGCTCGACCGGCGCTACTTCTGGGTCGACGTCTGGCAGTTCGAGGCGCTGGCAGCGCGCGCCGACACGGCCGCAGAGCCGGCGGAGCTGGAGAAGATCGCCGAGGGCATGCTCGCGCTCTACCGCGGTCCGTTCATGGCCGACGATGTCGACGCGGCATGGTACCTGCCGCCGCGCGAGCGCATGCGCGCGCGCCTCGCGCGCGCCATGGGGCGCGTGCTGCGCCACTGGCAGGAGAGCGGCCAGGGCAGCCGCGCGCTCGACTGCTACCAGGCTTGCGCCGAGATCGACCCGGGCGCGGCGGAGCAGGCCAGCTTTAAGCAATCGGTAACCCATCCGTAAGCGATCCGCAGCCGCCCCCCTCCCATCATGACGGCAACCGGGAACGGTCCCGGGCCAACAGGGAGGCAACATGAAACGCATCACCGCAACTGCGGCGGCGCTTGCCGCCTCGCTCGGCACGCTCTCGGGCTGCTACATCGTTCCGGTCGGACCCGACGGCTATCCGCACGCGTACGTTCCAATGCAGTCCTCGCCGCTCGTGGCGCAGGCGCAGGCCCGGGGCCAGGACGGCGCACCGCGCGCACCAGGCCCGGCGCTGCCGGCGACGATGCAGGCGCGTCTCTACCCCAACAACGAGGCCGCCACGCAGGTCGGCATGATCTCGGGCACCGTCACCAACATGATGAACGGCAAGGGCCGCGTGCAGCTCGCCTACAAAGGCGAGCAGATGATCGGCGAGGCGACGCGGGTCTCGGGCGAGGAGCGCAAGGGCGTGGCGAGCGCGTGGGGCTCGAACGGCACGTTCATGAGCTGCGAGTACCAGATGAGCTCGCCCATGCGCGGCGCCGGCACCTGCGCGTTCTCCGACGGCGCGAACTACCAGGTCCACATCGGGAACTGAGCGCCATGCTGACTTCCCGGGAGGGCGACGTGCTGCACTTGCTGGCGCACGGCTGTACCTACGAGCAGATCGCGCTGCGGCTGGGCATCTCGGTGCACACCGTGACCAGCCACATCAAGAACTGCTATCGCAAGCTCGACGTGCACTCGGCCGCCGCGGCGGTGATGCGCGCGGTCGAGCTGCGCCTGCTCGCGATCGAGCACTGAGCCGCATGAAGCGCATCTTCGATCCGGGGTTCCGCTACCGGCCGAGCTACGCCACCGACGTCAGGAAGACGTTCGAGGCCGCGCGGCGCGAGCAGGCGCCGGGCTCGCGGGCGAGCAATGACCCGACCAACGAAGGGAGGCAATGTGAAAACGACAATAGTGATGGCGTCGCTGGCTGCGGCACTGGCCGGTTGCGCGACGCGTGAATCGGCGAACGTCTACTCGCAGAGGGAAGCCGGCCATGAGCAAGCCGTGCGCAGCGCGACGGTGGACTCGGTGCGCAAGGTGACGATCGAAGGCAGGGAGACCGGCATCGGCTCGGCGGCGGGCGCCGCAACCGGCGGGATCGCCGGCCATGCCATCGGCGGCGGCAGCGGCTCCGCGGTTGCGGCCATCCTGGCCGGCGTCGGCGGCGGCGTCGCCGGGCGCGCGATCGAGCGCTCCAGCACCAAGAAGGATGCGTTCGAGATCACCGTCAGGCTCGAAAGCGGGGAGCTGCGCGCCATCGTGCAGGAGGCCGACATGGATCTGCAGCCCGGTGATCGCGTACGCCTCGTCACGCTCGGCGGTGTGACCCGCGTCACCCACTAGCTTCTGAACAGTGATCCGTGCGGCCCGCGCAGCTGCCTGGCCGGGCTCCTCCTCTCCGGCTGCGCGTCGCCGCACGGGTCGCTGGACGCCGGGCTCCTCAGAGCGCCGAGACGATCTGCGCGACGCCGGCCTCGGGATCACCGGAAACGTCGACCTCGATCGCGCCGCGGGGCGGCTCGAGTGTGGCGAACTGGCTGTCGAGGAGTGACGCGGGCATGTATTTGTGCTTTCGCTTGGCGACGCGCTCGGCGATGAGCGCCTTGGGCGCATAGAGGTACACGATCCGGGCATTGGCGACGCCGGCGAGCAGGCGGTGCCGGTAGGCCTCTTTCAGCGCCGAGCAGGTGAGCACGGCGTCCTTTTCCTGGAGAAGCACGCCGTTCAATGCGTCGAGCCATGGCCAGCGGTCGCTGTCTTCCAGCGGAATGCCCGCCGCCATCTTGTCGATGTTCGCGCGCGGGTGGTAGTCGTCGCCTTCGATGAAGCGCCAGCCCAGGCGCGCCGCGAGCAGGCGGCCGATGGTGGTCTTGCCCGAACCGGACACCCCCATCACCACCAGGATCATTTCGGCGTCGCGACCGCGTGGCCTCCGAAGCGCGCGCGCATCATCGCGAGCAGCCGGCGCGCGAAGTCCGAGCGCCCCTGGCTCGAGAAGCGGCTCATCAGCGCGAGCGTGATCACCGGCGCGGGCACGCCGAGCTCGATCGACTCGGCCACGGTCCAGCGCCCTTCGCCCGAGTCGGCGACCACCGGCGCGATTCCGGCGAGCGACTCGTTGTCCTTGAGGATGCCGGCGCAGAGATCGAGCAGCCAGGAGCGCACCACGCTGCCGTAGCGCCAGGTCTCGGCGAGTCGCGCCGGGTCGATGTCGAGGTCCTTGCGCGCCGCGAGCAGCGCAAAGCCCTCGGCGAGGGCCTGCATCATGCCGTACTCGATGCCGTTGTGGACCATCTTCGCGTAGTGGCCGGCGCCGCTCGGCCCGCAGTGCAGCCAGCCGTTCTCGGCATCGGGGGCGAGCACGCGCGCGAGTGGCGCGAAGATCTCGACCGACTTGGGCGTGCCGCCGAGCATCAGGCAGTAGCCGTGCGCCTCGCCGTGGATGCCGCCGGAAACGCCGGCGTCGATGTAGCGCAGCCCGTGCTGCGAGAGCGCCATGGCGCGGCGCATCGAGTCGCGGTAGTAGCTGTTGCCGCCGTCGACGATGGTGTCGCCCGCCGAGGTGAGCGGCAGCAGCTCGCGGATCGTGTCCTCGACCGCGTCGCCCGCGGGCAACATCAGCAGGATCACGCGCTCGCCCTCCAGGCGCGCGCAGAGTGCCGCGAGATTCTCCGCGCAATCGACGCTGGCGACGCCGGCGAGCATGCCGCGCGCCGCGTCGTCCCGGTCCCAGCAGACGACCCCCACGCCGCCGAGCGCGAGGCGCCGCGCCATGCCGGCCCCCATCCTGCCGAGCCCCACCAGTCCGATCTGCATCCGACGCTCCTGAACGAGAGCGGGGATTCTAGGGTCTCACGCCTTGCCATGGATATCGTGGACCTCGTGCAATGGCCCGCCATGCTGACCACGGTCGCCGCCGCGTGGTTCGTCGCGTCGCGCTCGGCGCGACGGCGCGCGATCGGCTTCTGGTGCTTCCTCGCGAGCAACGCGCTGTGGGTGCTGTGGGGCCTGCACGACCACGCCTACGCGCTGGTCGGGCTGCAGTTCTGCCTCGCCGCGATCAATATCCGCGGCGTCTACAAGAACGACTGAGTGAGCCGCTCGGCGGGTTGAATCTCCGGGAAGCGGCGCAGCCAGGTGAGCTGGCGCTTCGCGAGCTGCCGGGTTGCCGCTACCGCGCGGCGCCGCATCTCGTCGACGTCGATCTCGCCCTCGAGATGCTCCCAGACCTGCCGGTAGCCTACCGCGCGCATGCTGGACATGTTCCGGTTCAATTCGAACTTGTGCCTCAGCGCGCGCACCTCGTCCAGCAGGCCGGCGGCGAGCATCGCGTCGAAGCGCGCCTCGATGCGCCGGTGCAGCTCGGCTCGCTCGGGCACGAGGGCGAAGGCGCGCAGCTCGAACGGCAGCTCGCCCCGCGCGCCCGACTGCTGCGTCGAAATGGGTTTTCCCGTAATCCTCCAGACTTCCAGGGCGCGCTGGATGCGCTGCGAATCATGGGGCGCGATGCGCCGCGCCGCGGCCGCGTCGACCCGCGCCAGCTCGGCATGCAGCGCCGGCCAGCCTTCGCGCGCCGCGCGCGCGTCGATCTCCGCGCGCACGCTCGCGTCGCGCTGCGGTAGCTCGTCGAGGCCGCCCGCGAGCGCGCGGTAGTAGAGCATGGTGCCGCCCACGATCAACGGGGTTTTTCCTCTCTCGAGAATGCCGCGTATGGCTTCAATGGCAGCGGGAAGCCAGAGGCCGGTGGAGTAGCTCTCATCCGGATCGACGAGGTCGATGAGGTGATGCGGCAGGCGGGCGCGCTCGGCGGCGCTCGGCTTGGCGGTGCCGATGTCGAGGCCGCGGTATACCTGCGCCGAGTCCATCGATACGACCTCGAGCGGCACGCGTTGCGCCAGCTGCGCGGCGAGGCCGGACTTGCCGCTGGCCGTCGGGCCGAGCAGCGCGTAGGCGAGCGGTTTAGCGTCCGCCCGAGACGTCGAGGATCGCTCCGGTGACGTACGACGCCTCGTCGGAGGCGAGCCAGACGATGGCGCGCGCGATCTCGTCGGCGCTGCCGGCGCGCGCCAGCGGCGCGCTGGCGCCGATGCGCTCGGCGCGGCCGGGGTCGCCGCCCGTGGCGTGGATCTCGGTCAGGATCACGCCGGGGCGCACCGCGTTGACGCGGATGCCTTCGCCGCCGACCTCCTTGGCGAGCCCCAGGGTGAAGGTGTCGATCGCGCCCTTGGCCGCGGCGTAGTCGACATACATTCCGGGGCTGCCGATGCGCGCCGCGACCGACGACAGGTTGATGATCGAGCCGCCCGGACCGCCGTGACGCTTCGACATGCGGCGGATCGCCTCGCGCGCGCAGTAGAAGCTGCCGAAGACGTTGACGGCGAACATCCTCTGCAGGCGGGGCGCGCTCATCTCGTCGACGCGCGCGGTGAGGTCGACGATTCCGGCGTTGTTCACCAGCACCGAGATCCGGCCGAGCTTCCTGTCGAGCTCCTCGAAGATGCGCACCACGTCGGCTTCCTGCGCCACGTCGCCCGCGATCGCGACGCCCGAGATCTCCTTCGCCAGCGCCTCGCCGGATTTCCGGTCGCGCACGTAGTTGACGGCGACGCGCCAGCCGCGCCCGGCGGCGAGGCGCGCGGTGGCCGCGCCGATGCCGCGCCCGCCGCCGGTGACGAGCATCACCTTGTCCATCAGCGCCCGCGCAGGAACAGCTTGTCGAGGTCGGCCATGGTGAGCTGGTACCAGGTCGGGCGGCCGTGGTTGCAGCTGCCCGAGCGCTCGGTCTCCTCCATTTCGCGCAGCAGTGCGTTCATTTCCGCCGCGGTCAGGACGCGATGGGCGCGCACCGCGGCGTGGCAGGCCATGGTCGCGAGCAGCTCGTTCTGCCGCGCGGCGAGCATCGCGCTCGCGCCGTAGTCCCGGATCTCCTTGAGGATATCGCGCGTGAGGGCCGCGACATCGCCGCCGGCGAGCAGCACCGGCGCCGCGCGTACCGTGAGCTCGTTCGGCCCCGATACCGCGACCTCCAGCCCGACGCGCTCGAGCGCCTCGCGGTTCTCCTCTGCGGCGGCCGCGTCGAGTGCGTCAACGGCGAGCGCCGCCGGGACCAGCAGGCGCTGGCGCGCCACCTCGCCCGAGTCGAGCGCCTTCTTGAGGCGCTCCATGACGATGCGCTCGTGGGCGGCGTGCATGTCGACCAGCACCAGGCCGGCTGCGTTCTGCGCCAGGATGTACACGCCGTGCAGCTGGCCGAGCGCGAAGCCCAGCGGCGGGCTCGCCTCGTCGGCCGCCTTGGCGATCGCGGCGCCCATGAACGCCTCGTACCTCGCCGCGGGCTGGGCGAGGGCGAATGCGGCCTGAATTCCTCCTTGCGCCTGCGACACGCTGGCGTAGGCGACCGGTGCCGAGGCCGCCGTGAGCGACAATGCGCGCTCCAGCCCGTGGCGCACGAACTGGTGCACGGCGCGCGAGTCGCGGAAGCGCACCTCGGTCTTTGCGGGATGAACGTTCACGTCGACGGCGCGCGCGTCGATGTCCAGGAACAGCACATACGCCGGCTGGCGCTCGCCGTGCAGGAGCTGGGCGTAGGCATCGCGCGCCGCGTGCGCGAGGACGCGGTCACGCACGTGGCGCCCGTTGACGAAGAAATACTGGCTGTCGGCGCGCACGGCCGCCGCCAGCGGCGTGCCGGCAATTCCCGTGAGGCGCAGGCCGCCGGCGGCAGCCTGCACCGGCACGGCCGCCTCGGCGAGCTCGCGGCCGAGCAGGGCGGCGACGCGCTCGGCGAGCGTCTGCGCGCGCAAGTGGCGTAGCGCGCGGCCGTTGTGGCGCAGCGAAAAGGCGAGCTGCGGCCGCGCCAGCGCGATGCGCCGGAACGCTTCCTCGCAGTGGCCGAACTCGGTGGCTTCGCTCTTCAGGAACTTGCGGCGCGCCGGGGTGTTGAAGTAGAGCTCGGCGACCGCGACCGTGGTGCCGGGCGCGCGCGCTGCCGGCTCGACCTCGCCCGCGCTGCCGCCCTCGGCGCGGATCACGTGGCCGCGCGCCGCGCCGCCGGGGCGGCTGCTGATCGAGACGCGCGCCACCGCCGCGATGGAGGCGAGCGCCTCGCCGCGAAAGCCCATGCTCGCCACCGACTCGAGATCGGCCAGGCTTGCGATCTTGCTCGTGGCGTGGCGCGCGAGCGCGAGCGGCAGCTCATCGCGCGCGATGCCCGCGCCGTCGTCGTCGACCTGCACGCGGCGCACGCCGCCTTCCTCGAGAGTGACTGCGATCTCGCGCGCGCCCGCGTCGACGCTGTTCTCGAGCAGCTCCTTGAGCACCGACGCCGGACGCTCGACCACTTCGCCCGCGGCGATCTGGCTCACCAGCAGCTCGGGCAGGATGCGGATGGCGCTCACACGGGGAGTATATAGAATCGACCGATGGAGCTCGTCGCCTCGCTGTGGGATCTCGTCGTTCATCTCGACGCGCATCTCGCGGGCTTCGTCGCCGAGCACGGCGCGTGGGTGTACGCGCTGCTGTTCCTGATCGTCTTCTGCGAAACGGGCCTGGTGGTGACGCCGTTCCTGCCGGGCGACTCGCTGCTCTTCGTGGTCGGCGCGATCGCCGCCGCCGGCGGCATGAGCCTCGGCCTCGTGATCGTGGTGCTGATCGCCGCCGCGCTGTGCGGCGACAACGCCAACTACTGGATCGGGCGCGTCTTCGGCACGCGGGTGCTCGCGCGCTGGATCAACCCGGCGCACCTCAGGCGCACCCACGACTTCTACGAGCGCCACGGCGGCAAGACGATCATCATCGCGCGCTTCATGCCGATCGTGCGCACCTACGTGCCGTTCGTCGCCGGCGTCGGCGTGATGCCTTACCTGCGCTACCTGAGCTTCTGCGTGGTCGGCGCGCTGCTGTGGGTCGGATTGCTCTGCACCGCGGGCTACCTCTTCGGCAACATCCCCGAGGTGAAGGCGAACCTCACGCTGGTGATCATCGCCATCGTGCTGATTTCGGTGTCGCCGGGCGTGATCGCCTGGCTTAAAAGCCGCTCAGTTCAACGCCAGGGTTGACGGCCGCGGCGGGTGCCGCGCGATGTAGTCGCGGATGCCCTCGAGCAGCGCGCGCGCGAGGCGATCCTGGTACTTCTCGTCCTTGAGGCGCTTTTCTTCCTCCGGGTTCGAGATGAACGCCGTCTCGACCAGGATCGACGGCACGTCGGGAGACTTGAGCACGGCGAAGCTCGCCTGCTCGACGCGAGGCTTGTGCAGCGAGTTGACGGCGCCCAGGCGCGCCAGCACCGCGTTGCCCAGGCGCAGGCTGTAGTCGATGGTCGCGGTCTGGGAAAGATCGATGATGGTCTTCTTCACGTAATCGTCCTTGCCGTCGAGCTTGACGCCGCCGATCAGGTCCGACTCGTTCTCCTTCTTCGCGAGCAGGCGCGCGAGCTCGGAAGTCGCGCGCCGGTCGGAGAGCGCGAACACCGACGAGCCCTTCGCGTAGGGCCGCGTGTAGGCGTCGGCGTGGATCGAGACGAACAGGTCGGCCTTGACCTTGCGCGCCTTCTCGACGCGCCCGTCGAGCGGCAGGAAGTAGTCGCCGTCGCGCGTGAGCAGCGCGCGCATGTTGGGCTCGGCGTCGACCAGCGTCTTCAGGCGCCGCGCGATCATGAGCGTGACGTCCTTCTCGCGCGTGCCGCGCCGGCCGAGCGCGCCGGGATCCTCGCCGCCGTGGCCGGCGTCGATGACGATGGTGGCGAAGCGCGCCGCCGGCGTCGGCGCCTGGCGGGTCTGCTCGATCAGCTGCGCCAGCGGATCGGCGGCGACGGCGGGGTAGATGTCCAGCACCAGCCGGTGGCCGTATTCGCCGACCGGCGTGAGCGTGAACACCTGCGGCTTCACCTCACCCTTGAGGTCGAGCACCACCCGGATCACGCCGGGGCGGTTGCGCGCTACGCGTAGCCGCTTGATATACGGATCGTCCTCCGCGACCTTGCGCTCGAGCTCGGCGAGCGCGGGCGTGATCTCGGCGGTCTCCAGGTCGAGCACCAGGCGCTCGGGGTCCTTGACCGAGAACGTCTGGAAGCGGGTCTCGGCCTTCGACTCGAGCGTGAGGCGCGTGTAGTCGGCGGCAGGCCAGATGCGGCTGGAGGTGACTTGGCCTTCGGCGTTGCTTACGCAGAGGGCAGCGACGGCAAGCCCGCCAACCAGGCCTGCCCAGCCGGCGATTGCGCCTCTATCCGCGCGTGACGCGCTGCGCCCTCGTGGCTGAGATGAACCGTGAGATCCGGCGCCGGCAGCACCGCCCCGGCGCGCTCGGGCCACTCGACGATGCAGGCCGAGTTCGGACCGAAATAGTCGCGCAGGCCTGAGCTCAGCCATTCCGACGTATTGTTGAAGCGAAAGAAATCAAAGTGATACAAGTGTAAGCTCGAAAGGTCATAAGGTTCAACCCAGGCATACGTCGGGCTCTTAACGCGCCCACTTACTCCCAGTGCACGCAGCAGCCCCCGCGCGAGGGTGGTTTTCCCGGTGCCGAGATCGCCGTAAAGGTGCAGCACCCGCCCCGGTCCGATGCCCCTGGCGAGCTCGGCGCCCAGCCGCGCCGTGGCCTGCGCGTCGGGCAATTTAAGATCGACGGTCATGGACTACGCGGCGCTCGCGCAGCGCATCCGGCAATGGGGCGGGGAGCTCGGCTTCCAGGCGGTGGGGATCGCCGACGCCGACCTTTCGGCGGCCGAGCCGCGGCTGCTGGAATGGCTGGCGCAGGGACGGCATGGCGAGATGGAGTATATGGCGCGCCACGGCGCGCTCCGCGCCCGCCCCGCCGAGCTGAGGCCCGGCACGCTACGGGTGATTTCGTGCCGGATGGGCTATCACCACGATACGCATCTCCCGGGGCCGGAATTCGCACACATCGCCCGCTATGCCCGCGGACGCGATTACCACAAGGTGTTGCGCGCGCGGCTGCAGAAGCTCTGCGAGCGCATCGAGGCCGAGGCAGGCACGTTCGGCTATCGCGTGTTCGCCGACTCCGCGCCGGTGATGGAGGTCGAGCTCGCGGCGCGCGCGGGGCTCGGCTGGCGCGGCAAGCATACGCTGCTCCTCGACCGCACGGGGTCGTGGTTCTTCCTGGGCGAGGTGTATACGGATCTGCCGCTCCCGGCGGACAAGCCTATCGAGGAGCACTGCGGCACCTGCCGGCGCTGCATCGACGCCTGCCCGACCGGCGCGATCGTCGCGCCCTACCAGCTCGACGCGCGCCGCTGCATCTCGTACCTCACCATCGAGCACAAGAGCGCGATCCCGGAGGAGCTGCGGCCGCTGATCGGCAACCGCGTCTACGGCTGCGACGACTGCCAGCTCGCCTGCCCCTGGAACGGCTTCGCCCAGGCGAGCGCAGAGCCCGATTTCCAGGTCCGCCGCGGGCTGGACCGCGCGACGCTGATCGAGCTCTTCGCCTGGACGGAAAAGGAATTCGACGAGCGCCTCCAGGGCTCGCCCATCCGGCGCATCGGCTACGAGCGCTGGCTGCGCAACCTGGCGGTCGGCCTCGGAAATGCTCCTTCCTCAAAGGCGGTCACCAAGGCCCTGCGGGCCCGCGCGGACCATCCCTCCACGCTAGTCAGGGAGCACGTGCGCTGGGCACTCTCGCGGCATGAAGCCCTGGCAGCCTGACCCTCTGCTCCCCGGCTTCGAGTGCCGCGAGCTCGCGTCCCCTGACGACTACGACGGCCCGGTGGTGGCGACGCTGGTGCGCCTGCCGGCAGCCGAGGCGTCGCGCGGCGCGGCGCTGTACGTGCACGGCTTCAGCGACTACTTCTTCCAGCGCCACATGGCCGAGCGCTTCGCCGCCGAGGGCTACGCCTTCTACGCGCTCGACCTGCGCAAGCACGGCCGCTCGATCAGGCCGCACCAGCACCCGAATTTCTGCAAGAGCATCACCGAGTATTACGCCGACCTGACGGCAGCGATCGACGAGATCGGCGGCCCGGTGCTCTTGTGCGGGCACTCCACCGGCGGGCTGGTCTGCTCGCTTTACGCGCACGAAGGCGAGCGCCGCGACGAGGTGAGCGCGCTGTGGCTGAACAGCGCATTCCTCGACTGGAACCTTCCCGACTGGCGCAAGGTGCAGCTGCACCTCGCGGCCGCCATCGGCCGCTACGCGCCGTTCCTCAACGATCCGAAAGCCTTCCTCCCCGACTACACGCGCGCGCTGCTCACCGAGTGGGAGTTCGACACGCGCCTCAAGCCCGAGCACGGCTTCCCGCTCTATTACGGCTGGCTCGGCGCGATCAGCGATGCCTTCGCGAAGGTGCACCGCGGCCTCGCCATCCAGTGCCCGGTGCTGTCCATGCACTCGGACGCGGCCGACGTGGTGCTCAACTGGCGGCAGATCGCGCGCTGGTCGCGCACCCTCGGCCCGAACGTCACCGTGCTCGCTTTTCCCGGCGCCTGGCACGACCTCATCTGCTCGCCCGGACGCATTCGCGAGGCGGTGTTCAGCGAGCTCTTCGCCTGGGCGGAACGAGCCGTAGCGTTGCCAGCGTAGCGAGCGCCCAGGCGACATAAGCGGCGCTGAACACCCACTCGGGCGCCTCGTAGAAGATGAGCCGCCGCATCCAGCGCCCGACGAACGACTCCGCCCGCATGCCGCCGCGCGCCAGGTCCTCCCAGACCGTCAGCGGGCAGGCGATGCCGAGCAGCGCTTCCGCCGCGACGAAGGCGATGGCGGCGAGCTGAGCGTAGCGAAACCAGGGATTCCTGACCCACGGCCAGCCGAGCGGCGCCCCGATCCAGACCGCCACCAGCCCGCCGACGATGAACACGATGACGGCGAAGTGGACGACGAGGATCGCGTCGGCGATCATCGCGCCAGCATGACACGCTTCCCGAAGCTGAGTCCGGAGCAAATGACCCCCGAGCAGCGCGCCGTGGCCGCGGAGATCGCCGCCGGGCCGCGCGGCGAGGTGCGGGGCCCGTTCATCGCGATCATCCATCACCCCGAGCTCGCGCGGCGCCTGCAGGCGCTGGGCGAGCAGCTGCGCTGGAAGAACAGCCTGCCCGCGCACCTGGTCGAGCTCGCGGTACTGGTCACCGCGCGGCGCTGGAGCTGCCAGCACGAGTGGTTCATGCACGAGCCGCTCGCGCGCAAGGCAGGCCTCGAGGCCGGCGTGATCGAGGCGATCCGCGACGGAAATGACGCCTCGATGGGCAAGGACGAAGCGATGGTGCTCGCCTTCTGCCGCGACGCGCACACTTCCGGACGCGTCGGCGACGAAACGTTCCGCAAAGTGCGCGAGCGCTTCGGCCTGCAGGGCGCGCTCGACCTGCTCGCGCTGTGCGGCTACTACACGCTGATGGCGATGGTGCTCAATACCGCTGGCATGCCGCTGCCGGGCGACGCCGCCCCGCCGCTCAAATAGCTAGCCGCGCTCGCGCGGCCGCGCGGCATCGGCGATCCACTCGCTCCACGAGCCGGCGTAGAGCTTCGCGCCGGGAAGTCCCGCAACCTCCATCGCGAGCAGGTTGTGGCACGCCGCGACGCCGGAGCCGCAGTAGCTGACGGTCTCTTCCGGCCGGCGACTGCCCAGTATGTCGCCGAAGGCGCGCTTCAATTCGGCGGGCGGCTTGAACGTGCCGTCGGCGTTGACATTGTCCATGTTGAAGCGGTTCTTCGCGCCGGGGATGCGGCCTGCTTCCGGGTCGATGGGCTCCTGCTCGCCTCGATAGCGCGCCGGCGCTCTCGCGTCGAGAAGGAACTGCTGCCCCAGCCGGCGCTGCACCGTGCGCACGCTGACCGCGAGCTCTTCGTTCACCTGCACTGGATATTCGGTCGCCGGGAAGCGAGGCACCTCGGCGCTCACCGGCCGGTTTTCGCGCGTCCACTTTGCGAGCCCGCCGTCGAGCACCGCCACGTTCTCGTGGCCGACCCAGCGCAGCAGCCACCACAGGCGCGCGGCCATGGCGCCGTTCGCCGCGTCGTAGCAGACGACCGGATCCGAAGGCTTCAGGCCGCAGCTGCCGAGGAATTGCGCGAATTGCTCCGGATCGGGGAGCGGATGGCGGCCGTTCTTCCCGTTCTTGGGCGCGGAGAGGTCTCGGTCCAGGCTCGCGAAGAGGGCACCGGGAATGTGCGCCTCGCGGTATTGCGCCTCGCCCAGCTCCGGCTTGGCGAGATCGTGGCGGCAGTCGAACACGCGCCGCGACGAGAGGCTGCGGCTAAGTTCTTCGGTCGAGACGAGCGTGGAGCCAGTCATGGAAATGGAGTTCCGCGTCTTCCATCGGCGACTGGAAGGGGCCGGAGTCGTCCAGGCCCTGCTGGTAGAGCGCGCGTCGGCCGCGGTCGAGGCGGCGGCAGATCTCGTAGTCCTCGAGCGCGGTCTCGACATACGCCGCCTGCTGCGCCTCGATGAACTCGCGCTCGAAGAGCACGATCTCCTCGGGGTAGTAGAACTCGACCACGTTGCTGGTCCTGGCCGGCGAGCGCGGGATCAGGTGCGAGACGACGAGCACGTTGGGATACCACTCGAAGGTCAGGCCGGGAAAGTACGCGGCCCACAGCGCGCCGTACTTCGGCGTCGCGCCGTCGAGCTGCTTTAGGCACGCCTCGTGCCATTTGCGGTAGACCGGCGTGCCGGGGCGCTCGAGGCCGGCCTTGGCGGCGACGATCTGGATCGAGTACTCCTCGCCGTAGTCGACGGTGAAGTTCTCGCAGTCGGTGAAGTTGCCGAGGCCCGGATGGAAAGGATTGACGTGGTAGACCTCGAGGTAGGTCTCGACGAAGGTCTTCCAGTTCATGTCGTATTCGTCGACGCGCACCGAGTCGAGCACGTAGCCTTCGAAGTTCCAGTCGGCCAGGGTGGTGATGTGCGCGAGGTCCTTGCGCGGATCGCGCGGCCCGGCGAAGAGCAGCCCGTTCCAGCCGATGAGCGGCGTGGAGTGCAGCTTGACGCACGGCGTTTCGGGAAAGAACGGCGCGCCGAGCAGCTCGCCCTTCAAGTCGTAGGTCCAGCGGTGCAGCGGGCAGACGATGTTCTGGGTGTTGCCGCGGCCCTCGAGCATGATCGACTGGCGGTGGCGGCAGACGTTGGACAGCAGCTCGACCCCGGCTTCGTTGCGCACCAGCACCTTGGAGTGGTCGGTGTGGGCGAGGGTGTGGTAGTCGCCCACGTTCGGCACCATCAGCTCGTGGCCGATGTAGTTCGCGCCGGCGTCGAAGAGGAGCCGCTTCTCGGCCTCGAAGACGGCCTCGTCGAAGTACCAGGACACGGGCAGCGGCCGGCGCGACGGCCGTGCGGCGCTGCGAAGCGGGGATACGTTGGACATTTCTTCGTAAGAGCCTAAAAACACAGCATTTTACCGCAAGCATGGTAAGGTTGCCCGGATGACGAAGCAGGGGGCCGAGCTCACCTTCGAGAAAGCGCTCGCCGAGCTCGAGAAAATCGTTGCGCGCATGGAAGAGGGCGAGCTTTCGCTCGAGCAGGCGCTCGCCACGCACAAGCGCGGGCTCGAGCTCGCGCGCTTTTGCCAGAAGCAGCTCGAGGCGGCGCAGCAGCAGGTCAAGGTCCTCGAAGGCGAGGTGCTGAAGCCGCTCGCCGGCATTCCTGCGCCCGAATCTCCCGGAGACGAGTGAGCGGTCGCGACTTCGAAGGCTGGATGGGCGAGGTCCAGGCGCGCATCGAGGCGGCGCTGGCGCGGCTGCTGCCCGCCGCCCACATCGCGCCCTCGCGGCTGCACGAGGCGATGCGCTACGCGGTGCTCGGCGGCGGCAAGCGCGTGCGGCCGCTGCTCTGCTTCGCCGCGGGCGAGCTCTCCGAGGCGGCGCCGGAGCGTCTCGAGGCCGCGGCCGCCGCCGTCGAGCTGATCCACGCCTATTCGCTGGTGCACGACGACCTGCCGTGCATGGATGACGACGTCCTGCGCCGCGGCAAGCCCACGGTGCACGTCGAGTACGACGAGGCAACGGCGCTCCTCGTAGGCGATGCGCTGCAGTCGCTCGCGTTTCAACTCCTGTCCGAAATTCAAGGCGATCCGGTGCGCCAGCTCGAGATGGTGAGGCTGCTCGCGATCGCCGCCGGCTCGCGCGGCATGGCCGGCGGGCAGCAGATCGACCTGGAGTCGACCGGCAAGGCGCTCACGCTGCCCGAGCTCGAGTTCATGCACATCCACAAGACCGGCGCGCTGATCCGCGCGGCGGTGCTGCTCGGGGCGGCGTGCGGGCGCGAAATGCAAACAAAGGAAAAAGCGCAGCTCGACCGCTACGCCAAGGCGATCGGGCTCGCCTTCCAGGTGGTCGACGACCTGCTCGACGCCGAGGCGAGCACCGCCACCCTGGGGAAAACCGCCGGCAAGGACTCGAAGCAGGGCAAGCCGACCTACGTCTCCCTGCTGGGAACGGCGCGAAGCCGCGAGCTCGCCCACGAGCTGCGCGCCGACGCCCATGCCGCGCTCCAGCCCCTGGGGGCTCGCGCGGCTCGCCTCGCGGCGCTCGCGGACTTCGTGGTTCTGCGAAAATTCTGATATGTCGACCCTCACCGGCGAGCTGGATTCGGACGGCAACCCGGCTCCCTACGACCCGACGATGTACGAGCTGCTGAATACCATCGAGGACCCGGGGCAGCTGCGAGCGCTCGAGCGCCGGCATCTGCGCCAGCTCGCCGACGAGCTGCGCGCCTACGTGCTCGAGTCGGTATCCAAGACCGGAGGGCATCTTTCGTCCAACCTGGGCACGGTCGAGCTGACGATCGCGCTGCACTATGTGTTCGACACCCCCGAGGACCGCATCGTCTGGGATGTCGGCCACCAGACCTACCCGCACAAGATCCTTACCGGCCGGCGCGACGCGATGGCGCGCCTGCGCATGGGCGACGGCATCTCGGGCTTCCCGCGCCGCGCCGAGTCGAAGTACGACACCTTCGGCACCGCGCATTCGAGCACCTCGATCTCGGCGGCACTGGGGATGGCCGTTGCTTCAAAACTCAGGAATCAATCCCGCAGGTGCATCGCGGTCATCGGCGACGGCGCGATGTCGGCCGGCATGGCCTACGAGGCGATGAACAACGCCGGCGCGATGGACGTCGACCTGCTCGTGGTCCTGAACGACAACGAGATGTCGATCTCGCCGCCGGTGGGCGCGCTCACCAACTACCTCGCTCGCCTGCTTTCGGGGCGTCTCTACTCGAGCGCGCGCCGCGCGAGCGAGCACCTGCTCAAGCGCGTCGGCGTGTGGGAGCTCGCGCGCCGCGCCGAGGAGCACGTCAAGGGCATGGTCACGCCGTCGACCCTCTTCGAGGAGTTCGGCTTCAACTACCTCGGGCCGATCGACGGCCACGACCTCGACGCGCTGGTGCCGACGCTCGTCAACATCAAGAAGCTGAAGGGCCCGCAGTTCCTGCACGTCGTCACGCGCAAGGGGCAGGGCTACAAGCTCGCCGAGGAAGACCCGATCGCCTACCACGGCCCAGGCAAGTTCAATCCCGCGGAGGGATTGCAGAAGGTGGCCTCGACCAAGCCTACTTACTCGCAGATCTTCGGGCAATGGCTGTGCGACATGGCCGCGCGCGAGCCGCGCCTTGCTGCGATCACGCCGGCGATGCGCGAGGGCTCCGGCATGGTCGAGTACTCCGAGCGCTTCCCGGAGCGCTACTTCGACGTCGGCATCGCCGAGCAGCACGCGGTGACCTTCGCCGCCGGCATGGCGTGCGAGGGCATGAAGCCGGTCGTCGCCATCTACTCCACCTTCCTGCAGCGCGGCTACGACCAGCTGATCCACGACGTCGCGATCCAGAACCTGCCGGTGCTGTTCGCGCTCGACCGCGGCGGCCTGGTCGGCGGCGACGGCGCCACGCACAACGGCGCCTTCGACTACGCCTACCTGCGCACGGTGCCGAACCTGACCGTGATGGCGCCCTCCGATGCCGCCGAATGCCGCGCCATGCTCACCACCGGCTTCCACCACACCGGGCCTGCGGCAGTGCGCTACCCGCGCGGCGCGGCGCTGGGCGAGGCGGGATCTGGACTGGAGAGCATTCCCGTTGGCAAAGGCGCGATCCGCAGATCGGGGAAGAAGATCGCGATCCTCGCTTTCGGTTCGATGCTAAAGCCGGCGCTGGAAGCCGCGGAGGCGCTCGATGCGACAGTCGCCAACATGCGCTTCGTCAAGCCGCTCGACGCGGCGCTGGTGAAGGAGCTCGCCGCGAGTCACGAGCTGATCGTCACGGTCGAGGAGCACCAGATCATGGGCGGGGCGGGCAGCGCGGTTTGTGAAGTCCTGGCCCGCATGAAGATCGAAAAACAGGTGCTGATGCTCGGATTGCCCGACCGCTTCATCGACCACGGCGATCCGGCGCGGCTGCTCGCGTCGGTGGGCCTCGACGCCGAAGGCATCCGCGTCGCCATCGCGAAAGCAATGCCCGAGTAAATTAGTCGGGATGGTAAAATCGCGTCCATGAAAGCACGCGACCTGCAGAACATCCCTGACGTCCAGGCGAGCCCGGATTCCCGCAAGCTCGCCATCGACCAGGTCGGGATCAAGGCGATCCGGCACCCGGTGAAAATCCAGGAGCGCTCGGGGGGCGCGCAGCACACCATCGCCACCTTCAACATGTACGTCAGCCTGCCGCACCAGTTCAAGGGCACGCACATGTCGCGCTTCGTCGAGATCCTCGAGGCGCACGAGCGCGAGATCACGGTCGAGACCTTCCAGCTGATGCTGCGCGAGATGGTCGACAAGCTCGAGGCGCAGGAGGGGCGCATCGAGATGGCCTTTCCCTACTTCATCGAGAAGAAGGCGCCGGTCTCGGGGGTGAAGAGCCTGATGGACTACGAGGTGGCGTTCACCGCCGAGATCCGCGGCCGCAAGCCGCGCTTCACGATGAAGGTGGTGGTGCCGGTGACCAGCCTCTGCCCCTGCTCGAAGAAGATCTCGGAGCGCGGCGCGCACAACCAGCGCTCGCACGTCACGGTAACCGCGCGCACCCACGACTTCGTCTGGATCGAGGAGATCGTGGACCTCGTCGAGAAGCAGGGCTCGAGCGAGCTCTACGGCCTGCTGAAGCGCCCCGACGAGAAGTACGTCACCGAGCGCGCCTACGACAACCCCAAGTTCGTCGAGGACCTGGTGCGCGACGTCGCCGCGCTGCTCAACCTCGACGAGCGCATCGACGCCTACGTGGTCGAGTCGGAGAACTTCGAGTCGATCCACAACCACAGCGCCTACGCGCTGATCGAGAAAGACAAGAGGGCGTGAGCTGCGGCGCTCGCTAGCGCCCCTAATCGCGGTGAGCCTGCTGTCCGGCTTTTTCGTGGGACCCGAGGCGAACGCTCAGGACTACGCGGCGCGGCGGCAACAGATGCTCGCCGAGGTCGACGCCATGTACGCCGAGACGCGCGGCGAGACCGGCCTCGCGGCCATGTCGCCCGCGGTGCGCGCGGCAATGGCCAAGGTCGAGCGCCACCGGCTTGTCCCCGAGGCGCAGCGCGACCTCGGCTACCGCAACCACCCGCTGCCCATCGGCTCGGGCCAGACCATCTCGCAGCCCTACATCGTTGCGCTCTCGACCGACCTCCTCGACCCGAAGCCGGGCGACGTGGTGCTCGACGTCGGCACCGGCTCGGGCTACCAGGCGGCGGTGCTCGCCGAGATCGTGGCAAAGGTCCACAGCATCGAGCTGGTCGCTTCTCTGGCTGAACAAGCTTCCAGGCGACTCGGGGAAATGGGGTATCGCAACATCGAGGTGCGCGTCGGCGACGGCTACGCCGGCTGGCCGGAAAAGGCGCCTTTCGACGGCATCGTCGTCACCGCGGCCGCGCCGCGCATCCCGCCGGCGCTGCTCGCGCAGCTCAAGCCAGGCGGGCGGATGGTGCTGCCCGTGGGGAGCGACGGCGACATCCAGTACCTGAAGCTCGTCGTCAAGCGCGCCGACGGCCGCCACGACGAGAAGAACATCCTGCCGGTGCGCTTCGTGCCGCTGCTGCCGGGCACGCCGCCTAGAAGCGGCGGATAAGGGTCATCGTCTCGCCGTCGCGCTTCATCTCGACGCGGTTGAGGAAGCTCATGCCCAGCAGCCCGACCGTGCCGGGACCTTCCTCGAGCACCACGGCGTCGATGCTGTTCAGCTCGATCGCGCCGACCTTCAGGGTGTCGAGCTTCACCACGTAGCCGCTGGTGCGGCCGCTCGCGGTCTGCAGCCCGGCGCGCCGGCCCTTCTTCCACTCGATGCCGGCGCGCTCCGCCTCGGCGGCAGAGAGCACCACGACGGATGCCCCGGTGTCCACCAGCAGGCGCATCGGCACGCCGTTGACCATCGCCTCGGTGAAGAAGTGTCCGCGGCCGTCGGCGGCGAGCGTGACGCTGCCGCGCCCGTCGGCGGCGGGCGCAGCGCCGCGGTAGTGCTGGCCGATCTGCAGCACGCGCTTGCGGCCGTCGATCTCGACCGTGGCGCGGTCCTTCTCGACCGAGAGCACCGCGATGCCGTTCCAGGTCTGGCCGACCTTGACGGTCTTCGGGTCGCCGCCGTCGAGCGCGAGCACCGCCGCCTTGTCGCCGATCACGCCGATCAGCGCGACCTCGGCGCAGGCGGCGCCGGCCGCGAGCGCCAGCCAAAGCGCCATAAAATGGCGCGCGATGCGCGCGACAAAACCCGCGGTCAAACCTGTGGCGATCTTCAGGACTTCCCCCACCGAAGGCCCGGGCTATTTTGCCACCTACCTCGAGCGCCGCTCAATTGCGTGGCAGCTGGTGCGGATCGACGCCGGCGAGCCCGTGCCGCGCGACGCGCGCCGCTACTCGGGCCTCGTGTTCATGGGCGGGCCCATGAGCGTCAACGACGCGCTGCCGTGGATTATTCCGGCGCTCGAGCTGGCGCGCGACGCGGTGCGCAAGGACGTGCCGCTGCTTGGCCACTGCCTCGGCGGGCAGCTGATCTCCAAGGCGCTCGGCGGCACGGTGCGCGCCAACCCGGTGAAGGAGATCGGCTGGGGCGAGGTGCGCGTGGCCGACAACCAGGTGGCGCGCGAGTGGCTGGGCGAGCTGCAGGCATTCGAGTCGTTCCATTGGCACGGCGAGACCTTCAGCCTCCCGCCGGGGGCGACGCGCGTGCTGGAGAGCGAGCACTGCACCAACCAGGCGTTCGCCATCGGCAAGCACTTCGGCATGCAATGCCACGTCGAGATGACGCCGGAGCTGGTCGACACCTGGCTGCGCACCGGCGCCGAAGAGATCGCCGCCAGCCGCAAAAGCCCGGCGGTGCAGGACCCCGACGAGATCACGCGCGAAATTCAGCCGCGCGTCACGCGCCTCAACGAGGTCGCGAACCGCATCTACGATCGCTGGGTGGAAGGCCTCAGCCGCTAGTCCCGGAAGTTGATGAACTGCAGCGGCAGGTCGGTGACCGACTTGCGCACCAGCTGGATCGCGGCCTGCAGATCGTCCTTCTTGCCGCCCGAGACGCGCACTGCGTCGCCCTGGATCGACGCCGCGACCTTGAGCTTCGCGTCCTTGATCAGCTTCTGGATGCCTTTCGCCTTTTCCTGCGGCACGCCGACGTTGATGGTCAGCGGCCGCTTCACCTTGTCGCCCGAGATCTTCTCGATCGCTCCCGGCTCGAGGCAGCGCACGTCGACGTTGCGCTTGGCGAGCCGCGCGCGCAGCACGTCGAGCACCTGGCCGAGCTTGAACTCGTCGTCAGCAAACACCGTCAGCTGAAGATCGTTTTGCTCGACGCGGGCGTCCGACCCCTTGAAGTCGAAACGGTTGGCGATCTCCTTGTTCGCCTGCTCGAGCGCGTTCTTCACTTCCTGGTGGTCCACCTGCGAGACGATGTCAAAGGAAGGCATAGGTCAGTCCCCGTTTGCGCAGCGCGCGCTGCGCCGGCATTTCGAAATAGCGATGGCTGGCGAGCGACGCCGTCAGGAGAACGGCGATGAACGCCGCGAGCGTCCAGGGCGAGTAGAACGCTTCGCGTCCCAGGCCCAGGGCGGAGGCGAGCCCCACGGCGGCGAGCTGCAGGGGAAAGTGCAGAAGGTACGAGGCATACGAGATGTCACCCAGCCAGGCGGCACGGCGCGCGAGCGGCGTGCCGCGGGTCTCCAGCAGCGCGAGGCTCGGAATCGTCGCCGCAAAGACGAGCAGCGCGCCGAGGTAGCGCAGGTACCACGGCGCGGCGAGCCATGCGGTGGCGAGCGGGATCAGCAGCCACAGCGCGGCCGCGAGCCACGGCAGCCAGCGCGCCACGGCAGCTGCGCGCTGCTGTGCAACGATGTGCCGGTAGCCGAGGCAGGTCAGGCCGCCCACGAAGAACCCGGCGATGCCGCGCCCGAGCGGCAGGTTGCCCGACGCGACCAGCAGCAGTCCGGCCGCCGCGGCGGCGGCGAGCACCGCCGCGCGCACCGGCAGCAGCCGGCAGAGCGCGAAGAAGCACGCGTACAGCAGCACTTCCACCGAAACCGACCAGACCGGCGCGTTGAACGAATAGCCCTGCTCGAGCCCCCAGGCGGGCGCGAAGAAGACGTTCAGCAGGAAGTGGTAGCCGTCGTTGTGCGGGTAGACGAAGTAGCTGCCGCTCGCGCGCAGCATGAGCGCCTGGCCGAGCGCGACCGCGAGCAGGGTCACGAGGTGCAGCGGGTAGAGGCGCGAGAAGCGCAGCACGAGGAAATCCCGCCCCGAGATCGCGCGCGAGGCGACCACGCCGGAATAGAGCCAGTAGAACACGAACCCGGAGAGGCAGAAGAAAAGATCGACCCCGAGCCAGCCGTTCTCGTAGAACGGCGCGAACAGCAGGTAGAGCGGCAGCGCCTGCCGCTCGAGCGCGCCGGGCTCGGTGCCGTTGTAGAAAAAGTGCGGCCAGTGCGAGAACACCACGGCGAGCGCGGCAATGCCGCGCAGGGCATCGAGCGAATAAAGACGCTGCGGGGCCACCGGCCGGGCCGCCCTCAGCGGTTATTGAGCCGCTGCAGCTCGTCGGCCCAGCGCGCGCTCATGGTGCGGATCCACTGCACGTCCTCGTCGCCCTCGTAGCGCGAGAACACCTGCAGGTTGAGCGCCTTGCCGCGCACCAGCAGCAGCGTGGTGCTGGACAGGATGTAGCGCGGCGGCGAGTCCTTGCGCACCTCGGGCAGGCGCGCACCCTGCAGCACCGACACCGCTTCCGGGTCCTTGCGCAGCTGCGCGAGCAGGCTCGCCTGGCCGCGGGGCTGCGCGTCGAGGTGCTCCTTCAGGTTGCCCGCCGGCACGACGTCGCCCAGCTCGCGCAGCGAGTCGGCGGCGAAGGCGCGGAACGACGCCGCGCCGACGCGCTCGCGCTCGAGGCCCTTGGGCGTGACCGCGATGGCGTAGCGGCGCAGCTCCGGCGTGTCGCCGACCGAAAAGCGGCGCACGTCGCCGTCCTCGAGCGCGAACAGCAGGATGCGGTTCGAGGCCGGCGTCAGCGCCTCGGCGAGCTCGAGCAGGCGCGGCGAGCCGGTGGCCTGCACGTCGGAGAATCCCGGCGGCGCATCGAGCGCCAGGCGCGAGTCGCCCACCTGGACGACGAACGGCGCCGCCCAACCGCCGGCCGACAGGAGCGCGAGAAGCAGAACCGCGAGGGAGCGCACGCGGCGGCATTCTAGCCGTTTGAGCCGGATCACTTATCATTCCCCGGGTGAACATACTCGGCAGCCTGCCCAAGGGCGAGAAGATCGGCATCGCGTTCTCCGGCGGCCTCGATACGAGCGCCGCCGTGCACTGGATGCGCGCGAAGGGCGCCATTCCTTACGCGTACACGGCCAACCTCGGCCAGCCCGACGAAGCGGACCACGAGGAGATCCCGCGCAAGGCGCTCGCCCACGGGGCGGAGAAAGCGCGGCTCGTCGAATGCCGGCCGCAGCTCGTCGCCGAGGGCATCGCCGCGATCCAGTGCGGCGCGTTCCATATCAGCACCGCCGGCAACACCTATTTCAACACCACGCCGCTGGGCCGCGCCGTCACCGGCACGATGCTGGTCCTCGCGATGCGCGAGGACGGCGTCGACGTCTGGAGCGACGGCAGCACGTACAAGGGCAACGACATCGAGCGCTTCTATCGCTACGGCCTGCTCGCCAACCCGGCGCTGCGCATCTACAAGCCGTGGCTCGACCAGCGCTTCATCGACGAGCTCGGCGGGCGCAGGGAGATGTCCGAATACCTGGCGGGGGCCGGGCTCGAGTACCGGATGAGCGCCGACAAGGCGTACTCGACCGATTCCAACCTGCTCGGCGCCACCCATGAGGCCAAGGACCTCGAGCACCTCGACAAGGGCGTCGGCATCGTCAAGCCGATCATGGGCGTCGCCTTCTGGCGCGACGAAGTGAAAGTGAAGCCGGAGAAGGTGAATGTCGGCTTCCAGGAGGGCATGCCGGTGGCTTTGAACGGCCAGCGCTTTGCGGACGCGGTCAAGCTATTCGAGGAGGCCAACGCCATCGGCGGCCGCCACGGCCTGGGCATGTCCGACCAGATCGAGAACCGGATCATCGAGGCCAAGAGCCGCGGCATCTACGAGGCGCCGGGCATGGCGCTGCTGCACATCGCCTATGAGCGCCTGGTGAGCGGGATTCACAACGAGGACACGATCGAGCAGTACCGCGCCAGCGGGCGCCGGCTCGGGCGGCTGCTCTACCAGGGACGGTGGTTCGACCCGCAGGCGATGATGCTGCGCGAATCGGCGCAGCGCTGGGTGGCGAGCGCGGTGAGCGGCGAGGTCACGCTCGAGCTTCGCCGCGGCAACGACTACTCGATCCTCGACACCGCGAGCGCCAACCTGACCTACAAGCCCGAGCGCCTGACGATGGAGAAGGGCGAAGACGCGTCCTTCGCGCCGGCGGACCGCATCGGCCAGCTCACCCTGCGCAACCTCGACATCGCCGATACGCGCGACAAGCTGCGGCTCTACGGCGAAGCCGGGCTGCTCGGCGAGGGGAAGGGCGCGCCCCTGCTCGGCGCCACGGAGCCGAAGAAGAAGCGCTAGGTCGTTATTTTCCCGCGCAGCAGGAACTCGAGCAGCGCCTTCTGCGTGTGCAGGCGGTTCTCGGCCTCGTCCCACACCACGCTCTGTTTGCCGTCGATGACCTCGGCGGCGACCTCCTCGCCGCGGTGCGCGGGCAGGCAGTGCATGAAGAGCGCGTCCTTCGCCGCCGCCCTCATCATCTCGGCGTCGACCTGCCAGTCCTGGAAATCGCGCCGGCGCTCCTCGTTCTCCGCCTCGAAGCCCATCGAGGTCCAGACGTCGGTAGTGACGAGGTGCGCGCCTTTCGCGGCGGCCATGGGGTCCTTGAATTCCTCGACACGCGAATTTTTTCTCTCGGATTCGATTTCATAGCCCGGCGGCGTAGAGACGTTCAATCTGAAGTCGAAGATCTCCGCGGCCTGCAGCCAGGTATTGCAGACGTTGTTCGAGTCGCCGATCCACGCGACCGTCTTGCCCTGGATCGGCCCCCGGTGCTCGACGTAGGTGTACACGTCGGCGAGGATCTGGCAAGGGTGGTACTCGTTGGTCAGGCCGTTGATCACCGGCACGCGCGAGTGCGCGGCGAAGCGCTCGATGATGGCCTGCTCGAAGGTGCGCACCATGATCACGTCGCACATGCGCGAGATCACCTGCCCGGCGTCCTCCACCGGCTCGCCGCGGCCGAGCTGCGAGTCGCGCGTGTAGAGGTAGATCGCCGCGCCGCCGAGCTGGTGCATGCCCGCCTCGAACGACATGCGCGTGCGCGTCGAGGGCTTCTCGAAGATCATCGCCAGCGTGCGGTCCTCGAGCGGCCAGTAGCGCTCGTATTTCTTGAACTTGGTCTTGATCCAGGTCGTGCGCGCGAAGAGGTGCTCGAGCTCGGCGCGCGAGAAGTCCTTGAACTGCAGGAAATGCCGCAGCCTGACCTTCTGCGGCGGCATTAAGCCGCCGCGCGCTTGTCGCAGAACGCCTTGACCAGCGGCACCAGCCGCTCGACGACTTGCCGCCCCTCGGCCTCGTTCATGACGAGCGGCGGCAGCAAGCGCACGACGTTGTCGGCGGTGACGTTGATGACCAGGCCGGCCTCGAGCGCCTGCTTCACCAGCTCGCCGCAGGGCTCCTTCATCTCGACGCCGATCATCAGCCCCATGCCGCGCACCTCGGCCACCGCGCCGCCGAGCTGGCTCCTCAATGCCGAGATCATCTGCTCGCCGAGCTTCGCGCTGTTCGCGAGCAGGTTTTCTTCCTTGACCGTGTCGATGGTCACGACGACGCCGGTCATGGCGAGCGGATTGCCGCCGAAGGTCGAGCCGTGGTTGCCCGGCTTGAACACGCCCTTCGCCCGGCCACCGACGACGCACGCGCCCACCGGCAGGCCCGAGGCGAGGCCCTTGGCGAGTGCCACCACGTCCGGCATGAAGCCGGCGTGCTGGTAGACAAACCATTTGCCCGTGCGGCCGAGGCCGCACTGCACCTCGTCGGAGATGAACAGCCAGCCCTTCTCGTCGCAGATCTGCTTCAGGCCGCGCAGGTAGTCCAGGCGCGAGACGTTGATGCCGCCTTCGCCCTGGATCGGCTCGATCAGGACCGCGGAGACGTTGCGGTTGTTGTTCGCGACCTGGCGCACCGCCTCGAGGTCGTTGAGCGGCACGCGCACGAAGCCCTGCACCAGCGGCTCGAAGCCCGCCTGCACCTTGCGGCTGCCGGTGGCCGAGAGCGTGGCGAGCGAGCGGCCGTGGAAGGCCTTTTCCATCACCACGATCGCCGGCTCGG